>Ga0228536_1002467_pt1 | contig 10629 bp, 11 predicted proteins | sample SJ1Smetagenome_FD_168611 | JGI IMG/M metagenome (GOLD analysis project Ga0228536, IMG submission 168611) | Enriched culture of PCE-dechlorinating microbial communities from Ithaca, New York, USA - SJ1.S | ecosystem: Engineered > Modeled > Simulated communities (microbial... > Unclassified... | reverse complement strand
GTGTGTCGCCAGCGGGGCTGGCCAACCGTCGCTCCAGGTCCGTGAACGCATCGATCACATCGGGGGCCTCAAAGGCGCGGTTGCGCTTGCCGATGTTCACCTGCTCAAGGACTCCGGCCCGGACGAGCTCGTCGACCGCCCCGCTTGCGGCCTTGAAGCTTCTCCCCAGCATTCTCGCCGCGCCGGTCACGGTGATGACGGGAGTTCCGGGCAGGATCTCGAGCAGCAGATCCAGAGTCGAGTTGCGGCGCACACTTCCCACCGTGTCCCGCCAGCGCCGCTGGATCTCGCGGATGCGCTCCTCGTAGATCAGCGCGTCGCTCACCGCACGGGTGCAACACCCCGAAAAGAACGCCACCCACCGGTTCAGGCCGTAGGAGGCCTCGGAAGACTCTGGCTTGCCCACGTAGCGAAACGCGGTGAGCCCGGCAACGTAATCGGTCGCCAGAGTGGCGAGTATGAGGGAGATGGGCGGCACCACATGCGGCGCGATGCCCCTGCGCCTGAGAATCAGGTGTATGAGCGCGCGCCCTGCGCGACCGTTGCCGTCGATGAACGGGTGGATCGTCTCGAACTGCGCACGCGCGATGGCTGCCTGCGCAACAGCGGGCAGCGAGTCGGTGTTGCAGAACTCCGCGAGGTCGGCCAACAGACCCGGCACGAGGGCGGGCGGGGGCGGGACAAACGCCGCCGAACATGGGTTGTAGTCGCTGCCGCCGACCCAGTTCTGCTCGAGCCGCACCGTACCGGCATGCTCTTGGAGAGGCGTGTTGGCCAGGAGCGCAGCGTGGATCCGCAGGATCGAGTCCACTGTGATGGCCTCTTCGCCCTCGGCTGCCACGAGCGCCTCGGACATCGCATCCACGTTGCCGAGGACCTCCTCTGCGGTGATGTCGCTCCTGCCGACCACATCGAACTCCCGCGCCGCCTCAACACGGAGCAGCTGGCGCGCGTTCGCGTGCAGTCCCTCGATCTTCGAGGACGCGACCGCCTCTGTGCGCAGCAGCATGCGTGCAACGGTCTCGGTGCTCACGAGTGATGACGCCTGGGAGTTCAACCGAATGACCGCGGCCTCGGCATCTGCGATGTCTGCCGCAACGTCACCGGCGAACACGAAGTCGCGCCCCATCAGCGGGTCCGGAACGTAGGCGCGATAAGCGCACCCCTGGCGATCGCGCCGCGTCACGCCGCTGCCGTCGGACATCCAGTATTCGTCCACAAAGTACGACATGGCCCCTCCTTATTGGACTTTATTGTACAACCTCCAATAAGGAGAGACCATAGTGAGGCGCAGCATCTTTGAGGTGGACACGATGCGCGAGGCGTATCCCGATTTCCGCGCATCGAAGCAGGATGTCCCGGAGAGCCGCCGAGTAGAGCACGCATGCATCTATCACGAGCAAAGGCGGCATCAGTACAGCCCGAGCTCCTGGGAGAGCGTTGTCAGTTCAGCGAGGGCCTCGTGTTGCGCATCGCGTCGCCGTTTGTAGGCGAGGACGTCCGCAACCGCAAGTCGGCGGTGGCTGCCGACTTTGTAGTAGGGGATCTCGCCTTGATCGAGCAATTTGATGAGATGCGGTCGCGAGACGCCGAGTATCTCAGCTGCGGTCTGCGTGGTGAGATCGTGCTCGACTTCAACCACCGCGGCAGTACCGCCCTCGGCGACGATCGAGAGGACTTCATGCGTAAGGCGGTAGACCTCGTCAGGTACGTCTACCGGCGCCCCGGTCTCGTCGGTGATGGTGATGTGCAGCGTGTCGGCTTTGGCCGGGGTCTCTTTATCAGATGTGCGATGCTTCGACTCCATCGCAGCGCCCCCTGTTCGCCCAAACGCGGCATACGCAATAATCGCAATATACGCAACAGACGTGCGAACGTCTCCCTAGGCGTGCACCGCAACGCTGTTGATTGGTTGCCCCGTTTGAAGTCACAGATTGTGACTTCAAACGCATTTCGGCCGCTCAGAGGCTCAACTTGAGATCACAGGCTGTGATGTCAAGTTGCCGGGAGATTGTCACCGCTCACGTAGAGGGGCGGTATGCGGGCATGGCGGACGCCCGCCTCAGCGCGCGTCATCCCCCTCGCCGAGGGTGCGCGCATCAGCGACGAAGCGGTCGAAGTCACTCGATTCCGCGTCCCGCAGGGCGCGCTCACTCTCGCGATACCGCTCAAACTCGGCCGCAGCGTGCTCTTCCGCGATCGCGTGCGAGATCGCACCCGCACCCTCAAGGACATCGTGCTCGCTGAGGCGCAGGAAGTCATCGAGCTTGGCTATCCAGTCGGCCATGTACATCGGCTGGTGCCTGCGCGCCTGCATCTCCGCGAAATCCAGGTATGCCGAGACGAGCAGGTTGAGGGCCTCGATCTCGTCATGACCGAGGTAGTTCTTTGCCACAGCCACGTCTCCCTTGCGGACGGGGCCGTCCGGTGCGTTCTTCCACGTGGTGAGTCCCATGTGCGGCTGCGACGCGTCCGCACGCGCATGGATCACCTCCGCGGCGGTGTGCCCGTGCGCCGCCCAGTGCATCTTGTTCTGGACTGTCTGGAAAAAGGTCGTCGTTGCCTCGGCCGAGGGGTCGTAGTCGATGCTCGTGGCGTAGATGTCAGTGATCTTCTGGTAGAAGAGACGTTCGCTCGAGCGGATGTCGCGGATGCGGGCGAGAAGCTCGTCGAAGTAGTCGGCCCCAAGCGTGCGACCCGCCTTGATGCGCTCGTCGTCCATCGTGAAGCCTTTGACGAGCAGTTCCGAGAGCCGGGCGGTCGCCCACTGGCGGAACTGCGTTCCCCGGCCGGAGCGAACGCGATAACCGACGGCGAGAATGGCGTCGAGGTTGTAGTGGCGTGTAGCACGCTGAACGCGCCGTTGCCCCTCCATCTGAACCTGTAAGTAATCCTTACAGGTTGCGCCCTCTGAGAGCTCCCCGTCGGCGTAGATGCGGGCAAGGTGCTGCGTCACGTTCTGCGGCGTGGTGTGATAGAGCTCCGCAATCTGCCGCTGCGTAAGCCAGACCGTCTCCCCTTCGAGCCGCACCTGGAGCTGCGAGCTACCGTCCGTGTAGATGAGGACCTGGCCGCCCCCGACGCTTGTGTCTATCTCGTTATCGGCCGGCATGACAACCCCCTCGTTTTCATTCGCCCCCAGTATCCATGATAGAACATATGTTCGTATCGTCAATACGCCTGCTGAGCGTCCCAAGGGACTCCGGGCGCGGTCTCGTACCCGCCCCATTGCACTCTAGCTATAGCTCGTCGCCACGATGCTGGCCGCGTCTCGCGCAAACGGACGTTCTGCGGATCCTCAACCAATCGCAACGTGCGACCTGCGCCCTGGGATTCCACCGCACACCTTCGCCCGGCGGAGCATCTGCGCGCCCTCTGTGTCTCACGTCAGCCCGATGCTGATCAACACAGCGATCTCCGGGTCCTGCTGTCCGAGCCGATCCCAGCGCTCGAGCTCGCCCAGAAGGTAGCCTCGCCCCTTCTTGGTGAGCGCGTAGCAGGTGCGAATATCACCTTCTCCCGTACGCTCCCGGGTGGCATACCCGCCGTCCACGAGCCCGTTCAGGAACACCCGCACGGTGGTGACCGGCACGTTCACCCCTCGAGCGATCGAGTCGGCCGCCCCGTCACCCTGCAGGAGCTGGGCGACGATCAGGAACCGCTTGCGTATGGTGTCGGGTCGCTTGGCGCCGAGAATCATAGCGACCCTTTCGCCTGCGCCCATTGCTCGTGGTGCGGGTGCCACGCCATGAACTCGCCGTCCAGGCAGCAGCCGAAGCGCGTGCGCACGGCGTGTTGGAAGCGGAGGTACTCGTCGTAGTCGTCCTGTCGGCTCCAGGGCCGAGGGTACGTTGGCCCCGCTGGCTCCATCGCAGCGAGCGCGTCGAGCACCACGTTGTCGATGGGCATGTGCGCGAAGCGGTAGTGGCGCCGCACCTGCGCCATGGGCGTCACACCGAGCGCGTCAGAAACGAACAGATACTTCAGCGTCATGTTGAGCCACTTCTGCGCCTGTCCGACCGTGAGATGGATTCCGTGGCTCCCATACACTCCGATCAGCGCCTCGCACGCGCCTCGGTGCCAGGAGTCGAACCCCGTGGCCGACGGTGCAGTCTGGTCGTCCATGAGCTCGAGGAGCTGGTCTCTGACGCTGTCCTCTGCCGTTGTGCGAAGGGCCGCTCGACAGCGCGGATCGAGCCCGGCGAGGCCGACGATGGTGCGGTTCATGTCTCGATACGCGCGCCCGATGTAGCGTGCGAACCGATCCGCACGATCGCCTGGCCCGAAGTAGAACGTGGCCAATGCAGCGGCGAATGCAGCGGGAGCGAGCACGCTGCCCTCGTACACAGGTGTTGTGATCTTTTCTGGCTGCATTTACGCCACCTCCTTGATCGTGTGTCCGGCCACGGGCGGGAGCGGCACGGGGTGCGGCTCGAGCGACAGGCCGCCGACGGTAACGTAGTAGGTGCGCACACCACAGACTTCGGCGACCAAGCGCTCCAAACACAGGTCCCAGTGCAGCATGGTAGAGAGGACCACAGCACCGGAGGGTGCGCCTGGTGGCACAGGAGTGCTCGCGCCCAGGGCGTCGCGCACGGCGGCGAGCTGCCCTGAGGGGACCACGTGGAGAGCGACGGGGCGACCGCGGCGAAACACGACCAAGGCCACCCAATCGGCTCTCGGAGTGTCAGGGTCGGCGACGAGGCCGAAGCCGAGCCCCCGCTCCTCAGAGGCGACAGCGATAAGCGCCCGCTCTCCGCTGGGCAGCAACACCAGGGGGCATCCGGGAGTTGGATCTGCGACGCCTCCGGAGACACCCGCTACGAACTCGCATGCGAACGCCACGAGCAGCGGAAACGGCGGCTCAACGTACCGCGCTGCGGTGCGCTCTACCAGCCGCTCGTGCGCGTTCAGGTACTCGAGCCACGTCTCGAGGATTGAGGGGATCTCACTCTGGAATTGCATCGGTGCCACCTCCTAGAGCGAGTGTGGCACCGAGGTCTGACATCGAAGCTAGTGGTTACCCGATGCTGGCCGAGACAGCTGGTATACGATGATGTCGTAGATCCTGAGTTCACTCAGCGAATCAAATGGGGCGCCACGCTCTGCAAGCCTGGGGCGCAATTCGCTAAAGAAAGACCTCTGGGTGGCGAGGTGCTTTCCAAGCCTGAAGGTCAACTCCACCATCTCCGCCGATCGCCACCTTCGAGCGGGGTCAGGATAGTCCCAGGCTGTAAGTTGATATGAATCCAGGATTGGCACCAGCCGTGGGCGCTTCTTATGCAGCAGCTTGGTGCACCTCGCAGGCCCAAAACCAAGAAGGTTGCCATTATCGCCACCCAGGCATGAGCGATACAGACTCAGGAGCAGTTCGCGGTTCTCTTGTGTGTCAGGCCAGTCCATCAAGTCTCTGTCCGTCGGAATCTGTGCAAGAACACCCGATGCCCGCCGTAGCTTGGATTCCAGCTCAATCCACGGTTGGCCTTGAAGCAGTACTTTGAAATCCGGAACGGCATCGAGGAACGCAGGGTAGGCAAGGTCGATCGGGGATAGTGTGGCTGGGTCGCGATCGACTATGCCGTCGTACCAATGGACGAACTCGCTTCTTCCCAACAAGCGCAGGGCTTCATCCTGTGAGACGCCACACGATCCAGACGTGGTTCGTATCTCCAGCGTCGCGCCACTCGCACTCTGTCCCTCATTCATGAGTCAACTCCCCCATCCCTGGATTGCCGCAGCAGAGCATCCGGTCTCGCCCTGCGCTGAGTGTACCGTACCGACCACTTCACCCACCCTCGCGCGCGTGCGAACAGCCGGGCATCCGCATCAGCCGCACCCCACACTCCCGACTTATGCGTTGGATTGCAGCTGCGAGTACTCAACTTCGGAGAGGTCCCGGCTGCGACTATGGGTCAGCTTCGGCTCCAGTGCCCCCACCAGGAGGCTCATGAGAGAGGAGGCGACCGCCGCGGGGCCGTACGCTTCAGGAAGGTCGCCAAGCCTGCCCGAGGCCTCCACCGGGAGCAACCCGAACCACGAGAAGCTGTTCCAGCGGTCGGCGAGCGCATCGTGGGTGTGCTCCCAAAGCCGGACGCCGAGCCCTCGCCACAGGGCGTGATCGACGAACACGACGTCACGTCCGTCATAGAGGATGAAGACGCCCCGCTGCTCTCGGAAGTCGATCACCTGATAGGTGGCGAGGCGCTTTCCGATGATCTCCGGAGACGGTGACCACTCGATCAAGTCGCGCTGCCAGCGGATGCCACAGGAGGTGATGATCGTCTGTGCCGTCGTGATGGTGCCAGTTGGTGCGGTTTCGTGCGGCATGGTAAGCCCTCCTGGCGCTCCGTCCTACTCCCCGATCAGGTCATCGAGCGTCTGCAGATACTGCGCGAGCAGCTCCACCTGGACGAAGTCGATCTGTATGCCATCTGAGGCTGCAAGCTGCTCGGCCGCGCTCCACACGTGCCGCCGATCGGTGCTCACCACCATGTAGTGCGCGTCCGGACTGCCCTCCTCGAGCAGCTGCAGAATCCGGGCGTCGGCCCCGCCTTCGCTCACATTGTTGTGGAAGTGGACGGTCACCCCGCGACCGGCGGGACGCGAGTTCGAGGAGCTCTTTGTGTCGAAGACGAGTTCGGTCTTCGTGTCCCATCCGCGCTGCTCCAGGCCCTCGGCCATCAGCTCGACCATGTGCTCGAGCCACGGACGCGTGCGGGCCTCGTCCTCCGGGCGGAAGACCCGGTGCACGAGGTTGTGCCCGTCGATGAGCATGTAGTCCACCTGACGATCCTGGAAGAGCGCCCGCTCGCACTCCTCCAGGCGGCTGCGCTCACGCAGCTCCCACGCGCGGTCCATGTCATCTTGCAGCCTGAGCGCGGTCTCGGCGGCCTGACGGCGCTGCTCGGCCTCCTCGTGCTTGCGGATGCGCTCGTTCTCCTGCTCCGCCTGCTCTGCGGAGTAGGCGATCAGTCCCTTCTGGAATCGCTCGAGCGTGTCGAGCGCCGACTGGAGCCCGCGCGCCGAGGCGCCCACGTTGTCGATGCCGAACGATCGGAGCGTGACCTCGAACGACTCGCGTCGCGCACGTTCGTCCTGCAGCTCCTCCTCGAGGGCGGTCACGCGCTCCTCGAGCACCGAGCGGATCTTCTGCGTCTCGGCGAGCCGCTCGCGCAGATCGGTGATCGTGCGCCCCATACGCTCGGTCTCATCCGCCCGCTTGGTCTCGGTGGTGCGCAGGCCGGTCTTGGACGAGTCGACGAGGGCAGTCAGCCGTCTGTTCTCGCGCTTCACGTCCTCGCACGCCGTGTGAGCGGCCCGCGCCTGTGCGGTCAGCTCGTCCCGCTCCGCGACGACCGCCTTGAGCTCCTCACGGAGTTCGCCGGCCTTGCGATCGCGCCGGGAGACGTCCGCCTTGGACTTGCGCAGCTCGGCCTTGACGCCTTTGAGTTCCTTCTGTGCCGCCAGGAGCGCGGTCTGCGACTCCTTCAGCGCGCGTGGCTGCGTCTCGAACTCCCCGGTCGGCACGGTATCGGCCGCCGAGTCATCGTGCGGATCCTCGGCACAGTGCTCCGCCTGGCGCTCCAGCTCGTCGCACGCATCGGCGAGGGCGGTGCCGTAGAGAGCCGTGTCCCCGACGAAGAGCGTGTAAGCCGCGAGCACCCGCTCGATGACCGGGAACTCCTGCAGGACGTCCGGGTTGTGCTCATCGCCGGCCTCCGCAAGCTCGGCCACGCGCGGATGCGCCGTCGCAAACGCGTCGAAGGCGACCGGGTCGTCCTCCAGCTTCTGCACGAACTGTCTGCGCAGCAGACTCCTGCGCCAGACGTCGGCCACCTTGGAGCCGCCGGGTAACGACTTGCCGAGTAAGCGGTCTTTCGTGAGCGCCCGTTCGACTCGGGCGCGCCACGCGGGGTCGTGATGCGCGAGGCGTAGAAGCTCCTCGATGAGCCCGAGATCGCTCGCACGCTGCCGGATGTCGGTGGCGACGGGAACGGTGTCGACCGCGTACGTGCGCTTCTGCTTCATGAAAGCCTCCCGGGGAGTGGGGCTCGAGTCGACTTCATTGAAGCACACGGCTCTGACAGGAAGCGGCGTTGGACCGGCTTCGCGCTCGAGCGGATGGGGCACATAGTGCCTGTCAGGCGAGCGGATGCAGCCATAGTGCGCACCCAGAGGCACAGCGCACGGAGAGTGGCGGCGGAGAGGAACCGCTGAGTCATTGCCGAGGAACGGGAGGGCTCGAATGACGAGCACCAGTCGGGATCTGAGGGTCAAGAGAAGCTGCTCGTGTACTGCCCGCAGATTGCGGACGACACCTTTCTGCACTTCAGCCAGAGAGGCGAGAGCTACAAGCTCCGCGCCTTCAACGGCCGCCTTGCGGGCAAACCGCCATGGGCGCAGAAGGATGCCCCGACCGCCACGGACTTCATGCACCAGTACCGGCCTGAGATTACGGTCGATGTGCGGCGAGAGCGCATCAACCTCAAGAACACGGAGCGCTGGACAGATATCGTTGCTGACTACAATCGGCGCCACGGCGTAGGCGCCTGAGCACGTGGGAGCCCCCGGCGAGCGCTTCCGTGCTCACTGAATGAGGCTGGAAGAAGCCGAGTGGCGGTGCACTCACAAGAGCGGATGAGCGCGTTCTCTAACGGCAGGAATACGGTCTTCGGTTCCAGAGCACACCGGCAGCCTCGTGCTGCGTAGGGAATAATCCCAGGTCGTGACCGTGCAAGTCCCTGGCAAGCCACGACCGGTTCGCGGTCCTGAGCGTGAAGCCGATACACACACGGCCTTTCCTCACCAGTCCGTGGCGTCGCGCCCAAATACCATACCCTGCCCCGCTGGGAAGTCGCTTGCGGACAATCTCCCCACCAGTATCTGGATACCACTTCGCTCCAGCCATCACACCCCCCGCGACTCCGGCGCGCTCTTGGTGAAGAGACTCATGCCGCCCCACTGCTCATGAAAGGATCAGCCCAGACGTCCAGCGTGAACTCAGATGGCACGCCGTAAACCTGCTCGAGACTGCCTGCAAGGAATGCGAGAGTCTCACTGGGGAAGACCGAGCACCACACGTTATCGTGCACAGTCCGAGCGACTGCTGCGCATACGCGGTAGGCGTCAGCGAACTTGATGTCCGGATAGGAGGTCGGCTTGTCCCCCGAATCGTGGACCCTGCGATGCATCACGATCAGCCCCGAGAGCAGCCCCGGGCTGCCCTGCTCCCACGAGTGCACCCACTGATTGCGGGTGTACGTGAGCTGCTGCAATGCTTCGCGGGTGTGTCTATCAAGGTTGATGCGCACACCTGCTTTCTCACCGATTCGGCCCAGTCGTATCGAGACACTGCCGGAGGTCAACTCCTTGAGTTGCCTCGTGGTCTCTTCACTGACTACCCGCTCAGAGATGGCCTCCAGCTCACGCCTGTCCTGCGCGCTGATCCTGATGCTTGAGTCAGCGAAGACCACGCGATTCGCATCGAAGAGGTACAACAGTCGCAAGACCTGATCCAGGTATGTGTCCAGCAGTGTCTTCGCCGCCATGACCAGAGCGTTCTCGAAGAACCACCGAAGCTCGGGAGAGCCACTGATCCAGGCACGCACTGCGGGCTCCGTGCGGCTATCGGGAAAGACGAGCCGGTCAGCCCATATGGCCCGTGTCTCCGCATCAACCTGCCACCAGTCGACCGCGAGACGAGTGGCCTCTTCCTTCGAGATAGTGCCGGCCTTCTCAGAGTGCGCAAGAACGCCGAGGTACTCCGCCAGCATGGTGGCATCACCTGCACGCTCGCAGTCTCGCGCATCGAACACGGTAGCTGCGGCATACGCCCAGTCCTCTACGACCATGTAGTACGCGGAGAACAGGTGGAAATACTTCACGGCCTGCGCCCTGGCATCGGCAGGGCGTTCATCCGCGCACATAATCGACCTCGCATTTCTTGAGACGGCCCCCTTGTTGCATTCCCCGGTCCGAGTGCTCCCTACCCCGTGCAACCGCACCACGCCTCCACCCCGCCCCTCTGTTACCCTGGCCGTAGCCGCCTCCTACCCCTCCCGGAGCCGCCCCGTGCTCGTCTACCAGGCAACCAAGGCCGAGTTCATGGACGACGTGGACCGCGATCTGATCGCCGACCACATCACGGCGGCCTTCGAGCGCAGGATCCACCGCGCCAACCCGCGCGAGGTGGAGAGCTGGCGCAACTCGATGCAGTACATGTACCGGGTGCTCAACACCGAGGAGATCCCGGACGGCTGCGGCGTGGCGATCGAGTTCGACGCGAAGGTCGAAGATCAGAGCATGCCCACTAGTCGTGCGCGGAGCTCCGAGCGGTCCCCTGCGGGCGCCAGCGGAATCGCGCCCACGCCCTCCACCGATCCGGGTGCGGACTCGTAGAACTTGTCCTCGGTCCCGGGATACAGCACCCACACGGTCGCAACTCGGGAACCCTCGCCGCCGAGCGCGTCCTTGTACGCGTGCATCTTGTGTATGTCGGCGTTCTTCCACCAGCCCTTGCTGGCCACCGCGGCGCGATCGTCCGCCTCGAGCTCGTCGAGCGCCTCGCTGTTCAGCTCGGTCGACACATCCCACCGGTCGACTCGGAACTTCGCATCGAACAGGTGCAGC
>Ga0228536_1002466_pt1 | contig 10638 bp, 11 predicted proteins | sample SJ1Smetagenome_FD_168611 | JGI IMG/M metagenome (GOLD analysis project Ga0228536, IMG submission 168611) | Enriched culture of PCE-dechlorinating microbial communities from Ithaca, New York, USA - SJ1.S | ecosystem: Engineered > Modeled > Simulated communities (microbial... > Unclassified... | reverse complement strand
AATTCATAATAATGAATCTTTGGAGGATGCTCCGGGATATTTTGTCTTTTTTTCTGGAGAGCGCCCAAAAAGTCATTTTGGTCATATCGTGCGCGATTCTTATCCACAGTTTGTCCACTTCGGCTTTGATGAAGCAGCGCTCATAACTTGTTCATGAAGCCCGAATTACGGAGGGGTGGTCCTGTTCGGCCTCGGGGAGCGAAAAGAGCAGGATGCTGCCCTTGTGTGTTTTTCGCAATGCCCGGCTACAGGTTTTTCCAGTGCTTGAATCCCTCGCCCACCACCTCCGCGACGTCGGCCATGATGATGAACGCGTTCGGATCAAGAGAGACGGTAAAGAGTTTCAGCTCCATGGCCTGGCGGCGGTTCAGCACCACCATGATCATCGGGCGCTCCTCGCCGGTATAGGCTCCCTCGCCGCGGATGATCGTAGCTCCTTTTCCCATCTCCTCGACGATAAAGCGCTTCACGGCCTCCATCCTCGAGGTGATGACGGTCACCTGCTTTCTCCGGTCGAACGACTTCAGCACGCTGTCGATGGTGACGCTCTCGACGTAGAGCAGCACTCCGCCCATGAGCAGCTGCTCCAGGTTGACGGCGAACCAGGAGAGAAACAGGATAGCCGTATTGATGTAGAAGGAAAACATGCCGACATCGACACCCCAGCGTTTCTTCGCGGCCACGACGATAACGTCGGTCCCCCCTGTTGAGCCGCCTACGCGGAAGACTAGCCCCATGCCGATGCCGCTGCATACCCCTGCGAGCAGCGCGGCGAGAAAGGTGTTGGCCAGCACGGGATAGGTGAAGAGTTCGAAGAAGGCCACCGCCCCCGACGAGAGCAGCGAGACGTAGAGGGTCCACAGGACGAAGCGCGGGGAGAGCACCCGCCACCCCCAGGCAAGGAGCAGGAGGTTTCCGATAGCGATCACCCATGCGGGAGAAATATCGAAAACATAGCGCGTCAGCAGGGCTATTCCCGAGAGTCCAGCACCTGCGAAACGGTACGGCACGACGAGGGCCACAATGGAAAAGTTCATCAGGACGGCTCCCAGCGTCGCGTACCAGAACGTCCCCCACTCGGCTCGGATCAGCTCGCTGAACTGCCGAAAAATTTTGCGGATGTTGAAGCGTTCCATGATCTTTTCCTTCCCCCACCTTTCAGCCCGACTCGACGTCAGGCGTCCCGTTCTTCCGCCAGGATGCGGGCCAGCTCTTTTTCGACAGGGCCCGTAAACATATTTCCGTGGTAGCAGGAAATCCGCTCGAGGTGCAGATTTTTTATCTTCTCCACGGATTTTAGGGCTTCCTCTGTATCAAGAGTGAACTTCGGATTGGCTTTGGCGAGCCTTCCGTCATCGATGGCCAGCGCGTCACCGGCCAGCAGGAGTTTCTCTTCTTCAAGAAGAATGGAGATATGCCCCGGGGTATGTCCGGGCGTCTCAATGACCCTCACGCCGTGGCAGACATAGTCCAGGTCCTGCACGAAATCATCGACCGGGCAGTTTTCCACTGTCTCCAGGTATCGGGCGAACTGCTCGCCGAACTCCTTTTCATCCCCCGTGAGGGTTTTGTTGTACTCACGGGCCTGGAGCAGCCGCAGCGATTTTTTCTTTCCCGAAATGTAGTCTGCTTCCCTGGTGCTCGAGAGAACCCTGATCTTCGGATTTCTCCTCTTGAGTTCCGCCAGTGAACCGATATGGTCGTGGTCATGGTGGGACAGGACTATGGCGGTTATATCCGCAATGGTGCCGCCGATTTCCGCCAGGGCCTGTTCTATGTCGTCCGCCTGGTCCGGGTAGCCTGCGTCAAAGAGGATGATGCCGCTTTCGTCCCTGATGGCGACAGGATGGATGACTGATTTCCTGGAACCGAGCTCTTTCGTGATCGATAGAATATAATACGCAACCATTTCGATCCTCAACTCCGCGGAGTAATTTTTTGGGCACAGCCTTGCCTAAGGCCTTCGCCAGCAAAATCGAGAGTGAGGCGCAGCATATCAAAGAGCTGGATACCGTCCTCAAAGATCGGCTCAGGATAGTTTTTTATGAAAAAGTTCCGGTCAATATCTGTGACCCGGAATCCCTGCCTCTGGTAGAAAGCGAGCTGGTAGCCGAATGTTCCGGTGCCCACCTCCAATCGGCTGGCGCCGGACCTCCGGTAGAAATCGATGACCCACTTCAGAAGCGCCGTGCCGATACCGGATTTTTGGTGGTCAGGATGTACTGCAATGCACATAAGCTCCTGCCCGCCGGAATCAAGGGGCTGAACGGCGCATGCGGCGACAACTATTCCGTCGTCTGCCGCGACGAAACACCGTGATCGTGGGAGATACGAGCGGACTTTCGCCTCCGATGGATCGGCAAGCAACAGCAAATCCATTGGGGCATCCGATGTCGGAACTTCCCGAATCAACAGCGACATATCCATCACCTTGTATAGACATTTGAGGTCACAGGCGGAAAAACATGCCATGGCAAGACGTGTTATTTCTTTCATCATGATTTTTCTCAAAATACACACATTGCACCTGTTTTTTTCGTCTATTCCGGTGCAACTGCCTTCTTCCCCCGATTTCCGGTTCCTATCAGGTCGGTCATTTTCATCGGGGTGCAATCGCGGCCCGTCCCTGGCGGGAAGACGTGTCCCTGGCCGCCGCCGCATGGGTGGAACGGGGGCTCGGGGCATTCCCGACGCCCGATCTTTCCCGGGAGAAGTGATTTCCGGCTAAACCGCAGTGCGCCGCCAGGAGCCGGAATGAGCCGATCATCATCGTGGCAGTCTACCGATTCGAGGCATGCCGAAGTACTTGAGAAACCAGTTCATATATTTTGTTATCTTCGCAGACGCGAATATCCCCGTCAGTTCCTGCATCAGGGAAAAATCCAGGCCGGCCAGCACGTCTTCGTCCATCCTCAGGTCGTCAAAGACAAAAGCCTTCCAGAGAGAGTAGTTCTGCGGGGTATACCTCGTTATGTACAGCTGGTCAAGCAGGGCCTTTTCTTTCGTCGCCCTGATATATCCGGGCGGTTCTTCCACTCTGCTGGTGCCCGGGAAGACCAGGTTCGAGGGAAGCCTCTCCCAGTCGATGTTTCCGTATGGCGTCATCAGGCTGGAGCTCCGCTTCGAAGTGACGGCCGTGACCGATGCAACGGCATCAGGTATAATACCTGCTTCAAAGAGCACAAGGTTTCCGGATATTGCCGCCGGACCGCAGACATTGCAGGCAAGATATCGCAGGGAGGGGTCTCTCCTGCGCACAAGGGGCCCCAGGCAATACCATCCGCGCTTCAGCCGTTCGATGTACCCGTCCGATATCAGGCCCTCTATCTTCTGCCATACATTGACGTATCCGTTCTCGCGAAGCCTGTTCTGCAAGACCCAGCCGGGGATCTCCGTCTCCAGGCCCGCAAGCAGTTCCAGATCAGTCATGTCGTCATCATCCCGTCTTCATTTTCCATTTTATGTATCGTAACATCTAATAATGAGATTTTACACTACATAAAACAGAAATACCAGGCCATCACAATCTGAGGTTTCAGGAGGATCCTTCCTGTGCATTTTTATGTGAAAGGAGAAATCGTGCAGCTGCATCAACGAGTTTTTCCTTCTGCTGAAGGAACATCTCTGTACTCCATGCAGCGGAACTCCTTTTTTCGAGTGCATCAGTCATAAACCCGCCGACGTCGCGGATTATTTCCCTGACATCCAATGAAGCGGCTCGTTTTTCGAAGAGTTCTCCAAGCAGTTCCGGACTGAGATGTTCACCACGATCAAGCGTGCCCTTTTCTTTCAGGCGCTCCTCAAGCCAGAATATGTTCAATTCCGTGCCTTTGCGCATATACCACAGGAAATCATACCAGTCCCGCCCTTTAATCCGTCTGCCTCCCCACCGGCGATGCAGTATCGCGTCCATTTTTCCCGCAAAAGATGAGGAAAGGGTACAAAGGCGTACCGGATATTGGAAGGGATACGAGCCGTAGAGGGTCTCAGTCTCAGGCAGCACGGAAAGCCGCGTTTTTTCTGCATCTATTTTCACCCTGAGGCTCTCTGATCTGCTTATGGATAAAACAAGGCTTCCGCTGGACACGTCTCCCCCATGTTCCTTTACGGTGAACCGGACTTCTCCAAGCCCGATGTCTGCAAAAAAGCGAACAATCAGCTCTTTGTATTCCGAAAGATAAAAATCAGTGGCAACAGAATCTACGGTGAAATCAAGGTCCTCTGAAAATCTCGGCAGGCCGTGGAATATTCGAAGCGACGTCCCTCCAAACATTGCCGCATGCTTAAAAAAGTCAGTATGAAGTGAAAACCCCATCAGTGCCAGATTCTGAAACTTTTCCAGCGCCAGTAATCGTTCACCTTCTTCGATATGCTTTCTTATTTCTTCAAAAATCACCTTCACCTTCCTTTCGAAGAGAAACCCTTACCCCCGGCAATCGGTCACTCGGCGGCGTAATAGGCGCCTTCGATTCTCAGGGCGGCCTTTCCGCCGAAGAGAACCTTTCCGTCCTTCGTCCTCAGCCTGACCTCGTTGAAGATCCGGTTTTCTCCGCCCTGCTCTATTTTGATGCTTTCGCCGTTCCACTTTCCGTTCTTGAGGAGGTAGCAGCCGAAGGCGCTGTTTCCCGACCCGGTGGCGAGGTCCTCCAGGTAGCCGAACTTCGGGGCGAAGACCCGGGTGTGGGCGAAGTACCCCGGACCGGCGGTCTCCATGGAATAGACGAGCACGATGTCCACGTCGTTGCGGAGGCAGTACTGTTTCAGCCCTTCCTCGTCGGGGTACATGGAGATCTCGTCGTCCAGATTCTTTATGGGGACGATCAGCGTCCGGAGCCCTGCGTCGATGATGTCCAGGGGCAGGGAATCCGAAATGGCGCCTTCTTTTATCCCGAGGGCGGAGGCAATGGACTGTTTCGGCAGGATGCACTCGATCATGAGGGAGTCCGGGGCCGAGATGTAGATGCAGTCCTCCTCGTTGATGTGGTTGTAGATGTTCAGCCTGCCCTTCCGGTTGGTGCCGATTTCGATGACGGGCATGTTTCTGAGCTTCCCGTCCCGCCGGATGACCTCGTACATGGTGGCGATGGTGCCGTGGCCGCAGAAGGCGACTTCGCATTCCGATGAATAGTAGGTCAGGAGGATGCTCCCCGCGTTGTCCCTGGTGACGTAGACTACCTCGGAGACGAAGCCGGAGTGCTCTTTCGCGATGTTGAGCATGGCGTCCCCGGAGAGCGACTCCGTTCCCAGGTCGAGAAACGCTGCCGGGTTTCCCTCGGAGTTTCCAATGGTGAAGGCGTTCAGCTTGTAATACGGGTATGATTTCATGGCCGTCCCCCCGGGTAATTTATTGGTAGTCCTGCTCCCCCAGCCAGTTCTCAGGAAACCGGAGCTGATCCGGGGTGTGGAAATAATGCTTGCCGTCCTTCATGACTGTCACCCGGTATCCCCTGGGGACTACCTCCCGGGCCAGCATCTCCGCTTCTTCTTTCCGGGAGCCTTTGCCGTGGACGTAGAGAAACAGCCTGTCGGAAGGGGCTCCGAAGAGCAGCGCGGGAATGGTGCCGATGGTTTGTTTTTCGGTAATCATTGAACTCCTCGATTCCGGTGTCCGGTATGGTTTCAGGATCCTGCGGATAAAGAAACCGGACAGGACCGTCTTGGTCACTGATGCCGCATAACGTTCCCTGTCAACTGTTATGACGTTCCGGTGCCACAAGTCGCCTATTTTGGGGAACCTAAAATCGAGATCCTTCGGCCAAGATACCGGCCTCAGGATGACAGAGGTTGTCATTCTGAGCGAAGCGAAGAATCTCGCCTTTTGGAACCTCAGGACGACAGAACCCGGGGCACAGACCCCTCTATTTCTTTTCCCGGACCATTCCCACCGCCGGAATGCCCGCTGAGCAGAGATCCTGACACGGCTGGCTGATACTTCCGGTTGACCTTCGGTGACGTCTCTTTTCCGGCTATTTTATGATCCTGTATTCCGGTATGACTTCTACGGTATTCTTTATCATCTGCCAGACAGGGCAGACCGATTGCTCAGCGAGCTGGACCGCTTTTTGGAGATCCGTTTCTTTTGTGTCCCCGGACTTCAGTATAAATTCGATAAAAATTTTTTCAAATTTTATGGGAGTTTTCTCACTCCTGATGCCCTTTACCCTGACTTCAAATCCGGATACCGTCTTCCCCATTTTCCGCAGGAGGGGCACGACGGCTGTCGCGCTGCAGCCGCCAAAACTCAGAAGAAACAGTTCAAGACCCCTGAATCCCATTCCGTCCCCCAGGGGCGGCACATAATCAATAGTGACCGGATGGTCCGGATTGGACAGTGAAACGCCGGTAAACCGGACCTTGTCATTGATCAGACGAATTGAGACTTCCTCATGCAGCTCGGACATTGTATCCCCCCTTTTTCTACTGGGATTGTTTCAGAACGGCATAAGGCCGATCCGAATCTTTACTTATTGTCTTCCCTGAATTTCGCTTCGTACTCCTCCCGCAGCAGGCCGTGGTACAGCAGGTCTTCGAACTGGCCCCAGTGTTTCACATGCCTGCGCAGGCATCCTTCCACCGAAAAGCCGGCCTTCTCCAGCACCCGGACAGACGGACCGTTGCGGCCCAGGGTCGTGGCAAATATCCGTTTGAGGCCCAGGCTGCGGAATCCGTACTCCACAACAGCATCAGCGGCCTCACTGGCGAAGCCCTGCCCCCAGTACGGTCTGCCGATCCAGTACGACAGCTCGGCGCTCTCGATCGCCTCGTCCCGGATCAGGCCGATCATGCCGATGAGGGGATTCTCCCCTTTTTTCCGGATGGCAAGAACCACATCTTCGGGCTGCAGTCCATTGATCCATTCCTCGGCCATGCCCTCTTCGAAGGGATGGGGAATGTTCAAGGCATTTTGTGCGACAGCCTCATCGCCTGCCAGACACCTGATCTCGTCCGCGTCCTTCAGCGCTGCCGGTTCCATGAATAATCGTGCCGTCGAAATCATGCCGGTCCTCCCGCTTTCCTGGTGGCTTGAATACTCCGACCGCTCCTGTCAGGAATCCGCCTGCCTGCGGATCAGTTCAATTGCCGCATTTTCATCGAGAGGCCGTGCAACAAGGAATCCCTGAATTTTGTCACATCCGTTCCTGAGGAGGTACTCCTTTTGCTCTTCATGCTCGACCCCTTCCGCTACGACGGAGTGCCCCAGTCTGTGGGCCATGGAAATTATGTCCGCGGTTATGGCATCTTCCGGGTTGAGTGTTAACAGCTTATCAACGAAAAATTTATCGATTTTCAGGCAGTCTACATTCAGCTCCCGTTCTCTCGCAAGGGAGGAATATCCCGTCCCGAAGTCATCAATGGCGATGTGCAGACCAAAATCTCTCAACGTGCCCAGAACGCGGTTTATTCCCTGGTAGTCTACAGAGAAAACCGACTCCGTGATCTCGATTCCTATATTCTCCGGGCGGACCTGCATCTCCCCGATCATTTCAAGCAGGTCATCAGTGAAATTTTCCGACAGCACCTGGATAGCGGAGACATTGATAAAAACGTTGACCGTGTCGAATCCCTTCTCCTTCAGTTTCTTCAGGAAACGGAACGCCCGGAGAAAAACATTTCGACCGATCGGAACGATCAGTTTCGATTCTTCGGCAATGGGGATGAATTCCAGGGGAGGAACCAGTCCAAGTTTTTCACTGTTCAACCTGGCGAGAGCCTCAAATCCGCACACCTGGTTTGACCTGAGATCCAGGATAGGCTGATACTGCAAAAACAATCCGTTGTTTTCGTCGCTGGCGGCAACCCTGGAGAGTTCCCGCTTTATGTCCTGTTCGCGGACGATCTCCCGTTCCATTTTCGCATCATAAAAACACACGCCGAAGGCCCTGTCAGAAATACCGACCGCTTTTTCCGATGCGATCAGGAGCTTTTTCAGGAACATATCGGCATCAATGTCCTTTTCCTGCCCTATTTCAACGATCCCGATCCCGCCGCCGATCCTTTCCGGCGCAAGCAAAGATTCCAGTGCGTTCCCCAGCTTTTTGCTGAATTCGAACAGCTCGCTTTTGTCTTTATACTCTTTCAGATAAAAGACAAAGCGGTTCTCGTACGCATAAAACAGCAGGCGTTTGTCCGTGCAGTAACCGCCAAGCGTATCAGCTGCCTTTTTTATCAAATCCTGGGTGTAATGAAAGCCATAAATTGTAGTCAGGGACTGTAATGCGCTCACATTTACGATTGCAGCGGCTCTTTTCTTCGCTGTTTGCTCCCTGGCATCGCCTGTCAGCAGGTTTTCCAGGTAATACCGGTTCAAGAGACCGGTCCACCTGTCGTGTTCGTTATTATATCTGAGCGTATTCTCAATTTTTTTCCTGTCTGATATATCGATGACGATTCCTTCGAGAGCTTCCACATCGCCGCGCCTGTTAAAAATCCCTTCCGCCAGCTCAAGGACCCATTTCCGTTCGCCGCCAGCCGTTATGATTTCATACTCATACCGAAACGGAAGCCGCTCCGGAAGAAGGCGCTGCCACTCATTCCAGAGAAGGTCGCGGTATTCTGGGGCTATCAGATCGTTGTATGACAGGTCCCTGTTGTTGACCAGGCTTTCCGTGGAATAGCCGGTCAGTTTAAAGCAGCCGTCGGAAACATACTGCATGGTCCAGTCACGGTCAAAACTGCACCTGTAGGCCATCCCGGGAAGGTGGGAAAGAAGAACGGATTTGCTTCGCTCGCTTTCTTTCAGCGACTGCTCAGCTGTCTTGCGAATGGATATGTCCTCAAGAAGGCACAGGTGCATGGAACTTTTTCCCGCAGAGCCCAGGAGCGGAGAAACCTGCATATTTGTCCAGACGCTTGATCCGTCGGGCCGCAAAAAACGCTTTTCCATGGAATAGCCGTTGATTGTGCCCGTTTTGAACTGTTCGAATTTTTCAAGGTCAGCCTGCAGGTCGTCAGGATGGGTAATTTCCATCCATTTCAAATTCGACAGCTCATGGCTTTCCCTGCCGAGAATCCTTTCAAACATTGGGTTCATGTTCATTTGTCCATACTCCGATTGCGACACAAAACTCTTGTTGTTTACGATTGCGATTCCTATCGGAGCCTGGTCGAAGATGCTGTGATACAGGGCTTCATCAAGAGCCAGCTTTTCGTTGAGGTATTTCAGGGCGGAGTGCTGGCTCCAGGTGTGGAGCAAAGCAAAAAAGAGCAGAAGAAGACTTATCACGATGACCCCGTCGGGAATCATCCGCCTCCAGAGGCGGGCATACCACTCTGACGCTGAATAATCGATCCCGAGGACTGCGATGACCCTTCCGTCAACAGGATCTTTTATGGGTACCAGCGCGCTGATCCATGTACCCCATCTGTCGGTTAGCGGGCCGGAAAGCGCCGTTCTGCCTGAAGTAAAAGTTGACAGGATAGATTCATCGGCCTCTTCATAGATCTGGCCGGGAGGAGAATAATCCGGTGAATCAGGTGGTTCCGAATCTATCAGGATTATAACGCGCCCCCCCCGTTCGGCCATAAGGTAGGCGAAGCGGATGGGGTTCATTGTCCCGGCCAGCCGTGCCAGGCTGGTCTTTGTCATGATGTATTCAGGTCTTTCCAGGTCTTTTTCAGAGCCGGTCAACCCGGCGATATGTTCCGGGTGCAGAAGGGATTCCAGCGACTCCGCCAGCATGATCGCTTCCGATGAAGCTATTCCTTTATACCTGTTCCATTCAAAACGCAGATAAAGACCGCTTAAAGACAGGATCACTACGGTGAAAAAGACCGCATAAACCCGGAAACGGCCAGCTTTCACTTCGCCGGCCGAAGAAGAGTTTTCTGGCTCTGCGGTAAGATTTCTCATAAAGATACCTCATTTTCCCGGCTGTTTTTTTAACTCTCCCGTGAGGTTGTCATCCTGAGGGCCGTTCCACCACCCGAAGAATCCGGGTTTGGGAACTAAAAAAGAATAAGATCAGATTCTTCCTAGAATAATGTTATCGTGACTTGAGGGAAAAATAAACTCGAAAAGTTGCGATAATGTCAGTATGCAGGATGAGTGTCGCCGGTAGATCCTTTGGGGGAAAACCTCGTAAGTGAGACTGGCGCCTCACCTCCTGCGGCGTTACACGAATGAGCTGGATGTGGCATCCCCAAAGGGATTTCCTCGTCTGTCCAAGGAGGTTGTGTGCCGCCGGAGTGTGAGGGGCTCCTGCAAATCCATTGTTCGGAGTGAGCCCAATGATGTATCTTGGAATCGACATCGGGAAGAACAACCATGAAGCCGGAATCATCACCGAAGGAGGAAAGAAGGTCGGAAAATCCCTGAGATTTTCCAATGACCGGGAGGGATTCACCGCACTGCTGGACCTCATCGGACGCTCTGTTCCCGCCGGTGGGGATCTGAGCATCGGAATGGAAGCCACGGGGCATTACTGGATCCCGTTGTATTCCTTCCTTCACGAGAAGGGGTTCAAGGTTCGCGTCATCAATCCCATTCAGTCCGACAGTCTCAGGAACTTCCACATCAGGCAGGCGAAGACGGATTCCATCGACTGTTTTCTCATCGCCGAAACTCTACGGTTCGGGAACTTCACAGAGACCCGCCTGGCCGACGAGGACATCATGTCCCTTCAAAAACTGGCCCGTTTC
>Ga0228536_1002465_pt1 | contig 10648 bp, 10 predicted proteins | sample SJ1Smetagenome_FD_168611 | JGI IMG/M metagenome (GOLD analysis project Ga0228536, IMG submission 168611) | Enriched culture of PCE-dechlorinating microbial communities from Ithaca, New York, USA - SJ1.S | ecosystem: Engineered > Modeled > Simulated communities (microbial... > Unclassified... | reverse complement strand
AAGCTCCGCAACCAAGGCGTCGGTGCCCGTGTATCCTTGGGCCAGGACGACCGTCGCTTTGACGACGGCTCCCCGGATTTCGTCGGGAACACTCGTGATGGCGCATTCCAGTACCGCCGGATGCTGTATCAGGGCGCTTTCCACTTCGAAGGGACCGATGCGGTAACCCGAGCTCTTGATCAAATCGTCGGCCCGGCCGACAAACCAGTGGTACCCGTCCTCGTCTTTCCATGCCATGTCACCCGTATAATACCAGCCGTCATGCCGTACCCGGTCCGTCGTGTCCTTGTCCCGGAAGTAACCGCCGAACATGCCGACGGGCGTCAGGGAATCAATTTTTACGGCGATTTCCCCCTCTTCGCCGATTTCGGCCGGTTTGCCCTCTCCGTTGATCAATTCGACCACATAACCGGGAGACGGTTTTCCCATCGAGCCGGGTTTGGGTTCCATCCAGGGGTAGGTTCCGATGGCGACGGTCATTTCGGTCTGGCCGTACCCTTCCATGAGACGCAGGCCGGTCTGCTGGAGAAACTGCTGATAAACTTCGGGGTTCAGAGGTTCCCCGGCTGTAACGCAGTATTGGATACAGCTGCAGTCGAAATTGCGGAGGTCCTGCTTGATGAGGAAACGATAAACGGTCGGGGGGCCGCAGAAGGTGGTGACCTTGTGTTCGATGGATTTCTTCAGCACGTTGATCGGATCGAACTGGTCGTAGTCGTAGACGAAAACGGCACAGCCGGAAAGCCACTGCCCGTAAATTTTCCCCCAGACGGCCTTTGCCCAGCCCGTATCGGCCACGGTGTAATGCAGGCCGTCATCTTCCACCCGTTGCCAGTATTTTGCCGTCAGGATATGACCCAGGGGGTAGGTGAAATCATGCTGAACCATCTTGGGCATTCCGACTGTTCCGGAAGTAAAATAAAGGATGGAAATGTCGCTGTTGGTCGGTGCGTCCGCGCCGGCCGGCCTTTCGAAATGGCCGGGGGCCGCGGCCATCTCTTCCTCGTAGGAGAGCCAGCCGTCCCTCTTCCCGCTCAGGATGATTTTGGACTTCAGGATACCGGGGACCTTTGCTTCGGCCTCTTCCACGTAGCTTGCCAGATCGGGATCGTTGATGCAGACAATATTCTTGATATCGGCCCGTTCGATCCGGTAGACGATATCCTTCGTGGTCAGCATGTGTGTGGCGGGAATGCCGATCGCCCCGATTCGATGGAGGGCGATGATGAGAAACCAGAATTCATAGCGTCCTTTGCAGACAAGCATGACCGGGTCACCTTTCCGGATCCCCGCTTTTTTGAACATATTTGCCGCTTTATTGCTGTACAGCTTGACATCGGCAAAAGAAAAAGTCCGGGAAGTTCCGTAATCGTCGCAATAGACAAGGGCACGTTTATCCGGGTCCTCCGCCGCATAGGTATCGACGACGTCATAGGCAAAGTTGAATTCAGCGGGGACGTTGATCTTGAAATTTGCCTTGAAATCCTCGAAGGAATCAAATTCGGATTTGGACAGGTATCGTTCGATCAAAGACATTTTTTTCTCTCCTCCTTGTTGAGGGTTGGTCAGAAGATCACGGCAAGAAATCTCGCCGGTGTATTTTCCATGGCTTCCATGGCGTGGGGGCATCCCGAGTCGAAGTAGATCGAATCCCCTTCCCTAAGGATAAGTTCGTTGCCATGGATATAGATTTTCAGAACGCCCTGGATGACGTAATCGAACTCCTGCCCCGGATGCGCGTTCATTTCCGCTTCCTTACCGGGAGACTTCGGTTCCACCGTGACCAGAAAAGGTTCCGCTTTCTTATGAATGAAGTTGGCTGCCAGGTTCTGGTACCTGTACTGTGTGCGGCGCTCGACGGCGACTCCTTTGTCTTTACGGGTCACGGTGAAGTATTTCATATGGGGTTCTTCCCCTGTAAGCAGAACGGCCATGTCGACGTTCAACCGGTGGGCAATGCCGAAAAGAACGCTGGCGGGAATGTCCGCTTCCCCTCTTTCATACTCTATATACGTACCTATGGTGACTTTCAGATGATCAGCCATTTCCTCCGGAGAGACCTCGAGACTTTCCCTCAGTTCTCTGATACGGTTTGCCACTTCTCTGATTTTTTCCTGCATAACACACCCCTCCTGGCTTTGCTGTGATGTGATACCTTTTTGGAACAAGAGATGTAGATTACGATAAATTAAAAGAATACATATGGATGGAGCCCCCGGCAGGATTCAAAAAAGCTCCTTCTCCCCCCTATTCAACTTGCCGTTTTCACTATCTTATCAAGCAGGCTGTGTCAATGAAAAATATCTCTTGGAGCGAAAAAGTCGGAAGGGAGGGAAAGACGTTTTTTATTCAACTTTCGCAGTTCTCGGATGTTCCTTATGATGGCCGGCATTTCCACGAATCCAGTCCGCTTAAGTTCTTCTCAAGTAGCGTGAAACAGAGACCCAAGCGTCCGGGGATCCTTGTTCATCCTCCTGGCCAACTCCGGCATGATGTAACGGCAGCATACCATGGTGGCATGAGCGGTCAGGGCATCGCATCATAGGAACGCCCCTGGCATTCTTTACAGGGCCAACCACTTTTTGCTGCGCCGGTCCCGGACGAACACGATCTTTGGCGAAACCGGGATACCATAACCGTCTTCGCCGATTTCCACCACCACCGAGGAAAGAATCTTTGTCTGGCCACGACACTTGCGGATCTTTCGATAGGTGGCTGCCAGACGGAGATCTTTCCTTTGGCAGCGACAGAAGATCTTCTCTGGAATCTTGGGCATACAGATCGTATGCATTCCTTTTGCAAGCACCTTCCTGATGGTTACGGGAAAGGCAAATCAACTGTCGAATAAAAAAAGATGACCGGCTTTGATTCCGCTTTTCCTGGCTTGTTCCACCAGATCCACAAGCACATCCGTTGCCTTGCAAATGTTTTCCCGGCGACGTTTTGCACCCGTTGGTGCGGCGGTCAAGGTTCGTGCGCAAAGGAACCAGGCGGTTTTCCTTCTTATTGGAGGACAACAGGGCACAGCAAACAGGCAGAAAACGGATGCCGTCCGACCACCTGCGATCTTACAATCTAAAAAATAGTTGAAAAGTGTTGACACCATCAGGTAATCAGGTGGCAACGCAAAAAGCAAAAATAATCATGAAAACAAAGGGGGAACAGGATGTTTTTTAAGACAGTTTTTCCGGGGAAATACATTCAGGGTGAGGGCGCGCTCGGTGCGCTGCCCGAATTGGTCAGTCTTCTTGGGGAAAACGGACTGATCCTGACTTCCCACACAGGGGCAAACAAAATTCTTCCTCAATACACGAAAGATTGGAAAGGGAAGCCAATCCCGACCGAACTCTTCAAGGGGGAATGCTGCGAAAAGGAATTGAACCGTATTACTGAAATTATACATCGGGAAAAGGTGGACGTTCTTATCTGCATGGGTGGAGGAAAGGCGATTGATACGGCAAAGATAACGGCAGACCGGTCTGAAATTCCCGTAATCATCGTCCCGACAATTGCCGCGACAGACGCTCCTTGCAGCGGCTGTGCCGTCATCTATTCTGAAGCCGGAGTGTTTGAGTCTGTCTATTACCAAAAGATGAATCCGCAGGTTGTGTTGGTGGACACCTGTATCATTGCAAATGCACCCGTCCGCTTTCTTGTAGCAGGGATGGGGGACGCCCTGGCAACCTGGTTCGAGGGACGATCCTGCGAACGGACACAGTCCCCTAACGAATGCGGCGGAATCAGCACCATGACGGCAATCCGATTGGCCAGACTCTGCTACGACACCTTGCTCACTTACGGTACTGCCGCCAAAAAAGCCTGTGAAAAACATCTGGTCACTCCAGCCCTGGATCATATTATCGAAGCCAATATCCTTCTAAGTGGGATCGGTTTTGAGAGTTCAGGATTGGGAGCGGCCCACTCCATTCACAATGGGCTTACGGCCATAGAAGAAACCCATTCGTTTTATCATGGTGAAAAAGTCGCCTTTGGCATGCTGGCAGGACTATTCCTAACGGATGCATCGCCTGAGGAAATTGATACGGTTTATGGGTTCTGTGAAAAGGTCGGTCTACCCACTACCCTGGCTCATATAGGACTCAAAAACCCGGAACAGAATAAAATGAGAAAAGCGGCTGAAAAAGCTTGTGCTTCCACCGAGGGCATCCATCATGAAGCCGTTGTCATCTCTCCCGAGAAAGTCCTCAACGCTATGCTGATGGCCGATAGTTACGGCCAATCCAGAGGACTATAACATGCCGCGCGTCCCTTCCGCCATGTCCGGAGTACGGAAGAGATTCTCCCCGGTGAAAACCAGGGCAAACAAAAGACGGAACACGGACACCGGCTAAATGCCCTTCTGATTACGGATGTTGCCGCGCTTCAGCAACCGGCCGATTTTCTGATTAGGAAAGAACTGATTTATCTGGTTTTCACAAGATAACGATGTCGGATACTGTCTTGTTCATAGCGGCACCTTGCGACGATATGATATTAATCATTACAGCATATTAAAACATTGTTGGCCCTGCGAAAGTGGATTTTTTATAATAAAAAAGGTTGTGTTGTACCTTGATTCGATCTGCCGGATTTTCTTCCGGGAGGAAGAAGAGGTTCCGAAGACCGATCCTGATTTTTTTCCCCCCGGAAACAGTTCTTCTCTGCTGATTTTTGTTTCGGCAAAGCAGTTGACAAGGGTTCGTATTTAATATAGCATTCGCCAATAAAATCAGATGCCGATTCGAAATCGGCTGAAAAAACGAGCACCTATGATTCGAGTTGCAGAGGCATTAAGTCATATCCTGGGGGATGTGCAACCCCTGGGTCTTGAAAAGGTTCATATCTTAAATGCCCTTGGAAGGGTGATCGGGGAAGATATCCACGCGTCCCGGGATATTCCCCCAAAAGACAATTCCGCCATGGACGGATATGCCATTCGCGCCGTCGACAGCATGGAGGCTGGTCCGACGAACCCCGTACGGCTGCGGATCATTGAGGATATCCCTGCGGGTAGCGTTCCCCGGAAAACCATCGGTCCGGGTGAAGCCGCCCGAATCATGACGGGAGCCCCTCTTCCCGTGGGAGCGGACGCGATCGTCCGCATGGAGGACACGACAAGAGATGGCGAATGGGTAACCATTTCCGCGCCGTCCCGTGCCGGTCACGATATCCGCATGGCCGGAGAAGACGTTAAAGGCGGCGACGTGGTTATTCCCAAAGGAGAACTTTTAAGACCTGCGGAAATAGGCATGATGGCAACCCTAGGCCGTTCCTTTATCTATGTTCACCAACGACCGGTTGTCGCTGTCATTTCCACCGGGGATGAGTTGGTCGATATTGACGAAGAGCCATCGCCGTGGAAGATCATCAACAGCAACGGTTATTCCAATATGTCCCAGGTAGCGGATTGTGGCGCCATTCCCATTTATATCGGGATCGCCAGGGATAAAAAGGAAGACCTAGCAGAGAAATTCAATGCGGCGCTACGGGCCGATGTAATCGTGTCGTCGGGCGGTGTTTCCCTGGGAGATTACGATTTCGTGAAAGACGTCATCCAGGAACCGGGGAATCGCATGCACTTCTGGCAGGTAGCCATGAGGCCGGGGAAACCCCTCGTCTATGGCCGGGTCCATGGAAAGCCGTTTTTCGGCCTGCCGGGAAATCCCGTTTCTTCCATGGTTTCCTTCGAGCAGTTTGTCCGTCCGGCGCTTCTGAAAATGATGGGTCATGTGAACCTCTACCGGCAGACCATCCGGGTGATTCTGGGAGAAGATATTGCAAAAACCCCTGGTCTGACCCATTTTGTCCGTGCCTGTGTCGATTGGCATGACGGTCGCTATCGGATCGTGACCACAGGGGATCAGGGATCCGGAATTTTAAAATCCATGGTCAAGGCGAACGGTTTGATTGTTCTGCCCGAGGACGCCACAGCCGTGAGAAAAGGGGATGAGGTCACGGTTCAGCTCATCGATCATTCCCTTTGCATGACATCTGAACCGCAGTATCTATAAATCCCGATTCTTCCGTTACATCACGCGGAAGTGCACAGGTCACTGGTGGGCCTCCTGGACTTCAAATCCAGTGTGGGGCGTGAAGAGCGTCCCGGGTGGGTTCGATTCCCATGCACTTCCGCCATTAATATTTGATTTTATTGACTTTTTTGTGATGTTTTTCTTCCCCCGAACATCCCCCAAGTATTCCACATTTGATCTTTCCATAAGCCGCCTTTTTGCTTCAACTTGGACCTTTGCATATTTCAAAACACTGTCCCGGCGGGCATGATCAGTGATCATTTGAACCTCATCAACGCTCAACCCTTTTTCATTAATATATTGCGAACAGGTTGAATGTTTAAGACCCGCATACATTCTGATTTTTTCTCCGGCCTTCAAACAGGCCGCATTCCACAAATCCACGAGATAGTCATGTTGATACGGACTTCCCTTCAATCTTCCATGAGGATTAACAAAAAAATAAGGCCCAAAAGTAATCGGCATTTTATCCATAATAGCTTTAAATGCTGAATGACAAGGAATGACGTGTTGTTTGTGCGTTTTTGTGTATTCAACTAATTTCTTATTGGAAAGAGTTCTGCGAATTATAAAAACATCCGAAGTCTTATCATAATCGACCTTATGAAGGGCCATGGCTTCCGATGGTCGTCTAGCATGATATTTTAACCACCAGAATATTGGTTGATGTTCTCCCGGTATCAGGCTGATGATTTTTTTCTGTCTTTCTTCAGGCAACCATTCAATGACCGGTTCTACGAGTCCATACTTGTTTTTCTCCGGGAATGGAGGCATTGCTTGAATACGGCCAGATTTCCATGCAAAATCTAAGCATTTATGAAGGCAATACAATACATTCATTTTCCCCTTGCCTGTTCTTTGAATATCCCCCAACAAACAGCATAAAACGTCATATTGAATTTCATGCAGTTGATATGGATGCTTCTCGAACCAAGGAATCAGGTGATTTTTTATGGAATTTAGGTAATCTTTGTATGTGGCAGGAGAAAGAAGCGGCTTTTGTGATTCTAACCAATCTGTGAGATACGGGATAATATTCGATGGAATTTCCTTCGTATATTTTTCAATTCTAAATATTCCCTTCTCAACATCTGCTTGCAAGCAGGCCAGAAGCTTTTCCGCTATCTTTTTATGATAGATGTATTCTCCATTATATTTGTAAATTTTGTATTGTTTCCCTTTGTGGTACCAAGAAACATAAAAGTAACCCCGATCTTTCCTAAAATGAATGGATCCTCGCATGCATATTTCACCTCCCTTAAGTAGAGGTGTATCATGATTAACGGCCGAGTTCAAAGGGAAGCTCCAACTGTCTTAATCTTCAATTGACTCTTCCCAATCCTCATCTTTGATAAAGCCGTCATAGGAATAATCCTGTCTCTTACTTACATATTCCGACGTATTCTTGAGGAACATAATCGCTTCAAAGGAGAGGTTACACAGGTATCCTTGACCAGGTTGATATTCAGGTTTGATCAATTCTTTCATTTCTTGAAATGGAACAGGCAGGATCATCTCAAAGATTATTCCATAAGCGGATACCTTGAAAAAGGTCTTCGCCCCGCACTTTGCGAGAACAGCTTTATATCCAATGAATGTTTTTTCATTCTCTTTATCTTTCTTTTTGTCCTTGAAGTACTTTGAACATTCTTCGTATGCTTCCTGTTCGGTAATGTCCAAATGCTCTTCCTCATGAACAACGCCCTTTTGGGAATCCATTCTGTGGTTGTAAAAAGTGATCCTTCTGATTCGGCGCTTATAATTTTCTTTGATATTTTCAGGAAGGACGGTTTGAAATTCTTTTCCCTTTTCAAAATAGCCTTTATCCGCAAAATAGCCGGCGATGTTGTTCCAATGATTCTGGTTCCGAAAATAGGTTTCTCTTACAATGCCGTATTTCCATGCCCAATGAAGGGTTTCACCTCCGATCATTCCAGCTTTTCCGATCGCTTCAACCTCAATAAGCAAATGCCAATGAGGAAATCCATCCTCATAAAACTCTAGGACGGCGAAAACCTTTGAAATTTTAATAGATGGATATAACCAAACCCAAGCATTTCCTTTTTTGACCTTTTTCCCCTTTTCAAGTTTCCGCAAAAATGCAGATAAGGCTTTCTTCTCAGTTATGGTCCTTAACGCATCTATGTTGTCCGTAAATTTGTCTCGATCGGAAGTGAGAATGACGTGCCGTGTTCTTGCATGGTCAAACTGATTGATGCGTTCTTTGTATTTCGGAACGTAAAAAAGTTTATGGCATTTTGAACACCAGATCGACCTACAAAGACAATTCCCTATTTTTACCTGATGCTCGTTTTTAGGTTTCGATGAAAAATCCTTAAATTTCTCGATACTAAATTCATCTTTCGGCCTGTACTCCGGTATATTAACAAGAATAGGGAGTCCATTTTGATCGAATCCCCGAAACCGATCATTGCGTAGAATGACATGGTGAAGTGCATCAGGACTGTACACTTCCAAGAAGCCATCATGTTCACCAAATGGCTTATAACGCATTAATTCATTACGACTTACCCGCTTGCCCGCTTGCGGTCTCTCTACCGGAGCCCGCTCATCGGGCAAGACCGTATAGCCATGTATGGAATTCCCCACAAAAAAAGCCCTCCATATGGTTATGGAGAGCCTATTGACAACGCTCTAATGCACTGATATGTTTATATCACTTGAGCATGCCGCAAGGCTCTCAGGTATGTGAAGCCAGGCAGCTGACCCGCCAAAGTCCTTGCCTGGCTTTCGTTTATCTGTTGTCCGATTTGAATCAGGTTATTTTATCTATTCCGTTCAATTTTAATGTTTCCTCATCCAACGCTTTTTCCGATTCCTTAAATCTTGCTCGCCATCTGTCATGAAGATCCCTTATCGGCAGGACTACTTTAAAGACGCCCATTTTTTTCAATAATCGAAGGTCAATAATGCCGAATTCCACCAACTTCTCTATGAACTGACTTTTTGACATCCCGATCTTGTCAGATACTGTCTCGACTCTTTCAAGGATGCTGCTATCAATCCAGACTGAAACGTTTATGTTCCTATCAGCTATGCGCTTCTTTGATTCAATTTTGCCCGATTTTATTTCTGATAAGGTTTTCTTCCATTGCTTTCTTAAATCGAGAGATATGAGAGACAGTTTTACGATTCCCACAGAGTTCAATACTTCGATCTCATCAAGGGCAACTTCCACGGTATTTTGGATAAGCTTGCTTCTGGTTAAATTGGCTTCCTCTGCAACTTCGTCAATGTCCTTCAGTGTTTCCTGACTGATCCAAAGTGAAGTTGTCATGCCTCGCTCTTTTTTCTCTTTCATGGCCGCCCCCTAATTTAACTGTTAGTACTTTAGTTAGTACTCTAGGCTAAAAAAATATGCCTGTCAAGAAATATTTTCAGGCATTGTAAAAGAGGAATGGTTCCGGCTCCGACGAGCTGTTCATGGGCCCATTCTCGCCGGAACTGATTTGAATTTATTGATGTAAGATTATTGATTATAAAAGAATTTAAAAAGCTATTTAGAATGGGGTGAATCCGCCATTTGTGTTGCTTTCCACAAAAAATACATTGGATCGTTTTGGATTTGATCCTTTTGTTTGGCGTTTTTAATAAGACTTTCTATATATTCAGATAACTTTAAAATACCTGCAGCTATTGCCGTTTCAATAATCTTTGAATCGATTAAACTGACCGAATATCCGACCCCAAGCGTTGCCATAAGACCCAGAATCTTACCTTTGTTAATTCTTGAAAAAAGTTTATTAGCATTATTAATGGTAATACTTATATTAGCCAACCGGGGTTGGATAACGTCATAATAGAGTGCTCTTGCATCATTTTCCGTGAATAATTCTCCTTGTGTTTTATATTCTTCAATAGCTTTTGTAAAAGCTTGACGAAATAATAAAAAAGAATCTCCTTCAGTTTCTCTTAATTTTATTAAATCTGTTGGACGAATTGTATTTATCAGCGGAACAATACATGTCATATAATTTTGCATTAGCAACGTTCGTTTTTTTAGAGCAGGATCTTCGACCAAATTTCTTATGAAATTAATTTCTAATTGATCAGCTGATAAATACGATGTTTTGAGAAAATAGGAACTACCTAATTCAAATGCAACACTTTGAATTAAGTCTTCAGAAAATCTATGCCCGAGTTGCAAATCTCTAGACTGCACAGGCTGCAGTCTAATTTTTTTTTTCTTTTTTACTAGATCGATAAGATATTTCTGATCGTCTCGAAATAAATCATTGCAATTTATCATCGTATTAGAACCATGGGGTATAATTTCTTCTGGTCCTACGCCGACAACTGCTAACCCCTGTTGGGGAGTATATTCTAATTCATAAATAACTTCATTGTAATATCTTTCAACTAAGTTATTACAAGGGCGATGTCAATTTTTTAGTTGAAAGAATGGTAGCTCCCAGTTCATGTCATTATGCCGCAACCGGCATCTGATCTACAAAGTGTTGATTGATGACCTCCAGCAATTCAGCGATTTCCTCGTAGCCCTTTATACGCCGGAAGCCTTTCTCACAGTGAAGCAGAACCGCTGCCAGCCATCGCTGGGACATTTTGCTGCTGCGGTATCTCTTGATGTTGATCTC
>Ga0228536_1002462_pt1 | contig 10659 bp, 9 predicted proteins | sample SJ1Smetagenome_FD_168611 | JGI IMG/M metagenome (GOLD analysis project Ga0228536, IMG submission 168611) | Enriched culture of PCE-dechlorinating microbial communities from Ithaca, New York, USA - SJ1.S | ecosystem: Engineered > Modeled > Simulated communities (microbial... > Unclassified... | reverse complement strand
AAAGTTCCGACGCGTTACCATGGTTTAGTGCTTAACCTCCCCCCGTTTTTTTGTCTTAATTTCGGGGTCCATTATACTGACCACCATCAAAGTTTTTTGTATTCATGGGTGTGCTGATTAACCTCGTAAATCTATGTAATGATTTGATTTATACACACTGAATCACATATTGCGAGTGACTCTCACTTAAATGTACGGCTTGGAGATTAAAATCCGGCTTAGCCGCTTATGTTTTTTCCTCCTCCGATTTTCATAAAAGCAAAGCGCCGTCATTAAAACCAACCGCACCAACCGTAAAAAAACTCTTATGTACCGTTTGAGAGGGAGAGATATGAATAGGCCAGCGGACAAGTCCTTTATTGAATTTTGTTATTGACCAGGAATCACTGGACAGGCTCGACCATTTCCGTTTCGAACACAGGTTCCAGTCCCGGGCAGAAGCGATCCGCTAGCTTTTGGAATGGGGGCTTGACTGCGGCGCAAACCCGGAAGAGAAAAGCTGCCCCCCTTTCTGCCTTTGCTTTTGGGGGATGCAAGGGGGCGGGGAGGCCCCCTGCCGAGAGGGAGCGTTGGCGAAGCCAATGCACCCTTGAGCCTTGCAGGGGCAAAAGGCAAAAAAGCGAACCCGAGGAAAAGAGCAACGGACATCAAGGAGCACACGAGATGCGCCGGGAAAAGACGATTGGAACGCAGGCAGGATACCCTGCAAGGCTTTTCATTTCGCTTTTCAGGTGGGATAAACGGAGAAAAACTGGAAAAAAGGAAAACCAAAAACTTCGGGGTTATTTCATTTGGGGTGAAACGGACGCTCCCGATTCCACAGACATCTCCTTGAAAAAGCGTCGGCCGCTTAATTTATTGAGACTTCGAATGTGGTCTCCTCAGATTCCGTCTGTTCAATTTTTGCGTCATCTTCCGTGTATTGCAGTGGAATTCCGGAGGGCTCTTTTGAAGGGATTTTCTCTGCGTCCCTTGATTGTAGGGCAAGAAAAAGACGATGGACTTCATCTTCCCTGCAATTCAGGATCCTGCGAAGAGCGAGCTCTTTTCCGGAATCGTCCTTCAGAATCCAGGTATCCCGTTTCCCCCTCCGTATTCTGGAAACCGACCAGCTCAGTAACGCTATTTCTTCTTCGAGCCGGGAAAAGGCTGCTTCTTTCGAACGAAGTAACTCACGAAGAATTCGTCGGGCCTCTTCCCGGGTGAGCTTCGCAACCCGCCGTCTCGCCAGGGTCAGGTCCGCCTGGAGTTTCTCCTCGGGGGAGTGGAGGAGTTCTCCCCGTTCTGCCATGGCGATTTTCTCCGGGGAAATATGCCGCCGTTTCCCGGGCTTTGTGACGGATTGCCAGTGGATTTCGTACCCTCTGTCCTGTAGCCAGCCTCCAAGGACTTCCCGCAGGGAAATCACCTCCCGGCGGATGCAAATGCGGTGTTTGACGACCTGGTCGTTGCGGGGACGGTAGGCGATGTGGAGATGGATATTTTGCTCCCGGTCCCTTTTGTTCCGGTGAGTCCCCCTGTGGAGAGCCCAAAACACGTCCCTGGAGTTCAGTTCGAGACCTCTAATAAATTCGGCGACGGAATCCCTTGCCTCACTGTGCGTCATACCGTCGAAGATGTGGTTGGGCAGGGGGAAGAACAGCCTGACCTGGACGCAGGCATCGTGGCGGGCTCTCCCCGCCGGAGTATCCAGCGGGGCAATCCCGGTTTCCATGCGACCGATGTGTTTCCATCTTTCCTGTGCTTCTCTTCTGCCCGTTATCGAGCCGCCCGGAGTATCCATTCCCCAGAGAACACATTCCTGTTCACGGGTCAGGTAGCGTATATGCGCTGCAGCCTGTCGTATGGCCTTCATGCCCGAAGCGAAGGACGAAAATCTCACGTACGGTTTCCACATGAACCTATTCTCCGTCCTGCTCAGGTGTGTCTTTCCCGTTCTTTGGGGATTCCTGTTTCAATTTCTCTTGCTGTTTTCTCGCGAGAGCAATGGCAATCTTCGCGGCACGGACCTTCAATGATTTCTTTTCGTCAGGGGGTGTTTTCGAATTCCTGAGGAGGTTATCGATTCCTATTATTTCCTCGTAGATGCTGACCTTCCCTTCATCAGACATATCACCCAAAAGAGCCGCACCCAGAAGAATCAGCCCCCTGGTCCTGATGGTCCTCCGTTCCTCCTGAACTTGTTTCTTCAAGTTTTCGACCCATCGCTGCGTGGCCTCCAGGGCTTCCTGCAAACTGTTTTCCGTAATAACGATGCGGACTTTTTTCTTTGACATATTGACCGCCTCCAGTTAGATGATTCCATTCAAAAAAATATTTTTTTAATGAAAAAATGAATAGAAACATGCCGGGAGACGAATCTCCCGGCATGTTTTACAACGATATTAGATCTCTAATTTGGGCTAATATTTTTTCAGATTCCTCTGGCGTAGGTATGACAAAATTAAAGGCAGGAATTCGTTTTTTAATTTCTGCCAGTTCGGATTCTTCATAAATCCACTCCTTTTTTGCTAATTTACCATGCCTATACGACTCCTTTTCCATCATTTGCCTGTCTATTGGATTGTATTTATCTTCAAACACAAAATAATCGAAACGTAGAGCTGGGAACGCCTCTGCTATATACGGGACCCATTCGCAATTGTTATGAACCGGGAACGTGACGGTGAGTACCGGACCATCAGGACCATCGTCTCTCAGGTAGGCCTCAACATCAAATGGTTCCGTGAATGAGTCGTCTGTTTTCTGACGCCATTGCATGAGAGGCGATTCCCATACCCCGGATGCGGAATAGACGATGTCTCCCGAAAAACCATGGTCACGCCGAAACTGGAGTCCATCGGCATAAACATCATCCGGAGGTAAAAAAAACTCCTCTGTTGACCACTCAGAAAAATTTCGTTCATACGTCAATACCTCACGAAGGAGCGCTACCATTAGCCGAACCAATTCGGACACATCGCCAGCGCATTCCAAACACACCTGATAGGAGTATTCGGGGTTTTCAGCATCATAGTTATCTACCGCTCTTTTTAAACAATCATGTATTTTCTTCATTTTTTCTCCTTCTTTCTGTTTTTATAATTTATGCAGTGATACTGCATATTCCGGAATCTCCATGTTGCGGAGATTACAATATTTGCGCTAAAAAAATGACCGGTTAATCCTTGACGCACCACACCTCCCCAATATTTTTTTTAACCTATCTATAATCTGCCTGCAGAGTGGGGCAAGAAACAAATTTTCTTGAATATGTATTGCAGAAAGATTATTTAGGTTCACAGGGAAGTGTGCCTGGGCAAAGGCTAGAAAACAAAAAAATACGTATTTTTGCTGGTTTTTTGATTTACCACTACCAAATGGCGAAAGAGATTCTGGTCTTGAAATTTTGTGAGACCCACGAAATATGGAGAATTCCTTTCTGTGCCTGGTTGTAGAAGGGGAGAGAATATGTGCGTGCGGAATGAACTTTAGTCAATCAAAAGGAAAACAAAGAAAGAAAAGAAAATAAGCAAGTGAAAATCCAGAGGAGGCGACATCAAAAAACATTTCTGTTTTGGCAACTCAGACTTAGTTTGAACAGAACTATGCTTCTTTTTTCCCGAAGTACCCGCAGATTGGACTACATCCGCGAAGTAAATATTCCAAAAAATCAGTAAATATATCAATAAATTTTATGGGTTGACAAAAAATTTTCATGCCGATAGAATCTGTAAGTAGAAATACAAAAAAAATATATGCAACGCAACATTATTGTTTGTGACGAGCGTAAAAATATAAATTTAGAGAGGTAATTTTATGCAAGAACAAATACGTCAACAACTTTTGGATTCCTATCTACCAATTGCCAAAGGGATAGCGGCGACTTTTGGAAAACGTTGTGAAGTAGTAATTCATGATTTAAGCATGCCCAAAAGATCAATTCGCCACATAATCAATGCTGAAGTATCGGGAAGAAAAGTCGGAGACGGGATTCGAGATTTAGTGCTTGATGTATTAAGATCTCCGGATTTTAAGGACGATATGTTGGCAAACTACGAAGGTGTCTCTCCCTTGGGAAAAAAGATGAAATCGACAACAGTTGTTATTAGAGACCATGAACGCCAGGTCATAGGTTGTCTTTGCATCAACTTCGATATTTCTCCTTTGGAAAATACGAAGCAGATGCTTGAAGAGTTGCTTGCTACCCATTCTCCTTCGGCTCCTGCCGATACAGAAGTTGAGGTGAAGGACAGGGAAGTGCTTGGAATTCTGGAATACATCATTGACAAAACCATAACCGATGTTTCAGGAGGTATTTCAAGGACCTTATCAAGAGAGGAAATGATTGATATTGTCCGCTATCTGGACCGCAGAGGAGCATTTCTGATAAAGGGAGCTGTTGAATGGGTGGCGACTAAGCTGAAGATTTCACGTTTTACGGTCTACAGCTATATAAAAGAGGCAAAGGTTGAGTCATTTAATCAAGAATGACACTATAGAAAAAAGAAAATTTAAGCCCTAAATCCTAATTAGTATTTGAGAATCTAAAACGAAGGGAGAAATCAAAGTTGCAAATTCAAACTCTGCAGTGCAGCAGTGTAGCACCATCTTCAAGCCCGCTCGTTCAAGGTGTGATTTATGGGGAATTGATCTTTCTTTCCGGTCAGCTTGGAAAGAATCCTCAGACAGGCAAATTGGAATCAGGTTTCGAGGCTGAGACTTCTCGTGTTCTTGAAAACCTTAAGCTCCTTCTTGAGGAAGCAGGCAGTTCCATGGACAAGGTTTTGAAGGTTACAGTTTTTCTTACAGACTTAAGCAAAATGGAGATCTTCAATAAAATATATCGTTCGTTTTTCCCGAATCGCCTTCCTGCACGCTCATGCGTTGCAGTCGCAGCCCTCGCAGGAGGAGCGACCGTAGAGATAGAATTAGTGGCTGCTCTCTAAATCCTATTTACTCTGACAGAATTTCGATCTTGTAGGCTTTCTTCTTTGGTCAAGGGAGTGACTGTATTGAGCAAAAAAATGAATGAAGCGAAGGGCACTGCAGACAAAGAAATTCAATCGGACGACAGAATCTCCGGGCAGAAAAATCTTTTCGAAAAACTAGCCGCACTATTGGCAGTTTCTTTTGCGGCAGGAAATCTTTTAATTCTGGCATTCTATCCTATCAAACCCTGGGTTCATCTTCCGCTTGCCCTTGGTATTGCAACCCTTCTGATAATGATGAAAGACAAAACAGCTCTTGCTGGAGGAAGGAGCTATTTTCGGCTAGCGTTCAATATTCTTATAGTGTTTTTTGTGGTCAGTGCCCTCTGGTATTACTCGGCGTTTTACCAAAAGCTTATTATGCGTCCTGCCATGCCAAAGGACCTTGACATAATTTTTGCTGCTATGCTCACCATCGGTTGCCTTGAAGCTTCCCGCAGGGCTAATGGAGCCGGTCTGACAGTAGTGGCAGGCGTTTTTCTCCTGTACGCTTTTTTCGGACACCACCTTCCAAGTGCCTTTGGGCATGCCTATTTTCGTCCTTCAAGAGTACTGATGAATCTTTTCAGCGATACTGGGATATTCAGTTCACCCTTGGAGGTTTCGGCAACTTTTGTATTTCTCTTCATACTCTTCGGAGAGTTTCTGAATCACTTTGGCGGTGGTGATGCTTTTATTACGCTTGCCACAGGAGTAGCGGGACAGTACCGCGGTGGTCCTGCGAAAGTCGCAGTCCTTTCCAGTGCTCTTTTTGGAACGATCGCCGGCAGTTCAATCGCGAATGTAGCGGCAACAGGATCATTCACAATTCCTCTGATGAAAAAAATCGGATATCGTCCGGCTTTTGCGGGCGGAGTGGAGGCTGCGGCATCTTCAGGTGGCCAAATAATGCCGCCGGTGATGGGGTCCACCGCCTTTATTCTTGCTGAAATTGTGGGGGTGGGATATTCAACTGTAGCTTTTAAGTCCATTGTGCCGGCCTTGCTTTATTTCTTTGCAATTTTTGTAATGGTCGACTGTGAAGCAGTTCGCTTAAATCTCCGTGGTCTTCCCAAGGAAGAGCTTCCCTCAATAACCTACACTCTTTTGAAAAAATGGCCTTACCTGTTGCCAATTGTAGTGGTGTTCATCGCCCTCCTTGTGATGAAAGTCAGCACCAATCGAGCCGCTCTCATGGGAATCGCAACAACGTTGATCGTTCCATTGGTCGCAAGAGGGGATCGTATTACACGCAAAAAATTTATCCAGGCGTTAAAGAGCGGGGCAGACAGTTCACTTGGCATAATCTCATCCTGTGCTGTGGCTGGAATGGTCATCGGATGTCTTGCGCTGACTGGACTTGGCATAAAAATCGGCAATTTGCTTCTTTTCCTGTCCGGAGGACATACCTTCCCGTTGCTTGTGGCAGCCATGATACTCAGCATCATACTTGGAATGGGGCTTCCGACTGCTCCGGCTTATATAGTTGCATCCTCAGTAGTGGGGCCTGCACTGGTGAAAGTCGGTATTCCTATGTTTAATGCCCACCTTTTCATTTTTTATTTCGCAGTTCTTGCCATGGTGACCCCTCCTGTAGCTCTTGCGTCTTATACTGCTGCGGGAATTGCAGGTGCAAAAGCTCCCGAGGTTGGCTGGGAAGGCATAAAGTTGACATTTGCCGGATTTGTAGTTCCCTATATGTTCATTTATGGGGCTGCCCTGTTGCTCGAAGGATCTCCCTCCGTTATTGCTGTGTCTATTTTAACCGCCTCGCTCGGTGTTGTCTTTCTCGGGAGTTCAATACAGGGATATCTATTTGGAACTCTTGGGTTCTGCCAAAGGGTAATGCTTTTTTCGGCCTCCCTTCTACTCATATTTAGTGGTTTAATAACGGATTTGATCGGGTTAGGAATTGCACTTTCTGCACTTTTGTTTTTTAAGAATCAAAGAGAAAGGTTCCTTGCTTTTCTTAGTCGCAGAAAATAGATGCATTTTAAGGAGGAGTATCAAATGCTTCATAATCGCCGTCTTTTATTGCAAAACATGGAAAAAGCAGGGCTTGATGTGATCATTTCCTGCAAGGCGGAAAATACTATCTACTTCACTGATTTTCATTCGGTTGGCAGCCGTACCATAAAAAACCGGTACACCTACGTGCTCTATTTTCGTGAATCCAAGTTTGATCCCATGGTGCTTATTCCCTTCATGGACAGGCGTCATTTTTGTGATATTACATGGATTCCTGAAGAAAATGTTCTTCCATTTTCTGAGTTTGCAACGGGAAATGACAGTGGATTAGTTGTAGACAAGTACGGTGAACTTTTTCGACAGGTCTGTGAAAGAGGACTAGAGAAAGGAACCATCGGTATTGAAATGGATTTTCTTCCATCGCATGTCGTCGAAAAGTTCCGTTTTGTATTTCCGAATGCAAATATAGTGGATGCAAGTCCTGCGATTTATAAGACTCGCATGATCAAAACGCCGGAAGAGATAGAAAAACTGCGAAAAGCGTGCTTGATTACCGAAAAAGGATGCCTGAAGATTATGGAAATGGCAGCAAGAGAGCGGACTGAGTTGGAAGCGGCATGTGCGGGGAGAGCCGTCTGCATGGAAGAAGGAGGTGAAACGATAGGATTCACTGCGCTCGGTGCTGGGGATCGTTCTTCAATGGTGCACAATAATCCACGGAATGAAAAAATTCTGAATGGGCAGGTGGTTCATTTCGATTTTGGCTCACTCTATGATGGGTATTGGGGAGATCTTGCAAGATCTTATATATTCAATCGCTCTCCCAGGCCAGACCAGCAAAAAGTCTATGATGCTGTGCTTGCCGCCCAGACAGCATCATTGGAGGCGGTCAAACCCGGAGTGACCGCAGGAGATGTATATGATGCAGGCATGAAAGCTGGACTGTCAGTTGATCCTTCTTTCAGAAGAGAACACATAGGACACGGCGTTGGGCTTGAAATACACGAGGGGCCCTTTATTATCAAGGGAAATAACACCGTTATTGAGCCTGGGATGGTTATTTGTATCGAAGCTGCAAAGCATGTACCCGCAATAGGGGGATTTCAGGTCGAGGATACGTTAATTGTTACGGAAAATGGTCACGAGGTCATTGATACGCTTATGCCCAAGACCTTGCGCCTTGATATTTCGTAAACACCCGGAAGTGAAAGAAAACTAATAATGTATAAGGAGGAAAAAGAAATGGTTAAGAAATTGCTTGTTTTGGTTTTTGTGCTTTTTGCGTTTTTAGGGGTTCCCTCTTTTGCTGCCGAAGAGAGTTATTCAATAGGAAGCAGTACACTTGGCGGATCGTTCTATATTATGTCTTCCGCGCTTTCGAATCTCATCAGCGAAAAAGTTCCAGGCGTGCATGCAACTCCCGAAGCTACAAATGGTCCTGCTTCAAATCTCCAGATGATTGAGACAGACCAGATGAAAATTGCACTTTGCTCTGCGGCTGTCCTATACGAGGGACGTCACGGACTCTCTTGGGCCGACGGAAGAGAATTCAACAGGGCTCGAGTGCTTTTGCCTACCCATTCAAGTTATTTTGAAATGGTAACCCTTTCTCCGGAAATAAAGACGATTCGTGATCTCAACGGCAAACGAGTCCACATGACTATGCCCGGCGGGACTCCTGACGCTGTCATGAAGGCCTGTATTGAAGTTCTTGGCCTTGAACCAGGAGATAAAATTTATTTACAGACTGGAAACGCAATCGATCTTATGAAGGACGGACGTCTTGACTGTGTTCTTGCTGTTATGGGCCTTCCCACTGCAATCTTTATGGATTTGGCATCAAATCACGACATGACGGTCATCGACATGAGCACGGAAGATGTTGGAAAAGTAGTTGAAAAATATCCGTATTTTGGAAAAGGGCTTATACCAGCCGGGACATACCGTGGTCAGGAGAAAGACGTAAATACTTTTGTTTTTTGGAATTTCCTTGTAGCTGATAAGAGCGTTTCCGAAGAGACCGCCTACAAGATAACGAAGGCGATTTTTGAGAATAAGACTGATATCGATGCAGCTATGGCCAACGCCAGTAAAGAAATTCAACCTCAAAATATTGCTCATTCCACTGCACCTCTTCATCCCGGGGCAATAAAATACTACAGGGAAATCGGTGTAGATGTGCCTGAACATCTGATCCCGAAGGATTGAGGTAGAGATTATGCCGAAGATTGTCGCAGAATACATCGATCGTCTTATCAACACAGAAATGCGAAAGCTGAGCGGGAGCATTCCCAGGGGGGTTACTTACCCCTTGTATGAAGCGGCCCGTAAGGCACAGGGAGATCCTTTGACCTTTCTTGCAGCACAATGCCTTGTTGACAATCTTAAGGCCGGAGACAATGTGATTATTGCTACAGGTGCTGGCGATCCTGTCGCTCTCCCACATGGAGAGACAGATGGTCCACTTGGTGCGGCGGCTCTGGCAAGGACTCTGGATCTTGCCTTCGGTGCAAAACCGATACTTATCGGAGAAGAGCGGAGCATGCCCTCCACCCGTCTCTGCACGGAAGCGGCAGGGCTAATGATAGCTGATAAAGCACTTTTCCTTCAAAGAACAGGCTTGGCAATGGCCTACGATTACCCTTTAGGAAAACAGGCCGGAAAAGAAATGGCGGGAAAACTTCTTGAAGAGCATAATCCTAAGGCTATCATCACTGTTGAAAAAGCAGGTCCTGCAAAAAGCGGCGTGTATCATAGCATTACCGGCAAGGGACGTTCACCTGACATTATGGCTAACGTTTCAGAACTCACCGATCTTGCGATGCAGAAAGGCATACCTGTAATCGGCATAGGAGATGGGGGCAACGAAATCGGTTTCGGCAAGATTTATGATGCCGTATGTGAAATACAGCCATGGGGCGCAAAATGTAATTGCCCTTGCGGCACAGGAGTTACTACTGTGGCATCCGCTGATATTCTTGTCTCGGCTGCGGTTTCTAACTGGGGCGCTTATGGGATCTGCGCCATGCTGGCTGTTTTACTGAAAAACGAAAAATTGATCCATGACTCCGTAACGGAATACAGAATGCTCGACGCGGCAGTGAAAGGGGGAGCTCAAGACGGCAGTTATACCACATTAAGTCTCTATGTGGATGGGATTTCCCTCGAAAGCAACCAGGCAATTCTGACAATGCTTAAGGAAATGGCGTACCATGGAACGACAAGCCATACGAGAATCTTTTAGTCGTCTAAACAGAGAGAGGGGCCATTTTTTAATTTAATGGAGTAACTCCTCAAACTGTGAGAAAACGCAATGCACCCTTAAAGTCGGAAAGATACTCTGATTTTGAGGGTGCATTTAAATTTTTCTGATTATAAGAGAAAGCCATCATAAAGAAAGGGGTATCTTTATGATGATGTTAAGGAACCTCTGAACAAGAACCGATCCAGCGTCCAACAGTTGAACCTTGATAGCCGAAACCGTTTCCTGTGTACTTTTTAGCCCATTTTCAAGCTATATGGGCATCTTTTTTGCATCTTTTAGCGCTATTTCCGGTTTTTTATGGTCTTTTGCCTGTTTTTGGATACACTACGCCCCTGTCAACGCCAACAGGCCCCTTCTGACCATGTACAGGTTCGACAGGGCGAAGAGCACGAAGGCGAAGTTGGTGTTCTTCGCCAGTCCCTTGTACCTGACCTTCGAAAAGCCGAAGATCCTCTTCGCGATGAGGAAGATGTGCTC
>Ga0228536_1002461_pt1 | contig 10662 bp, 10 predicted proteins | sample SJ1Smetagenome_FD_168611 | JGI IMG/M metagenome (GOLD analysis project Ga0228536, IMG submission 168611) | Enriched culture of PCE-dechlorinating microbial communities from Ithaca, New York, USA - SJ1.S | ecosystem: Engineered > Modeled > Simulated communities (microbial... > Unclassified... | reverse complement strand
TCCTGTCGGCCATCTTCATACCGATCACGTTCATCGCGGGCGTCTACGGCATGAACTTCGCGAACATGCCGGAACTCGTCGTACCCTGGGGCTATCCCGCCGCCCTCGCCCTCATGGTCGTGGTGGTGGTCGCAGAGTTGATCTATTTCAAAGTGAAGAAGTGGATATAGGGGTATTTATTTGTTTTATCCCTTGGGTTGATCCACCTTTCGGGAGATTGTCTGAAGGACTGCGGATTTCCACCCTTCAATCAACGATTGTCGTGTTGATTGTTTCATCATCGGTGAATATTGTTTAGTTTCAATTTTTATAACAGCTTTCTCCTGCGGACTTGGCAATACTGCACACGAAATTCCTCCCATATATGCAGCCCCAAATGCTGAAAGCTCTTCTAATGCAGGAACAACGACAGGGATGCCAAGCAAATCTGCTTGAAACTGCATCAGGAATGCATTGCGGGTGGGGCCACCATCGACATGAAGCATGTTGAGCGAGAAAGAGCTCGCAGCACTCATGTGGACAATTAAATCTCTTATTTGAAAAGCAATAGACTCCAGGCCGGCTCGTATCACATGGCGTTTGTCGCTCTTGTAAGAGAGCCCTGTTAGTATCGCCCGTATATAATGTTCCCAATAAGGAGCTCCAAGACCAGAAAAGGCGGGTACAAGGTATACTCCTCCATTGTCTGGGACTTCTTCTGCAAGACGCTCTGCCTCATCATAAGAAGAAAATAGTCCCAAATTATCTCTGAGCCACCTGAGCGTATATCCTGTTGAATGAATATTTCCTTCTAAAACATATGATATTTTTTTTTGGAAACCCCATCCAATGGAGATAACCAAATCATTTTTGGACACATCAGGCACTGAACCGATATTCATCATTATTGATGAACCAGTCCCGTATGTGGCTTTTATATCTCCTTGATTCCATCCATTATGACCGAAAAGAGCCGCATGAGAATCGCCCATTACTGAAGTAATGGGAAGTGTCCTGTCAAAACCGGGAATTCGAGCATCTCCGAAATAAGAATCAGACGAACGCGGTTCTGGAAGCAGAATACCCGAAAGGCCGAATGTACTGACTAACTCTTCATCCCAGTCAAGTGTTTTTATGTTGAATAGCATTGTGCGGCTTGCGTTAGAATAATCAGTTGCAAATACGACACGGTCCGTAAGATTCCAGATGAGCCATGTGTCAATTGTGCCCGCCATTAATCTGTCGTTTTTCAATGCATTTTTTGCAGCATTTGAATTCTTGACTATCCACGCCAGCTTGGTTGCCGAAAAATACGGATCCAGTTTCAGCCCAGTCTTTTCTCTGATCGGGTTCTCAAAATGCTCCTGCGAGAGGATATTACAGAGCTCTATTCCTCGTTCATCCTGCCATACAAGTGCATTGTATACAGGCAACCCAGTGTTTGCGTCCCATGCAAGAATGGTCTCTCTTTGATTGGTAATGGAAAGGGAAGCAACCTTAGAAAGTGGTATATGGCTTTCACATATTGTCTCATAAATGGCAGCCTTTGTATTTTCCAAAATTTGCAGAGGGTCATGCTCGACGAAGCCTGGAGATGGGTATATCTGTTTGTGTAACTTTGTTACACGATAAACTGGTCTACCGGAACAATCAAAAATGATTGCTTTGGTGGCTTGTGTGCTTTGGTCTACTGCGAGCAGATAGCTCTCTTCCATCTTCTTATTCCCTTATCTTTTGTGTCTGACCAAGGAACGAATTTGATCTGATATTTTCTCAGAAGTGAACCCATAATATTCAAATAGCTCATCTGAGGAACCCGATGGGGCCCATTCATCAGGGAATCCTAGAATTTTCATCGGAACAGGAACAGTCTGAACGACTACTTCCGAGACAGCAGCTCCAAGACCTCCAAATATACTGTGCTCTTCAACTGTAATAATTAAGCCTGTTTCTCGTGCGGCGGCTGCAATCGCATCTACATCTAAAGGCTTGACGGACCAAAAGTCCAGCACGCGGGCCTGTATGCCCTCTTTCTCAAGTAACATTGCTGCTCCGAGGGCGGGCTGCACCATTTCACCTGCAGCAATAATGGTGCAATCATCTCCTTCATGGAGCATGTTGGCTTTTCCGGGCTTAAAAACGACACCCGATGTTTCTGTATAGACATCGGCAACGGGATTTCTTCCCATGCGCATATAGGCTGGCCCGGAATGATTTGCAAGAAGTTCTGTGATTGTTGCGGTCTGATAATTATCGCAGGGAAGATATATGTCGAGCCCCGGGAAGGTTCTCATCACCGCAAGATCATGCAGGGAATGATGCGTACTGCCAAGAGCCCCATAGCTTACACCGCCAGAAATACCAACTATTTTGACATCAGAATGTGCATATGTGACATCGACCTTCACCTGATCAAGGCAGCGCGAAGAATAAAAGCTTGCAGGTCCGCACACAAAGACTCGTTTCCCTGATTTTGCCAACCCAGCCCCAATGCCAATTGCATCTTGTTCTGCGATGCCCACCTCAATAAACTGGTTAGGATATGCTCTCTCGAAATTTTCCAGAGTCGCGGAACTTTTTGAGTCCGAAGTAATGACGAAAATATTTTTGTTTTTTTGTGCGATATTGCATAATGCTCTGGAGAATGATTGGCGGCAGCTGATTTTGGGTGGTGTCATACTGCCTCCTTTTCTGAGCGATCAAGTTCGTCTATTGCGCGTTCAAAGTCTTCATCAGTTAGAACTTTATGATGCCAAGAGGCAGAATTCTCCATAAAAGAAACACCGCGTCCTTTGATTGTATGGGCAATTATTAAATTAGGCATTCCTGGTCTCCAGGGTGCTGTATTGAATGCTTCTATAAGCTGGTGAAAATCGTGTCCGTCTATTTCAGCTACGTTCCAGCCAAATGCCTCATACTTTTGCCTCAATGAAGACAAGCGCATTACGGAATCTATATGACCTGATATCTGGAGATTGTTGTTGTCAATGATCGCTACAAGATTGTCGAGCTTATAGTGGGAAGCAGCCATTGCGGCTTCCCAAATGCTGCCTTCAGCTTGTTCGCCGTCCCCCATCAATACAAATATTCGACTTGTGGCTTTATCTCGCTTTGCCCCTAATGCCATGCCAACAGCAATGGACAGTCCATGGCCAAGAGAACCGGTAGGCATTTCGATTCCAGGGACTTTCAGCGTCGGATGGCCATAAAAAACAGTATCAAATTTCCCATATTCTGATAACAGTGCTTCCGGGAAATAGCCGGCTCGCGCAAGAACACAATACAGCCCTTCAACGCTATGCCCTTTGCTCATTATAAAGCGATCTCGGTCGGGGCGCGATGGATCTGAAGGATCATACCTCATTATGCTGAAATACAGTGCTACGAGTATATCGACTGACGAAAGCGAGCCACCGATATGTCCGCCTTTCGCGGAATGTGTTATCTCGACTATTTTCTTTCGAATATCGATGGAAATATGTTTCAATTGATCTGTCGAATACAAAATGGCCTCCTATCTCTAGTGTGTAGAGCCAAGATAGAGTTATTATAGCAAATAAAACAAAATTGTCAAAAGGATTCGAGCATATTCGAAAATAAAATGCAGGAAATTAAGCAATAATGATTTTCACTCCCATCTCGCTGATGCGGCGGGCAATTTCTGCATCAATATTGTCATCTGTTATTAAATATTGGACACGCTTGATTGAGCCCAGGGAGGCGAAAGATGCTCTTCCAAATTTGGTTGAGTCGGCGAGCAGGTATATTTCTTTTGAGACTTCAATCATGGAACTCTTGACGATGATATCGCTGATGCTTGGATATGTTAGATCCAATGCAGGGGAAATACCGCCAGTTGCCAAAAACAGTTTATCTACATATATGTTTCTGAAAAAGAATGCTGCCTTCTCCCCTGTAAGCGACAATGTTGGGGCCTTGAATTCGCCGCCTGTAACCATAAGATCACAGGTCGGGTTTGTTCCCATTATCAGAGCAATATTGAGAGCGTTTGTAATAACGGTAATATTCTGAATGTTAGCGATGCATTTTGCGAGCTCAGTAATGGTCGAGCCGGAATCCAGGATTATTCTGTTGCCTGAGACAATAAAACTTGCGGCTTTCTTTGCTATTATCTTTTTTTTGTCGAGGTTTTCCATATGCTGGAGAGATAGTGTTCCAACCTGCTTGGATACAGTCCTGAGAAAAGCTCCTCCATGTTCACGGACAATATATCCTTCTTGTTCAAGCTTTTCTAAGTCCTGACGAATCGTAGGTTCTGAGACTTTAAATAATATGCCCAATTCTTTTACACGTGCACTTCCATCTTCTTGCAGCAGCTCGAGTATTTTCTGCCTACGTTCATTGCCTAACATCTCATGTTGTCTCATATCTAAAATCTTGATATAAGATAGTACCAATTAATCAAGTACCAATCAATATATTTCGATATGTTATTCCTTTTGGCTTCTGATCTTTCGAATCAAATCGATGACAACCGCAATGATTACGACAGCGCCTGTAATAACTCTTTCCCAATAAGAGGAGATATTCAGCAATACAATTCCGTTGGCTAAAACGCCCATAAAGGCTGCACCGATAATCGTGCCGATGATGGTTCCTTCGCCACCGGACATTGATGTACCGCCAATAATAGCCGCGGTTACGCTTGGCATAACCCAGGAAGCCCCTATGGTTGGTTGTCCGGCATTCATTCTGCTCGTCAGCAACAGTCCTGAGAGCGATGCAAACATGCCAGAAAGCATATATACACAAAGGGTGATATTTTCGACTTTAATTCCCGCCAGCTTTGCTGCTATGCTATTCCCGCCAACAGCATAGATATTCCTTCCAAACGGTGTGTTTTCAAGCAGGTATGCAATGACAATAGTGATCACTAACATGAATATCACCGGTACAGGCACCAAGCCAATCATTCCCTGGCCAAGAAATGCAAAACTCTCCGGCAAATTGAGAATAGGATATCCCCTTGTGATAACGAGTATTAGTCCACCATAAATCTCTCCCACCCCAAGAGTTACAATAAAAGCATTTAATTTCAGACGCCCTATTAGTATGCCATTCACACAGCCCAAGAGTATTCCAAGAACGAGTGAAACAAAGATTATTGAAATCGGACCCACATGTACCTTCGTCATTAAAAGAGAGCAGAGAATTCCAGACAAGCCCGCTGTTGAACCGACAGACAGATCTATTCCTCCAGTCAGCAGAACAGTTGTCTGGCCAATAGCTACGATTGCAATAAAAGAGATTTGTCTTGCAATAATTCCGATATTATATGGAGTCATGAATGTTGAAGTTGAGACACTCATTATTAAGCACAGTATCGCCAAAGCAATAAATATGCTCATTTCTTTTGTTTTCATGAATTTGTTCTTCATAATAATTCCCTTTCAATGCTTAAAGGCTAATTTGAGAATCTCTTCCTGAGAGGCAGAGGAGGCGGGAAGCTCTCCCTTTATTTCTCCTTCATTCATTACAATTATCCTATCAGATAAGCTCAATATCTCTTCCAGCTCAGAGCTGATCACTATAATGGATATCCCAGAGATTGCTAATTTACGTAATAAATCATGGATTTCTGCTTTTGCATTGACATCGATGCCTCGCGTTGGTTCATCCAGGATCAGAATTCTGCTTCCGGATAAAAGACATCTGCTAAAAATAACCTTCTGCTGGTTCCCACCGGATAAATTGGCAATTTTTTCGTCTTGTGATCGAACCTTTATTTTTAATTTTGAAATATATTCATCGACTGCCTTTCTCAGAAGTTTTTTATTGATTATTTGATATTTGCAAAAATTTCTTAAAGAAGGCAATGTGATGTTTTCTGTAACTGTGAGAATAGGGAATATACCCTCTTGACGTCGCTCTTCAGGAACATACGCCAAGTATTTTTTTATTGCCTCTCGGGGATGTCTGTTGATTGTTTTGTTGCCGTCTATAAGTAGGCTACCCGAATCTGGAACCGTATATCCATAAATAGCTTTGGCCAATTCTGTTCTTCCGGAGCCTACAAGACCCGCTATGCCTAATATCTCGCCTTCGTACAGATTAAAACTGATCTTTTTAAATTCCTTCTTTCTTGAGAAATCTTTTACAGATAAAACAACTTTTTTATCTTTATAATTATAGTCTCTCGTTTCATTTTTATATTCAGCTTTTCGTCCTATCATGTTGCTGATCATATCTTCTACTGTTGTCGTTTTCGGATCGAGTGTCGCTACATTATGACCATCCCGTAGAACAGTAACCGTATCCGATAATCTTTGGACCTCATCGAGCCGGTGAGAGATATAAATTACTGAATTGCCAGTCTTGCGAAATGATTCAATAATGTCAAACAGATGGCCAATTTCGTCGAAGGTAAGGCTCGAAGTAGGCTCATCAAGAATTAATATTTTTGTGTCAAACAGTATGGCACGCGCAAGCTGAACCAATTGTTTGTGCGCTGCTGAAAGATTCCTTACGAGACTGTCAGCGTGGATATGAGGATCGATACGCGCCAAAATATTAGAGACAATCTCTCTTTGTTCTTTCTTGTCCAGAAAGATCTTTCTGCGTAGTGGAAAATGGCCTAAAAGAATATTTTCTTCGACACTCAGCTGAGGGACGAGATTCAATTCCTGAGGCATAAAGCCAATTCCGAGTTTCTGGGCCCTTTTGGGTGAATCAATTATTATTTTTTCTCCATTAAAGAATAATTCACCAGAGGTTGGCTGTAAAATGCCATATATGATATTCATCAAAGTACTTTTACCGGCGCCGTTTTCTCCGATTATTGAATGAATTTCTCCTGGCCTGATATGCAGAGTCACATTATCCAGGGCCCGAACCCCCGGGAATTCTTTAGTGATATTTTTGACTTCAAAAATATATGACGATTCCATTACAATCTCACTTATAATAAATGGCCTCATGAGGCCATTTATTTTGATAAAATGAAAAGGGGGCTGCCAAGAATTCTTCCCTTGGACAGCCCTGATATAATCTACATTATTACATTTTATAGATCATTTTTCGTGATCAGGCGAGAACCAGTTTCATGTACGGCAGGAATGGTATGATTTTGGTTCATGGCAACAAGATATTTTACTGCCCAGTAACCAATTTCCCACTGGCGCTGCGCTTTTGTCGCATCAATGACACCTTCTTTTATAAGCTGAAGGGTTTCGGCAAGGTCATCCATACCAACAATATGAACCTTGCCTGTTTTGCCGGCAGCTTTCACCGCACGTGCGGCACCAATGGGGTTGGATGCATTACATCCGAAAATTCCTACGAGATCACTATTGGCTTGAAGTGCATTTTCGGTCAATTCAACTGCTTTTTGAAGATCATCATTGTCCGGGCGCTCAAATACGATAGATATACCGGAATATTTTGTAATCGCCTCTTTAAAGCCTTTCACTCTGCCAACATGGTTTGGAGCTGTCAAAGAGCCACTCAGGATGCCGACCTTGCCTTTATAATTTATCAATTTAGCTAAGTATTCTCCGAGATCGTACCCATCCTGAAAGTCTTTGCTGTGTCCGACATACAAGGGCCTATTGCTGGTTGGTGCGTCCGTGTCAAAAGTTATAACATTCAGCTTAGCTTTAATCGCGTCATTTATCAGCTGCGTGTTCGTTGCCGGATCAAGTGCAGCAATTGCCAACCCATCGGGCCGTGCGCCAATATTAGCTTCGATTTTTTTCATTTGCTCGCTGATATCTGCGTTTGTGGGCGCATCAAATTTGATATTGACGGTGATCCCCATCTTTTTGAATTCCTCGGCGGCAGCTAAGGCCCCCTCTCTGACGACATCGTACCATGGATGAATGACTTTCGGGATGAATACGAAAGTCAGTGGCTTATTGATTGTCTTGATAAGCTTAGACTGATCGCCCAATTTATCACTGGATCCCTGGGCAAAGGATAAAGCCACTGTCGAAAAAATCATCATAGAGACTACGATGACTTTCAAATGTTTTTTCATGACTATCTCCTCCTCGGATGAGAATTGATGTTTCTATTATTATTGTCGGTATTTTCATTTGTCAAGCTATAATTTTCATTTTTTTATTTTTATTTTCTTTTTCTTTTTATTTAATTAATATATGAAATTAATTATATAATAGTATCATCAAAAATGGTCACTATTTTTGAAGTTCTCTGAGAGATTGAACTGGCCGACAGCGCCTACTTAACCTATGTCCACCTCCCCGTCGGCCGTAAACGCCCATTGCTTGACACCTCCATGACTTGCCACTACAGTGATGGCGTGAGAACTGCAATGGGCCTGACGGAATCCCTCGAGGACTATCTTGAGGTCATCTACCAGATTGTTTTGGAAAAGAAAGCCGCGCACGTGAAAGATATCGCGGCGGAACTCGGCGTGCGGTATCCGTCCGTGACGTCGGCGCTCCAGACGCTGTCGAAGCGGGGATTGGTGAATTACGAGCCTTACGAGCTCGTCACGCTGACGCCCGAAGGATATGAAACAGCCGCGCAGGTAGCCGAAAAGCACCGGATGCTCAGGAGTTTCTTCGAGACCGTGCTCGGCCTTGATCCCAAGGTATCCGACGAGACTGCATGCCGCATGGAGCATATCATACCGAAGGCTGCTTACCACCGTTTCGTCCAGTTCATCAAGTATCTCTATCTTTTGCAGGGCAGCGAGAGCGCCTGGCTCGCCGAACTCAGGACATTCTTCGAGAAAGAGGATAGCGAGTCCACCCTGTCGAGCGATCTCGACCGCTATTTCGACGGCACTGGCTTCAATCTGCCCGGCGGAAAAGATCTGCCGCTGCGCGCCTTCAGGCTCAGCCGTTCCCCAACCAGCGGCGGATCGCAGCATCCTTCAGATGGTCGTAAGCCTTAAAAGAGGCTTTGGCCCGCGCCGGCTGTTCATATACTTTCCAGTATCCCGCGAAAAGGTAATTTTTGCCCTTCTGTTCGATGAATCCTCTCACATCGCCCCAGGGAATACCGAGGAAGAGGCCCAGTTCGTGGGGGCATGCTTCTTTGAACCTCCGCCCCAGCTCTGTCCACATGTCCTCCACCGAATGGGCGGTCGGGTATCCCAGGGAGTCCAGAAATTCCTTTGCTGGCGGTATCGCAAGATTCTCTGCGAGGGTCCCCCCGTTGTAGACCACGATGCAGGAGCCGTGCGGCCCTTCCCTGAGGCAGAGAGCCTTGAGTCCCCACGCTTCCAGCAGTTCCTCACCGCAAAAGTGCCATGCGGAGAAGAGTACTCCTTCGCTTCTGCAGAGTGAGAGAATCTCCGCCGGTTTGATCCCTCCAAGTACAGGCGCCAGGCGGTAGGAGAGAAAGGCCTCCAGGCGCGCGCAGTCCTCCAGTGCCGGGAGGGCGCGGAGGAACGCCAGGCGGAGGGCCATGTCTGGCCCTCCTTCGTATGCGGCGCTCACTGCCCGCTGCCAGCGAGTTTTTTGCCTGCCTCCGACAAGGCCGCGATATCCTGTTCTCCTGGTTCGAGGTGGGCCTTGAGGTCGTGGCTCACCAGAGAGGCGCCAGCCTTCCCCATACGCTCCTCCCAATCGCGCAGCCACTGTCCATCGCCCCAGTCGTACGAGCCAAAGAGGAGAAGCGGCTTGCCGCCCAGGCCCTTGCTCTCGAGGCGCTGGACAAAAGGCTCCATTTCGCTCTCCTCCAGCACCTCCGCTCCCATGGCAGGGCAGCCGAGGGCGATCGCTTCCGCGCGGAGCACCGAATCCGGATCGGCCGCCGCGACCTCGAGCAGGTCGACCTTCGCTCCGGCCGACCTGGCTCCGGCAGCGACCGCCTCCGCCATTGCCCGGGTGTTTCCTGTCCCGCTCCAATATACGACGCTTACGGTCATGTAATACTCCTTTTGAGCGCAAGGCTCTAAAAAATCAGATATAGGAACCAAGCCATCCAGCGGCAGGGGAGAGCCGGGCGCGAAGCCGATCGCCCTTATTGTGCGGCTGAACGAACCTTCCACAGGTGGGCCTTCCTCTGCTCAGCCCACATCTGGGCGTACAATCCGTCTTCTGTGGCGATGAGCTCCTCATGCGTACCCCGCTCCGCTATCTGCCCCTCCTTTATCACGAGGATCTGGTCGGCCAGGGTGATCGTGCTCAGGCGGTGCGCAATGACGATGATTGTCCTTCCTTCGATCAGCGCTCCTATGGCGCTCTGGATGTAGTGTTCGTTTTCCGGGTCCAGTGAGGCTGTCGCCTCGTCGAGGAGCACGATCGGCGCATTTTTGAGGATGGCGCGGGCGATGGAGATGCGCTGTTTTTCTCCGCCGGAAAGGGTAGAGCCGCCTTCGCCTACCATTGTCCCGTAGCCTTCGGGGAGCTCGGAGATGAAGTGGTGGCAGTGTGCTTTCCGTGCCGCTTCCATCACTTCTTCCTCCGTCGCATCTGCCCTTCCTACTTTTATGTTGTTGAAGATCGTGTCGCTGAAGAGGTAGACATCCTGAAAGACCATGGAGATCTTGGCCAGAAGGTCTTCGGTTCTGTACGCAGCAACCGGTCTTCCTCCCACGAGGATTTCGCCCGACTGCACATCCCAGAAACGCGCGATGAGGTTGGTGATGGTGGTTTTTCCCGCTCCCGAGGGGCCCACGAGCGCCGTTATGCTGTTTTCGGGGATACGGAAACGTATATTCTTTAAGATTTCCTTGTCTTTGTAGCTGAA
>Ga0228536_1002458_pt1 | contig 10690 bp, 7 predicted proteins | sample SJ1Smetagenome_FD_168611 | JGI IMG/M metagenome (GOLD analysis project Ga0228536, IMG submission 168611) | Enriched culture of PCE-dechlorinating microbial communities from Ithaca, New York, USA - SJ1.S | ecosystem: Engineered > Modeled > Simulated communities (microbial... > Unclassified... | reverse complement strand
CTTAAAAGCATTTTCGCTTCCGACGTAAGTGGGATTATATCGCTTCTATCCAAATACCGCAGAGAAAACTTTCTGTTTAAAGCCATAAACAATTTCAAACCGAAAGCGACCCGGTTCAAATAAGAGAAAACCCCCAAAGAACCTGGAGAAATTTTGTTAATTTCATTCTTCCCCATAAGCTTTTGCAAATCGAATAAATCGTTGAATATCTCCTCTTTGGTTGAACCATATTGTCTCGAGAACGGATTCAAATTTTGGCTCTTAATTTCTTCTCCCACTTTTTTTGCGTACATGGCTGCAGCCATTGCCGGTCTGCAAACGCCAACCAATTTAATAAATGGTGCACCAAAAGCGAGTCCTTTGAAAATACTATCTTCCAAAGAGAAACCACCCGTGATAGCGATTGAAGGAACCGACAATCCCTTCAGATGCATTTTGTTTAGCAAATCCCACAAAATATTCTCTAAATAGACTGGAGGAAGTCCCCATTCATTCATCATTTTACAGGGGCTATTTCCTGTTCCCCCTCCTGCTGAATCGAATGTAACCAAGTCAACACCATTTTCAGAAGCAATTAATAAGATCCTTTCCAAATCTGACTTGTCGTAACCTCCCATCTTAAACATAACACGATGCGCGCCAAGCTCTTTTAACTTATTTATTATTTCAGCTAATGTTTCCTCATCATACATTGGTAGACGACCCAATAGCCAATAAGTTTGGTCTAACATTGATTCCAAATTCTTGCCACTTTCTGTAGAACAAGGATCTGGATAAACCAAAAGCCCCTTTGATTGCAGTTCTTTCGCTTTTTCTGCCGACTTAATCTTTGAAATAGCTTGAATACCTTTTGCTGCCTGGCCTAGTTTTATTTCGACTGATTTAACTCCAAGCTTTTCAACTGCATATTCAAGTACACCTGCCTTTACATCATCATAATTACCCTGCAAAACGATGTCGCCGTATCCATGATCATATTGTTTAAACTTCAATACCATTTCTTTTATCAAGGGAGAACTGATTACTTTCCCTTTAGAAAATTCCACCTCTAGATCTTCGTTTATTACGGCTTCTCCAATTACGGCAGTTACGCCAGCTAAAGCAGCTCCAGAATAATAATCTGCCCAATTGAGCTTTGCAATTGCTGGTAAAATGATTGGGAGCTTCTGTTTTATAGGGAAACGAGTCCCAAATTCGGTTGAAAGATCAACATTAAATGAATGAGCAGTATCTGAATCTGCCATAAGTCCCGAGGCCCCAAACACTCTTCCATTGATATTAAAATGAGAAAAATCGACAGGGTAATGCTTTTCAGATCCAAATTGCTTTTTATCCCTCTCAACAGGGTAAACAGATTCTTTCCCCCGAAGAGAAGAAAGCCCAATTTCACAAAAAGCAGGACAATCAGAGATGCAGGTCGCACACATACCAGAACCAGAATTTACATTCCCAGGGGAACGTAATTTTGTGTTGTTAAAAGAAGAACTCAAATCTGGACTGAAAGACATGCTTATTCCTCCTAAGCAGATTATTTTGTTTATCCAAAAGGGAAGGCAGAGATTAATAAAAGACCTTTTTAAGATTTAAGGCTGATTTGGGGCATAATATAACACACGTTTCGCATGCAACGCATCGTTTCAGAAAAGACGGTTTCCCTCCTTTTATCAAACGCACTGCCCCCGCAGGGCATTTCTTTTTACATATTCCACACGAAATGCATTCATTTGGCGAAACCAGATTGGCAATAACTCGTATTCTTATCAATCTTTCCTCCTAATTTAAAGCCCTAAAAAACAGAGCACTGTAACCATCTTTGCCTTTTTGTAAAAAATAGCTTCCTTTTTGGTTACTATCCCTATTTGGGTAGTCTTCTCTATAATGAGAGCCTCTTGATTCTGTCCTAGCTAGCGATGATGTGATTGATAACTCTATCAAAGAGATTTTGTTCCAAGTTTCATAATATCGAATGATAAGGGGGGCATTTTCGGACAAAGTTAAAGTTTCTAAATATGATTTCAATTCCCTTATTTTTTTTAATCCAAAAATTAAATCACCGGAATTCCTAACTGGACCAATGCACTGCATCCCTATTTTCTCCGCCAAAATACTAATTTCTTCTATTTCTTTCTTAAGGTTCTCGACTTTTAGATTCTTCATTAGCTCTTGGTAAAAGGGATGAACCTTTTCGCCCACTTTTGGAATCAATTTATTTTGTCTCGACATTTTTATGGCGCTCGAACTAGCTATTCGTCCCTGTACTAAACATGCTGTTAAGGCATTCCCGCTAAATCTATTAGCGCCATGCAATCCTCCAATAATTTCACCGGCACCAAACAACCCCGGAAGGATTGACAAATTTGAATCCACATCAACTCCTCCCATTGTGAAGTGAGCACAAGGAGCAACTTTTATTCTAATTGGAGGAGATGACATCCCATAACTCGCAAGGAGCCTACAGAAAGGAATTTTTCCATCCAAATCTTCAAAGACAACCGTTGGTTTCTTGCCACGCAAGATTTCTTTTTCAATAAGGATAGATAGTTGATCCCTAAACTGACTACATACTTGCTCAAATGAAACCCCAGGCCCAAAATGAGAGCGGATTATATCTTCTTCGTCTTCAGATTCCAATCTTGTCCCTTTGGGGAAAGGATAATCAACCAAATAGGATGGTAGAAAAATCTCATCCATCCCCAATGGGTAAAACTGAATGAACTCTAAGTCTCTTAACAATGCTCCAGAATTAAAGGCCAAAAGGTGCCCGTCGCCACTAATTCTTTTTGAATTATCATTACGAGATAGACAACTGGCATAACCTCCAGTTGCTAAAATTGTAGCTTTTGCAATGATTTTGAAAGGTTGGCCTTGAAAAAAACATCCTGTTGCTCCCCAAATTTTTCCATCTTCCTTGAGCAAGCTAAAAACTGTAGCATTTTCCATTACTTTGATTCGTGAGGCTCTAACAATATTGACTAAAGAAAATATTAATTCTCCTCCAGGGATAGTAACATTTCGTTTTGTTTCTAGCTCGTATCTACCACCTCTGATATATCTGAATTTTAATTTGGTTCTAAAGGAAAGCTCATTAATCTCTCTTTCCCCGTTTTGAACAACCTGTTGAACAAGGTCTGGATGTTTTTCTAACAATCCTTGGCCATTTGAAAAAAAGAGACATTCATGGTCGGAATGGTCAAAATTTGGACCGGAAGCAGTAAATGCTGCACCAGATAGACAAGTGTTAGAACCAGCGCCTAAAAAGGATTTTGAAATCAAAATCACATCTTGGTCTTTGTCATTCAAACATATTGAACTCCAAAGGCCAGCAAGCCCTGATCCGATTACTAGAATGTCTGCTCGCATTTCTACACACTGGAACTGAATTGTTTTCATTAAAAATACATTCTCCATTGTTACCATTTCCGGGTTCTGTCGGCTATTCCTTGAGTTTCCAGCAAAGAAATCTCTCCAACAGTTTTCCCTTTCATGGTGTATATCCTTGGAATTCGCAACGAAATCTTCGAAAGCAACTCAGAAAATCCAATCCCTGCTGATCTGGCCTGTTCTAATGCTGTAATTGTTTCTCCATATTGAGATCCGATAAAAACAACTTGATCATACATTTCAACATTGTCCAAATGATCAATATCAATTATTGAAACATCAGCAAAAATAGCCAAGATCGCACATCTTTTACCCTTCACAAGCATAAATGTCTTCCCTGCGTGAGCACTTGTCAAACCATCTGTGATTCCAATAGGAACTGTTGCTACTCTTAAGGATTTAGTTGTTTTATATTTTCCACCATAACCTATTGACCACCCTGAAGGGATATTTTTTAAACCAACCACCTTTGTAAAAAAAGACAAAACAGGCCTTAACTTCAAAGATGGGTTAGTAACGCTACATAATCCATAGGTTAAATCTCCCACTCTTACCCCTTTATAACAAAGCTCAGGGAATTTTGCTGCTGCAGAACTCGAAGCTAAATGGGTTAACACTTTCGAAGGGATTTTTGCTTCAGAAATGAAGCTATCAAATCGTTCTTTTTGTAACCAATTTGGTCCATTTTCTTCCCCGGGAGAAGAAAGGTGTGTCGCTATTCCTGACAAAACCCCATCAGGTAATCCCGATAGAAGTTTTTTAACCTCCTTAGCCTGGCTTGGCAAAAAACCAGAACGGCCTAGTCCGGTATCCACTTTGATATGTAAACGAGAAGAAGAGATGGTGCTTATCGCTTTTTTAAAACAATCGAAAGACTGGAAATCACCGATAAAAAGAGAAACGCCAATCTTGACTGCAATACGGATTTCCTCTGGGGATAATGGGGACATAACAATAATCTCTATAACGTTAGGATCCAAGCCCGCCTCTATTAGTTCCTGAGCCTCGCAAATCCTCGCTACTGCAATCCTTTTACAACCTATTTCAACAAGGATACGAGCAAGAGGTATCGCACCATGGCCATAGGCATTTCCTTTCAGAACAGGAATTACTTCCGATGGGTTTACATAGTCCTTTATGGACATATAATTTAAAGCAACATTATCTAAGTCTATCTGAATAAACGAAGCATAATTTGGCATCGTCAGCTCTGGCCTTTACAATAAGGCGCCAGTATCTATAAGGAAGATTTAAATTAAGATTTCCCCGTCCTGGAATACCTTTTTCCCATCAAGCCAAACGGAAGGTTTCCAATAAACCATATCTACGTGGAGAGGAACATCATTGTTACCCCCAAAACCAACATTGCTTCCTAGAGCAATATGACCGGTCCCATATTTCCCTTCGTCTTCGATAATATCTCCTACCATCCTAGCTTTTGGATTGAGTCCAAATGCTATCTCTGCAGCAACGTAAGCCGCAGGATCACCTATTGCCTCAACTATTCCCTTCAACTTCCTGGCCTCTTTGCCTCCTTCTATTGATATGGCCTTGCCTTTTTCGAAAATAATTTTTATTGGTGTATCGACTAGGCCAATCATTGAAGATGAAGCATCGCAAACAAAAACTCCTTCAGTGCTATCTTCTATAGGGGCAATATAAACTTCAATGCTAGCTCCCATTTTTTCTCCGGGATTCCTACATACTCCAGCACTAGGGACAGGCAATCTGCCCTTGAGATTGGCAGTTAAGTCAGTCCCTCCAGGGGCATGGATTTTAATAGTTTCAGCTTTGGCCATTAACTCACCAAGAGCATCTGCAATAGGTTTCTGAGCATCAAAATCAACTTCTATTAGCCCCGTCATCAGGGTTTCCGGTTTGGCTTCTGACAAGGTAAAGACCCTCGTCCCTTTGGATGTAGCTTTTCGGGTAGCATCGGTATGGAAAATTGTTTTAGAGGTCGGTGCAATTACTACATCAGCAGCGCACATAGCCGCCGCAACTGTTTCAAGAGGCTCTTCCCCAGCCTGTTTAAAGGGGCAAGTAAACATAACAGAGGCCCTGCCTCCCGTAGCCTCAACTGCTATAGCTAAAGCATTAGCAATTAAAGGATCTGTCCCGGTATCAGTAATAATTAAAACATTCTCTCCCGGTTTAACGGAAACACACTGTTCAACAATCTTACGGGCTCCTTTTGCCATTTGCATTAATCTCACCTCAAAGACCCCCTTTATATTATGATTATATTTTATTTTGAGTTAACTAGAAAAAATGTTCCTTTTTAAGAATCACCTTTCTCTTTGAACAAGGTCAGCAAATTCCCCTCGCCTTGATATTAATCTGTCGCAACCGTTTTCTATCATTATTGCTGCAGGTGCAATCCTCGCATTATAATTATTTAACAAACAGAATGTATATGCTCCGGCATTAAGCACCGCCAAAATGTCTCCCTTGTTTACAACAGGTAGCTCCACATCGTATGCAATAACATCTCCCGAATAGCAAAGAGGACCTACAACATTTGCCTTAACTTTCTTAATATCGTTGGGTTTACCGGCATAGACAATAGGGAATTTATACCAACCCTGGGTAGCTCTAAGTAAAATATCCGCCCCACCATCAACCGAAACCCAAGTGATCCCATTTTTTCTTTGTTTTATAGAAATAACCTTCAACAAAACAGTCCCTGAGGTGCCGACAATCGATGCTCCAGGTTCAATCATTAGACAAATATTTTGAAGGCCAAATCTTTTTGTGGTTTCTGAAAAATAGCTACCCAGTTCCAATCCAAAAACATCCAATGGTGGTACTATTTCAATCCCTTCTTGTGGAATCCCAAAACCGCCACCAATATTTATGATCTCTAATTTATTATTATATTTCCCCCCCAGTTCAGCTCCGAAGTCTATAATGCTCTCTATGGCAAATCGATAAGGTTCTATCGTGGTGATTTGTGAACCGATATGACAATGAAGGCCTCTTAGCCGGATTTCTTTATGTTTGCTAATCTCATTTACAGCGTCTAGAGCCTCTCCCGTCCTTATTTCTAACCCGAATTTGCTTTCGGGTATTCCTGTTGCAAATTCTTCAATTGTTCTTGAATGAACATCAGGGGTTACTCTTAAGCAAACATTCGCTTGACAGTTCAATTCCTTTGCATGCTCAATGATGGTTTCAATTTCATGTAAAGAATCAACGTTCAGAATGATATTCTGACTTAAAGCAAGCCGGATTTCTTGATCTGATTTTCCGTTTCCGTTAAAAAAAATACTTTCGTTTGAAAAACCTGCTAATTTTGCTAAATAAAGCTCGCCTTCTGATACGACATCAATCCCTGAACCCTCTTCTCTGAGCAAAGAAAGAATAGAAAGCAAACCGTTAGCCTTGCAAGCATAAAGCACCTTTGAATTAGGGTACTGAGATTTGATTGAATTAGACAATAACTTGTAATTTTCCCTAATTCTGCTGGCTGAATAAACAAAAAGCGGGGTTTCCCATTTTTTTGTAAGATCAATCGGATTCAAGCCATCTAAATTAAAAATTCCTAAATTTGACTTTTCGTAAATTTCCAAACTTTTAACGGAATCTTTTGGACTAACCACTTCTTCTCACCTCACCAACCTACTTAAAGCAAAACTATCAAAGATAATTGGAGGGTGGGAGTAAGAATACTCCCACCCTCCAATTATCTTATTTGTTCTGATGCAATGGCTTTCCTGCAATCGCCATACTAATTTCATCAATAATCTCTTTCTTCGTTGGTTGCGTAAACAAGCTAACTAGAATCAAAGTAATCGTAGTTGCAAGAATGGCCCAAACACCACCATACATTCCAAAATATGGATCAAATTCTGGTCCAATAAGAAGAAGCTTCACCCCAACGATGACTCCAACGACCAATCCCGCCAGAGCTCCTTCTTTTGTTGCACGCTTCCAATACAACCCGGCAACCGCGATAGGGAAAAGCAAAGCGCTAAGGCTCAAAGAAAGAAGTGTTAAAAGAACAACTAGGTAGGTGCCTCTTGCATAGTAACCGACAAGCGCTCCTACAATGAGGAAGCAAAGGACACCCATTCTGCCTATTCCTTGCATTTTTTTATCAGGCATATCAGGATTGATTCTTTGGACCACATCCCGAGTCAAACTGGTTGAAAGTGCTATGGATAGAGAGTCTACTGTAGTCATCGAAGCCGCAAACAAACCTACGGTAATAATAGCTCCAATCCATAATGGTAAATTATGAAGTATCAAAGATGGCATTACTTGGTCCCCTCTTACAAGTTCAGGGATAAGCACTCTCCCGGACAAACCATAAATCGTTGCTGCCGCAAAAGTTAATGATGTTCCGATAGGCACAAGACAAGCCATCGCCGCAAGGGTTCGCCAACTTTTCCCCATGTAGAACCTTAGCCAGTTCTGAATCCACATGATTCCCCCAAGGGCATCGCAAAGCAAGAAACCAAACCATCCCAATGGCGTAAGTAAACCATTAGGACCTGGTAAGGAGAGAAGTTCTGGAGCCTTCTCTGCCACATCATGGAAAAGACCTGTTAGGCCACCTACTTGCGGCAAAAGGAAAACCACACCAGCCCAGATTGCGAGCAACATAAAAATGCCACCCATCAAATCTGTCCAAATTACACCCTTCATTCCGCCTATAGTTGCGTAGACGCCTACAGCCCCAATGTAAATAATTGCACCGACAGCAAATGGGATCGCCCCCTCTGTCAAAGTTTCAAAAGTAATGCCCACGGACATTACCTGAGAACCGATGTAAGGGGTCAAACCTAAAATCATCCAGAATGCAACAGCGTACCTTAGGATATTGGATTGGTAGCGGTGTGCAAAAAAATCTCCTTGTGAAACATATTTGAAAACGCGACTTAGCTTCCACATTGGTATGGCGATAAGGAGAAAAAGAAAGGCCCATAATAAATTTGCAATATTTGAGTACCAAATACCAACTCCGTGAGTGTAAGTAAAACCCGTGGCACCAATATACATGTAAGCACTTTGATAAGTAGCGTACATAGTGAAAGCTAAAAGTACAACCCCAACACCTCTACCAGCTAAAAAGTAATCTTCGACGTTCTTTGTTTCTTTATAACCACGAAGGGCAATTACAAACGCCAAGACGATATACACCAATACGCAAGCGAAGATGAAAATAACCCTTGAACTCAGCCCCATAGCTTCTCATCCCCCCTCTAATTCGGATCAGAGTGCCCTTTGTATAACCAGGAAAAAACGAACCATCCCACAACAACGATATACAAAAGGTTAATAAATAAAACATACTGTAAAATCCGGCCCGGAGTCTTGTTAAAAAAACCTAGAACAGGGTACTGATACAGAATGCCGAAAAAAGCAACAAGCAAGAAAATCAAAAAGTTATATTGCTTTTTGGAATAAACCCAAATTTTCGACTGTTCCATTTTTCCTCCCCCATTTCATAATAATCCTGTAAGGTTTTCTATCTGTTTTTTCTCTTTTCCTGCTATCTTCTTAAAACACCTCCCTTATGGGGAAAACCCAAAAAACCCAGAAACTCCTCCACCAATCAGTTATTCATCACTGATGATTGAACCAAGCATACTCAAGAGGTATTTCTTTGTCAAGAAAAATCATTAATACGTTGAATTATTTAAAACAAGACAGGCAAAATTCAGACAAAGCATGAAATAATTGAGACAACAAGGTCCAAAAATCTAATAAATTGCAATGCTTTTTCCTTACTCAACTGTTTCAAAAAATTAAATTGACAAACGATTTATAGATTCTTTTTTAGAAAAGCAACTAATTCTTCCTCATATTGGAAAAGGGAGCTTAATCCACCCGTATGTATAAAAAGAACCCTTGATTTTGGCGGTATTTCTCTCTTAAGAACTAAATCTTCCAACCCCAAAAAAAGCTTTTCCTGTATAAACTGGATCAAGAAAAATTCCCTCTTTTTGTGCAAATTCTGCAATCAGGCTAATAACGCATGGGTGAATATCTCCATAATTCTGGAATCCGTAGCCGAAACGAAATGTTTCTTTAAGATTTTTTTCAGAGAAAGAAGACATAGCTAACAATTTATTTAAATTTCGGACAATATCGGACACGCTTTTTTCCAACTTCTCTGCGTTGTCTCCAACACCGATGCCCAAAATTTTGGCGTTTGGAAGAGATTCTTTCACTCCAACAAAAATACCCGCGTGAGTTCCACCGCTACTGGTCGGGAAAACAATAAAATCAGGTTGCCATTCCATTTTGTTACATTGACCTGCAATTTCAATTGCTCCCAGAACATAGCCCAATGCACCAACATCGTTTGATCCTCCAACAGGAATTACAAAAGGCTTTTCCCCAATTGCTTTTAGTTTCTCCGCTTCTTTTTGCATTATTGGGACGAGGGACGAACTGCCAGGAACATCGAAAAGCTTGATCTCACAACCTAATAAGTAATCGAGGAAAAGGCTTCCTCGGTAAGCCCCTGTTCCTTTTAAAAACAGAATGGATTTAAGTCCAGCTCTTCCTGAAGCTGCAGCCGTCTGCAATGCATGATTGGAATGGCTCCAACCGGCTGTAAGAACAATTTCAGCCTTCTTGCAAAGCGCCTCACCAATAAGAAATTCAAGTTTTCTCGTTTTATTGCCTCCTGCCGCCAAACCAGTTAAATCATCTCGTTTTATTTTTAGATCAATGTTAAGTTTACGACTCATGTTTTCCAGAGAATGGATCGGCGTTTGGTTTTTTATTAAAGAAAAGCGCGGAAAACTATTGATTTTATTAACAATTCGCTCGTTTACCACTTTTTCTCCCCCCTTAATTTTAAAAGAAGTTATTATTTTTAAGATCTTTCTGCGGCACGAACTTTGATCGTTTCCATCTTTATCAAATAACACATATACCAAAGGGGCAAATAAATATTGTTCATCATTGATGATTGTTTTATTTTCTATTCATTCTATATTCTTTGTCAATGATCAAAATCTCCAAACCCCCAAATAGGCTATTGACATTAAGAATTACAGTTATTAGGATTCAATAAATCATCATCGATGAACACAATTCCCCTTTTTGAGAATCAAAATACTTCTTATGAGATTCTGTTCCACTTGAAGAGATACTTTCTAAAAACTGAAATATCTTCTAACGACAAGAGGTTTAGTTGATGGACAAAGAATTGAAACGACCATCAGGATCTTGGGTAGCCCTTATTACTCCGTGAGGTACTCCCTACTCACTGGACCACTGGGTGGCGAAAATAAGGTGGTCGGTCCGGTGGTTTTATGAAACGTTTCCTGTTTCAAGGTGCCTTGTGCCC
>Ga0228536_1002457_pt1 | contig 10691 bp, 9 predicted proteins | sample SJ1Smetagenome_FD_168611 | JGI IMG/M metagenome (GOLD analysis project Ga0228536, IMG submission 168611) | Enriched culture of PCE-dechlorinating microbial communities from Ithaca, New York, USA - SJ1.S | ecosystem: Engineered > Modeled > Simulated communities (microbial... > Unclassified... | reverse complement strand
AGAGCCTCTTGTCGGCTGGAACCAGGTTGCCGCTCTGGGCTATAACCGCCGCTTTGATTTCCTTCACCTGCTTGATAAAGGCAGGCCGGTCCTGTTCCACCTTAAAGCCGGGAATTGATTCCAGCTTATCAATAGTCCCTCCAGTATGCCCCAATCCCCGGCCTGACATTTTGGCCACCGGCACTCCGGCAGCTGCCACCAGGGGCAGGATGACCAGGGTGGTCTTGTCCCCGACCCCGCCGGTGCTGTGCTTATCAACCTTGATCCCCGGTATCCCGGAAAGGTCAAGTACATCACCGGAAAAGGCCATGGCCATAGTCAGGTCCCGGGTTTCCCGGTCACTCATCCCTTGAAAATAGACGGCCATGGCCCAGGCTGCGATCTGGTAGTCAGGCAGCGAGTGATCGCTTATACCCCTGACCAGCCAGTCTATTTCAGCCTGGCTTAATTCGCCGCCGTTTCTCTTTTTTATGATCAGTTCCTGCATGTTCATAGCTTATTTCACCACTTCAGGTAAAAAGCTGCTGCCGGCCAGGTCTTGCGCGGATACTCCCAGGTATTCTGCAATAGTCTGCCCGATATCGGCAAAGCTGCTTCTGGTTCCCAGGTCTACGCCGGGCTTGACATGAGAGCCGTAGACCAGAAGCGGAACGAACTCCCTGGTGTGGTCGGTGCTGTAGCTGACGGTGGGATCGCAGCCGTGATCGGCGCTGATTATTAATAGATCATCTTCCTTAAGACCCCTCAGAATATCGGGCAGGCTCCGGTCAAACTCGGCCAGGGCCGAAGCGTAGCCCTGCGGGTCGCGGCGGTGCCCAAAGCTCTGATCGAAATCCACCAGGTTGGCAAAGATCAATCCGTCGTAGCTCTTGGCCAGCTCATCCAGCACCCGCTCCACCGCTTCCCGGTTGTTCTCCACCGGGTGGGTCTCGCTGATGCCGCTTCCGGCAAATACATCATATATTTTACCCACGCCAACTACCCGCTGCCCCGCTTCCTGAATACGGTTCAGCAGATTGGGAGGCGGCAGCAGGGAAAAATCATGGCGATGGGCGGTGCGCGTGAATTGACCGGGGCTGCCGATAAACGGCCGGGCTATTACCCGGCCCACGGCATGTTCACCGGTCAACATTTCCCGGGCGATTTTGCATATTTGATAGAGTTCCGCCAGAGGGATGATTTCCTCGTGAGCGGCTATCTGAAAGACGCTGTCAGCTGATGTATAGACTATCGGAAAACCGGTATTGATGTGTTCCTCCCCTAACCTGGCGATGATCTCGGTGCCGGAAGCCACCACATTGCCCAGGGTCTTGCGTCCGATGCGCCTTTCAAACTCGGCTATCAATTCCACCGGGAAGCCTTGGGGATAGGTGGGAAAAGGGCTGGTGAGCACGATGCCCATCATTTCCCAGTGCCCGGTAGTGGTGTCTTTACCCGCCGAGCGCTCCTGCATTTTACCGAATGACGCCTGAGGCGCGGGGTCGGGCTCTACACCCTGAATATAGGCAATGTTGCCCATACCCAACGCCTGGAGCCGGGGCAGATTAAGACCTCCGACCGCTTCAGCCGTATGTCCCAGGGTGTTGCAGTCGTGATCGCCAAAGAGCTGACAATCGGGAGCCGCTCCGATGCCCAGGCTGTCTAAAATTATCAAAACAGCACGCTTGTACACCATTTTCTACCTCCTATGCTCGTGGATGATACCTTTGAAACACTTCGCGCAGTCTGCTTTTGGTGAGATGGGTATAGATCTGGGTGGTTGAGATATCAGCATGTCCCAGCATTTCTTGTACAGCCCTCAGGTCCGCCCCATTCTCCAGGAGATGGGTGGCAAAAGAGTGGCGCATGGTGTGCGGGGTCACTTCCTTTTTAATACCGGCCTGCTCGGCATAGGCGGCCAGGATCTTAAAAAAGCCCTGCCGGCTCAAGGGCCGGCCATGGGCATTGACAAACAGGGTGCGCTCCAAATGGTTTCTTACCAGGTGATTGCGGGCTTGAGCCAGATAACGCTGGGTCCAGTCAATGGAGGTCTGGTTGACCGGGATTATCCTCTCCTTGCGCCCCTTTCCCATGCAGCGCAGGAAGCCGGCCAGGGCGTTTAAGTCCTCGATCTGCAGGGCCAAAAGTTCTGATACCCGGACACCGGTGCCATACATAAGTTCCAGCATAGCCCGGTCCCTCATGCCCAAGGCCCGGGTAACCTGGGGCTGGGAGAGAAGCAGGTCTACTTCTTCTATAGTCAATACGTGGGGCAGCCGCCGCTTGATCTTAGGCGTCTCCAGGTCCACAGTAGGATTTTTCCGGGCCAGGCCTTCCAGGGACAAAAACTTATAGTAGGTCTTTAAAGCCGAAAGAAAACGGGCGGCGGTGGCATGATTCAATCCGTTGTCCAGCTGCAGGCTCATATAATCCATAATATGCTGCTTTTCCAGCTCGTCCGGCTTATTCCCCACCTCCCGCTCATCGAGGTAATGGAAGAATTTTTCCAGATCCCGGCGATAAGCAGCCAGGGTGTTGGCGGACAGGCCTTTTTCGAAGTTTAAATAGTCGAGAAAGGCGGATAGATACAAGGTCAAGGCGTTTCCTCCCGGCTTTTTTATTATTCATTTGACAGCTGCGGCTTATTCTCCTGCCTAATTATTCCTCGGTGTAGAAATCCTGTAGCTTAAAAACAAAGCGATCCACCAGCTGGTTGAATTTACTGCTGTTCTGCTCCTGTTCTACCCGGGTGGGATTCCCGCTGGGCGGGTCATCCTCGAACCAGCCGTGGAAAACCGGAATATGCTCCAGGAAAATGCCGCTTAAGGTCGGGAAAGCAGCCGCCAGGGCTATAACCAGTAAAACGACGGTTAACATGCGCAGGAGTTTACGCTTCCAGTCGCGGATAATGATAAACATCTAAAACACCTCCGTATTTTACATAAACAGATTGAGCAGCCAGGGAGATAAATAGGCTTCGATAATCGCTCCCAGTAGAAAAAGTAGAAGGAAAACCAGCATCAACAGCGTATAGCCAGCCATCCGGCGCATCAAACCGGGAAATCCGGCATGCTCCCCCTTCAGCACCTGCAGGGAGAAATTGATCGATATGACTCCCCAGATGATGAGCAAAGGTATGTAGACCAGGTTTTGCGGGAGTATGGCCAGGAGGCCTATTAAGACCCCGCCCCCGGCTTTCTCGCTGATTAAAAAACCCAGCGTAAAACCGATGGAGAATCCGCGCAGGAAGACCACACCCAGGATTAAGGGTAAACCGATCACGGTTAAACCCAGAAACCAGATGGCCAGGACCAGGCGCGCCTGGTTGATAAAAGCCTGGAGCAGAACGCTGGAACCGTTAAAACTTCCGGTCATTTCTCCCTGAATATACTGGTCGACCAGGGACAGGAGCTGGGTCTTAACCGCTCCGTCGACCCCCGGTACTTTATAATTGCCGAGGAAGACCCCGGCCAGAAAAACGACCGCCAGAAAAAAGTACTGCCAGCGATTCTCACTTATGTGCCGTTTAATTAAATGCCTGTTCATCATAAACCGGCTCCTTTGGCTGGGCTTGCATCGCGTTGTTTTACAGCACCTGGCTGTATAGATATTTAAGCAGCCGTTTTATAGCTGGCGGCCCTAGAAAATAATATTTCTTGTCCATGCACTTTATGCCCCCAGCAGAAAATAATAAAACCTCCCGCTCCGGGGAAGTTCAAATTGTTTATAAAGTAAAAACTACCAGAGCGAGCGACGGAAGTGAAGAGCAAGGCGCGCAACCTTATTGGTGAGCGATAGCGAACATCTGAAGTGCCTGTGGTAAAATAGGCCCGCGATTGAGACGTACAAAAGTACGTTGATTGAACGGGCCTATTGAGCAACGCAGACGACGCCCACGGATGGGCTAGTGCGGCGGTGGCAGGACGCCATGGAGCCGCCGACGCCCACGGATGGGCTAGTGCAGTGATGCCAGGATGGCAAAGAGCTGCGAATTCGCTTTCGTCGTTCGTTCTGGACTCAGCCGAGCAGGTCTTTGCGGCGCAGCGCGTCATATATGACAGGCAGGATCTGCTTCTTGCGGGACATGACCCCGGGCATGTAGATCCGGTTCCGCCCGGACCCGCTTCCCAGGGCCTGGTCAAGCATGGACCGCTCCCGGCCGGCAATCAACAGCTCGCTGGACTCTTCGAGTATGTCGGTCAACATCAGACACATAAAAGCATATCCCCGCTCCTGGCAGAGTTCCTCCATCGCAGCCAGGAAGGCGGCCTTCCTGACTTCCAGCCCGGATACGTCGATGATCTCGATCTGGGCCACCGCAAAAAGCAAGTCCCCGCTGCTGTATTCCTTGAGGTCTGAGCCCACCAGCTCCCGTTCATCCCGGTCACCCAGCTGCATAGCCTGGGAGAAGATCTGTTTACCCCAATCGATCGGGTTTAACCCGGAAACCTGCTCCAGGTAAGCCGCTATTTTTTGGTCCTTGGGGCTGGTGGTGGGAGACCGGAAAATGAGGGTATCGGACAAAATACCCGATAGAAGCAATCCGGCCAGATGCTTGTCAAGCGTGAACGAACTGTCCAAAAACTTCTCTGCAATCAGGGTGGAAGTTGAGCCCACCGGTTCATTGTGAAAATAGATGGGCGAAATGGTCTGAAGATCGCCCACCCGGTGATGGTCGATAATTTCCAGGATTTCAGCCTGCTCCACTCCGTCCACCGCCTGTTGTTTTTCATTGTGGTCCACCAGGATCAGCCGCTTGCGCTTCATCTGCAGCAGGTGGTAGCGGGATATCATTCCCAGGTAGCTGTTCTTCTCATCAAGCACCGGATAGTTGCGAAAGCGGGACTTTAACATCTGTTTGCGCGCTTCCTCGACCGGGTCATCCGTTTCAAATACTACCAGATCGCGGCTTTTCATTATTTCTCCTACCTTCTGCTGCAAAACCCGCCCGAGTATCCGGGGGCTCTGCTCAACAGCTCCGGCGTCCCCCAGGTTTTCCATAAAGATCAAGGCCACATCGCCGATAGTGAGCAAACCCAAAAATTTGCCGGCCTGGTCAAGGACCGGAACGGTCTTGATTTTCTGTTCGCGCATCATCCGGCTCAATTCAACCAGGCTGGTTTCAGGATGCACATGCGGGAGCGGTTGGTCATCCAACAGATCCTCAACCGTATTGGCTACGCTTTTTAACCACAGCGGTTTTTGAAAACCCAGGGCGTCCAAAACGTAAACCGCTTCATCACTCAATTCGCCGGCTACCGCCGCCTGGAATAAACCCTCGCCGCCGGCCTGCTTGTAGGCCTGGTATCCAATAGCCGCTGCCACCGAATCCAGATCCGGGTTCTTATGCCCGATTATATAAACTGGTTTCATCGCTCCATGTTCGGCCCGGAGCTAGAGTTGACAGTATACCAGCCCCCAGGCGCTCCCCTTTCTGATGGTCTTGACATATTCTAGCATGAAATATGCTCCGGGTTAAGCTGGCCGATGCCCGGGCCATAATTCCCCGATCCGGTTATAATTGGATATAATAAGACTATTAAACTTACGCGGCCGGTACTTTAACTTTCAATCAGCGAATTACAAATACCTATCTATATAAGTAAAAGTCAATAAACTAATGGGAAGGGGTTGAGGAAATGATAAACGAGGAGCGCCTGCAAAAACGCTTCATTGAACTGGTAGAGATCGACTCTCCCTCCGGGCACGAGGCTCGGCTGCGCGACTTCCTCAAAGACATCTGGCAGCAGCGCGGCCTTTTTATAGAGGAAGATGAAGCCGGCCGGAGGCTGGGCGGCGATTCGGGCAATATTTTGATCCGGGTTCCCGGAACCAGGCCGGGGCCGGCCATATTGTTCTGCGCCCATATGGATACGGTTGAACCGGGGCGGGGCATAAAAGCCCGGGTAGACGAAGACGGCTACATCCGCAGCGCCGGAGAAACCATCCTGGGTTCGGACGATAAAGTGGCCATAGCCGCACTACTGGAAGTCTATGACTGCCTGCAGGAAAACCAGCTGCCCTATCCGGATCTGGAATTTTTGTTTACGGTCAGCGAGGAACAGGGGCTTTTAGGTTCCAAGGAGTTCGATTTTTCTAAGCTTAAAGCCACCCTGGCCTACGTCCTTGATGACGGGCACCCGCCGGGTTCCATCGTAGTCCGCTCACCCTGCCAGAACGGAATGGAATATATAGTCAAGGGTCAGGCCGCTCATGCCGGGATGAACCCGGAAAAGGGCGTAAACGCTATTCAGGCGGCCGCCGCCGCCCTGGCCAAAATGCCCTGTGGAAGGATAGACGAGGAAACCACCTGCAATTTCGGTCTTATTCAAGGCGGAACGGCCCGCAATATCGTGGCCGATTACTGCAAGATCTACGGTGAAGCCCGCAGCTTGAATGAGAAAAAACTGGAATCATTAAGCGAGAAGCTCAAGTCTATCTTCATTGAGGAGGTTGAACGCTACGGGGCTTCGGCGGAGGTAAATGTCAAATTCCTGTACCCGGCGGTAACCCTGGACGCCAGTCAGGAGGTTTGCCGGCTCGCTCAAAAAGCAGCCTCCCGGATCGGCTTGCCCTGCCGGGAAGTAAGCACCGGCGGCGGCAGTGATGCCAGCATCATAAACGGGCACGGCATCCCCTGTGCCAATTTGTCAGTCGGAATGCAGGAGGTTCACACCTGCCAGGAGCAGATAGCCGTTGACGACATTTCGCGGGTGGCCCGTTGGATTCTGGCCATAATTGAAGAAGCCGTTCAGAGCGTCGATTAAAGTGAATTTCTTCGTCATAGGCAAAATCCGCTCAATCAACGTACTATTGTACGCCTCAATCGCGGATTTTGCCTATTCCTTGACCTTCACTTCCATCGCTCGCTCTGAATATTCAATGTAGGTTCAGGCGTATAAGCTCAAGCAATGTTGTATCCGGCGGATATTGATGTAAAAAGCTCAGAATATCCTGAAATCGTCCCTGTAAAAATACGCCATGGGCATATACTTGTATCTGCATTTTTTTCACCTCTGAAGCAGTGTATGCACAGATCGCCCAAACCATACAAGGAGGTTAAACATTTGGACTTTACAGAAAAAACCCTGGAATCGACCAGCATATTTGAAGGAAAAATCATTAAACTGCGGGTGGAGCGGGTGGCTTTGCCAGACGGACGGGAAGGCAGCCGGGAGATTGTCGAGCACCGGGGCGCGGTGGCTATGGTCGCTTTGGATGAGGAGGGCGACATCATACTGGTCCGGCAATACCGTAAAGCCCTGGAACAGACCACCCTGGAAATACCGGCCGGAACCCTGGAAGACTGCGAAGACCCGCTGGCCTGCGCCCGGCGAGAACTGGAAGAAGAAATAAAAATGAAAGCGGCCCGCTGGGAAAAGCTCCTCGACTATTACAGCGCCCCGGGCTTCTGCAATGAAATACTGCATCTTTATCTAGCCCGGGATCTGTCCGCCAGCTTTGCCGAGGCCGATGAAGACGAATTCCTGGAAATAGTCAAACTCCCCCTGGCAACCGCCTATAAATATATATTTGAAGGCAAGATAGTGGACGGCAAAAGCATCATAGGCATTCAACACGCTTTTTGGGCCCTCCGGGGAGAGAGTCGGTGAAGACTTACTTCGCCGATCTCCATGTGCATATCGGGCAAGCCGAAGGCCAGGCGGTCAAGATCACCGCTTCCCGCGACCTTCAGCTAAAAACCCTGCTGTACCGCGACGCTCCCCGGAAGGGCCTGGATATCGTGGGGATGGTTGATGCCGCCTGTATTCCGGTAGAGCGGGAAATCACCGAACTGGTCAGACAGGGCGACCTGCAAGAGCTAGCCGCCGGGGGTTTTTTAGCCAGAAACGGGGTTTTGCTCATCGCCGCAGCTGAAGTAGAAAGCAGCGAAGGGGTTCATTCCCTTATTTACATGCCCTCCCTGGACAGCATTCACCGCTATCAGAAATATATCCGCAGCCGGGTCAAAAACCTCTCCTTATCGACTCAAAAAGCATCCGTCAGGATCAGAGAGCTCATCAATCTGAGCCTCATACTCGACGGGATATATTGCCCGGCCCACGCCTTCACACCCCACAAGGGGGTCTACGGCTGCTGTACAGCCAGCCTGGAGGATCTGCTGGGGCCGGATTTTGCCTGCCTTAAAGTTCTGGAGCTCGGTTTAAGCTCCGATTCGGATATGGCCGGTCTTTTGTCCGAATGCCGCCATTTCAGTTTTCTTTCCAATTCCGACGCCCATTCCCCGGCCAACCTGGGACGCGAGTACAATCTGCTGCGCATGCGGGAGAAGAACTTTGCTGAATTGAAGCTTTGCCTGGAAAACCGGGAGGGACGCAAGATCATTGCCAACTACGGCATGGACCCGGTCATGGGCAAATATCACCGCAGCTATTGCCCGTCGTGCGATCTTATCATTGAACTGCCCGCTCCGGTTCAGGCCTGCCCGGGGTGCGCCAGCACCAGCCTGATAAACGGGGTTTACGATCGGATTATGGAGATCAGGAGCTATGATCAGCCCCATCATCCCCTTTTTCGGCCGCCCTATAATTACCGGGTGCCTTTAAGGCAGTTGCCGGGGGTCGGAGCCAAAAAGGCCCAGGTTTTGCTGCAGGCCTTCGGCAATGAAATTGAGTTCCTGGAACGGGCGGAAATCGATAAAATTGCCAGAGTGGGCGGAAGCGACCTGGCCAGGATCATCCAGCGCATGCGCCGGGGCCGCCTGCCCATCAAACCGGGGGGCGGCGGCCGTTATGGCAAGGTTGCGCCGCTGAAAGAGTGGCCGGACTGAAAAAATTAGAAAAGCCATTTTATAAATTTCAAATTACTTACAAAGGTTATTGCCGATGATAAACGAAGTACCAATGTTATAAGTGTCTGTTGAAGCTTGTGAGGGGGTAAGTGGAGATGGATATCGAAACAGCATATAAGGAAATTATTGACCAAAATAAATATATGTCTGGATATATCATCGATGATCAGGGTTATATAGTATACATGAACAACACGTATCTACAGATTCTTAATCTGGAAAAAGATGCAGTGCTGGGTAAGCATATTCTTGAAATCTCACCCAATACAAAGACCCTTTCCGTTCTAAAGACAGGTGAGGCAATTAATGGCTATAACTGGAGGGTCAAAGGCCGGAACATGATTGCTTCTTCGATACCCATATATAAAGATGGCAAAGTGATCGGAGCTTTTGCCTATAGCCTTTTTTTGGATATTTTAGATGCCAAAGAGATGATCGAGAGTTTAATGTGGGAGCTCAACAAGTATAAAGATGAAGTCAGGATATTACATAGGGCTAAATATAGTTTTAGCGATCTCATCGGGAGCAGCGAAGAATTTTTAAAGGTAATAAACCTGGCCAGGCAGTTGGCGAGCCATCCTGATACCACGGTGTTGATAACCGGGGAAAGCGGAACCGGCAAGGAGTTATTAGCCAATGCAATCCATAATAGGAGTGCCCGGTCGGGATATCCGTTTATCAGAGTTAATTGCGCTGCTATTCCAGAAAATTTACTGGAGTCAGAACTTTTTGGTTACGATGAGGGGGCTTATACCGGTGCCCAGAAGGGCGGAAGAGCTGGAAAATTTGAATTGGCCCAGGGCGGGACTATATTCCTTGATGAAATTGGCGAAATGTCCTACTTGATGCAAAGTAAGCTGTTAGTTTTTTTACAAGAACATGAAATAGAAAGGGTTGGAGGAAGCCAACCTATGGAATTGGATGTAAGAGTAATCGCTGCAACGAATCGAAATCTGGAGAAGATGGTTAGCGAAGGTTTATTCAGGCAAGACCTGTTTTTTCGTCTTAATGTTATTCACCTGGAAATGATACCGCTTTCCTCACATAAAGAAGACATACCACAGCTTATTGAGCACTTTTTAATCAAGTTTAATAGACGATTGGGGACCGATATAAAAGGCGTAACGGACAAGGCCCTGAAATCCCTGCAGCACTACCGTTGGCCTGGTAATGTTCGGGAGCTGCAAAATGGGATGGAAAGGGCGGTGATTATAGCTAATATGGAGGGTTCCTCGCTGCTGAGCGGGCGTCATTTTAATTTTGTAAATACATCTGATGATCCGGAAAGCTTTTATCGCAGCAAGGACTTAAAGACGATCACTGAAGATGTTGAAAGGCAATTAATCAAACGCGCCTTAAAAGATGCTAACAACGATATTCAGACGGCCTCCAAATTTTTGGGCATTGACCGGGCTACTCTTTATCGCAAGATTAAGAAATACGGTTTTTCCGCATCATAAATGGTTTGCTTATTTAATAAAGGCCTTCTAAAATACTAGCCTCCAAAGGCTTTCTTTTTTTTCAGACTTCTGGCTGCCAACTAAAAAATCTCCGCCACTATTTTATAAGCCGATCCCGCAGCCCTAAAGGGCGGCATTCACGCTGTATTTCCCCTATAAAGCCAAGAAAAATATTACCCTGTTCAAAGATAAAAAAGCTTTTACATTCTGTTTATTGCAAAAGCTTTTATCATTTTGCTACAGCCTAAAAAACTCAACTTGCAGGAATCCGTTAACGAAAATGCGACAAAATAATACACCAAATAAACCAAGGATTTTAGGAAAGCTCATAAAATTGGGCTTTCTTTATGTTTCTGCATGATGGCATATTTATTGCTTTTCAAAATATCAGGTGAGGTAATTTGAGTTTTTAGGGGGTGAGATTTTTTAAAAGTGATTCG
>Ga0228536_1002455_pt1 | contig 10705 bp, 13 predicted proteins | sample SJ1Smetagenome_FD_168611 | JGI IMG/M metagenome (GOLD analysis project Ga0228536, IMG submission 168611) | Enriched culture of PCE-dechlorinating microbial communities from Ithaca, New York, USA - SJ1.S | ecosystem: Engineered > Modeled > Simulated communities (microbial... > Unclassified... | reverse complement strand
ACCGGCCACGTCTGCAGCCGTACTGTCTGACTGGTTGGCAGCGGTCTTGGCAGCTAGGGCATCATTTAGGACTTTACCCTGATTGGCCGACAGGGCGCTGGTAGTGGAGGTTGAATTCAGCGCATCAACTACTGGAGCGCTTACAACCCCCTCCACCGTTGCCCCGGCCGCAACAGCCAGCTTACCGCCAGCCGCAATCTCGAGTTCTCCCCCGATGACGGTCTTCTCTCCGCCCTGCTCGGTATAGTTTTTAACATTGCTCATCTAAATCTCACCTACGCTTTCATCTGAAGCACTTTAATGGCTTCAGCCAGGATCAACTTGCCATCCACCCTTTGCGTGGCCTTAAAGCCAACTTGTCCGGTGGCCGCATAAAGCTCGTTTAATCTCTGGAAGGAGCGTCCCTGCCGGTCCGCCACCCAGTAGTAACTAAAGTCCCCAAAAGCTATAGTTTTTGCAGTGGAAGCTATGGACGGCACATATGAAGACATTCTAAGCGGTACGTTAAGAATGGTATCTGGCTGGCCAGCAGCTATAGAAGGCTGCCAGATATATTGCCCATTGCCGTCTTTCAGCTTTCTTACCGCTTTTACCGTAGTATCATTCATGACAAATACCGCTTTTTTCCGGTACGGGGATTTCAGACTGTGGTAGAGATCGATAATCTCATCAACTGTTATAGCTGATGCAGATGCGGCAGTAACTCCAACCTGGGCACCGCCGGTGGCATTTAGTATACCGGTTGGCTTACCGGTGCCGTTGCCGGTGAAGAAAGCTTCTTCCTCCGCCGCTCCTATTCTTCGGGCAAATTCCCTGGCGATATAGGCTTCCAGATTGAATACGCTATCGTTTAGCAGTTCCTCCGACACCTTGATCATGGTGGCCAGTTTATATGCTCCGATGGATACCTGCCCGAAGGCATCGTCCGATTCTGGAATTGTTCCTTCTTCCTCCACCCAAGAAGCGGTTCCTTTGCTTGCCACGACCGGAATCTTTTTGTCACCCGAAGATGTATTGATTAAGGTCGCTAACTGGCGGAAGATATTCTCTTCCTCTAAGGCTGCAACCAGAGTGCGTTCAAATTCGTCCGGCACCAAATAGCCGCCCTCGCTGTCGGTGCCGATTTGGAGAGCATTCTGTACCTCGAAGCTGGTCTTGCTGCGCATCGCTCTCCAAAAAGCCTGCTTGTATTCGTTACTTGCCCGGCCCAGCTTTAGCTCATCCTTTTCACTCCCGGGATTGTTTTTTATGGGGGTGTTGATTGGTTTGGAAAGCTCTAAATCAAGGGCTTGCTGTCTCTCCAGCCGGTCAATCTCCTTGCCTAAGTTCACAACTTCGGTTTCCATCTTTTCATAAACAGCGGTGTCCTCAGCGGATATCAAGCCATCAGTTCCTCTTTTACTGTCCAGAAATGCTTTAGCAACCTCCCAGGCTTTGGATCTCTTTTCTCGTAGTTCTAAAATTTTGCTCATTAACAAATCCCTCCTTACAATTTTAAGAGGTCAAGCCTCTTGTCCAAAATGGTTATGGCTGATCCGGGTTTCTTTTCCTGACGCGGCAGCTTATTGATTAGCGAGTTGACCACTGTTAGATTGCTGAAGATAATGCCTTCCTTTTCCGGACTGGACTCATTAGTCGCAGTAAACAGAATCGCATCGGCAAACCCCAACTCCACTGCCTTTTTGGCATTGAACCAGCTCTCCGCATCCATGAGGTGCGACAGTTTGGCTCTGGAAAGACCGGTTTTCAGTTCGTAAGCGTTGATGATGCTCTCCTTCACTTCACCTAACATGGCAATAGCCTTTTCCATCTCCCCACTGTCACCGAAAGCTATGGTCATGGGATTGTGGATCATCATCATGGATACCGGCGACATGTACACTTCCCCGCCCGCCATGGCAATTACCGAGGCAGCACTGGCCGCGATGCCGTCGATTTTCACGGTGACCTGGCCTGGGTAATCCATCAGCATGTTGTAGATTTGGCTGGCAGCAAAAACATCACCACCTGGAGAGTTGATCCAAATGGTGATGTCACCGTTTTCGCTAAATAGCTCGTTTTTAAATTGTTTGGGAGTTATCTCATCGCCGAACCAGGTCTCCTCGGCAATGGCTCCGTCAAGGTAGAGGGTTCGGCTTTCCTCGTTCCGGACCCAGTTCCAAAACTTTCTCTTCAAAGTTTCCCACCCCCGTTTCATTATTGTTCTTACTGGCAAATATCCCGGCATCCGCCAGCTTGGTCATATTGCCGTTAATGAGATACAGATCGCCGCCCAGTTCCTCGGGAATCCGGTTTAAGTTTTCTAACTCCCGGATGTCATTGGAGGACATCCAGCCGTTCTGCCGGCCTACGGCGTATCCGTTCATCCGGCTCTGGTAATCGCCCCGCAAGAGTCCGTCCACGTTAAATTTGATAAAATAATCCTTCTTCTCACCGGGAGATAAGAGCGCTCTTTGCATAGCCTGCTCCCAGCGCACTACCCAAGGATCGAGCGTGTATTTCACAAATTCCAGACTCTGCTGCTCTATATTAGAGAAGCTGGACTTTTCTAGATCACCGATCATGTGCGGCGGTATCCTGAAAATCCTGGCTATCTCATTGATTTGGAATTTTCTTGTCTCTAAGAACTGGGCCTGTTCCGGCGGTATGCCTATGGGCTGAAACTTCATGCCTTCTTCCAGCACTGCTACCCGGTGAGCGTTGCCGCTGCCTTGGTAGACCGCGTTCCAGCTTTCCCGGATTCTGGCCGGATCTTTTACCACCCCGGGATGTTCGAGCACCCCACCCGGACTGGCCCCATTGGCAAAGAACTTGGCCCCGTATTCCTCGGTGGCGATCGCCATACCGATGGCGTTTTTGGCCATCGCGATTGGTGAATAACCAATCAGACCGTCAAAACCCAGGCCCGGTATATGCAGAACCTCTTCCGGCCGCAAGATTGCATATCCGGTATCCTTGTGGTACTCGTAATAGAGTTGTCCGCTGGAAGTCCTATCCACCGTCATCCGGTCGGGCAGCAGCGGATACAGAGTCAGTACCCTGCCCCGGCCGTCCCGGATAATCTGGGCATAGGCATTTCCCCATAACAAAAGATGACTCATGAGTGTCTCTCTGAACACAAATGAAGTCATCTCTGGGTTAGGCTCGTCATGGAGCAGGTAATACAATTGGTGGCTCACAGCCTTCTCTTTGCCGCTGGCTGTGTATTTATATGTGTGCAGCGGCAGGCTGGCAATGGTCTCGGCCAGTATTCTTACACAGGCATACACAGCGGTGGTCTGCATGGCCGTGAGCTCATTGACCGTTTTACCGCTTGAAGTGCTGCCGAAGAAAAAGCTATAGGGACTAGCCCAAAAAACACTCTTAGGACTGGCCCTTGTTTGGAAAAATCTCGTCAAAAATGGAATATTCATTATCTCATCCTCCTAAAAAAAGGCATGAAAAAAGCACCTCCTGGGAGATGCTAAATATCTATTATTACTTCACCTTGGCCTAATTTATAGAACTTCTATTCTTGACCAGAACCGCCGCCCACACAATATGTATCCCGTTGGTTCCTTAGTAAGATATTCTGCTGCTAAAAAGGGGTGTTCTATCAGATCGGTTCCTATTAACCAAGGCTTAGCAAGTAGAGGTATAGCAGATAGTATGGCATCAAATTGGTCGTCATTCAAAATCCGCCCCTCTTGGTGACAGATAAGATTCATGCTATTTAGCATACTACTGAAACCCTGGTCAGCAACACTCTTCGATCCGTTAGTGTCCCATCGTCCATTTTGCCATTTGGCTTTTCCGCCTTTGTATTGTCTTTTCTCATTTAGCAGAGACAGCGAGGCTGCAGGGTATGTTTCAAAAATTGTGTTGCCGAGTGCATCCGGAAAATGTTCCATGATTAGTTGCATCCTTGCTACAACCGCTCCGATTAATGAAGCCAAAGGAGGAAGCGCCTCCAATTTGAAGTCAATAGGCCGTTTAGTAGTTTCCCACAAAAACGTCTTATTTCCGGTAAATTCATTGAGTCCTTGTAAGTCGATTGGGACATCCACTGCACACACATCACCATTACTGATAAAATTCGAAAATACTTTGACATCTGCTCTGACTGCTTCAATAAGGGTATCTTTGCCCTCATATTTTTTCAAAAGATCAGTAGGGATTATTGATGCGCATAAATAACAGTCATTTGAACTATCAATACGTGTGACTTTAGCCACTTGTGATTTGCCTGTAGAATATCCTGCTAGGTCTATTCCGTATGCTACATTATTCTTGAGCAACAAAATTCCCCCTAATCGATGATGTTTCATCATACAGATGAGTCATATTGTAATCCATATTAAGCAGAATGCGGTTCCGACAATGTGTGTTTAATGTTTTCAATATTATAGCACTAAGATTCCTCTATCATCATATACTGAAGCGCGTCTATCCCCGCCATGCCTTAGAGTCCTATCCAAAGCCATGATCGTCGCAACTGCACCGTCTATCTTCTCAGTTGACTTCGCCTTGTCCGGTTTTATATTTCCGGCTGGGTCAGTACGGATAAAAATGTTATCCATCATCCAGCGCAGAACCGGCTGACCGCCATGTGCTATCTTTTCTTCCAGGGTCAATTTCATTAGCTCTTTGGTTGGCGGCGACATATCCTTAAATCCCTGGCCAAACGGTATCACAGTAAAGCCAAGCCCTTCCAAGTTCTGGGTCATCTGCACTGCGCCCCAGCGGTCGAAAGCGATTTCCCTGATGTTATATTTGGTGCCAAGTTCCTCGATAAAGCTTTCAATGAAGCCGTAATGCACCACATTGCCTTCGGTGGTTTTCAGAAAACCCTGCTTCTTCCACAGATCATAGTTCACGTGATCGCGGCGTACCCTGAGGTCAAGGTTTTCTTCCGGTATCCAGAAGTAGGGAAGGATATGAAATTTATCGTCCTCATCAACCGGAGGAAAAACCAGCACAAAAGCGGTAATATCAGTAGTGCTGGACAAGTCCAGTCCGCCATAACAGATACGGCCCTTAAGACTTTCCTGATCAACCTGAAAAGCGCATTTATCCCATTTCTCCATGGGCATCCAGCGAACAGCCTGTTTAACCCATTGGTTTAGTCTAAGCTGTCGGAAGCTGTTTTCCTCGGCGGGATTTTGCCGCGCGCTCTCACAGGCGGCTTCTATCTTGTCGATTCCGACGGTTATACCTAACGATGGATTGACTTTTTTCCAGACTTTAGGGTTAGTCCAATCGTCTTCTTCCTCCGCTCCATAGATTACCGGATAAAACGTCGCATCACGCTTTCGGCCGGCCAGCAGGTCTTTGGCTTTCTGGTGCACCTCATAGCAAATACTGTTGACGTTATCGCCCGCTGTGGTGATGAGGAAGTAGAGCGGCTGCATCCTGGCATCGCCCGAGCCTTTGGTCATGACGTCAAACAGTTTCCGGTTTGGCTGGGTGTGCAGCTCATCGAAAACCACCCCGTGGATATTGAAACCGTGTTTCGAATAGGCTTCAGCCGACAGCACCTGATAAAAGCTGTTGGTTGGCAAATAAACGATCCGCTTGGTGGAAGCCAGGATCTTAACCCGGCGGCTTAGAGCTGGGCACATCCGCACCATGTCAGCCGCCACCTCGAATACGATGGACGCCTGCTGGCGATCGGCGGCGCAGCCGTAGACTTCAGCGCGTTCCTCATTATCACCGCAGGTTAAGAGCAGAGCAATGGCCGCCGCCAGTTCCGATTTGCCCATCTTCTTCGGTATCTCTACATACGCCGTATTGAACTGGCGGTAACCGTTGAGCTTTAAGATACCGAACAGGTCACGGATAATCTGTTCCTGCCAGTCGATCAGTTCAAAGGGCTGCCCCGCCCAGGAGCCTTTGGTATGGCACAGGGCTTCGATGAATGCCACCGCATAGTCGGCGGCATCTTTACTGTATTTTGAATCCGCTGCCATAAAGGAAGTCGGCTTGTATTTCTTGAGTTTTCGTATGCTTGCCGCCTCCTCTCTTAAAGCGGGCGAAAGAAAAGAGCCTCCTTAAGAAGCTCAGTTCCCCATATATTTATTGTTGTCAGTTATTCGCTATCCGCCTCTTCCCCCGTCAGGATAAAGCGACAGTATTCGTGCTTGTGGTCATTTAGGTAAATAACCAGTTCGTGAAAGTCTCGCTTGTATGCTTCCTGCTGGACGCGGGGGAGGTCGAACATGTTCGTGACCCCGCTTTCCCTGATGGCCAAAATCTGCATTCGTATGGTTTCGTTCATCTGGCTTCCTCCATTTCTACCGATTCGGCGGCTGCCCGGCGCAGGATATCCACATCAAAGCCCGCTTCCTTATAGCCATCCAAGATAACCGAGTAATAATAGCAACCGGGCTGACCCGATGGTCTGCCTTCGTTCATGATGTACACCATTGCCTCAACGATCTTGCTGTTCATCTTCACCTGGACCGTTTCCTTACGGTAGAGGAAGGGCCAGCCCTCATAGCGGTCGAGCGCCGCTTCGTCGGCAGGCGTTATCTCCCAAACCAGGACCGGGACTCTGCAGCCCTTTTTAGGTTCCACCGTTGCCACCGCATTCGTACGCGAACCCCTGAATAGGAGCCGCCAGCCTTGCATCTCGCTGGAGCCGATCACCCTGGCGGTTGGGCATCGGTCAGCCATCTGCGCAAGATTGAGGTTGGAACCATAGGCGATGTACAGTTTGTTATGCTTATCCATTAGAATTAGCCTCCTTTATCGCTGGTTTCAGCGGCGGCTTAAGCCGCCCGAAACCTCCATGCTGCAGAGCCCTCCAGGTGTTTGCAAAGGTGCTCGCGGCAGTTTTTGAACTCCTCGCCGATCAAGCCGATTCGGTTTAAGTAGGTCCGCATGGCGAACTTTTCGTTTTCAACCTGGGGCTTTCTGGCGCTGGCGCTCCTTTGGGTCAAGGCCTGCTGGTTCATGGCCAGGGCTAAGACTATGTAGCTTCTGATTTTGCCCGCGTGCAGTTCGCTGTTAAATCCCCGCAGCTCCACCGTGTGGTTGCCGTGCCAAAAGCTGTGCAGGTTCAAAAAGTGGTAGCGGCTTTCATGGTAGTGGCGGCTGCGGCTTTCGCAGTAGCCTTCGTACCAAAGTTCCTCAAGCTCCCTCATGGTTCTCGGCCTTCTGGTGTTTATCTTTTCTACCAGGGCGGCATCCATCTTTTTGCAGAACCTCATCCGCTCACGCTCAATCTGTAAGGCTTGGTAGAAAAGGTCGTTCTTGCTGGCGATGATGTTGATGAAGTTTCTAATGCTCCTTGGCGTATGGTCCGCACCGTTCAGGTGAATGTGTATTCCGCAGGGAGGGGTTGGTAAAGGCTCCGGCTTTGCGAAGCTTTCTGACCAGTTCCTGCAGGGTAGCTATGTCCTCGCGGTAGGTTAAAACCGGGCTTACCAATTCAACGCTGTATTCATGCTCGGCGCTTATTTTTCTGCCGCTCACCTTTACTTCCCGGCGAATGCTCCCGTCGCTCATAAACTTCCAGGCTCGTCCATCCGGGGTGTGTACCTTTTGGGTATCGTAGCTGTCTCGGCAGTGCTCAATCCTCCCGTTTAAAAACTGTGCCGCAATCTCGGCGGCCTGGCTTCTGGTAATCCCGGTAAATTCAATCTCGATTCCGAATTTGGTGTTGAACATGCTATCCAAGCTCCTTTCAGGTGTGTTTTTTTGGTGTGTACATATATCACTCTGAAAGGGCTATATAGCAAGGGATTTCAGCATAATAAACAGTTTAAATACGCCGAAATATCCGTCTTTTTATCCGGACGGTTGCCTCCGGTTATTCTTCGAGTTTTCTGATTTCATCCTCACCAAATACGACCCCTAGCCTGCTGCCTGAATCCCAGTCAACAAACACGGTGCCGGTATCGTCGATGAAGGATACTATACCCGGATCGCCGGGTTTCAGTTTGGTGTAAGGGTCCTCCATGCGAACTAGTTCCACCCGTGTACCTGGAGGATAATATGACCTAAGTGCCTTTAACATTTCCGGATGAATCTGCTTCATGCTTCCTGCACCTCCTCCGGGTTGCGCTGACCGTTTTTGAAAGCGGCGCTGCCGCTTAGCTTAGAGAGCAAGACCTGTCGCTCCTTTTTGTACTCCGGACCTATAAATCCCAGCCGCAGCAGGAAGCAGCGAAAGGTGTACTTCTCATTGTCATAAGCCTTTTCGGTAGCCGTTACCCGCTTCTGTTTCTTGGCCATCGCGCAAAGCGCCCCGATAAAGCGAGCATAGGCACTGACTTCTTCGGCCGTTAGGCTGCCGGAAAACCAGGGGAAGCGCAACCGGTCCTCGGTCTGCTCAATCGGCAGCCAGTCGGTGCCTAGGGCTTTTTTGATGAGGGTTTCCTTGCTTTTAACCAGCCGCTCCAGATTGGCAATGGCGGCTTCACTGAAACCCTCTCTGGGAAACTCGATCGCCAACTCGTCGGGCGCTTCGAACTGAAATCCACGCCGATCAAGCTCGTTAAGCAGTCGCTCAAGTTCTTCGTCGCCGCTGATTTCACTGGTGCTAAGGGTGCCTTCCTTATTGACGGCATACCCGCCGACCACATAGGCAAAGGTCGGTGCGCCTTGGTATTCCGGCGCGGTATTCAAGATTTCACTGATCGCCATTACCAGTTCCTTGCGCCTAGTGCCGGTAACTTTAAACTTATATTCCATGGAATCGACCACCTTTCTATTTTGGTAGTCATATACATCACTCTACACAGGTGTAATAGCAAGCCTTTACACCATTTTTTCCACGCTTTCTAAGGGTATTTTCTGCCCGCCGCGCACAAGGAAAACACCAGCTTCTGAGTTCTTAAACTCAATGTAACGCTTCACGATAACATCGCAGAACTTCTCATCCAGTTCCACGGTGTGGCAAATCCGGCCGGTCTGCTCACAGGCGATCAGGGTGCTGCCCGAACCGCCGAAAGGATCAAGAACAATACAGCCGGTCATGCTGGAGTTAAGTATGGGGTAGGCTACCAGCGGCACGGGCTTCATGGTCGGATGATCAGTGTTTTTCCTAGGTTTGTCGAACTCCCAGATGGTGGACTGCTTGCGGTCGGAGTACCAGGCGTGTTTACCCGTTTTCTTCCAGCCGAAGAGTACCGGCTCGTGCTGCCACTGGTAAGGTGAACGTCCTAAGACCAACGACTGTTTCTTCCAGATGCATGTTCCTGACAGGTAAAATCCCGCATCCTTAAACGCTTTGCGGAAATTAAACCCCTCGGTGTCGGCGTGGAATACATAGATACTGGCATCCCTGGCCATTGCCTTTTCGGTCAGGGTGAAAGCGTCCAGCAGAAGCTGGTAGAACTTCTGGTCCGCCATGTTGTCGTTTTTGATTTTTCCTGCCGTGCCTTCATAGTTGACGTTGTACGGCGGGTCAGTCACCACGAGGTTGGCTGGTTTCCCGTCCATCAGCAGAGAAAAGGTCTCCGCTTTGGTACTGTCGCCACAGACAACACGGTGCTGGCCCAAAATCCACAGGTCACCCGGCTGGGTTACGGCCGGCTTGGCGAGTTCGCTTTCCACGTCAAAGTCGTCGTCTTTCACGTCCTCGACAGTGCCCAGCAGCTTATTCAGTTCCGCGTCGTTAAAACCGAGGAGGGAGATGTCGAAGTCCGCGCCCTGCAGATCGGCAATCTCTACCGAGAGCATTTCATCATCCCAGCCAGCGTTCAGGGCCAGCCGGTTGTCGGCTATAATGTAGGCTCGCTTCTGAGCTTCGGTCAGGTGTTCCGCGAACACACAGGGCACTTCAACAATGCCTTCCTCCTTGGCAGCTAGGATACGTCCATGCCCGGCAATGACATTAAGATCTTTATCAACGATGACCGGGTTGACGAATCCGAACTCCCGGAGTGATGCTCTCAACTGAAGTATCTGTTCCTTGCTGTGAGTGCGAGCATTGCGTGCATATGGTACCAGCCGGTCGATATTTACTTTCTCAAAACGCTCGGTTGTGTTCATCTATTTTTAACGTCCTTTCCTGCCTGACAGCAAAGCTTCCATAATGTCATCCTGCGGATTGCCGACGAAGGCCGTGGTGCAATTCTGCTTAACAATGTCAAAAATCTCATACCAGATGAGGTTCGCCTGTTTCTGAAACGATTGGCTCATCTGCACGAACGGACTGGCCATCGCGCCGCCCGTGGTAGGGTGCTTGCCTAAGAGTCCGTAGGTACTGATGGCTTCTTCGCACTGGATGTAGCGAGTGAATGCCTGGGCATAGGCTTCAATCAGCCGCGGGTTGACGAACTTCTCACAGCCGCGGTCCTTTAGCCATTTCCATGTTTCTTTGAACAGATCGCCAGCGCCCAGCGGCTTTCCGTCTTTTTGTCTCGCGCTGAGGTAATCGCTGGGTGCAGGCATATCTTCTCCGTATAAATCTGCCGCATCCTCAAGTTCCTCCGCTTCGAGCATCGACTCGGGCTGCAGTTCCGGGGCTTCTAAAATCTTTGCAGCCTTTCCGGCTGTGATTTTGTCAGCCAGAGGCTGCGGCTTGTCACCGGCACGGACCCGGCGGCCGCCCCTATTGGTTCCGTCTTTTGCCACAAGCCTTCACCTCCTCGCTGTGGCGGGGCTTAATCCCCCGTTTGAACTGTAATTTTTGCACGCGAAGGGGGCCGCCCGTTCTCCAGGGCACAGGCTGTAGAGATTCGACTCCCCCCTGCCCTTGAGTTTTCTTTGTTTCTTT
>Ga0228536_1002451_pt1 | contig 10729 bp, 7 predicted proteins | sample SJ1Smetagenome_FD_168611 | JGI IMG/M metagenome (GOLD analysis project Ga0228536, IMG submission 168611) | Enriched culture of PCE-dechlorinating microbial communities from Ithaca, New York, USA - SJ1.S | ecosystem: Engineered > Modeled > Simulated communities (microbial... > Unclassified... | reverse complement strand
ATGGCTATCCGAGAATATGCATATATCCGAGCGCAATAAATCTCTATGCGACTCGACGAACGGCTCTAGATTAGGACTTGATATTTCCTCTTCCCCTTCAAAAATGAACTTGACTTTAATAGGAAGTCTACCAAAGGTTTCCATATAAACCTGAACGCCCTTCACATGGGCAAATAGCTGCCCTTTATTATCTGAGCTCCCACGGGCGTATATCCTCCCCATTTTTATCATAGGCTCAAAGGGGTCGCTATCCCAAAGTTCAAATGGTTCTGGTGGCTGAACGTCATAATGACCATAGACCAACATTGTAGGGCTATCATCAGGACCTATCTCTCCATAAACGACAGGGTGACGGTTTGTTGGGAAAACATGGGTTTTTATGCCTACCTTTCTCATTGTATCTGCTAGTAGATTAGCACATTCTTCGACTCCATCATCTTGTGCGCTAATGCTACGCTGGCGCAAGATACAAAATAAATCTTCTAAGAAAACCTCTTTACGCATGTCAATTGACTTATAAACCTCATTTAGCGTCATTGCTATTCTTGTACCTCCTTGATAAAATCCTTAATAAAGATACTCAAACGTTCTACTACCTTATCGCATATCTCTTTGCCTAGCTCTTTGCTAGTCCCAGTCGGGTCACCGAAAACACCGTTTTCTGTCACCTCATGTGTATAAAATGGAAAGTCAACTCTATGGTTTTCATGAGGCCCAATCATGGCGTAAGGCCAATGTTCAACTCCCTTTTCAAGCCTGTCGAGATGTACTAGATCCTCGTCAAGATAAAGAGCAACAGCAAGCCCAGGATCCGAACCATGTCCTCTCTTTGAGGAGGGGATCTTTGCAACAACATCGCGCACTAAATCTATATAAAGCGTATGAGCAACTTCAACGCCAAGTTTTTCTTTCATTTCGGTAGATATAACATTACAAGCGCTGCGATTTCCTCCATGAGTATCAAGGAGAAGAAATTTCCGGAAACCAAATCTATTCAAACTAGTTATTATATCCTCTATGATTGCCATAAATGTGCTTTGGCGCAGAGTTATTGTGCCCGGAAAGTGCATATGATGATACGAAACTCCTAGGTGTACAGGCGGCGTAACTATAGCTAAGGGCTGTACTGCTTTCGCTACTAGCTTTGCCAACTCATAGGCTTGAGCGCCATCGACTTTTAACTTTATCCCCGGACCATGTTGCTCATGAGAGCCTACAGGAATTATCGCAAGCTTGGCAACTTTGAAAGCTTCTTCTGCCTCAGGCCACGTCATTTCTGGTAAAAGAAATGGATATTCTATCACAGACACTCTTTATTCCTCCTTTGTGTTGGTTTATTTAGTCATTTTACCGACTATGAGGAAATTATTTACAAATTTCTTATGAAATAAGAGATCTTCCAATAGTGAATAGATTCAAGAATATCTCAGCAAGATAAATTCGCCATTGCATCTATCCCTACCACACACTGATAGTTAACATTGCCAATCACAACAAAATCCTTAGCAGCATCGTTTTTCACAACCTTCTCTATCACCTGCTGCCATATATTCTATTCCCTTAGCTTTAAGCAGTGCCCAACCTAAAGCGCTCCTAAAACTTTGAAAATACAACTTATTCAGACTTCACAAGATGACACGCTACTCGATGATGCGAATTGATAGACAGAAGGGCAGGCTCTTTTTCCCTACATACATCTTGAACCTGCCAACAACGCCCAGCAAACCGACATCCGGGCGGCGGATTTACAGGGCTCGGTACGTCCCCTCTTAAGATGATACGCTCACGCTTGAAACCAACTTTGGGAAGTGGGACTGCTGAGAGGAGTGCCTTTGTATATGGATGTAAGGGGGTTTCAAACAACTCTTCTGTCTCCGCTTCCTCTACAATACGCCCAAGGTACATCACCATAACCTTATGAGAGATATGTCTAACGACACTGAGATCATGAGAAATGAAAAGATAGGTCAAACCCAATTTTTCTTGAAGGTCCTGAAGAAGGTTTATTATTTGAGCCTGTATAGAGACGTCAAGAGCAGAAACTGGCTCATCACACACAATGAAATCAGGGCCCAACGCTAAGGCCCTGGTCAGCCCTACCCTTTGACGCCGCCCCCCATCAAGTTCGTGAGGAAACTTATCCATTATGTCAGGCGTTATGCCAGTCATCTCCGCCAGTTCATCAATTTTCTTCGTAAGAGCTTTGCCTCGTAAGGTTTTATGGATAAAAAGGGGCTCCGCTATGATTTGGCGAACTGTTTTCCTGGAATCAAGAGAGGAATATGGATCTTGGAATATCATTTGCATCTTCCTGCGCATCAACTTAAGCCTTTTTTCCTCTATAGCAAAGATATTTTGCCCCTCGAAATATACCTCTCCGCCAGTAGGGGGGATCAAACGAAGCATCACACGACCAGTTGTTGACTTGCCACAGCCGCTTTCTCCTACAAGACCAAGGGTGCTCCCTTTCTCTATGGAGAAGGAAATATCATCGACCGCGTGCAACATTCCTCGCCCCTTGATCTCAAAATATTTCTGCAGGTTCCTAACGCTCACAAAAGGTTGATTCAACTCCTGCTCCCCCTTCATTCTCGCTCGCTAAGAAACAACTAACAGTGTGATCGTCGCTAAGTCTTATGGTGGATGGTTTTTCTTTCTTACACACTGGCATAGCACTTTTACAGCGCGGGTGGAAAGCACATCCACAGGGCAAATATAGGGGGTTCGGCATAATACCATCAACTGGTTTCAAGCGACTAACCTTGCTAGTTAAATCAGGCAACGAACCAAACAAGCCTTTCGTATAAGGGTGAAAGGGGTGAGCAAACACGGCACTTACTGAGCCTTTTTCTACAATGTCTCCCGCATACATAACTGCCACACTTTCACACATCTCTGCCACGACACCAAGATTGTGGGTAATCATAATGAGGGACATCTTAAAATGTTCCTTGAGTTCGTTCATAAGGGCCAATACCTGAGCCTGAATAGTGACATCAAGAGCTGTAGTCGGCTCATCGGCAATCAAAAGCTCTGGTCTGCAAGATAGCGCAATGGCTATTCCCACCCTCTGGCGCATCCCTCCGCTGAGCTGATGTGGATACTCACTTGCGCGGAAAGCTGGAATGCCGACAAGTTCGAGCATCTCTCTCGCTCGATTTATTGACATTTTTTTGTCGAGGTGTTGATGCTGCTTTATCACTGCTGCAATCTGTTCCCCTATTGTGAAAACAGGATTTAATGAAGTCATTGGGTTTTGAAAGATCATAGAAATCTGTCTGCCTCTTATATGCCTAAGTTCCACATCAGGAGTAGAAAGCAGATTGCGCCCTTTAAAAATAACGCTTCCCTTTGCGATTCGACCCGCAGGTTTTGGAAGCAATTTAAGAATAGAAAGGGCCGTTGAAGTCTTACCTGCTCCAGTTTCTCCAACCAAGCCAAGAGATTCACCTTCTGAAATCCCAAGGTTTAAGTTGTTTACAGCTCTTACGATTCCCTCAAAAACATGGTACTCTACACAAAGGCCGCGAATGGAAAGAAGATCATTCATGACTTTTTACTCCTTCAAGCGTGGATCTAAAATATCTCGGAGCCCGTCGCCTAAGAGGTTCAAACCAAGTGCCAGAAGTAGAATAGCAAGCCCTGTAAAAGTAGTTATATGGGGGGCTATTAACAGATATTCCCTTCCCTTAGCCAACATAGCTCCCCATTCGGGCAAAGGTGGTTGGGCCCCCAACCCGAGGAATCCTAAGCCTGCAGCGGTGAGTATGGCAGAGCTTACATTCAGGGTTGTCCAAACAATGAGCGGCGAAATGGTGTTTGGGAGAATATGCCAATAAATTATCCATCCATCCCCAGCCCCTAAGGCTCGCGATGCCTCTATAAACTCTTGATTTTTAATATTCAGAACTTCTCCCCTTGCAAGCCTAGCGAAGCTTGCTACCGAAAAGACACTAACAGCAATTATGGTATTTTGAAGGCCAGGACCTAATATGCTAACTACGACTATAGCCAAGAGTATACTAGGAAATGCCATTAAAATATCCATAACCCGCATAATAAGATTATCCAACTTTCCACCATAGTAACCTGCAATAAGCCCCAAGGGGACACCTATTAACATGGCAATACCAACAGCAGCCAAGCCTATCACTAATGAGATACGGGAACCATAAAGGATCCGACTCAAAATGTCGCGCCCAAGTTCATCTGTTCCTAAAAGATGTGCAGACGACGGCTTGGCCAACATATTTTTAAAATCCGTCACATATGGATCATACGGTGCAATTAATGGCGCAACAAAGGCAATCACTATAAAAACCAAGACTATGAAGAACCCAATAACAGCTATAGGGCGCTTCTTAAAGCGATACCACTGGCGACTAAGCTCTCTCCTAGATGTCTCACTAATCAAAAATTTTTTAGTCACATGAGTTGAGTTTACATTAGGCATCGCACTAACTCTCACGAATAACGGATCCTAGGATTAACTAACGCATAAGTAAGATCAACTATTAAGTTTATGACTACAAATGATGCGGCTATAACAAGTATTGAAGCTTGAAGCACAGGAAAGTCCCTCGCTCTTATAGATTCTACGGCAAGCCGTCCTATGCCAGGCCATGCAAAAACCGTCTCTGTAATAACAGCACCTCCGAGTAAACTACCAAACTGTAATCCTACGACCGTAATCACTGTATTGAGGGCATTTCTCAAAGCATATTTAAATATAACGAGCCTTTCTGGCAAACCTTGAGCTCGAGCTGCTAAAATATAATCTTGACCCATGATCTCGAGCATACTTGAACGAGTCATGCGAGCTATCATAGCCATAGGACGTGCTCCAAGCGTTATTGCTGGTAAAATCATACTGCTCAACGTAGTAAAACCCATCAATGGAAACCATCCAAGCTTTACGGAGAAGAAAAGCATTAACATCAAACCCAAGTAAAATGGTGTTATTGATATGCCAATCATGGCTAATGCCATCACAACATTGTCAGCTAAAGAATAACGGCGTGTGGCAGATACTATACCAGCAGCAAGTCCAATTATAGCAGCAATTACTATAGATACTATGCTTAGCCGCATGGTATTAGCAAAACGAAAACTTATCTCTGTTGCAACAGGTCTCCCCGTGCGAATAGATCTCCCAAAGTCTCCCCTCATGGCTCGAGAGACCCATATTAGATATTGCTCATATATAGGTTTGTCAAGGCCAAGGCTATGTCTCACGTTCTCTATGTCTTCATTGGTAGCTCCTTCCCCTGCGATAATTACGGCAGGGTCACCTGGCATCAGATAAATTATAGAAAACACCAAAACGGAGACGATGACCAAAAGAGGTATAAGCCACCCCAGGCGGCGAAGCGCATATTTCAACATAAATACAACTGCTCCTTCCTCAAAAAGGACACTAACACCATGCCTTTCTAATTTTAAAGACCCTAAAAATCAAATTCTCTAATTCTTTTCTGCATAGCGGAGATCTATAAACTCATTGGGCCAGATAAACTCTCCTGTAAGATTCTTACTCTTAGCAGCTATCTGCTTTTCGTAATAAAGAGGAACCCAAGGCAGTAACTCTTGAAGTTTTTCCTGCATCTTCTGCAGAATTTCATAACGCTTCTTAAGGTCAACAGTGCGCCTTTGTTCGTCAACTAGATTGTCTATCTCGGGATCTGATAAGCCCGAATAGTTGAGCGATCCTCCGGTTTTCCAGCAAATCTGAGCGGTAAAATCCAGATCCCCTGAAGGAGATCCTTTACCCATCAAGAACATGTCACAATTCCCTTCCCGAAGAATATTTGTGATAATTGCGAAGTCGAGTATTTGGAGATCTGCCTTAAAGCCACTCTCGGCTATCTGAGCCTGGATTGCCTCTGCTACTTGCTTGTCCATGTTATAACGTCCAAATGGGGAGACAAAGACCACCTTCACTCCATTTGGATATCCCGCCTCATTAAGAAGTGCTTTGGCGCGCTGTGGATCATACTCATACGTTTTGAGATCTTTTGCTGCACCAGGAATAGAAGTAGACTCAGGGCCTACAGCTTTTATAGCAAGGCCATTTAAAATGTTGTTAACTATGGTATCCCTATCTATGGCATGATAAAGGGCTTGTCTAACGCGAACGTCGCTGAACGGAGGCCTTTTCATATTCATGCCTATGTAAATTGTTCTAAAACCCTCAGCCACAATTAACTCTACATTCTTGCTTTTCTTCAATTGCTCCACCATAAACGGAGGAACATTAGAAATAATGTCAACTTCACCCGTCTGAAGGGCCATGACACGAGTTGTCATCTCTGGAATTACCTTGAAGACAAGATTCTTTGTTTTAGGCTTATCTCCCCAATAATCCTCGTTCCTTTGAAATACAATCTGCTCTCCTGGAAGCCATTCTTTGAGCACAAAAGGGCCCGTGCCGGCGGGATGAGTCCCATAGTCCTTGCCATAAGTATCAATAGCCTTTGGGCTTAAAATAGAAGCGTTGTATGTGGCGAGTTGAGAAAGAAACGGACCAAAGGGTTCAGCCGTAACAAGCTGAATAGTATATGGATCTAAAATATTCATTTCAACTATCATGGAAAGAATAGAGCGGCGTGGAGAACCTGTAGCAGGGTCGAGTATGCGCTCAAAGCTTTTCTTCACAGCATCTGCGTTAAAATCTGCTCCGTCATGGAATTTTATGCCTTTTCTCAAGTGGAATGTCCATGTTTTGCCATCTGGGGCAACCTCCCATTTTTCTGCCAACTTCCCTACAATGTTCATATCCTTATCCCAAGTGGTCAAAGTCTCATGGATGTGCATCACCGCGTTCGCTGTAGGCACATTATCAACCATTTGTGGATCTAATGTTGTAGCATCTACCCCTACACCGTATGTGATTAAATCTGCACCAGCAGAAGCTGAATTATAAAAGCAAAAAATCACCAGTAAAACCCCTACTAAGGTAACACCCTTTCTCCACATCAAACTAACACCCCCAAATTAAAATGCGGTTACTTATCAACTCTTGCAGCTTTTGTAACATAAGTTGAAACTCAGGTCGATTGTCACTAAGGTTTATGCACCCCGGGACAGTAGGCGCACAAGACCCGCAACCTAATACACAATATACAACTCTTCATTAACCCTCGCCGCATTATCCCTCCCCTTTGAAATGATAATCTTAGAATATGCTGAGCTAAAGCTGGAGCGAATGCATTGTATACGTTATCCTAGTTATTTTATGATAAAAGTATATATCAGCCCTTCCTCCTTTGTCAACGACGTGGTTGACAATGTGGAGGATGGATGCGATTATATCTTTCAATAGAATTTGTCCTATTAGAGATTAGTATTGTGTTAGTTTACTATAATGTATAAGCTCTACGCTGAAAGGAGGTAGAAAAAGATGAACTGACATAGCTTTCAACGCGCAAAACCGTTCGATGAAACTCAAAAACAGAGGAAAGGGGATTTGTCGGTGAAAAAGAAATTGTTGCGTACAGTTATGCTCTTCGTAATCCTCCCCGCTTTGGTAATCTTTGTCGGGAGTCAAACGCCTGCCATTGCGGCGAAAGGACAGAGTCTGCCGCCTGAAAGAAAGGTAAGAGAGATAGAGCTTTATGTCACCACGCCCGATTACGACCCCATTCGCTACGAGTTCGGCCTTATGGCAGCTGAGGAATGGAAAAAGCTGGGCTTCGACATTAAAGTAACGCCTCTTGCATGGAATCGGCTATCCGAACTTGGCATAAATCAGAAGGATTTCGATGCCTTCACGCTCGCTTGGGCTGGGCGCGCTGAGCGCATCGACCCAGACCATTTTGTATATATGACCCTCCACTCCTCCCAGGCAGGCATAGGACAGTACAATATCGTCGGCTATAACAATCCAGAATATGACAAGTTGGCCGAAGAACAACGCCGCATCGGTGACCTGGAAAAGCGGAGGGAAATTGTATGGAAAGCCCAGGAGATAGCCGCAGAAGATCAACCTTACCTCGTAATAGCCAGCCGCAATTGGATAGTAGCTTACGATTCGGCCAACTTCAAAAACCCGACTCCTATGATGGGAGAAGCTTTGAACGCCTTCTGGAATTGGCTCACCATAGAACCCATTGGCAACTCCAAGGAAGTCGTTTGGGGGTATCCGAGCGACATAAATACAATGAACCCCCTGGCGTCCACAGCCACACACGATTTTCAGACCACGAGGCTCATATACGACCGGCTCGTGAGGATCGGCCCCGACGGCAAGCCTCGCAATTGGGCCGCGGAGTCCATAACGCAGATCGACGATACCACCTACGAACTGAAATTACGACCCGGCATGAAGTTCCACGACGGAGAACCCGTGAAGGCTAGCGACGTCAAGTTCAGCGTGGACCTGGTCAGAAAGACGGAGTCACCCTACTTCCTCGGCCTGATCAAACCTATTGCCGAAGTCGAGATTAAAGACGACCTGACGCTCATATTTAAGCTGCAGGAACCTTTCGCTCCGTTCATAGCCAACTCTTTGGGGCAACTCTACATCTTTCCTGAGCATATTTGGTCTGAGGTCCTCGAGGAGAGAGGGCCCAAGGGGACGCTCGAATGGGACAACGCTCAAGCCATAGGCAGTGGTCCATTCAAGCTCGGCTACTGGCGCCGCGACGAAGAGATGAAGTTGGTCAGAAACGATGACTACTTCCAGCCAGCCAAGGTCGACGCAATCATAAAGATCCCCTACGCCAACGTCCAGGGATTGGTGGCTGGACTTACAACCGGCGAAATCGACGTCTTAGGATGGTGGTTGGAGCCGATGCAGGCCGATAAATTAAAGGATGTAGAAGGCATATCCGTCATCGAAGTGCCAGATCATGGGTATTACCATATAAACGTCAACATGCGAAGGACGCCCTTCAACGATAAGGCCGTTCGGTTTGCCTTAAGCTACGCAATCCCGCGCCAAAAGATCATCGACATCTTATTAGAAGGGCATGGGACAAAAGAAGGATCGATAATAGCCTCGGCAAACTCATTTTGGTACAACCCAGCCATCAAACCGTTGCCATACGATCTGGATAAGGCACGCCAGATCTTGAAAGAAGCCGGTTATGAGTGGGACGCCAAGGGTAAGATTTATTACCCCGAGGGTAAGGTGGAAAGCTTTAAGAAGTAGTTCGATCTAACCGAGGCCGGTTGGCACGCCGAGTTACACCAGCCGGCCTCGGTTCTTTGAGAAGTTGGAAGGGAGATAAACCTGCAAGAATGTGGAGTTATATCATTAACCGTTTATTTCAAATGCTCGTCACCCTACTGGTTCTCAGTACGCTGATTTTTTTCCTGTTTCGCATACTACCCGGGGACCCGTTATCCATGTTCATCGACGCGGCATTACCGGTGGAGGCACAAGAGGTCGTCATGAAGCAGTTTGGCCTCGACAAGCCTCTTTGGCAGCAATACATAACCTATATGAGCAACCTATTTAGGGGGGAGTTTGGCGTTTCATTCCATTACCGGCAGCCGGTGATAGAAATCATCGGCGAAAAAGTCTGGAGCACCGCCATATTGATGGGAGCGGCCTTACTGATCGCCTTTGCCGTGGGCGTACTCGGCGGCGCAATCATGGCCTGGATAAGGGGCTCCAAAATCGAAATTTTCGGCACCGCCCTGGCGCTATTTTTCCGCTCAGCGCCGGTATTTTGGACCGGGATGGTGGTGCTTTTGATCTTTTCATATCGCCTCGGCTGGTTTCCGGCCGGCGGCATGCGCTCAGTGGGCACTGAGGTTTTGAGCAATTGGGACAAGTTCGTTTCCCTGGACTTCCTGCATCATCTGGTGCTGCCAGCCCTCACGGCTGCACTCTATTACATCGCCACACCGCTCTTAGTCATGAGGACCGCCATGATAGAGGTGATGAACGACGATTTTATCGAAATGGCCAGAGCCAAGGGCCTTTCAGAATGGAAGGTCCTGACTCGCCATGCCATGCGCAATAGCCTTTTGCCGGTGGTGACAGTGCTATGCCTAATGGTGGGCTTTGCCATAGGGGGACAAGTGCTGGTAGAGACAGTCTTCCGATGGCCCGGCCTCGGGCGAGAGATGGTGGCAGCCATTCAGAGGAACGACTATCCCGTAGCCCAAGCTACGTTTTTCTTGATGGGCATTCTCGTAATCTTTCTGAACCTGGTTGCGGACTTACTCTACGGGATCTTGGACCCCAGAGTCACTTATGATTGAGGAGAATCAGAGATCATGAACGCGTTACGGGAACACTTTGAAATCCTGATGAAGGACCGCCTGGGTATGATCGGAATGGCGATCCTCATTTCCTTTGTGCTAATCGCCATTTTCGCGCCTTATATAGCTCCATACGATCCGATGGAATCGCAGTATCGACCCGATGGGAGCTTTGCCAGGATGGATCCTCCGAGCAGAGAATTCATATTCGGCACCACGAGGATGGGACGCGACGTCTTTAGCCAAGTCATAATCGGTTCCAGGGTGGCTTTAATCGTGGGCATCGTCTCCGCCATAGCCTCTACCCTGATCGGCGTTAACGTAGGGCTCATTTCAGGATATTACGGCGGCCGGATCGACAACTTTTTGATGCGGCTGACCGACATAGTCTATGGCGTACCTTTCTTGCCCTTCGTCATCATACTGGTGGCCATACTGGGGCCGAGCTTGGGCAACACGCTCTTGGCCATCATCCTGATCAGTTGGCGGACCACGGCACGGGTTATAAGATCGCAGG
>Ga0228536_1002446_pt1 | contig 10756 bp, 11 predicted proteins | sample SJ1Smetagenome_FD_168611 | JGI IMG/M metagenome (GOLD analysis project Ga0228536, IMG submission 168611) | Enriched culture of PCE-dechlorinating microbial communities from Ithaca, New York, USA - SJ1.S | ecosystem: Engineered > Modeled > Simulated communities (microbial... > Unclassified... | reverse complement strand
GGATTGGGGAAGTATGTACGGAGTCGCTCTGTCTACCGGCCGGAATGTGGTCGCCATCTGCTATCGCCGCCTTTGATCAAGATGCCTCTATTTTATACGATGTGCGCTAAGTCCGACAGGCTCCTAGGCATTTATCGGAGATGAAAAGACGGACTCCCTTCAACCCCCGCTCTTTCAGATGCCTCAGGAAGTTCAGCCGGCTTTTCCGGTCTTCCTTCGCCCCTTCGGCAACTCCGGGGATTTTCCTGTACCCCGTCTCATCCACTCCTATGACCACCGTGACAGAGACGTTTTCCACTTCCCCCTCCCCAGCTTCGCTTCAGCCAGATTCCGTCAAGATAGACATAGGGGTGTTCTCCCTGCAGGGGACGGTTCCGCCAGCTTTCAATGTGCTCATAAATCTTCTGATTCATGGCGCTTATGGTGGAGGGGCTGACCTTGCTCCCCCGGAGTGCCTCCGTGATGTCTTCTACCCGCCTGACGGACACTCCCTCCAGATACATTTCAATCATGGCTTCCTCCACGGAAGCCTCCCGTCTCCGGTACCGCTCTATTATGGAGGTTTCAAAGGCCAGCTTTCCCAGCTTCGGTACCTTGAGCATGACCTCTCCAGCTTTCGTGTGGAGCTGCCTGGTGGAGTATCCCGCCCTGGTGTCCACTCGCTCGGGGGACCGCTCATAACGGCTTGCCCTGCACAATGCGTCCACCTCTGCATCCAGAAGGCTGTTCAGAGTATCCTCCACGCTCTTTTTCACCATCCGGTCAAGGTGATTCCGGGTCTCCCCTTCGTCAATGCTGATGATCTTCGAATCCGGATGTTTTACAGCTACCTTTTCTGTTTTTACAGGTACCTTTTCTGCGGTATCTTTCATATGCGCTACTCTTCCGTTTCCGGGGCAGCTTTCGTTGTCGCAGAAAAAACTCTAACCTTTTCGGGGACTGCTGCATCTTTCTTTCTGAGCTTGTGCGATTGATATTGTGCGGTAATTTCAGATTATATTTATTTTTGGGTAGCAGTATGAATTTGGATGAAAAGAAAAACAGTAACCGAATCCGATTGTCAAGATTCAACTGTTTAAACTGGGTCAGTTCTTGTCAGAGTTTTCTTAAATGCAAAACTATTAACATCCAAGAAATTCATTCACTAAAATTACATGGATTTTTCTGCCAGTTGTTGGTTTTTCTAAAATTAAAAAGGCCTTACATAACTTTTTTTCTCCAGCGCATCCAACACAGTAACCAACGGCAGCACATGGAGTTTCCTTTTGTTGGCGTATTGCGCTCAAGGGACAAGAATGATTTCTGATAAACCTGATTGCAGATTCTACATCATCAGTGACTTTGTTCATACTGATAACAAAGATTACAATACTGCTACCCCAGGCCATTGCACTGATTCGATTGCCTACTCCATCGACATTAACCAATACTCCATTACGAGTGATAGCATTAGAACTGGTTAAAAAGAAAGAAGCTTCGTTCTCATTTTTTAAGATTTCGTTTTTTTTATCAGGAGAAAGATTATTGATCCAGTGATGATAAACACAACACTTTCGTTCTTCCAGTCCTTTTATCGCTCCAATTTCCCTTATGGTTACGCTTCCTGGAATACCAACAGTAGATCCTGGCGGTATTATCGAAAGGACCGTCTCTAATGCCTCCTCTTTTGTTTCGACGTGATAAGCAATAAAACCTCTTCGGCAAAGTGCTTCTTTTAATGCCTTAGCTAGAATATTTAAGTGCCTTTCTTTATATTTCCCCCAATTTTCCATGTTCGTCAGATTACTTCTTTAGAAAAGTGAACTCTAAGAAAAGAACGATTCCCATTAGTGCAATGCCAACAAAATCCGACAACCACCCCGGTACAAGTGTCAAACATGCTCCTAGGAATAGAGCAAGTCTAGAAACGCCTGATAAAGGCAAGAAGAAATATCCGGTACCTGCAACCGCCATGAAAACTACACCTACACACGCAGTAGCAAAAGCCCAAAAAGTCCCGAAAGAAAATGGGTCGGTTCCAAGAAGAAGAACTGGATTATATACAAATAAAAAAGGAATTATAAACCCTGGTGCTGCTATCATCATTGACAACCAAGCAACCTTTACAGGTTTTGCCTGAGCAATTCCTGCTGCGGTAAATGAAGCTATAGCTACAGGAGGTGTTATATTTGATAGACATGAAAAATAAAAAACGAACATATGTGCTGAGAGTGGGCTAGCGCCCATACGTACTAATGCAGGGGCAACCACGGTTCCAACTATAATATAACATGCCGTTGCAGGAAGCCCCATGCTGAGAATCAGAGAAGCGGTCCCGGTCAAGAAAAGCGCAAAAAAGAGTATATTTCCTGAAAGATTAACAATATTATATGATACCACTTGCCCGATCCCCGTCATTGATGCAATTCCAACGATAATACCTGCTGTGATACATGCCATAACAGCACTTACAGAGGCATTTACACCATCAATCAACGCAAACATTGTTTTTTTAAAAGTCATCCGCTCGTGCTGGAAAAAACCTACCACGATAGTTGTTATCATTCCTAAAAAAGCCGCATAAATTGGTGTAAAACCTTTGAACATTGCCCATATAATAACAACAAGAGGAAACATTAACGTGAGTTTTCTATAAAAGTTATGTATTGCTGGTATTTCGCTACGCTTTATCCCCTTAATTCCTAATTTTTGAGCCCTAAAATGTACCCATGCAAAGACAGAGATGTAATATAACACCGCAGGGAGAAACGCTGCCAGCATAATGGCACTATAGGGAAGAGAAAGGTATTGTGCCATCAAAAACGCTGCTGCTCCCATTATAGGAGGCATAATCATACCCCCTGTAGAAGCCACTGCCTCCACAGCACCAGCAAATTCTGGGCTGAAGCCTATTTTTTTCATCATTGGAATAGTAAAGGCGCCTGTAGTCGCAACATTTGCTGCGGCACTTCCACTGATTGTACCCATGAGACCACTCGAAATAGTCGCGACTTTTGCAGGTCCCCCCACCGAAGCTCCTGCAATCTTATTTGACATTGAAGTAAAGAAATCACCCACACCGCTTTCGGCTAAAAGAGCACCGAACAAGATGAAAAGGAAAATATAGCTCGAAGCTACCTGTGTAGTAATGCCATAAACTCCTTCGTCAACAAGATACATACGTAGCAGTAACCTTTTTAAAGTAAACCCGAAATGTCCAAGAACCCCAGGAATCAAGTGTCCCCAGAGGGCGTAAAGAATGAAAACGAACGGAATAACTGCCATCCATATTCCAAGGGAGCGTCTAGCAGCTTCCAGAACGAGTATAATAGCAATTCCTGCCATAATATAATCTAGTTGTTTTGCTTCCAACATTTCCAATGAAATTCGGTCTGTTGTAAATACAGTATATAAGCCCACAGTAAGGCCTAAAAACGCTAGAATCCAATCAATATGACTTGCTTTATCTTGGTTTTTTCTTAAAGGATAAGAAAGAAAAATAATCGCGAGTATACACCCCATAAAAAAACCACTTTTTTTCATAGAGGAAATCATCAATATGCTATTCGACATTATTCCGAATAATGCAAGAATAACGCTTATTATACATACCACTATTTTATCAGCTTCCATATTTGTAAATGTTTTCATAGTCATGCCCCTTTAAAGCTTCAAAAATTTCTTTATCGTTATTTCAGCAGTGAACCCAATCCTTTGATAGAATCATTACAATGTGCTTCACGCAACGCGCGCCAAAGAGTAGCTTGATTTGCAGTAACCACAGGTTTTTCGATATCGTTTTCAATCTGTTGGAGAACATCCCATGTTGCCAAGTTGGTACATCCAATAAAAAGGGCGTCCGTATTTTCAGGTGTAACAAACTGTCTAATGGATTTGTATAGAAGGGTTTCAGGATAATGTCCCATACTTTCGAAACCATTAAGGTTCAAAGCATTTATTTTCACATTAAAACCAGATGCTTCCATGTATTCTTTCAGTTTTTCGTTTACTTCATTCGAATAGGGAGTTACGACTGCAACATTTTTTGCTCCCAGCTTCTTTAGGGCATCCATCGATGCTTGCGTTGTAGTGAAAACAGGCTTTCGAAAATACGCGTTCATTTCACCAAGAAATAGTTTTTCTTGTTCATAACCGACAACAAAGCTACCGCTTGTACAAGCGAATGCTACTACGTCAGCTACCGACTGTAATGAATCAAGGCAGCCCGGAACTGACGTTCTCATATCATGAAGGCGTCTTAGATGATTTCCTTTTGATAGCGGCATTCTACTAAAATGAAAAGATATACCTCTTAAATTCAAGGATGCAAATTCAGCTTCGAGAACAAAGTTGACACTTGGAAGCATTATCCCAATTTTCGCTCTCCAGGCTTTCAATTTATTTCTCCTCCAATACTTTGTCAAAAATTTGCTTTAATTGCGATGCATTGACCGCTTGTCCACCCGTCTTATAACAATAATCAACAAATCTCTGGTATCTCTCCACATATTGTGAATTATCCATAGAAAACGTGTGGAAAAGAGTATGTATATATTGGGTCCCTTTTCTTCTAGCTCTTTCAAGTAAGATATCCCAAATTCTAACAACCGATTCTAAAGATGCCTTAGAGTAGTCAATGTACAAAAGTTCGGTATTATCGCATCCTAATCCACTGGCTCCCAAAGGGATTTCAAGAACTCTGCTTTGCTCTGTTCTTACAGGTTTTGCTGTATTCGTTTTATTAAGATAATATGCCGAAAAAGGACTTTCGATCCAGTTGGCTGCCCTGTCAGTCCTACAAACCATCGGTGCAGCTGATAGATCAATAAATATTTCCAGCTTTTCTAATAGTAGCGTTAAAAAAGGAGAATAGCCGTAGAGACCTCCTCGATATCCAACAGGACTCAGTCCTGCTTTTTTAAAACATGCAAGCTGCTCTGAAACAATTCGCGTCATATGTTCTTCGTCAGAATTGCGAGTGCCCTGCGCTGCAATTTCTTCATGAGTATGTAGAATTATTTCGCCACCATTTTTCTCCCATTCATTCCAGATTTGTAAGAATATGTCCGAATGGAAACCACTTCTACAATATGTCCCGGTATGAACGGCAATCGCAGATTTACCTCCATAAAGATCATGCACTAAACGCATCGCCTTAATACATTGCTTTTCACATTCCTCCAGAACTGGTGGAGAATGACTGTATTTCTTTTCGGGATTTAGCGGTCCAAAAGCTTCCCAACTTACATCAATCACGGGAACGAAATATACTTTAATATTACTCATATTTTCACACCTTTAACCTTATAAAGAAAACAGACTGCTTTCAAAGCTTTTTTTATAATTTAGTTTCAAAGCCCTCATTGCACTCCAAAAAAGAGCCAAATTAGTACTAAAGGTAGGTCTTCCAAAATCTCTTTCCATGTGATACAAAACAGGGAAAGTAGCTATATCAGTACCTAAAATACAAATCACATCGACATTAGCCAAATCAAGACTACTTATTTCATGATACAAATCATAAGCGCAAACTTGCGAAATATCATGAAATGAGATTTTTTCCAAACTACGGCATTGCATTATTTCATAGCCTTTCTCCTTGAAAGTATCAAGTCCAGACATCAAAATCTTATCTTCATACACAGAAAGCAGCGCGATTCTTTTTGCCCCATAAGCTTCCAGCGCTAAAAAACTCGCCTCTAATGCTGTAATTACAGGGACTGAATTAGCATTAGAGAAAATATATTTCTTAATTTCTGTTTCCCAATTTTTATTAACAAAACTTGTGGAAAGGCATGCATACAAATAAACGTTTGGATCAAAAACAGATAACTCCTCACTGGCTCTGGTGACATTAGATACAACATGTTGCAGTCCTTCAACACTTGCATGCCCGCTTCTGCTCGTTATCATTCTGGTGACATGAACACTAACACCTGTTTGGGATATTGCTGCGAATTCAGGCTCCAAAACCGTATTGTTAGCGGGCATGAGGATTCCTATTTTTCCTCTCCATCCGTACATACTTACCTCCCCATCTCCGATGTTAAAAAAACTCATGCAGAAATGTTTTCTGCATGAGCTGCAACCGGTTCTTACATTATTGTACAAGTCCTGCTTCTTTATAGTATTTCATAGCTCCAGGATGCACTGGGACTGGCATACGCTTTATCCCTATTGAAGGATTAAGGAACGATTCATTAGCATATCCTGAGTAGGCTTTTTTGAGCCATTCTGTATTTTCATATGCCGTTTTTACGAGATGGTAAGCTACTTCTTCTGGAAAATCATCTCTGACCGCCCAATAACCAATATGACCAACCGTTTTCACATCTTCCGTAAGACCAATATATGACCCCTGAGGAATTGTCATAGGTGACATCCATATATTTTTGTCAAGAATAATTTTCATTTCTTCATCACTCATTGAGTACAATTTTACATTCGTTCCTGGCGCTGCCATAGCGTCCGAAATTGGACCTAGAGGTACAATTCCTATAAGAACACTTGCATCAGCCAAACCATTCCGAATGGCATCAACAGCTTCTGTCTGACCGACGTTACTTTGCACAATATCATCCAAACCAAATCCTAGAGCTTCAAATATTTTGACGTGAGTTAGGTGGGTTCCGCTGCCAGCTCTTCCTGTCACAACACGTTTACCCTTTAAATCTTTAATGCTGCTAATTTCAGCTCCTTCTCTTACAACCATCTGATAAGGCTGAGAGAAATTAGGTGTGAGTATTCGAAGGCGCTTGTTAGCCTTACCCTCATAAATATCAATACCTTCATATGCATATTGTAGAATGTTACTCTGAATAGCAACTACGTTAGCCTCGTCTCCCATCAGCAAATTGATATTCTCTATTGAGCCGGCACTGGTTGTAGCAGATGCCATCATTCCGCCTTTTTCAACCCAAAGCTGTGAGAGTGCAATGCCTCCGGGGTAGTAAGTGCCGCCGGTCGTTGCTGTAGCTATGTTAATTCTAATTGAAGGTGCAGCAAAAGCCGTTCCAAAAGTAAGAAGAACACAGAGGGACGCGGTTAGAAATACGGATATTTTCCTCATATCAACCACTCCTTTTTTAAAGTCAATGTGTCTTACGTCACAAAATCGAAAAAACTAAAATTAATTGCGCTTGTTCAGGAATTTTCATTGATTGAGCAACATCCGGCCTTCTGCTATTTATTCATCTTCAAATAAATTTCAACCTTCAATGGAATGCAATTTGCAGGTCAATTTCATGACAGAAAAACTTTTTTGATAGAGCACACTTAAAAGAGTTGCCACTCAAAAAAATAACGAAAATCGACCTGCAAAAAGAAATATTGATATTTTCGGAAAAAGCGATTTAATCTAAGCCCAGCATTCTGGCGGGGTTCTTCTTAAGCATTATTTCAATATCTTCTGGTGACATACCCTCCTCTAATAACTTTCCTACGAAAATTTTCAACCCCTGAGTAGGTGTCGGCACATTCAACTGCCCACAATCTGAAGCAAAAACAACATTTTCTGGACCAACGATATTGATCATATCCATATTTTCTTTCGGAGAAAGCAGATAACGTCCTTCATGAATATAAAGGGCAACGTGCTCAATCATAACACCCATATCAACTAGTTCCTTTTGTTCAGATGGAGACCATACCCATAGCTCATTCAGCTGAATGTGCTGCAATACAAGTTTTTTCAATCCCATTTTGTGAGCCTCTTTAAAGAGAGTCACTATTTCCTTTTTCGATAAATGTCCCGTAGCCACAGCATTATCATGTTTTTTTGCCAACGCCAAAACTTCTAATGTTTCTGGAGTGAGATTACCCTTTTCATCAATAATGGATATACCCTTACCCTCTGCCTCAGCCTGTTTTTTTCCGTATTCTATTGCGATTTTCATATGAAAATATTCAGGCGCGTGATATTGTGCAATATGATGCGCCGCCCACTGTGTAGGAAACCAGATGTAGCGTCCACCCATTCTTATTGAGGCCTCAACAGTGTATGGGTTAATTCCACCTGAATAACGGTTCATCACCACTCCACCGTAACACTCCATCCCTGTCGCTTTCTGAACAAGGGTTGCACGATCCGATGTAATTCCCTGGTGACATTTGAAGCATATCGCTCTCATTCCCGCAGCTTTTGCTTCAAGGGCACTGTCAATCGAGTCACATGTTCTAGGAAAAAGACTTGGCCCAGTGTGCTGATGACAATCTATAGCCCCGCGGAAAAACTCATCCAAATACTCGCTGCTAATCTTTTTACCCATTAAAAAATTCCTCCTATATTTTCATATTTAAAGCTCTTTTTATTACAATTAAACATTTTTAAGCTTTGGAAAAAAACTTCAAGCCTGATCAAGCTTTTTAAATATATACAATACCAATATTAATTGCAAATTCAAAAATCATATAAACTTATTAATTTTAATTATTTATAATCGAGATTTGAAGGCAAGAAAGACCTACTGTTCTCTTTTAAAAGTTCATAAAACGCCTTAGCTGCAAGACTCAGGGAACGATTTGGGCATGTCAATAAACCTATTTCTCTAGAAATTACCGGATTAACAATTTTTAAAAACTTTATTCCATATGTGGTATTTTTTGGGCAAGTAAGCCATGGCAATATGGAAAACCCGAGACCTTCGAATAAAAGCCCTTCGAAAGCGCTAATTGTCGCAACGGTACAACGTGGATGTAAGATATTTTCAGGAAGGTTTTCTTGTTCTATTATTTTCGCATGAATTCCTGTCTCACTCAGAAAACCTATATAATTATGATGAGTAAGAGCGTGCAATTCTATTTCTTTATCGTACCCCTCGAACCAGTCACGCCTACATACCACCCCAAAAGGTTCGTTGAATAATGGTTCGAAATATAATTCATTAGAGGAATCAGGACTAGAAATTCCAAAATCCACTTCTCTCTTTTTCACTCTATCAACAACAGCTGCAGAATTTTCATCACGGATACTTAAACTTAAACTGGGGTATTTATTACTGAAAATTCTAATTAACTTCGGTAATATTTTAACTGCATATGAAAGTAGAGATGATACTGATACACTACCCTTTCTTTTTTCAGCTATTTCTTTAAATTCATTTATTGTTTCATAAAAAGAGGTGGCCAATTTCGTGGCTTTAGGCAATAAATCTGCACCATCCAATGTCATCAGGACTGATCTGGTTGTTCTGTCAAAAAGACGTACCCCTAAATGATTCTCCAACTGCTTAATTGTTGCAGAAAGAGCCGGTTGTGACATATTTAATGATGCAGCAGCAAGAGTAAAGCTAGATGTTTTTGCAACCTCCAGAAAAGCCAATATATGACGCAAATTTACATTAAAATACTCTTGTTTCATATTTTTTCACGCCTTTTTCTTATTGAAACTCTGAATAATAAGAGTTCGAGAAACCTCTATACAAAAAAATTACACCTCGTCCAACAGTTGAACCTTGACAGCCGAATCCGTTTCCTGTGTACTTTTTATCCCATTTTCAAGCTATATGGGCATATTTTTTGCATCTTTTAGCGCTATTGCCAGTTTTTTATGGTCTTTTGCCTGTTTTTGGATACACTACGCCCCTGTCAACGCCAACAGGCCCCTTCTGACCATGTACAGGTTCGACAGGGCGAAGAGCACATAGGCGAAGTTGGTGTTCTTCGCCAGTCCCCTGTACCTGACCTTCGAAAAGCCGAAAATCCTTTTCGCTATGAGGAAGATGTGCTCTCCCCGGCTTCTGGTTTTCGAGAGCAGGCGGTTCGTTTCTTTTTCTTCTTCGGTGAGCTTCCTGTTTTTCGTTCCTCTGGTCTGGGTAAGGTCCAGTGCCCGGGGTGCCTTTTTCGCGATATCTTCCGTCTTGCCCATGTAGGCCGAGTCGCCGAAGACGGCGTTTTCTTCTCCGTGAAGAAGGTCCTCCACCATCTTTGAGTCGTGGACGTTGGCGGGGGTGGTGACGAGGCTGTGGACTGTCCTGCTTTCCCTGTCCACCCCCACATGGATCTTCATGCCGAAATAGTACTGGTTCCCCTTCTTCGTGGAGTGCATGTCGGGGTCCCGCTTCTTCTCCTGATTCTTCGTTGAGGAGGGGGCGTTGATGATGGTGGCGTCCATGATGGTCCCTTCCGAGAGTCTCAGACCCTTCTCCTCGAGTTGGGCGTTGACTTCCTGAAAGATCCGCCCGCCAAGGTCATGGGCCTCGAGAAGATGGCGGAACTTGCAGATGGTGGTCTCGTCGGGGACAGGTTCGTTTCCGAGGTCGATCCCGACAAAGCGTCTCAGAGATTCCATGTCGTAGAGGGCTTCTTCCGCACCGATCCTCACTGAGTGAAACCAGCTCTGCAGGAAATGGATTCTAAGCATCCGCTCCAGACCTACCGGGGGACGGCCTTTGCCTGCCTTTGGGTAAAAGGGTTCGATGAGCGCATAGAGTTCCTTCCAGGGAACGACCCGCTCCATTTCGGCGAGGAATTTTTCCCGCTTCGTGGGCTTCTTGTATTTCTCGAAGGTGGAGGCGTTCGCGAGCGTTTTCCGGCGGTTCATCGGTCCTCATCTCCCCGTATGGAGTGAAGTTTTAAGCAACTGCTACAGTACTATTTTACAAGATCGAAAGGCGATTTGCCCGAGACTTTTTCAGAGATTCCTTAAGATATGGTAGAGTAGAGAGAAGGCGCACATCGTTTAGGTCAGGCGCTTCCGGCGTGTCCGCCTTTCGGCTTTGTGGCAAAGAACGCCCGGACCGTGCGACGCTCCCCTTCTCCCCCTCGTCCAACCGTACGT
>Ga0228536_1002445_pt1 | contig 10764 bp, 8 predicted proteins | sample SJ1Smetagenome_FD_168611 | JGI IMG/M metagenome (GOLD analysis project Ga0228536, IMG submission 168611) | Enriched culture of PCE-dechlorinating microbial communities from Ithaca, New York, USA - SJ1.S | ecosystem: Engineered > Modeled > Simulated communities (microbial... > Unclassified... | reverse complement strand
ATTTAAAGCTTTTTTCACGGCAATCTCCGCGTGTAGTAGAAAACGCATTAGCGAACAATGATGGGATTTAAAGGTCTTACAGCGCCGTAAATAGCCAAAAACAAAATAAGCATTAGCGAACAATGATGGGATTTAAAGAATAAGCACCGCATGAAAGGCAAGGGCTTTGTCGTTGCATTAGCGAACAATGATGGGATTTAAAGTATTATGCCGGGTGCGTTTCCACGGAGGCAAGTTCTGCATTAGCGAACAATGATGGGATTTAAAGTATCATCCGGCGCAACCGTGATCCGGCAGGCCACGCCGCATTAGCGAACAATGATGGGATTTAAAGCTTAAAATTAAAAAGACATAGAATATAGGCGACCAGCATTAGCGAACAATGATGGGATTTAAAGCATACACTGTCTTCGCCCACAGAACGGGCAGTCTTTGCATTAGCGAACAATGATGGGATTTAAAGATAAAGTTCTTGTGGCTCTTGTCGCTGAACCTAAAGGCGTTAGCGAACAATGATGGGATTTAAAGTTGAGGCAGCCGCGAGCTTGTTTGACCACGTTGGCGCATTAGCGAACAATGATGGGATTTAAAGTTGAGATGAAACGCCCTTACGGGTAAAACGATTATAGCGTTAGCGAACAATGATGGGATTTAAAGTCAATAATTCAGCCTGTTTCTCTGAGTGCGCCGCCGCGTGCGAACAATAAACTCAGTGCTCATGCCCTCAAGGGAGTCATTGAAGAATTTATTTCCAGAAACGGGACGGATTATGGCGCGATGGAGGCTTCTTTTGAAACGAGTTTCATGAAGGTGAAGGCTAAACTTAAAGACGGATCAGCTGTTCTTGTTTTTGATGACGAGACTGAAACTACCAATATATTCCTGGCGGATGATCCTGTTTTGAAGAAGCTTGAGGCAGTATAGCTGCTGTTGAATCAGCTATGATCAAAATAAAACTTTTAGCAGTCCATCAGCTTTAAGTCGCGTGATAGTACCTGAACCACAGCTATAATGACTCCTAGAGAATCGATGGGGTTAAGCTGCTACAGCTACTCGAAGCTGCTGTTGATCACCGCCCGCGTGAAGATACTGAAGAGGGTAGCTGATGCTGTCGTTGGTTGTTTGACCTGGCCATGGTGTTGCTACTGAAGTTGTTGCTACTGATGGTGTACTGTTGTTGCTGCTGGTGATCAGCGCTTAGGACTACTGGAGAGGCAGCTGTTGATTTTGGTATTAATGTTTTTGATGTTGTTGTTGACAATGTATGTATTTATTGTTATTGGTGAAATAACCGCATACCAAAGCTTTGTCAGTAGCGATGGTGTTGTTGTAAGTTGTGAATTTTGACGGCTGTGATGGTGTTTATTGATGGACAGAAGTGTTAATAATCATGTGCCGTTTTTGTGCCGTTTTTTATTTATTATGGATGCACATATTTCACTTATTACAGACATTGAAAGTCAGAAATTACTTTATATGCAATTGAATTAAAAGGAAAAGCTAAAGACATCGACGGTTTATGAAAATTAAATTATTTGCATTCAAATCCCGGCTTCGGCACCATTGAGAACCAACGAATTCTTTTTCGTCCGGCCGCTAAACGGCCGACGCATCCCGGCGGATTTTCTGATCCGCCTTTTCTTTTCCAAGTCAGTTGAATGGTTTAACCGGCGGATTCTTCCAGAATCCGGAGAATGTCGTTGCCGTAACGCTTGTATTTTTCCGGCGGCAGGATATCCTGCGGGCCGCTGTTTTTCCAAACCAGCTCGGCCAGCGTATCGTCGGGAAGAAACATGAACACAGCGCAGTCGATCTCCCTGGCTTTTTCAAAACGCCACAGATAAAGTTTCTTGAGCAGTTCCTTCTGTTCGCGACTCATGGCCATGTAGCCTTTGATTTTGGCGTAGCCGCGCCGGTTGAAGCTTCTTTCCTGCCAGGCGGCGGCGGCGATTCTGGCAAACGCCTCCCCGGCCGCGTTCTCGAGTCTCGCGGCTTTGAGCGCGGCTTGCTGCTTTTGGCAAAGGGCCGGCAGCAGCGTCACGTCCTGAACCGCGTATTCGAGCTGCTCCTGCGCCAGGGGGCGGTGGTCCCAGCGCGACCGCTGCATCTTCTTGCTCTTTTTCAGTTCGATGCCGAGAAACTCCTTGATCATCTTTTCCAGGGACAGTTCCTTGAATCCCAACAGCATCGCGGCCCGGTGCGTATCGAAGATATTGGAAAATTCGAAACCGTAGTCTCTCTTGATGAGCCGGATATCGTTGTCCGCCGCATGGAGAATTTTCAGGACGGATCTGCTTTTGAGCAGCCGGGCCAGAAAAGACAAGTCCAGACCGGCCATCGCATCAATGACGTAAGTGGTTTTCGGAGCATAAATCTGAATTACACAGAGTTTTTCCCGGAAATACCGGAATGAATCGTACTCCGTGTCAATTCCCAGAATCTCCGCCTGCTGTAAATGTGCTGCGGCCTTGCGGGCCGCTTCGGGCGTGTCGACAAGTAGCCAATCCGTATTCATGAAATGCAACTTAACCGAAACAGGCGTCAAATGCCATAAAAATGATGATTTTTTTGCCGACCGCGCCGCGGGAAGGCCGTCCGGATTGGAAACAGCGGTTCCATCTTTACAAAACGGCCAGATGTGCTAGGTTTTCAGGCAGGCCACTGAAACGTAAAAGAGGTGAACAGATGAGGAGAAAAAGAGTCTGGTTGTTTCTCGTCATCGCCATTCTTCTGGGAGGCTGTAACATGCAAAACCGGTTTTTGTATTTTCCCAATGACGACCGGCCGACGGCCGCGATGCTGGAGGCGGAGCGTCTGGCCTTCTGGCAGGCTTCCGGCGCGGATTACCGGGGCCTGGCAGCGGCGGATGACGCGCCTTCGCCCCGGGGAACGATTGTCCTCTTCCACGGCAACGGCGGAACGGCTTTCGACCGGGCCTTTTATCTGGAGCCGCTGGCGGACCTGGGCTTCCGGGTGATTCTCGCCGAATATCCGAAATACGGCGGCCGGCCCGGCAAGGTCGGAGAAAAGCCCTTCGTCGCCGACGGTCTGGAAACGGTGCGCCTGGCCCATGCCCGATACGGAGATCCTCTTTACCTGCTCGGCGAATCGCTCGGCTGCGGCGTCGCCGCCGCCGTGGCCCGGCAATCGCCTGTCCCGATCGCCGGAATTCTTTTGTTTACGCCATGGGACACGCTCGCTGCGGTGGCCAAATCCCTCTTTCCTTTTCTGCCGGTCAACATGCTCCTCACCGACAAATACGACAGCATCGAAAATCTGAAGTCCTTTCCGAAAAACATCGCCGTGGTCGGCGCCGAACGGGATGAGATTCTTCCCGTAAAGCACGCTTACCGGCTTTACGAGTCTCTGCCCGAAGGCCGCAGGCGGATGTGGCTGATCGAGGGAGCGGGCCACAACGACTGGCCTTATTACGCCAGGCCCTCCCTGTGGCGGGAAGTGACTGATTTTGTCCGGATCGATACCCCTTGAGATTTAACCGGGAGGCGACATGACAGCTCAAAGAGAAACCGTTTTGATCACCGGCGCAACCTCCGGCATCGGCCGCGACTTCGCCGATCTTTTTGCCGAGCGCGGCTATGATCTTTTCCTGGCAAGCCGCAACGGTGAAAAAATGAAAGCCGTCGCCGCACACCTTGAGGCCCGCCGAGGCGTAAAAGTAACGACCCTGGCCGTCGATCTGGCCCGGTCCGATGCCGCGGCCAAGGTCTATGAAACGGCGCGCGCCCGGCACATTGAGATCTCCGTCCTCGTCAACAACGCCGGCGCCCGCATCGCAGGCGAACTGGCCGACATGGACATCGGCAAAATTCAGGAGATGATCCAGCTCAACGTCACAACGCTCACGGAACTGTGCCGGCTCTTCGGCGGGGACATGAAGAAAAGAAGGAAAGGCTGCATCCTCAACGTCGCATCGACGGCCGCCTACCAGCCCACGCCCTTCACGGCGGTTTACGGCGCGACAAAAAGCTACGTGCTCAGCTTCTCCGAAGCGCTGGCCCAGGAGATGAAGGATTACGGCGTCTCCGTGACCTGCCTGTCGCCCGGCCCCACCGACACCAACTTTTTTGCCGGCGTCGGCGTGGAGGGACTTGCCGAAAAAGCCCGGGGCATCTGGGCCAAAAGCCGCCGCATGCCGTCATGCAAAGTGGCCGAAATCGGCCTCGACGCGCTTTTTGCCGGGAAGCTTTCGGTGATCGCCGGCGGCCTCAACGCCCTGGTCGCCTTCGCCAACCGCCTGGCTCCCCGGAAAACATCGGCCCGCCTGTCCGGAAAAGTCATGAAACAGGCAAGTACGCGAGGTTCTGTATGACCCAGGGCAAATTCGACGCGCAGCGTTTTTTTCTCAAGGACACGATCCGCAAACGGATCAATTTTCTGCAGACAGAGCAAAGCGCGGGGCTTGCCGCGCCGCCGCTGCAAAAGCCCTGTCCGCCCGAAATTCCCCGGGTGGACTTGCCCGACGGCGCCAAGGCCCTGGCGCGCCTGGCGAAAATGCCGGTGGGCGAGGCGGTGGTGCGGCGGGAAAGCCTCCGCGAATATTCGGCCGATCCGCTGAACCTGGAAGAGCTGGCCGCGCTTTTGTGGGCCACGCAGGGCGTACGGCAGGTCCTCGGTCCCGACACCGCCTTGCGCAGCGTCCCTTCCGCCGGCGCGCGCCACAGCTTTGAAACCTATCTCGTCGCAAACCGCGTCCCGGGGCTCGCCTGCGGCCTGTACCGGTACCTGCCTTTTGACGGAAAGCTGGCGCAGTTGACACTTAATCCGCAGATTGGCCGTAAAGCCGCCGCCGCCTGTTTCGGCCAGAGCTTTCTCGCTTCCGCCGCCGTGGTTTTTTTCTGGACGGCCCTTCCCGCGCGGATGGAGTGGCGCTACGATCTGGCCGCGCACAAGGTGATCGCCCTCGACGCGGGGCACGTCTGCCAGAATCTTTACCTGGCCTGCCAGGCCCTGGGCGCGGGCTGCTGCGCCGTCGCCGCCTACGACCAGGACGCCTGCGACGAAATGCTCGGCGTCGACGGCCGCGAGGAATTTACGATCTATCTGGCGCCGGCGGGCAAACGCCGCTGAAATTTCCCCGTTTGCATTTTTACCGGACATATACTACTAAATCGCACCCCTCCCCTTTTCCGGCCCTTTCAGGGGAGAGGGAATTTCCGGGGAGGAACCGTCCATTTACCGTCGGGTGACCTTATCGAGAGTCCTGCGCGTAAGCGCGCTGCTCTTTCTTTTCTTTGCGGCGATCAGTCTCGTATCGCTGGGTGTGGGAGCGATCGCCATCGCCCCGCAGGATGTGCTCTCGGCCCTGCTCGGGGTCCTCGCCGGACAGGAGCCCTCCGCTCCCGAAGACCTGATTTTATTTTCCGTGCGCCTGCCGCGAATTTTGTTTGCCGGCGTCGTCGGAGCGTCCCTGTCGGCCGGCGGCGTCATCTTTCAGGCGCTTTTGCGCAATCCCCTGGCCGATCCCTTCGTCCTGGGCATTTCCGGCGGATCAGCCCTGGGGGCGATCCTGGCCATCGTCATCGGCGCTTCCGCCTTTTACCTCGGCCTGCCCTTTCTCGCTTTTATCGGCGCGCTGGCAACCGTGTTTCTGGTGTTTGTCGTGGCCGGCGGTCCCCGCGGCGTCCTTCTGGACAACTCGCTTTTGCTGGCGGGCGTCGTGGTCAATTCCTTTTTCTCCGCCGCGATTCTCTTCGCCCTGTCGGTCGTCGACAGCCTCGAACTGCACAGCATCAGCTTCTGGCTGATGGGCGACCTGTCCCGGGCCTCGCTGCCGGAAATCGGCGGGGCCGCCCTGTGCCTGGTCGCGTGTTTCGCCGTTCTCTACGCGCAGGCGCGCAAGCTCAATCTGATTGTCCAGGGGGAGGAAACCGCCCTGCAGCTCGGCGTCAACGTCCGCGCGACCAAATATCTTCTGCTCGCGGCCACCTCGCTGGTGATCGCCGTGGCCGTCTCTTTTGCGGGCATCATCGGCTTCATCGGCATCATGGTGCCGCACATGATGCGCCTGGTGTACGGTTCCGATCACCGGCTGCTCCTGCCCGCCGCCGCGCTCTTCGGCGCTTCCTTCCTGGTCGCAGCCGACACGGCGGCGCGCACCGTGTTGGCGCCTTCGGAGCTGCCCGTGGGCGTCATCACCGCGCTTTGCGGCGCTCCCTATTTCATTTTCCTCATGCGAAGGAAGGAGCGCCGATGACTCCGCTTCTCAGCGCGAACCACCTGACCTTTTCCTACACGGACCGGCCCGTGCTCGACGACGTCTCGTTCGAGATCGACCGCGCGAGCATCGTGGCGGTCATCGGCCCCAACGGTTCGGGGAAAACGACGCTTCTCAAAATTCTCAACGCCACGCTTGAGCCGGCTGCCGGATCGCTTGTCCTCTCCGGCCGGGACACGAAGCGCTGGTCGCGCCGGGAGATCGCCCGGACCGTGGCGATTGTTCCGCAGGAAATTCCCGCGGTCTTTCCGTTTTTTGCCGAGGAAATCGTTTTGATGGGACGCTTCCCCTATCTGCGCTCGCTTGCGTTCGAGGACAGGACGGACTACCGCATCGCGCGCGAGGCCATGGAGCAAACCGATTGTCTGGCTTTTGCCCATCGCCGGTTCACCGAGCTATCCGCCGGCGAAAGGCAGCGCGTGCTGATCGCCCGCGCCCTGGCGCAGGAGCCCCAGATTCTGCTTCTGGACGAAAGCACCGTTTTTCTGGATTTGAAACACCAGGCCCGGTTTCTGTCGCTTCTTCACCGACTCAACCGCGAACGGCAGATGACGGTGATCTTCGTGACGCACGACATCAATCTGGCCGCGCAAAACGCCCACCGGCTTCTTTTGCTGTACAACGGAAAAAAATATGCTATAGGAACTCCCGCGGACGTTTTGACCGCGCAAACTTTGAAGGAGGTTTACGACGTCGCCGTCGGAATCGATCAGAATCCGCACGACGGATCGCCCCGCGTCACGTTGTTGACCTGACTCGACCGTTCAATAAAAGGAAGCCGGTGCAAATCCGGCGCTGCCCCGCAACTGTAAGCGGAACGAACTCCAGGGAAAGCCACTGATCATCGCGATCGGGAAGGCATGGACAGTAGGTCGCCGCAAGCCAGGAGACTTGATGAACGGTTCAACGCTTTTCTTTAATCCCGAGGGGGGAAAGGAAAACCACCATGAAACCGTTCCTGCTTTTTTTTCTGTTGTTGTCTCTTTTTTCTGCAGAGCCGCTCCAGGCCGCAGCTCCCAAAGTCGAAGAACCCGTTACGCTGGAAGAAGTCATCGTCACCGCGACGCGCGACGCCCAGGAGGTCCGCAAAACCCCCGCGAACGTCACCGTCATCACCGCCGCGGACATTGAAAAAACCGGCGCGACAACGGTCGTCGAGGTTCTCGACCGCCTGGAGGGCATCCAGTTTCGCACCTTCAGCGGCAATCCCTCGCAGGCCTACATCGACATGCGCGGCACGGGCGGCGACAATCCGTTCGGCAAAACGCTCGTCATGCTGGACGGGCGGCGCCTCAACCGCACCGACATGGCGTCGATCAACTGGCTGCAGACGCCGGTCCACATGATCGAGCGCATCGAAATCGTCCGCGGCCCCGGCAGCGTGCTCTACGGAGACGCGGCCATCGGCGGCGTCATCAATATCATTCCCAAAAAGGGGAAAGGCAGGCCGGTGGCCAACGCCTCCGTGCTGGCGGGCAGCTACGGCCTGCACAACGAACGGATCGGCGTCACGGGCGCGGCAGGGTCGTGGACCTACGCCCTGGTCGGCGAAAACAATTTCAGCTCCGGATACCGCGACCGGTCCAAATACGCGGCCCAGGGCGGCGGCTTCGACGTCGGTTACGCGGCGCACGATTTGCTGAACGTCTCTTTGGGCGTCTCGTTCAACCGGACCGACTATCAGATGCCGGGCGCTCTGACCAAAGATCAGATGCGGCAGGACCGGCGGCAGTACCAGCCCGCCATGCCCGCATACTTTATGAACGCCAACGACAACAACGACGGCCGCGACAAGTACACCAACGTGAACCTGGGCGTGAAATCCTTCTGGGGCCGCCTGGGACAGATGGACATCCATTTTCTCTACGGCCGGAAAGACCTGGAAACCAACATGCCGTCCTGGGCCTCGTCCTGGTCCCCATACTCCTATGTGTATTCGGACACATCCGCCGAAACGTACGGCATCGCGCCCAAGTACGTTCTGGAAAGAGACATCGGCAGCTTCCGCAACAAAGTCACCGCGGGCATCGATTATTACCAGGAGCCCTATCAAAAGATTTTTTTCAACGACCGGGAAAGAACGCTCAGGCTGAGCCGGGCGAAGCTTCGGCGGGAAAGCGCGGGCGCCTACATCCGCGACGAATTCAGCCCGTTTAAAAACATGGTGGTGAGCGCCGGCTACCGTTTCGAGGAAACGGCGGTTTCCGGCTCCAACACGGATTTCGCCACGCCGACCAACGATTTCGACAACCGCAAAACCTACCGCGCCCAGGCCTACGAAGCGGGCCTCACCTGGCTGTGGGGTCAGAAATCAAAAGCGTACGCCCGCTACGCGACGGTGTACCGGATTCCCTTTCTGGATGAAATCGCCTCTTTCAACGGCTACGGCGCTCCGTCGCCCTTTCTCGTGGGACTGGACAAGGAAAAGGGAAAAAGCTTTGAAATCGGCTCCGAATACTTTCCGCTGAAAAATCTCAAGCTGGCCGTGACGCTGTACCGCCTCGACATGGAGGATGAAATCCAGTATTTCATCTACGATCCGATTCTGTATTTGGGCGAAAACCGCAACGTCGGCAAAACCCGCCACGACGGAGCGGAAATTTCCGTATCGTACCTGTGGGAAAAGACGCTCCGGGTGTACGGCAACTTCACCTACGCCAAGGCCACGTTTGAAGCCGGCCAGTTCAACAAAAAAGAAATACCGATGGTGCCCAACCGCCTCATGCACGCCGGCGTGGAAATTTTCCTTCCGCACGCCGTCACGCTCCGGACCGAAGTGCGCCACACGGGCGACGCCTACCTGTCCGGCGACAACGACAACAACACGGAAAAGCTGGAAGCCTACACGCTGCTCAACGCTTACCTGTTTTACAAGCCGGCGTTCGGAAGGCTGCAGATGACGGTGTTTGCCGCCGTGGAAAACCTGACGGATACGCGCTACTGCTCCTTCTGCCTCGACTACGCCCAGTACGGCATGCCCAATTTCTACTATCCCATGCCGGGAAGAACGTTCAAGGGAGGACTGTCCTTTGAATTTTAAGACAGCCGGCAAAAAATTATTTCCGATCGCCGCGGCGGCTCTGCTGGCAGCGCTCGCTTGCGCCGGCGGGTCGCTTGCCGCCTCGTTTACCGATGAAACGGGCCGCGCGGTCGGCCTTTCTCCGGCGCCGCAGCGGATCATTTCCCTGGCGCCGGGCATCACGGAAATCCTGTACGCCCTGGAACTCGACAATCGGATTACCGGCGTGACCACTTTTTGCGACTGGCCGGCGGCGGCGCGCCAAAAGACAAAAATCGGCGGCTTTACGAATCCCTCGATTGAAAAAATCGTCGCGCTCAGGCCGGATCTGATTCTGGCCACCGCCGACGGCAACCGCCGCGAAACGATCGAACAGCTCGCCAGGCTCGGCCTGCCCGTTTACGTCATCAATCCGTCTAGCCCCCGGGGCGTCTTGACGAGCATTGCCGGCATCGGCCGGATCACCGGCCGCGAGCCGCAGGCCCAAAGGCTGGTTTCCGGCCTGGGGCAGCGCCTGGACGCGATTGCCGCGCGGACCGGCGGATTTGAAAAGCCGCGCGTTTTTTTTCAGCTCGGCCTGGAGCCGATGATTTCGGCGGGCCGGGGAACGCTGATTCACGAAGTCATCATCGCCGCGGGCGGCATCAATGTCGCCGGCGGCGATCTGGCTCACTATCCCCGCTACAGCGCGGAAGGCATCATCGGTGCGGCGCCGGACATCATCGTTTTCGCGCCGATGGTGAACGATAAAAATTTTAAAGCCGTCCGGGCGTTCTGGCGCAATTTTCCCAACGTCCCGGCGGTGCAGAACAACCGGATTTACCCGATCGACGCCAATTTGATCAACCGGGCGTCGCCGCGCATTTTTGACGCCGTGGAAATCCTGGCGCGCCTGTTCCATCCGGAGCCGGCCGGCAGGCAAACCGGGGCGCGCCGTTGAGGAGGTTTTTTTATGATTGAATTTCCCGCCATTCCCCCGATCGACGCCGCTGCAAGGCGCGCGGCCGAAGCCCGACAAAACGCTCTGACCAAACCGGCGCAAAGCCTCGGCCGCCTGGAGGAGCTTGCCGCCGCGCTGGCCGGCATGAAGGCCGATCCGTTTCCCCACGTCTCGCGCAAAGCCGTGATTGTGATGGCCGCCGACCACGGCGTCGCGCTTGAGGGCGTGAGCGCCTATCCCGCGGAAGTCACCAGGCAGATGGTGCTGAATTTTCTGTCCGGCGGCGCGGCGATTAATGTCCTGGCGCGCCAGGCAGGCGCGGACGTCTGCGTCGTCGATATCGGCGTCGCCGCCGACTTCGACGCGACCCTTCCCGGACTGCTGCGCCGGAAGGTGGCCCGCGGAACGCGCAACATGGCCGCAGGACCCGCCATGACGCGCAGCCAGGCCAAGGCGGCGATTGCCTGCGGCATGGAAGTGCTCGCCGATGTTGCGGCGCAAGGCGTGGATGTGATCGGCACAGGCGACATGGGCATCGGCAACACCACTCCCTCTTCGGCCATCGCCGCC
>Ga0228536_1002443_pt1 | contig 10785 bp, 8 predicted proteins | sample SJ1Smetagenome_FD_168611 | JGI IMG/M metagenome (GOLD analysis project Ga0228536, IMG submission 168611) | Enriched culture of PCE-dechlorinating microbial communities from Ithaca, New York, USA - SJ1.S | ecosystem: Engineered > Modeled > Simulated communities (microbial... > Unclassified... | reverse complement strand
CCGACCCGTCGACGCCCGTCGCGGCGCGCGACCCAGAACCTGTTTGACCCGACGAGGCAGCTACGGGAGCGGACGAGGCCGGGCCGCGGACCAAGGTCAACCGACCCGTCGACGCCCGTCGCGGCGCGCGACCCAGAACCTAGTAGTCATCCACGTCCAGGGCCTTGCGCACCAGTTGGCTGATGTCCATGACCTTGAGTGGCACCTCGTTGCGCCGGCAGTAGGTGGCCATGGTGCGCACGCACTGCTGGCAGGAGGTGATGATGGCCTCGGCCCCGGTGGCCAGGGCCATGTCGATCTTCTGCTTGGCGATGCCCTTGTTCAGCTCCTGGTCGATCATCTCCAGGTTGCCGCCGCCGCCGCAGCAGAGGCACTGCTCGCGGTTGCGCTCCATCTCCAACAGCTCCACGCCGGGGATGGCCTGGATCACCGCCCGGGGGGCGTCGAACTCGCGGCTGCCCCGGCCCAGGTCGCAGGGGTCGTGATAGGTGACCTTCATGGCGAGCTTTTTCAGGGGCAGCTTGCCGGCCAGGATCAGCTTGTGCAGGAACTGGGTGGAGTGGTGGAGCTCCAGGCCCTCGGCGTGGTAATGCTCGCGCCACATCATGTAGCAGGAGGGGCAGGCGAAGATGACGCCCTTGGCCTTCTTCTCGCGCACCGCGGCCAGGTTGTGGGCGATGATCCCGGCGGTGGCGTCCTTGAGTCCCGCGCCCAGCAGCGGGAAGCCGCAGCACCACTCCTCCTCGCCCAGGAGGGTGAAATCCACCTTGCCGGCCTGGAGCACCTGGGCCAGGTTCACCGGCACCTGCTGGGCCAGGGGGAAGAAGGCGGCCACGCAGCCGGTGAAGTAGACCCACTCGGCCTGGTCCTTGACCAGCCCGTCCTCGGGCTCCTCGTCCAGGTCCTCCACCCAATCGGCCCGCTCGGAGTTGTCCTCGTTGAAGACGTTGTGGCTTTCTTCCAGGTTGTCCCGGATCAGGTTGATCTTCTCGGGATAGTGCTGGTTCTGCACCAGTTCCTGGCGCAGGGTGAGCCACATCTCCTTGAGCTGGATCCCGGCCGGGCAGACCTCCTGGCAGTTGCCGCACAGGGTGCAGCGGTAGACCGTCGCGGAGAAGCGGTCCCAGTCCTCGTCGCTGGGCGGTTTTTGGCCGAAAAGCCGGCGCAGCACCCCGCCGCGTCCCTTGAAGGCCTGGCGCATCCAGGCCAGGCGGTGCACGCCGGAGAGCTTGCCGTCTTGGGCCGCGCCGACCGCCGGGCAGATGTCGGCGCAGGCCTGGCAGCCGGTGCAGGCATCCAGCTCCAGGAGCTGCTTGCGGGTGTAGAGGGTGTTGGCCACGTCCTCACCTTCTCCGGATCATGGGCGGAGTCGCGCCGGAGTCGGGCCGGCGGGGGTCGGGCGCGGTGGTCGCGCCGCCCGCCCGCCGGGCCGCGCCCGGTTGGGTCCGGGTCCGCGCCGCCGGCATCGCCCGGGGCGCGGCGCCCGGGGGGCTACTTCTTGTCGGCGTACTTGTCCACCTCGGCCGCCATCCATTTCTGGAGGGCCTCCGCGCCGTGGATCAGGTCGCCCAGGTCGTTGTCGGCGGCCTTGATGCGGTACATCCAGCCCGCGCCGTAGCAGTCCTGGTTGATGAGGTTGGGCTTGGTCTCCAGGGCCTCGTTGACCGCGATCAGCTCGCCGTTGACCGGGCTGTTGACCTTGCCCAGCCACTTGCCGCTCTCGACCTTGGCCAGCTTGCCGCCTTTTTTCAGCTTCTTGCCCTCGTCGGGCAGCTGCACGAAGACGATGTCGCCGGCCAGCTTCTGGGCGAAGTCATCCATGCCCATCACCAGCTCGCCGCCCTCCACCCGGACCCAGAAGTGGTTCTCGTCGTAGTAGAGGTCCTCGGGCATGTTGTAGCCTTGGATGTCCATCACTGCCTCCTCGTCAATCCGTTAACCATGGGCTGGTTCGTTCCAACATGTTGAATAAGCCGGGGTTTTACTCGCTATCGTCCGCCCAGGGTACCAGATTCGGGCCATCAAGGCCATTGGAACGAAGCGCCCCTTCCTCGCTTGCCTCGCTCCGTCATTGCGAGCGTAGCGAAGCAATCTCTTAGTCTTGGGAATCAAAAAGAGATTGCTTCGTCGCTGACGCTCCTCGCAATGACGCGAGGGGCTGCGGACAGCTCCCCGCGCTGGTCGCGCGGGAGTGCCGCTCCCGCCGCGGCCTAGGCGTCCTCCAGCAGCTCGCTGATGAACTGGGCCGTGGTCATGACGCGGAACTTCTGCCGCCGCAGCTTGGCGTTGGCCAGGTTGTGCACGCAGGAGTTGCACTCGGTCAAAAGCACCTGGGCCCCGCTGGCCTCCACCTCCTCCAGCCGCCGCCGGGCCATGGCCAGGGAGTTGGCCGGATAGGCCCCGCGCGCCCCGCCGCCGGCCCCGCAGCAGAGGGAGTTGGCCCGGTTGCTGGCCAGCTCCACGAAGTTGGGCGCGACCTTCTTGATGGTGGCCCGGGGCTCGTCGTAGATGCCGGTGTGGCGGCCCAGATCGCAGGGGTCGTGGTAGGTGACGACCTTGTCGGTGGTGACCCCGAAGTCCTGATCCTTGAAGAACTGGCTGGCGTGGACGATGTCGATGCCCGAATCGCGCAGGGGCTTGTACTGCTCCTTGAAGTGGAAGGTGCGGTAGCAGTAGGGGCAGCCGGTGATCAGGGTCTTGGCCCCGGTGGCCAGGATGGTCTCGATGTTCTTCTTGGCCAGGTCGGGGTTGATGCTGTAGCCCACGTCCTCCAGCACCCCGGAGCAGCAGACCTCCTCGATCAGGGTGTAGTCGACCTTGAGGTGGTCAAGAAGGGCCAGGGTGGCCAGGGTGGCCTCGTCCTCGCGGTAGAGCCCCACGCAGCCCACGAAGAAGGCCACCGGGGCCTTTTCCTTGCGCTGGTGATCAAAGTCCGGCAGCTCCTCCTCGGCGTAGATGTTGCCGTATTGGGCCAGGACGTCGTTCATGCCGGTGAAGGCCGGGTGGCAGGTGCCGATGTTGACCATGTCGCGGCGCACGGCCTTGATGATCTCCGGCACGTTGACGCCCGAGGGGCAGTTGTGGGCGCAGGAGCCGCAGGTGGTGCACTGGAACAGGGTCTCCACCATCTCCTGGTTCAGCTCCAGGCGGCCCTCCAGGACCTCCTTGAGCAGGAGCATCTTGCCCCGGGCGTTGTAGGCTGGGCGCAGGGTGGCGCCGAAGACCGGGCAGACCGCCTGGCAAAAGCCGCAGCGGGAGCACTTGATGATCTGATCCTGGAACTTGCGGGTGAAATCGTACTTGGCTTCCATGCTTGACTCTCGTCCTCGTTGGCCCGGCGGGCCGGCTGAGGGTTGGCGATGGCGGCGGGGGAGGCCCCCGGGGCCGCCATCAGGGAACTTTACCCCCCATCAGGCGTCCAGCGCCATCTTACCGGGATTCAGGATGTTGTTGGGGTCGAACAGGCGCTTGATGGCCCGCATGGAAGCCATGGCCACCGGGTCGTGCTCCAGGGTCATGTAGGCGGCCTTGGACAGGCCGATGCCGTGCTCGCCGGTCAGGGTGCCGCCCAGGGAGATGGCCAGCTTGAACAGGTCGCCGGCCGCCGCCTCCACCCGCTCCTTCTCGTCGCGGTCGTGGGCGTCGTAGAGGATCTGGGGGTGGAGGTTGCCGTCGCCGGCGTGGCCGAAGGTGGCGATCTGCACATTGTGGCGGGCGGCGATCTCCTGCACCCCCTTGAGCATGGCCGCCACCTGGCTCATGGGCACCGTGATGTCCTCCAAGGCGAAGTTGGGGCGCAGGCGGGCCAGGACCGGATAGCAGCTCTTGCGGGCCTTCCAGAGCTCGGCCACCTGGTCGGGATCGGTGGCGCGCTTGACCTCGCGGGCGTGGTTGTTCCGGAAGACCTCGATCACCTTGTTGATCTGGAACTCGCACTCGGCCTGGGTGTAGCCGTCGGTCTCGGCCAGGAGCATGGCGTCCACCTCGGGCAGGTTGAGCTCGGTGTTCTGGTTGATGGCCTGGATGGTCTCCCGGCCCAGGATCTCCAGCACGCTGGGGATGATGCCGCTGCTCATGATCTGGGTCACCGCCCGGCCGGCGTCGGCCAGGTCGTCGAAGATGGCGGTGGCGGTGGCGGACTGGGGCGGCTTGGGCGCGATCTTGAGGATGATCTCGGTGACGATGCCCAGGGTGCCCTCGCTGCCCACGAACAGATGGGTGAGGTCGTAGCCCGAGGAGGACTTGATGGCCCGGGTGCCGGTCTTCATCACCTGGCCGTCGCCCAGGACCACGGTCAGGCCCAGGACGTAGTCCTTGGTGGTGCCGTACTTGGCCCCCTTGACCCCGCCGGCGTTGGTGGCCAGGTTGCCGCCCAGGGTGGCGGCCTTGCCGCTGGCCGGATCGGGGGGGAAGACAAAGCCGTGGGGGGCCAGGGCCTTTTCCAGCGTGGCGTAGACCACCCCCGGCTCCACCACCGCCACCCGGTCCTCGATGCTGATCTCGATGATCTTGTTCATGCGGGCCAGGTCCACCACGATGCCGCCCTGGTGGGGCACCGCCATGCCGGACAGCCCGGTGCCGGCCCCGCGCGGGATCAGGGGAATCTTCTCGGCGTTGGCCAGCCCGACCAGGGCCGCCACCTGCTCGGTGGTGGTGGGCCAGACCGCGCACAGCGGACGGTGGCTGTGCTCGCTGGCGTCGGTGGCGTAGGAGACCAAGTCGATCAGGGCCTCGGTGAAGCCCTCCGGCCCCACGATCTCGGTCAGGGCCGCTTTGATGCGCTCGTCCATCGGGATTCCCTTCCTCGGTTCCGATTACTCGCCGTCTGGCCGGGTCCTTCCGCCTCTAGTGCTGGTGGCCGCGCAGGGCGTTGAGCACCAGCACGATGGGCGCCAGCAGGATGTGGAACATGCGGCTGAAGGGCAGATAGGCCAGAAAGGCCCCGGTCAGGATGGCGTGGCCATACCACAGGTAGCCATAGACCGCGCCGGCGGACGCCTGGCCAAAGGCCTGGCTGAGGGCGAAGCCGACGAAGGCCCAGCCGGAGCCCTCGGGCGCGCCGGTCATGGCGATGCGGGCCGCCTCCAGGATGAAGCCCACCAGCACGATGCCGGCCATCAGACCCAGGGCCAGCCAGTCGGGCCGGGGCAGGCCGGCCGGACGGGGCCCCTGGGCCAGGAAACGCCGGGCCATGGCCCCGGCCACCCCCAGCACCACCATCAGGCCGGTGAGGTCGAAGACCAGGGCGGTGAGGGGCTCGTTCTTGGCGGCCATGGCGAAGGCCCAGTCCTGGTCCGGCCCGGCCAGGGTGCCCAGCAGGGCGATGATCCCCCAGACCAAGCGCACCAGGAAGGGGAAGAAGATCAGGTTGTGGATCAGGCCCCGCCAGGGGCTGATGCGCCAGAGCCGGCGCTGGAACACGCCGTCCAGCACCAGGGCGGTCAAGGCCCGGCCCAGGGCCGAGCCGCCATGGCCGTGGCCGGCCGGGGGGTGGGGCGCGGCCGGGGCGGCCGGCGCGCCGGAGAACCAGAAGCTGACGGCCCCCAGCAGGCCCACCGCGAAGATGATCAGGGCCACCGCGCTGACGGTGTCGCCGGCCGAGAAGGTGGCGGTGTGGCAGGGCATGCAGATCACGCTCTTGGCCGGCAGGACCATGGTCGCCGCGCCCACGCTGTTGCCCGGCTGGTGGCAGCGGGCGCAGGTGGCCTCCTCAGCCGCCGGGGCCAGGCTGTGCACAGTGGTCTGACCATCGTCCATCCGCGCCGGTTGGGCCAGCACCCGGCCGGTCCTGGCGTCCTTCCAGGGCTTGACCCCCGCCAGGTGGCAGGCCTGGCAAGCCACCCCCAGATGGAGGTCGCCGCCGGCGGTCTTCTCGTCGTGCCGGGTCGGGTGGCACTGCTGGCAGTCCACCGCCGCCTGTCCGCCATGGGGATAGCGCGCCCCGCCGGGGTGGCAGGTCAGGCAGGCGACGTTCTGGTGGGGGTTGTCCTTCTTGAAGCTGGCGGCGATCAGCGGCAGGCCCTGCGCCGCCGGGGGGTTCTGGCCGTGACAACCCAGGCAGAATTGGGCGGAGTGGGCCGCGGCCTGGGGCGAGCCCTGGGCCGGGGCCATGTGGCAGGCATGACAAGCCTTGATGTCCGCGGCCGGAGCCGGGGGCGCGGTCTGGGCGGCGTGGCAGGCCCCGCACTGGCGATGGCGGGGGACCCCGGCCTGGAACTTGGCCTTGGCCTCGGCGCTCACCGCCGCGGTGGCGTGGGGGTCGTGGCACTCCAGACAATAGGCGTAGCGGGCGGGGTCGTCCACCGCCCGCCGACCATGGCGGCCGGCGGCCAGGTTGGGCTGGACCTCGGCGTGGCACTCATAGCAGCGCTGCGCCTGGAAGTGTTCTTTCGGTGCGCGGTTGACCCGGGCCGGGTCGGGATGGGTCTGCTGGGACGGGGTCTCGGCGTGGCAGTCCAGGCAGGAGAGCTGGCCGTGGGCCGAGACGTGGAACTTGGCCGGGTCCAGCAGCCAGCCGGTCGAGGCGCGGGCGGCCGGGGGCAGGGCCAGGACGATCCCGGCCAGGAGCAGGGGCAGCAGGAGCATGGCGCGGCGCGGGAACCTGGACGCTGGACGGCGGCTGGCGGTCATGGCTTCACTCGTGTGCTTGGGCCCTGCCCGGGGGCCGGGCTGGTGAGGCCCCCGCGCGATGAAGAAACCCTCTCCCCCACGCGGGACGGGGCCTCCCGCGCTGGTCGGCGACCGGCGGGCGGCGTTTCCGAGCGGGGTGGGCGGACCACCCAGGGTGGGTCTTACCAATTTTTACTGAAACCCCAGCCCGCCTGTCAAGGGAATTCCCGCTCCGGCCCCGCGATCCGGCCCGGGAGCGGGGTCCTCCGCATTGCGGAACGGATCGCCCTGATTGACGGAATCTTGTTCCATCCGGTTCAAGCCCGGCCCTGGCCCAGGGGCGCGCTAGGCCATTGACAGGCCCGCCATGCCTGGCTTATACCTAAGGTCAAACCAATTTATCGCCCGCTCCCGGGTGGGTGTTCCCGGTCCCGACTCCCCCACGAAGGAGGATGGTCATGCGCCTAGGCATGCTCTGCGGTCCCGCGACCCTGGCGGTGGAGGTCCCGGATTCCACCCTGGTGCTGGCCACCAGGCCCGCCCCGGCCCTGGCCGACCCTGCGGCGGCGGTGGCCGAGGCCTTGGCCCGGCCCATCGCCAGCCCGCCGCTGCTGGAGGTGGCCCGGGGACGCCGCGACGCCTGCGTGGTGATCAGCGACATCACCCGGCCGGTGCCCAACCAGATCATCCTGCCGCCGCTGCTGGCCATCCTGGAGCAGGCCGGCATCCCCCGCGAGAAGATCACCATCCTGGTCGCCACCGGCATGCACCGGCCCAACCAGGGGGCCGAGCTGGAAAGCATGGTCGGGCGCTGGGTGATGGACAACTACCGCATCGTCAACCACTTCTGCCGCCGGCCCGAGGACGTGCGCCGCATCGCGGAGATCGACGGCGGCCCCATCGAGATCAACACCGCCTACCTGGACGCGGACCTGAAGATCATCACCGGCCTGATCGAGCCCCATATGTACGCCGGCTACTCCGGCGGGCGCAAGGCCATCCTGCCCGGCATCAGCAGCTTCCCCACCATGGAGTTCATGCATTCCTTCGCCATGATCGCCCACCCCAAGGTGACCAACTGCGTGCTGGAGGGCAACCCCTTCCACGAGGCCGGGCTCCGGGTCACCGCGCTGGCCGGCTGTGACTTCATGCTCAACGTGGTCATCAACAAGGAGCGCCAGATCGTCGGGGTCTTCGCCGGGCACTGGGACCAGGCCCACCGCGCCGGCTGCGAGCTGGTGGCCAAACATTCGGTGCACCACCTGACCGAGCGCGCCGACCTGGTGCTGACCTCGGCCGGGGGCCACCCCCTGGACCAGACCTTCTACCAGGTGAGCAAGGGCCTGATCATGGCCCGCAACATCCTCAAGCCCGGGGGGACCATCCTGGTCACCTGCGGCTGCGCCGAGGGCCTGGGCTCGGCCGAGTATTGCGACCTGATCCGCCAGGGCCGCAGCCCGGCGGATTTCGTGGCCCATTGCTGCCAGCCGGACAACTTCGTCATCGACCAGTGGTGCCTGCAGACCACCTACCAGGCCCTGGCCCACGCCTCCCGGGTGCTGGTCTACTCCCCCGGGCTCAGCGCCGCCGACCTGGGGGCCCTGGGCATCGAGAAGGTGACCGACCTCCAGGCGACCCTGGACGCCCTCCTGCCCAGCCATCCCCGCCTGGTGGCGGCGCCGGAAGGCCCCTACGTGGTGGGTCTGGTCAAGGAGTAGGAAGCTGATATCAGGGCCTTAGCCGAAGGTTCGGCGAGGGGGACCCCGGCGGCTGCCGCCTGATCTGGAATCCACGCGAGAGCGAGCGCCATGAGGGACCTGAAGGACGATCCCGAGCTGCAAAAGCGTCTGGCGGTCTATGACCAATGGCTGCGAGAGGGCAAGATCCCCTGTTCCTCCAAGGTGATACCGGTGGGCAGGTCCCTGGGCGGCCTGCAGTGGGTCTTGCCCACCCAGCAGGCGGGCGAGATACTGCGCAACGCGCGCTCCTTCACCCTGGCCAACTGCTCCTGCCGCGGCCAGCGCCAGCGCTGCGACCATCCCCTGGAGGTCTGTTTCTTCCTCAACGACGCGGCCGACCGAATGGCGGCCCAGGGCAAGGCCCGGCGGGTGAGCCTGGCTGAGGCCCACCAAGTCCTGCTGCTGGCCAACCAGCACGGCCTGGTGCACCTGACCATCTACAACCCCGAGCAGCACGTCTTCGCCCTCTGCAGCTGTTGCGGGTGCTGCTGCCACGACATGGCCTTCATGAAGGCCTTTGGGAGGCCGGACCTGATCGCCCACGCCGACTACCTGGCCGTGGTGGACAAGGACTTGTGCACCCACTGCGGGACCTGCGCCGAGCGCTGCGGGTTCGGGGCCCAGGTGATGGACGGGGACCAGGCGGTGTTTGATGCCGGCCGCTGCTATGGCTGCGGACTCTGCGTGGACACCTGCCCCAGCCAGGCCATCAGCATGGCCCTGCGCGGGGCCTGAGGGCGGGGTCGGGGGCATGCGGGTTATGCGCCTGAACCTGGCGGCGGCCCAGCCGCTGGCCGGGGCCGCCGGGTCATGTTCGTGTTCCCCGTAGAAAGGCCTGAAGCGCCCGCGTGCCTTGCCGGGCTCGGCGCCGGCCTAGCCGGAGCCGCCCCCGTTCAGCTTGATGGAGACCTTGGAGGGCGAGTCCGGGTAGCGGTTGGCGATGAAGTCGATGACAAAGCCGATGTGCACCCGCATGGCGTCGAAGGCCTCCTGGGTGTCGTGCCGGCGCACCGCCTCCACCACCCGCTCGTGCTGGTTGATGATGTCGGTGAGGTTGGCCGGCTTCTCGTAGAGGTGTTGCAGGCTCTCCTTGATGCCGTAGTGCAGCATGTCGTAGAGATAGCGCATGATGTGGACCTGGACGTGGTTCTTGGTGGCGTAGGCCACGCACATGTGGAAGGCCACGTCCTCTTCCAGGCCCAGTTCGCCCTGTATGATCTTGTCGCGCATCTGCAGGAAGCTTTTCTCCAGCAGCGCGATGTCCTCGGCGGTGGCCCGTCGGGCGGCCAGCACCGCCGCGTTGCACTCCAGCCCCAGGCGCACCTCCAGCAGGTCCAGGGGAGTGGCCTCGTAGCCATCGATCAGGGCCTTGAAGGGATTGTGCTTCTGCCCCGGCTCCGGCGCCGCCACGAAGGTCCCCTGTCCCTGGCGGTGCTCCAAGAGCCCGCGATAGACCAGCTTGTTGATGGCCTCGCGCACCGTGGGACGGCTGACGCCCATGCTCTGGGCCAGCTCCCGCTCGGGCAGGAGTTTGTCGCCGGGCTTGAGCTGACCCCGGAAGACCAGGTCGCGCAACTGCTCGAAGACCTGGTCCGAGTAGCGTTTGGGTTTGACCATTTTATAAAGGGACATTGTCCGCGCTTTCCCTGGCGAGGTTGGTGGGGACCCGCCGCCGGGCGCTGGCCACGCACCGCAATTGGTCTGGCAGGCGGTGTGGACCGGCCGCGCGCGGTCCGTCGCGCCGGGCCTCCCCCCCCCGGGCGGCAGGGACCCGCGAGTCCCCGGCCTCGGCCGACCGCGACGTCGCCAACGGCGTCCCGGCCCCTTTCTGCCCTGGGTGGTATGTCTCGTTTACCATAGTTTCAAATACATGGGAAGCCTCTTTGCAACCCGGCGGCCTTGCTTGGCCTGGCCGTCGGGCCCCGCTCTTGGCCTCCCTCCCCACTCCCGAGCCCCTTCCCCGGCCGGCCGGGCCGCGCCCGTCGAGGGGCGGGCCTGGCCCGGCCGTCCCGACCTGGCCCGACTTTTGATTGGTAGGACCATTGGTTAGGCTCCTCGCCCTAAAATGGAACTCCGGACCGAAAATGGCTTGACAACCCCCGGCCTGGTTCATTACCATCTTTTGGTAATACCAATTGCGATTTTTACCGCCGTCCGCCCAGCCTGGCCCCACCTCGCGCGGCGCGCCAGCAACACGCGACGGCCTCAGGCACGGGAGCCAACCCCCAGTTCGCGCTACTCAGTTCGCGCCGGCGCGGCGACGGACGGTCCGCTCCGCCCCGCGCCGTTTGCTTGAAACCCGGTTCCAAAACAGGGAGGGATGGATGAGCAAGTTATCACGCGGTCTTTTGGTGGCGCTGTCGTTGGCGCTGATGTTGGCGTTGGCGGGCGGTGCGTTGGCGGCGGAGAAGAAATACGCCAAGTTCGGGGAGGACGC
>Ga0228536_1002442_pt1 | contig 10786 bp, 8 predicted proteins | sample SJ1Smetagenome_FD_168611 | JGI IMG/M metagenome (GOLD analysis project Ga0228536, IMG submission 168611) | Enriched culture of PCE-dechlorinating microbial communities from Ithaca, New York, USA - SJ1.S | ecosystem: Engineered > Modeled > Simulated communities (microbial... > Unclassified... | reverse complement strand
ATGATGATGTACAACAACCAGCGACCACATCAAGCCCTGGGTAATTTAACACCCTATGAGTATGCGTTGGCTACTGAAGCCTGAAAGTGTCTACTTATCATTGGTACAGTTTTTGGGAACTTGACAGGTAATTTAACACCCTATGAGTATGCGTTGGCTACTGAAGCCTGAAAGTGTCTACTTATCATTGGTACAGTTTTTGGGAACTTGACATATGAAGATGGAGTAAAAGAGAGTTGGTTGAAATACACCGTAGATTCAGTCCACTAAACAGTCAAATAAACAAAGAAAAGAGCTATATCATGGTGGATAAGTGTCATTTAGCGGATAAGATGTCACTTATCCGCCGTTATTGGTCTGCAAAACCCTGATCATGGGTTCAAATCCCATCGTCGCCCCTCAAAATCAGGCGCTTATCAAAGCGTCTTTTAATTATCTCACGAGTTTCACCACAGGGGTGATTTCACCATCTCATCGTCGCCTCTGGTTAATCCAAATGACCATTATCCCTATCATTCTGCCAATTCCTGACGGTAAGTGGCAAAGGAATTGGTATTGCTGAAGCCTGTTGCAGCTTCCTTTCTTGACACGCAGAAAGGGGAGGAAAGCCAAAGTAGGCTGGAAGGCCAAAATGGAACTGCCTCGAAAAAGACTACTTCGACAACTAATCGAAGTAGTCTTTTTCGTTTGGTTGGTATGGTTCAATCTTATTCAACAAGTGTTTGCCGAACAAGCTAAATAACCATGTTGTTAGTCGAAAGGCTGAATTCAGAGATAGAGAGATGGGCAAAACCCTGATCATCGGATTTCAACCCATGTCATAGAACCAGACTGTTGAAAGCCGCCACAGTGAAAACAAAAATTGACGGTGTATCTAAAGGTTTTCATGATCCTTTACCAAAAATAATTCCACTGGGTAAATGAAAAACTGAAAATTGTAAAAACCGTAAGCCCAGAAAATTAGACTTACGGTTTTTGATTCATTGAAAAGCGATATAAGTTATACTAAGGGTAGGAATCAAAATTGTAAATAGTATGCATAATTAGTTTTGTTGACTGATACAATTTAAGATATTGGTCGTAAAATCCATCATAAATTGCTGAATTATTTGGATTAGGTTGAATAATACTCATATAATTTATCCAAGAGTTGATATCGGTGTATGAATTAAAAATTCCAATCCCTAAACCGGCTAGAAATGCATCGCCATAAGATGCTCCAACTGTAAGTGAAGGAATTTTCTGTGGAACTTTGCATATATCGCTGATTGCTTGCATCCAAACATTATTCTTGGTGCCTCCACCTACAGCAATTATTTCTTTCGGATAAGAATCCAACTCGTTCATCACATCAAAATGGTTACGAACTCCATAACCCATACTTTCTAAAATTGCTTTAAACATGTGACCGCGTGTATGAGCTAGTGTAAGTCCAAAAAAGACTCCTTTTGCACGTGGATCATTTATAGGAGTTCTTTCACCACTAAAATACGGTAAAACTATCAATCCTTCTGAACCGGCAGGAATATTTTCGGATATACGAATTAAGGCGGCGTATGCATTTTCACCGCCTGATTTTTCTATTGCAATTAAATCTGGAGCCAATTGATCTCTAAACCATCTTGTTAATGAACCGCTGGTAGACATCCCCATACCTAAAGCTGATGAGCCGGGGAAAACAAACTGACAAGCCCAAAGACGTTTGTCTGTTACCTGGTGTTCTGTGACGGCATACATAAAAATTGTTGAACCGTACATAACCATCATCTGGCCAGGATTTACAACTCCAACACTGACAGCCTCAGCAGCTGCATCTGCAGTACCTGCAATTACAGGAGTACCTTCTAATAGACCAGTTAAACTTGCTGCATTTTTGGATATTTTTCCTGCGACATCCGTTGTCCAAAGAATTTCTGCCAGACGTTCAGGCTCAACAATTCCCTTACAAAAATCCACATTCCAAGATTTGTTTTTTATGTCATAAAGCGGAACCCAAAAAGATGCTGTCAAATGGTCGATTACAAAATTTCCTGTTAAACGCGCAATAATAAATGAGGAAGCTGTAAGAAATTTGTAGGCACTTTTATAAACATCTGGTTCATTCTTTTTTAACCATAAAAGCTTTGGCCCGATAGCCTGGGAAGAAAGCATATTTCCGGTTTTATCGAAAATGTTTTCAGCGCCTATAACTTCATTTAGTTCGTCAATTTCTTGAGCAGCACGAGTATCCACTCCATAAAGAATACCACCTGGCCGCAATGGGTTGCAATCCTTATCAACAGGCAGCAGGTCAGGAGCTATCGCACTTATTCCTACCGCCAAAATTTCATCCGATTTTATACCCGAAGAAGACAATAAATTATTGGATAAGGTAACAAAATCATCCCACCACACTTTTTCTGCATCATGTTCAGCCCAACCAACATGAGGAATATTCATATCATGGGCGCAAGTTTGCAGAGAAATGACTTCCCCTTCAAGGTTCGTTATTACACCTTTTGATTCGTATGTGCCAATATCAATACCCAGCAAATATCCTGTACTCATTGATTTGCTACTCCGCATGATTAGGTTAAGGGTGGTTTCTTTCTAAATGAAAACTTTTGTTTGCCTTTACTTTGGTAGTAATTGATCACCATAACGAGAAGCAATAAAATTCCCCATGCAAAATCACGGAAAAAATTGCTGCCCTTGAATTGAAAAAGCAACATATTAAACCCGGTAGAAAGTTGTTGAAGAGAAAATATTGCAAGAACTACACTCCAAATCCTACCAAAACCGCCACTAACCGCTACACCACCTAAAACGGCTGTAAGGATTGTAACCAGGACATAGGAACGTCCGTAATCTGCATTAGCTGAATTTGTACGAGATAAAATCACAAGACCAGCCACTGCGGACATAATTCCAGTGATAATATGCGTCTTAATGATTACACTTCTATTATTAACCCCGGAGAATTTGGATGCCTTTGGATTTGTACCTAGCATATAAATACGAAATCCAAGAGATGTACGTTCCAAAATAATAAAAGCTATAGTGGCCAGTAGTATAAAAATAATAAATGGAATTGGTATCCCTAAGAAAAACCCATTACCTGGATATAGAAATGGTTCTGGAAAACCATAAACCGCTGACCCTTTTGTAATGCCCACTGCTAGGCCTGTAAAGAGGGTCATAGTTCCAAGGGTGGCAAGAATGGCGGGAATACCAACATAGGCAATTAATATTCCATTTATTAAACCGCATAAAGCTCCAATTGATATTCCAATGATTAGCGCAAGAAGAATATACAACCCCATTGGACCTTCGGTGAGACCACCTGGCATGAGTTTGATCATGGTAAGACCAGAAACAATGGCTGCAAGATTTGCCGTTGCATTTACTGAGAGGTCTATTCCCCCGATTAACATAGCAAACATCATTCCTATTGTAAGAATACCAACTTCAGAAAGTTGGAAGGCCATGGAATTTATGTTTTGTGATGTTGGATAAACCTTAGGTTTGAGAAAACTCATAACCACGAAGATAATAATTGTTATAGCTAATAATAGAAGGAAATTACGATCAAATTTAATTTGACCAAAGCCCCAAAATAGGGGTTCCTTATGCGAAATGGCTGTACCATCATTTTGGGGATTAGTTTCTTTTTCGATCATAGGAAAATTAGCTTTCTAAATATTTTTTATTCCGCAAGGGTAGCGTTCATGCGCCGTTCTGCTTGCCTATTTTGTATGGCAGGCAGTCCAGTACCAATGATAAGAATAATACCCACAACAGCCTTTTGCCAGTCTGATGGGATTCCTAATAAAATTAAACTATTATTCATTACAGTGATCAATAACACGCCAAGTAGCGCACCAACAACAGACCCACGCCCGCCAGTAATAGATGCACCTCCGAGAACAACAGCCGCAATCACATCCAATTCAGTGCCAACAATTGAAAACGGGTTAGCTTGTCGCATTAAGGACCCAAATGTTACACCTGCTATACCTGAAAGTAATCCGACAAATCCGTAAATAGTAAACTCGATTTTCCGGATATTAAAGCCTGCCCTTTCGGCTGATTCTCGTGAACCACCCAAGGCATAAATTCCTCGGCCAAGCATAGTGTACTTCAGCATAATAAAGACAATTATTGCTGCGGCAACTAGTATTAAAACACCGGCATGTAAGTTAGATTTGGAACCATCCACTTGGGTAATTGTAACAAGATTTGCCATTGAGAATTTCGCCATACCAGCTGGGATATCTCGAATATAATCACTACCTATAAAGAAAAGCATAAAGCCTTGAAAAAGGGCAGATGTTCCCAGTGTAACAATGAGTGTTGGCAATTTAAATCGCGAAATAAAGAACCCATTAATCAATCCCAAAACTAAACCAATTGCTCCAGCTATTGCTAATGCAACTACGACACTTCCTTCAAATTGCCAGGCTTTTAAAAGTTTGACAGTTACATACAATCCAAAAATGCCGATAGCTGTGAAAGAAACATCAACACCGCCAGAAATTATTACAATAAGAACCCCCATTGCAAAAATTCCAATAACTGTAGCACTTCGTAAAATGTCAAAAAGATTGGCAATGGAGAAGAATGCTGGGTTAATTATTCCAATGATCAACGACATAACAACCAGGGTCAACCCTACCAAAAATTCGGTCTTGTTAAGTAAGTTTTTAAACATATTACCTTCTTATGCTTCTACTAGTTTGTGGGTCAACTCGTCTTCAGTGACCATTTCGCGATGAAACTCTTCGACTATACGCCCTTTGCGCATAAGTAAAATGCGATTGCAAGTCTGCATTAATTCAGGTATATCATCCGACATTATCAACAAGCCCATTCCTTTTTTTGCAAGAACCCGTAATGCCTCATGCAGTTCTGCTTTAGACCCTATATCTACACCAACTGTTGGACCATTAAGAATAAGGATTCTTGGACAACTGGCCAACCATTTTGCTAAAACTACACGCTGTTGGTTGCCCCCTGAAAGACTTTTTACGGGTAACTGAGATGATGATGTCTTGATATTTAATTGCTCGACCCAATCTTGAATCTGTAACTGTAAAGATTTTTGATTAATTAATTTTTGACCTCCTTTTAAATCATCAACAATCCTTACAACCATATTCTTACCAATTTCCTGGTCAAGGAAAAGTCCTTCAGTGAGGCGATCTTCTGGAACATATCCGATCTTTTTATCAATAGCATCTTGGATAGAATTGATCTTAACTTGAACTCCATCAATTGAGATACTTCCAGAATCTGCCGGGAATACTCCAAATAATGATAGTGCCAAACCGGTTCTTCCAGAACCTAGTAAACCAGTTACACCTAAAATTTCGCCGGCTTTTAATTCAAAAGAAATATCATAAAAATTATTTCGGGAGGTAAGGTTTTCTACTTTTAACAATGGAGGTTCATTTGATGTATTTTCTTCATAAACATAAGCAGTCTCAACAACATGATGTCCAGTCATATAGTAAACCATTTTTTTTGTGTCAAATTCACTTGCATCAGCATCAACTACCATTTGACCATTTCTGAGAACCATTGTACGCTCAGAAATATCCAAAACTTCATTTAATTTATGACTAACAAAAAGAATTGAAATTCCTTGTTTCTGCAAATCTTTAATAACCGAAAATAATGAGCTTACTTCCTTCTGAGTAAGGGCAGTAGTAGGTTCATCCATAATAATTAAACGGGCGTCCTGAAGAAGGGCTCGTGAAATTGCAATTAATTGTTTATCGGCGACTGGCATTTCACCAACTAGAGCATCAAGGTTTAATTTGACATTGATCCTGTCCAAGGCATTCTGAGCGATTTTTCGAACATTTCCCCAATCTACCCAATTTTTATTTCTTTCCAGCTGATAATTAAGAGCGATATTTTCCGCAACAGTTAAATTCGGGAAAAGAGAAAAATCCTGATAAATAACCTGAATTCCTTCGTGTATTGATTCAATCGGTGTTAATTTGGAGTAATGATGGCTATTAATTATAATTTCACCTTCATCAGGTTCATAAACACCCGCAATAATCTTGATCAGGGTTGATTTTCCAGAACCATTTTCCCCAATCAGGCAATGAATTTCCCCCGCTTTGATAGTGAGGCTTACATCGTTCAATGCGCTAACGCCTGAAAAACTTTTGCTTATATGACTGACGTTTAATATTTCTTCACTCATAATAATTAAGATTTTACCTTTCGAAGCCATTGAAAAGAATCTATATAAAAGGGCGGTCATAAGGAGAATTATTCTACTTCCGACCGCCCCTTTTTTAGGCGTTTATTAAAGCATTATTAAATTAGAAGTCGTAATCTTTGACATTTTCTTTGGTAAAGTCGAGCCAAGCAGCTCCATACAATACCTTGCCATCTAACTTAATATTGTTATATCCCTTGACTCCCAGGTCCATACCATCTTTGATTTCATCCTGTTTGCCTTCTTTGATCATAAGTGCCAGTTTATTCATGGCGTAACCTGCTAAGGCAGGATCCCAGGCGCTTGCCATCTGCACTGCACCTGATTCGATCAAAGTGCCAACCATCGAGGGGATGGAAGTTCCAACAACAAAAACCTTGCCATTTAAGCCAGCTTCTTCAACTGCCTGACCGAAACCAACAACATCATTCGCAGAGGAACCTTGGAAACCCTTGAGGTTCGGATATTTCTTAAGAAGTTCTTTTCCTTTTTCGTATGCTTTTTGGGCATCATCGTAGGATTCGTTCTTGTCACCCATCAATTTCATATTTGGGTATTTTTCTTTCTGGTGTGCAATGGCCGCATCCACCCACTCATTATGAGTCTTGGAAGTCAAAGAACCAACCATTACAACATATTCACCCTCGCCGCCCATAAGTTCAGCGAGTTTGTCCATGAAGTGGACTCCGTAGGCCGCATTGTCAAAGGCTTCAATATCGTAATCAATATTCTCTTGATTAGATGCTTCATGGCTGATAACGACAATACCCTGTTCTCGTGCTTTTTTCAAGACAGGTTCAACTGCTTCTGGCTGAAAAGGAACTACACCGATGGCATCAACCTTCTGGGCAATCAGGTCTTCAAGAACCTGTACCTGGAGGGCTGCATCAGCTTTAGCAGGACCTTGCTGGAATGTGGTTACATTCGGATAATCGTTACCAAAATCTTTTACGCCGACTTCCATTCGATTGAACCAACCAACACCAATCAGTTTAACAACAGTTGCAAATGTGTATTGTTGGGCTTCAGCGGCAGGAGCTTCAGGAGCTTCAGCGGCAGGAGCTTCAGGAGCTTCAGCGGCAGGAGCTTCAGCGGCAGGAGCTGCTGCAGGTGCACAACCAGCAATCATCGCAAACACTAATATGGCTGACAGGAACATAAAAGCTAACTTCTTCATTTTTCCCTCGATTCTAGATTTCAGTTATTTTGGTTGTAACAAGCATCAGTAAATTTGCGTAACCCGTTATTTTCAAATAAATAACCACCTCCATTCTGAAGACAATGATTAAAGTTACCCATAGTAAACTGAATATTTGTTTAAAATAGCGTTGGAATAAATAATTATGATTTTCAAAATAACACAATCAATTATAATCAAATTATAAAAAAAGGACAACAAAGACTGAATGGTTGTAACATAAGTGCAAAGTTTTTTACCCCAGATCGAAGAAAAATTCATAAGGAGCTGAATGGACAAAAGGTGGAATGAACTCGGAAAAATTTTAGTAAATTATTCAACAGCAGTCCAACCAGGTGAAAAAGTACTAATCGCCATGCATGAAATAGAAACTTTGCCATTGGTTCGGGCTGTATACGAACATGCTATAAAAGCGGGTGGATTTGTTCAAGTCCAATTTCATTCTGAGCTCCTTCGACATAATCTGTTAGAGTATGGATCAATTGAACAAATAAGCTGGGTACCAGAATTGGAGTCTTATGGGATGGAATGGGCAGATGTTTACATAGGACTGCGAGGTGCTCATAACCTGTTTGAAATGGCCAATATTTCACCGGAAAAGTTAGCTCTAAGCCAGAGGGCAAATGGAAAAATTTCAACAATGCGGTGGGAAAAGACACGATGGAATTTAGTACGAGTTCCTAATGACTCGTTTGCCCAACAAGCTCATACAGATATTGAAACCATGATGGATATGTTCTTTGATTCTTGTCTTATCGATTGGAATTCTTGTTCTCAAGAATGGGGCAGAATCGCTTCAATTCTAGAAAAAGGAAACCATATTCGAATAACAGGGAAGAAAACAGATTTGTCATTTTCGATAAAAGGGCGAAAATGGGTTGTGGGGGATGGAAAAATAAACATGCCTGATGGTGAGATTTTCACTGCCCCAGATGAAACAACACTCAATGGTACGATTTATTTTGAAATTCCAGGTGTTTTTGGGGGCCGTTTAATTCCAGATATTCAGCTTACCTGGAAAGATGGAAAACTCGTAGAGGCATACGCAAGTGAAAATCTTGAATATTTACAACAAATTCTTGACACGGATGCCGGTTCTAAAAGTATTGGTGAATTTGCAATAGGAGTGAATTCTTCAATTAATGTTTATACTACCGATATTCTTATCGACGAAAAAATTGGAGGCACCATACATATTGCTCTGGGACGTCCATATAAAGAATGTGGAGGCACATATTCCTCCTCGATTCATTGGGATATTGTGAAGGACACAAGACTTGAAGGAGAAATATTTCTTGATAATCAATTAATTTTCAAGAATGGAAAAATAATAATTTGATTAATAATTTAATTTGATTTTTTCCATAATACCCAGGCTATGAAAATAATTAACCTTGGTTTCATTGAAAAACTTCGTCCTATTGCCAAGCGAAACAGGTGCAGTTTATCTCAGTTGGCAATTTCATGGGTTTTACGAAGATCAGAAGTTACTTCTGCAATTGTGGGGGCAAGAAGCCCTTCGCAAATTGAAGAAACAACAACTGTTGTTCCGCTGACTGAAACAGATATCAAAGAAATAGAGGCTTATTTATTGGAACGAGATTCCAATATGAGAAAAATTTGATATAAGGAGATGCTTTTATGGAAAAAGGTTACTTGCTGGGAATTGATATTGGCACCTATGAATCTAAAGGTGTAATCACAGACACTGAAGGGAAAGTTGTATCTGTGCAGGTTGTACCTCATACAATTATTATCCCACGGCAGGGCTTGGCAGAGCACGACCCAGAAAATGTTTGGTGGGGTGATTTCTGCACCTTAACCCACAAATTATTAGAGGCTACAGGAATAAAACCTAATGAAATACTTGGGGTCGGTGCTAGCGCAATTGGGGCCTGTGTAGTACCTGTTGATAAAGATTGCAATCCATTGAGAATGGGTATTTTGTATGGAGTTGACACAAGAGCCCACCTTGAGATAAATGAGTTAAATGAAAAAATTGGCAAAGAAAGAATCTTCGATTTTAGTGGAATGGTTCTTTCTGCCCAATCAATCGGACCAAAAATCCTTTGGTTGAAGAAAAATGAACCAGAAATTTATAAAAAAGCCTATAAATTTATTACAGCATCAAGCTTTTTGGTTGGTAAACTGACTGGAAATTTCTTTATTGATCATATGACAGCTGGTTTCACAATGCCTTTGTATGATTTAAAGAAAAACCAGTACAGTGATGAATTATCGAAAGAGATTTGCGAGATTGGGCGTTTGCCTGACCTTGGTTGGTGTCCAGATATCGCAGGCAAGATTACTAAGAAAGCATCATTGGAAACTGGATTAGCCGAAGGTACACCTGTCATTATTGGCGCGGTGGATGCAGTTTCAGAGGCAGTCTCAGTTGGTGTAACGCAACCTGGCCAAGTTATGATGATGTATGGTTCTACAATCATTATAATTCTGGTACTTGATAAACCTGTTACTGATACTCAATTATGGTGCAATCCATATATCTTACCTGGTACTTATTGTTCTATCGCCGGAATGGCTACAAGCGGGTCTTTAACCAGGTGGTTCCGAGATCAAGCTGGTAAAGATTTAATAGCTGCAGAATCAGCAGGAGGAGCAAATGCTTATAGTGAACTTGTTAAAGAAGCTATCGGCATTCCAGCTGGATCTGAAGGACTTTTAGTTCTTCCTTACTTCAGTGGGGAACGCACTCCTATAAATGATCCGCGAGCTCGAGGTGTTTTCTTTGGGATGACCTTATCCCACACAAGAGGACATCTGTTTAAAGCAGCAGTTGAAGGAATTGGCCATAGTATTCGCCATAACTTTGACTTTATGAAAGGTTTGAATGCCAAAATCAGCGAAGTAGTGGCTGTTGGAGGAGGCACTAAAAATCCGGTATGGTTGCAAGCAACAAGTGATATTTGCAACATTCCACAACAGGTTCCAGCTGTGACTTTTGGAGCTTCCTACGGAGATGCCTTCCTTGCTGGATTAGGTGTCGGCACATTTAAATCAGCTGAAGATGTAAAAGGTTGGTTGAAAGACACAAAAACAATTGAACCTAACCCAGACAATTACGAAGTTTATGATAAGTATCATCAGATATACAAAGATTTATATAAACGGAATGCAGATTTAATGCACGATGTATATGATTTGGTAGAATAAGACTGGATAATTAAAAATAATAGTGGGAATGATATATCCGTTCCCACTATTATTTAATGAAATCTGTGATAATGTTGGTGTAACATATTTTCTGTAAAATGCTGAACCTTAACAAAAGCGGTGAGTCAGAAGTATCCTTAAGGTCACCACAACCGAAGAAGGAGACTAAAAATGACTCACCAAAATGATTATACCTTGGC
>Ga0228536_1002441_pt1 | contig 10791 bp, 7 predicted proteins | sample SJ1Smetagenome_FD_168611 | JGI IMG/M metagenome (GOLD analysis project Ga0228536, IMG submission 168611) | Enriched culture of PCE-dechlorinating microbial communities from Ithaca, New York, USA - SJ1.S | ecosystem: Engineered > Modeled > Simulated communities (microbial... > Unclassified... | reverse complement strand
CTGGAGGAGGAGAAAGTGGTGTGGCTCAATCCTGAGAAGGATGAAAGAGCACGGGAAACTTTAACCCCGGAAAAGCGACAAGTCGGTTGACAGACGCCGATATGGAGGTGATGTCGTAAGCCCGGAATTCGTCCTCCATGCGCCTCCTCCCCTGAAGCTTGAAGAACTCGAGCTTCACTTCCTCGCTGATGGACGCGAAGAGTTCGCTGCTCCGCTGGGAGCCGATGTTCTCTCCGCAGGGGTGTTTGTGCAGAGCACTCCACTTCTCGAAGCGGTAGAGTGGATTCTTGTCCTCCAGGATCAGGTAGTAGGCTACGGACAGGATCTGCCTGAAGATCTTCGGGAAGCACCTCTTCAAGTCTTCGGTGATGCCCAGTTTCTCGCCGATGGCGTCGAGGAGCCAGGTCGCTCCGTAGAAAAGTCGTGCTGTTCGAGCGGCAGGAACAGGCCCTGGTTTGGCCGGAAGCTGCTCGTTCTTTTGCTTCCGTCGTCTGCCGTCGGTGGGAACAACCTTGCCGGTGTGTTCATCCAGTCGGCCGATCAATGTTCTCTTCGCCCGTGACTGCTTTTTTCCCTTGTCCCAGTAGGAGACCGATTCATAGGCGTAGGTGATCCCGGAGCGTTTGTCCTTTTGGAAGACGATGCTTGCCATAGCCCCACCTCCTCGTTACGTATATAGTATTACATAACGATGAGCACGTCAAGTGTTTTTGTTGTCAAAGTGCGATTGTCACTGGATTTATTGCGGCTAAACCGGCGTACTCGTTAGGTGTGGCCGGGAATCCAGGTTCTCAGGGTTGAGCAACACCACTTTCTCTTCCTTCAGGTTCCACCCCGAACATCTCGTCCATCCGAGATGAGATGTCGGGATGAAGATCGGCGGTCAGCCGAAGGTAGCACTGTGAGTTCTTCAGCCCCACATGCCCGAGATAGGCGGAGAGATAGGGAAGAGCCCCCGTGGTATGCACGCAGGTACGGACCCATCTCTTCAGGTGCGCGCCATGTGGCTCTCTCAGAGCGCTCCGGTGGATCTTAAGCTCCGCGCGGGTGGTTCAATTTTGCCGCGTTTTGCACTAATCTCCTCAGTTCGGGGCGAGTGAGCACCAAAGGAAATATCAACAGGGAGCGGGTGGGAGATCGAACTCTTCTTGAAGACGTTATGAAGCAGAACCTGAAGGTTAAAAAACTTCATAGATGAGAGCGAGAACCCCCTTCGCATCCAGATTTGGACAGCCCTTATCCCCCAGGGGACCTTCTCTTGCCCGTTCCTTCGTAACGGACAATTCACCTTGTTTCTCTGCTGGTGATCAAGTGGCTGCATCACTTATCAAAAGCGGGATGGTCCTTTTCCAACATGGCGACCATGCTTCGGCTGAACCTCTTTACCTATCGGGCGTTACGGGACTGGCTCGATGAACCGTATGAAACTCCGCCCATTGTGCCGGAGGCGGAACAGTTGAAATTCAGCCTGTATGAAGTTGGACAGCCGATTTAATTTTCGAGGTTCGGGAAAAGAGGGGACCTGTTTTCAAATCAGTCTCAAACAGCTCCGCAAAGCCCTGAAAATTCAGGGTGGGCTATTTCAGATTTCGATTTATTTTGGGCAGCAGTGATAAAATTATAAAAATCGAGTCAGTGATAAAATTATAAAAATCGAGTTAATGGAGGTATTCCATGTTTGACACTTTAGTTATAACCACAGTTTCACGTTGGGACGAACCTCCCCGTATACGACATCAAATAACAATGGAAATGCAAAAGTATTTCAAACAAATACTTTTTCTTGAAACACCAACAAGGACTACTTCTTCAGAAATCAGACACAAGCATCAATTACGACAAGTCGCATCGAATGTTTATGCATATAGAATGCCAAATTGGTATTCATTGCCTAGAAGTAGTCATGCCCTATTGCCTGTAATTTCAAAATTTCACCAAGATAATATTTTAAAAACAATAGTTGCTTTATTAAAAAAAATGGAGTATCGAGAAGTATTTTTGTTTAACTTTAATTTTGCCGATTTTAGGATACACAATGATAAAATATTTTCGTTTTCATCCTTTATATTGAACGACAATTTTATTGATCGAGTTAAATATAAAACTATTAGATCTTATGTTGAAAATTTGCAGTCTCGGACTGCTTCGCGTGCTGACTTATGCTTTGCAGTATCTACACCGTTGCTTCAGCAAATCTTGAAATTTAACTCAAATTCAAAACTTCTACTCCCTGGACACAGCTTTGATTGTTCTTTTAAAAAAAATGGGTCCCTTTATATGTACTCAAAGGAGAAAAATGAAAAAATAAGAGTCTGTTTCATGGGGTATATTAATAAAAGGCTTGATTTGTCTTGGATTGAACATGCTGCCAAACACAGTGCAATTGATTTCTTTCTTCTTGGACCTAATGAACTTAGCTCCAATGATATTAGTAAATTGGAATCTTGTGGTGTAATTTTTTTACCTCCCAAAACTGGGCAGGACCTAAAAGAATTTCTCGCATCATGTCATGTTTTAACAATACCATACAATATAGAGAAAAAAAGCGTGCAAGCAATAGAAGCATCGAACAAGCTTTTCCAATATATTGCATCTGGAAGGCCTATTGTCGCCTCATCAATGCCCAATCTCCTTGAATTGCCTGAATCTGTTTTAACAAAAGCGCACTCTAAACAAGATTTTCTTGAAAAGATTATCCATGTTGCTGAGAGCGACTGCCTTGAGTTTCAAAAGATACGCCTTCGCATAGCTTTTGAAAACACTTGGGAAAAGCGTGGGATTGAAGTTATTCACTATATCGAACAAGCTCTGGTCAACAAAACAAAACACATTAAAAAATAGAGCAAAGAGAGGTTTATTTAAAATGCACAAACAATCAGTCTACATCGTAATCGGAACCCGTCCCGAAGCCATCAAAATGGCCCCCGTCGCCTTGGCGCTTCAAAAAGACACCACGTTTGACCTCTCCATCCTCGCCACGGGGCAGCACGCGGACATGCTGCTCGCTCCTCTGGCCTTCTTCGGCCTCAAGCCTGATTTCAACCTATCCATCATGAAGGAGGGGCAAAGTCTTGATTACATCACGTCCTCCATTCTGGAAGGTGCCGGAAAAGTCTTCGACGAAACTCGCCCCTCGGTCGTCCTCGTCCATGGCGACACCACCACCACCTTCGCGTCGACGCTCGCGGCCTTCTATCGTGGCATTCCAGTCGGGCACGTGGAGGCAGGCCTTCGAAGCCACGATTTCGCCCACCCCTTTCCGGAGGAGATGAACCGCGTGTTGGCAGACAGACTTAGCACCTATTGGTTCTCCCCAACAAAGGGCGCAAAGGAGAATCTGCTTGTCGAAGGGTATCCGGAGGATCGGATATGGGTCACGGGAAACACAGTCATCGATGCGCTTCTGCTCGCGGGGGAAAAGATATCCCGTCCTGCGGATTCGGCGCTTCTTGCTCTTCCTCCCAACGCGAAGTTCATACTTGTCACCGCGCACAGAAGAGAGTCATGGGGGGAGGGGCTTCATCGGATATGTTCAGCAATTGCCGAGATTAACCGGTTTCGCCCTGATATCCGTTTTCTTATCCCCATGCATAAAAACCCGAAGGTACGGGAGGTTTTTTATGAACACTTCGGTGACAATGACAGTTTCATACTATCAGAGCCTTTAGATTATCCGGACTTCGTCTGGGCTATGAAGCATTCCCTCTTTATTTTGAGTGACAGCGGGGGAGTGCAGGAAGAGGCTCCAGCCCTGAAAAAGGCTGTCCTGGTGTTGCGTGACGTGACGGAGCGTCCCGAGGCAGTGGAGGAGGGAACGGCTCTTCTTGTCGGAACGGACAGAGACCGTATCGTAGGTGAGTCACTGAGGCTCCTCGATGCTCTGGAGCAAGGAAAAGTCCATCCTATGAAAAAGAATCCCTTTGGAGACGGACATGCATCGGATATAATAGTTCAGATTCTGAAATCGTTTTGCTGACGAATGTACACATCGAGAGAAAAACTATCGACAAAAAGAGGGCTAGCAATGCATTTTGAGACTATTTCGATTATCGGATTAGGCTACATCGGTCTTCCTACGGCCGCTGCATTTGCAGAAAAAGGGAAAAATGTTGTTGGTGTTGATATAAACGAGAAGGCTGTTCAGACCATCAATCGAGGTGAAATTCATATAGTTGAACCTGGTTTGGCGGAGGTCGTCCGTAAGGCTGTTGCTGAGGGGCACCTTCGGGCGACGACGCAGCCGGAACCTGCAGATGCTTTTCTGATCGCAGTTCCGACCCCGTTTAAGGATGGTCATCAACCTGACCTCTCCTTTGTTGAATCTGCCGCTGAGCTTATTGCCCCTGTTCTGAGCAAGGGGAATCTGGTGGTTCTGGAATCCACGTCTCCGGTAGGTACGACAGAAAAAATAGCGGAATGGCTTGCGGAAGCCCGTCTTGATCTCTCCTTTCCTCAAAATGCGGGAGAGGTGTCCGATATTCGGATAGCTCACTGTCCTGAGCGAGTCCTTCCCGGCAGGATCTTGTATGAACTGGTACACAACGATCGTGTCATCGGAGGCATAACCCCTAGTTGTTCGGAAGCTGCCGCAAGCCTTTACAAAATTTTTGTTGAGGGCGAATGTGTCCTCACCAATGCACGGACTGCGGAGATGTGCAAACTTACCGAAAACAGCTTTCGAGACGTCAACATCGCTTTTGCCAACGAGCTGTCCATTATCTGCGACAAACAGGGCATAGATGTCTGGGAACTGATACGGCTGGCCAACCGCCATCCAAGGGTGAATATTCTTCAACCCGGACCGGGAGTCGGAGGGCATTGTATCGCTGTTGATCCTTGGTTCATAGTCAGTCAGGCACCAGAGGAAGCCCGTCTGATCCGTACAGCCCGTGAAGTGAATGACAATAAACCGGAGTGGGTGGTACGCAAAGTGAAAGAGGCGGTTGCAGAGTTTCTGAAAGAGCACCCAGAAAAAACGGAAAAGGACATCACTATCGCTTGTTTTGGACTGGCTTTCAAACCGGATATCGATGACCTGCGTGAGAGTCCGGCGATTACCGTTATTCAGAAGATCGTAGAGTCCTTTACAGGGCGCATGCTGTTTGTGGAACCAAATATACAGAATCTGCCAACAAAATTAACACAGTCGGGGGAGCTTGTTTCAACTGCTGATGCGCTTGCGCTGTCTGATATCGCCGTTCTTCTCGTTGATCACAAGGAGTTCAAGCCCATAAACTGGCGAAACTCGGACAAGATTCTTGTTTCGGCAAGGGAAATCTCAGGCAACCAATAAACAATTCAAAACTGATCACGAAAGTGAGTTGTTCCTTTGATGAAACAGATACTACAGGACATGGCAAACGGCGCTACAGTGGTTACTGAAGCTCCGACACCTTCTGCAGGCAGTGGTACGCTTCTGATTGCTTCAACGACATCGCTGATTTCATCCGGAACAGAAAGGATGCTGGTGGATTTCGGCCGGGCTTCGTATTTGGAAAAGGCCCGGCAGCAACCTGAGAAGGTTAAAATGGTGCTTGAGAAAGTGAAGACCGACGGCCTTTTAACCACTGTAGACGCTGTACGTTCAAAACTGGCCCAGCCGTTGCCTCTTGGTTACTGCAACGTGGGTGTAGTCTCCGAGATTGGCAAGGGAGTGAAAGGCTTTTCTCCCGGAGACCGTGTTGTCTCCAATGGTCCTCATGCCGATGTGGTGAAGGTTCCGCTCAATCTCTGCGCCCGAATTCCTGATAAGGTTGACGACGAATCTGCTGCCTTTACCGTGGTAGCAAGCATAGGTCTACAGGGAATTCGGTTGGCAAAACCTACTCTTGGAGAGTCTTTTGCTGTAACGGGAACAGGCCTGATTGGGCTGTTGACAGTGCAGCTTTTGCTTGCCCATGGTTGCCGTGTGCTCGCGATAGATTTAGATGAATCCAAACTTGCCCTGGCGCGATCTTTCGGAGCCGAGACATGCAACCCCGCGAAGAGTGAGGACCCCGTGGAGGCTGGAATGGCATTCAGCCGGGGGAGGGGCGTAGATGGCGTGTTGATCACTGCGTCCACACAATCATCGGTTCCCGTTGTCCAGGCTGCAAAAATGTGCCGGAAGCGCGGCAGAATTATTCTCGTCGGCGTTACGGGGCTTGAGTTGAACCGTTCAGATTTCTATGAGAAGGAACTAACCTTCCAGGTTTCCTGTTCCTATGGACCTGGCCGGTATGATCCTGCCTATGAGGAGCGGGGAAACGACTATCCCTTCGGTTTTGTCCGCTGGACAGAGCGCCGGAATTTCGAAGCCGTTTTGGACATGATGGCGAGCGGCAGGCTGGATGTTAAACCCTTAATCTCTCACCGTTTCCAATTTGAAGAGGCCCCGAGGGCGTATAAGCTGCTCACAGAAGAGAGATCCGTTCTCGGTGTTCTGCTGGAGTATAAGTCGGATTTCTCAACAAGGATGAAAAAGTCAATCCCCCTCAAAGAAGGCGGAAGATCTGCGCATTCAGCAACAAATCCTGTACTTGGGTTCATAGGTGCCGGGAATTATGCTTCCAGGATGCTTATCCCGGCATTCAAAGCTGCAGGGGCAAAATTCCACACCATAGTTACCTCGGGAGGAATCAGCGGTGTTGTGAACGGTTCAAAGGCAGGTTTTGTCGAAGCCTCGACCGACATGGACGAGATGCTGAAAAATGAGAGCATCAACACCGTGGTAATAGTAACCCGTCACGATACACATTCCCGCTTCGTTTCCATGGCGCTGCAAGCAGGCAAGAACGTCTTCGTGGAAAAACCGCTGGCTATCACACCTGAAGGACTTGCCGACGTAGAACGTACCTATTCCGAGTCTCAAATGAACGGCAAGGGGCTGCACCTGATGGTAGGGTTCAATCGCAGATTTTCCCCTCAAATTCAAAAGATCAAGGAACTGCTTGAGCCTGTTAAGGAACCAAAAGTCTTTCTGATGACTATGAACGCCGGGGCCATTCCAGCGGATCACTGGACACAGAACCTGGAGGTCGGAGGTGGCCGCATCCTGGGAGAAGCATGTCACTTTGTCGATCTTATGCGCTTCCTGGCTGGTTCACCGATAGTTTCGGTTCAGGCACGACGTATGGGGAACTGCGGCTCAGTGCCGGTTACAGAGGACAAGGCAGTGATAACCCTTGGTTTTGAAGATGGTTCGCTTGGATCTATTCATTATTTGGCAAACGGTGCGGCGAGTTTTCCAAAAGAGCGGATTGAAGTCTTTTCTGCGGGGAGAGTTCTACAGCTCGACAACTTTAGGAAGTTGAGAGGGTACAATTGGCCAGGTTTCAAAAGAATGAATCTCTGGCGGCAGGACAAGGGGCAGAAGCAGTGCGCGAAGGCTTTCTTGGAGGCTGTGGAAAAGAGCCTGCCGACGCCGATTTCTGCGGAGGAGATTTTTGAAGTATCGCGGATCACTCTTGAAGCAACTGCTCTTCTTCGGGAACAGGGATGAAGGAAATTCGTCTAAGCCTCCAAAGCATATGGTCTTTGGGAATCAACAATGTTCTGCGTGTTCTTATCTACCGTTTGGGGCTTAAGGCACATTTGCACCCTGCATGCAGACTAAAGGCAAAAACACCGAAAGGGCCTTTTTTCAGTGATTGTTTTTTGGGTCCGGTGAATGCATCCCCATCGAGTAAATGGGATGGTAAATCACTAAGTTTCAGCTGGTATGAGCGATCCCTTGTGGGAAAATGTCCGGAGTGGTTTTTGAATCCCTTTACAGGGAAAAGGTTTTGCAATTGCAGCGCCGAATGGTGGAAGATTCCTGATTTCGACCCTGAAGTCAGCGATATAAAAACCGTTTGGGAAGCGTCCCGTTTTGACTGGCTCATTGCAATGGCACAGAGGTCTCGCAATGGGGAGAAAGAATCATTAAAGATATTAAACCAATGGCTGGAGGATTGGAACGAGAAAAACCCTCCATACAAAGGGCCAAACTGGAAATGTGGACAGGAAGCCTCGTTCCGTGTATTTCACCTTGCTATCGCCGGAGTGATTTTAGGGCAGATCGAAAAACCGCTTCCAGGATTACCCCAAATGCTCCATGTCCATCTGCGGCGTATTGATTCAACAACTGGTTATGCGGTAGCCCAAAACAATAATCATGGAACGTCTGAGGCCGCGGCTCTTTTTATCGGCGGAAAGTGGCTTGAATCTCTCGGGGATCCTCTAGGGGAAAAATGGGCAATAAAGGGCAGACAACTCCTGGAAGACAGGATCGGTCGTCTTGTGATGAAAGACGGCAGTTTCAGCCAGTACTCGGTGAATTATCACAGGTTACTGCTCGATACCGTATCATTGGTTGAGCTGTTCCGAATTTACTTCAAGGCACTTTCTTTTTCAAAAGCATGGTATTTCAGGGTAAAGGCTGCAGTGGAATGGCTCAGGTCGCTTGTTGACGAGACGAACGGTGATGCTCCAAATCTTGGCGCAAACGATGGTGTCCTTCTTTTGCCTCTTTCGCCAACAAACTACAGGGATTTTCGGCCTTCCGTACAGCTTGCTTCCGTGCTTTTTGCAGGGGCGGCAGCATATAAAAGTGATGGTGCATGGAGCGAAATACTGAAGTGGCTGAATCTTCCCGTTCAGAAAAATACAGTTTTACCTGTGAGACAAAATCAGAATTTTGACGAAGGCGGTTACGCGGTCCTCTGTTCACAGGCAAAGAATATAACCGTAATTTTCCGGTACCCTAGATTCCGTTTTCGCCCAGGTCATTCGGACGCCCTCCATGTTGATCTCTGGAAAAACGGAGTAAATATGCTTCGGGATGGAGGGAGCTTCAGTTATTCAGATCTCAAATGGCACCACTATTTTTCTGGTGTAGAAAGCCATAATACAATACAATTTGACGGCAGAGACCAAATGCCGCGGCTTAGCAGATTTCTTTTTGGGAAGTGGCTTCAGACCGAACGTTTCGAAGAAGTAAAAGTATCTGATGATGAGGCTTCAGCCTCAGCAGGCTACATTGATTGGCAAGGGGCAAGGCATTTTCGCGGTCTTGTCCTAAAAGAAAACCTGCTTGAGGTGACCGATGAAATCGAAGGCTTCTCGAAGAATGCCGTATTGAGGTGGCGCCTTTTTGAATCCTCATGGAGCCTTCTTGGCGGAATCCTATCGGATGGTAAATGTACGCTAAATGTAGATGCAAATGTTCCAGTTGTACGAATGGAACTTGTCGAAGGTTGGGAATCTTTGTATTACTTGAAAAAAAGAGTTATACCTGTCTTGGAAGTGGAAGTAAGAAAACCTGGAAGAATAAGATCGGAGTTTCATTGGTGACCATGAAAATACTCTATTTCCACCAGCATTTTTCCACCCCTAAAGGATCTACTGGAACCCGTTCATATGAGATGTCACAGAGGCTTCTGGCAAGAGGCCATAGTGTAACCATGGTATGCGGAAGTTACTCAGGGGGTTGTACTGGTATTGAAAGGCCATTCGTCGGTGGTTGTAGGCGTGGATTTGTTGACGGGATCGACGTAATTGAGTTTGACCTGGCTTACTCAAATAATGACAGTTTCTTAAAAAGAACTGTGCAATTTATGAAGTTTGCGGTTAAAAGCATACGGCTTGCATTCACTGAAGAGTACGACTTGGTTTTCGCAACAACTACACCTCTTACGGCAGGAATACCGGGAATTTTCGCCCGTTGGCTTCGGGGGAAACCTTTTGTTTTTGAGGTCAGAGATTTATGGCCAGAGTTGCCAAAGGCAATGGGGGTAATTAGTAATCCCATTGTTTTAGGTGCAATGTCCCTTCTTGAATGGTTGAGTTATCGTTCTGCGAACAGGTTGATTGGACTCGCTCCGGGAATAGTGTCAGGTATAGAACGAAGAGGTGTTTCCAGTGACAAAATCACTCTTATTCCAAATGGTTCAGATTTATCAATTTTCGCAAAGCCTAAAGACTGTTGGACCCCTGAAGGTGTGGGGAAGGAAGACCTGTTGGCAGTTTTTTCTGGTACACATGGTATTGCAAATGGTCTTGACGCTGTTCTGGACGCAGCAATAGAACTTAAGAGTCGAGGACGAAAAGATATCAAAATAGTGCTTGTCGGGCAGGGAAAACTGAAAGCATCGCTTGAGCAGAGAGTTCTGAGGGAGAAACTGGACAACGTAATTTTTCTGCCTCCCGTTGATAAACACCACTTGGCAGGTTTGTTGGGTGCATCAGATGTAGGTCTCCAGGTACTGGCAAATGTTCCTGCTTTTTACTATGGTACTTCTCCAAACAAATTTTTTGACTATATCGCGGCCGGGTTACCCGTATTGACAAATTACCCCGGATGGATCGCGGATCTTATTAACTCAAATAAGTGTGGTTTTGCCGTTCCACCTGAAGATGAAAAGTCATTTGCAGATGTCTTGGAAAAGGCTGCAAATGACAGGGAAATTCTTAAAGAAATGGGCAAAAGAAGCCAGCTTCTGGCTAATAGAGAATTTGACAGGCAGAAGCTGGCGGAAAGATTTGTCGATTGGCTCGAAGGAACAGTGCTCAGCAAAAAGACTTTTTAAGGGAAGATATTACTGCTCCTTGCTCTCCATTAGAAAGGCCAGACCCTGAGGGAAGACAGATCCCGTTGGCAAAAAGTTCGTCAGAAACAGTTTCGTCTTCCTGGTGCTGGAAGTATTCGTATTTTTCGAAAACGGGCTGAAGATGCATGGGTTTCCATACCGGGCGGGACTCGATGTTTTCTTCCTGCAGTGCTTTCATGATATCGGCGGGGGTCACTCCAGTCCGAGGATCAACGAGCATCAC
>Ga0228536_1002440_pt1 | contig 10803 bp, 8 predicted proteins | sample SJ1Smetagenome_FD_168611 | JGI IMG/M metagenome (GOLD analysis project Ga0228536, IMG submission 168611) | Enriched culture of PCE-dechlorinating microbial communities from Ithaca, New York, USA - SJ1.S | ecosystem: Engineered > Modeled > Simulated communities (microbial... > Unclassified... | reverse complement strand
AACGAATTCCCCTCGGGGGAATTCCACATACTGAGCCTCCGAGCCGTATTTCCTGTGGGGTGTGTTCTCTATGGAATGCGGCCGTTAGGGTGTGTCCGGAAACAGACATGCCTCCCGTGTTTGGCAAGGAGAGCTGCAAATTCCACGTTTTTAGCGGAGACTGCGATCCTTCCCGGGGTGCAGTCTCTTTTTTCGTGAAAGGCGGAATTGCGGTGAAAGACGATGAAAGTGGAAACCCTGCCGGTTGAGCAGGCTGTCGGGAAGGTCATCTCGCACGATCTGACCCTCATCGATCCCGAGAAGGGGTTCAAGGGAGCCCGCTTCAAGAGGGGTCATCGAATCGAAAAGGAAGATGTTCCCCTTCTCAAGCGCATGGGGAAATCCAACATCGCTTTTCTCGAACTCGCTCCCGACGAAGTCCACGAGGACGACGCGGCGCTCCTCCTCGGCCGCCGCATGAAGGGTGAGGGCCTCGATCTCCAGGGCCCCTCGGAGGGGCGGTGTGCCCTCTGTGCCGACCGGGACGGCCTGCTTTTCTACCGCGACGAAGACATCGACTTCATCAATGCCGACCCGGACTGGATCTTCGCCACCCGCCCCAACAAAACCGCGATCACCCAAGGGACCGTCGCCGCCGTCTTCCGGGTCGGACCTCTCGTGGTGAAACGCGGGCAGGTCGATCGGGCCCTGTCGGCATCCCCTCTCTCGGTTCTCCCCTGGATTCCCTACCCCACGGCGCTGGTGACCACGGGGAGGGAGATCTTCGACGGCACCGTAAAGGACGCCTTCCTCCCCAAGCTTCGGGAAAAGATCGTCCCCTACGGCGCCACCCTTCTCGGGAACACCGTCTGCCCCGACGATGATTCCGTCATCCGAAGCGCCGCCGCGTCCTGGCTGGAAAAAGGCGCCCGCGTGGTTCTCTGCACCGGCGGAATGAGCGTCGATGTCGACGACAGGACGCCGAAAGCGATAGCTTCCTTGTGCGATGAAGTCGTGTTCCGGCGAATTCCCGTGATTCCCGGAGCCAATCTGATGCTTGCCCGCAAGGGAGACTCTCTGATTCTGGGGGTCCCCGCCTCGGCGGCTTTCGCCGAGCGGACCTCTCTGGACATTCTCCTCGATCGCATCTATGCGGGCATCGCTCCTACGGGAGAGGAAGTACGACGTTGGGGAAGGGGGGGTTTGTGCAGGGATTGCGTTTCATGTTCCTACCCCGGATGCGTTTTTTCCGCGCGCGGGTAACCGATCCTCACAAGAAAGGAGTTTGAGCGATGGGAACCTCTCCGGTCACCGCCATCATCAACGGTAAAACCATTACCGCGCAACCAGGCATGACCATCATGCAGGCAGCCCAGGCCAACGGCATCAAGATTCCGTCCCTGTGCTTCCATCCTGCTCTTGCATCCAGCGGCGCATGCCGCGTCTGCCTCGTGGAGGTGGAAAAGAACCCCAAGCTTCTTCCGGCCTGCACCACGCCTCTGACGGAAGGCATGGTCATTTCCACCCACAGCTCCAAGGCCGTCGCGGCAAGGAAGTTCGTCGTTGAGATGATCCTCATCCGTCACCCTCTGGACTGCTTCTCCTGCGAATCCAACGGCAGGTGCGACCTGCAGGATCTCGCCTACGAACTGGGCATCGAGAAATCGCCCTTCCAGGAGAAAGGGAGTGTCTGCACCGACTACGCCCTTGACGACACCAATCCCTTCTATATCCGGGACATGAACAAGTGCGTTCTCTGCGGCCGCTGCGTCAGGGCCTGCGACTGGCAGTCGGGCTACCACGCCATCGACTTCCAGTTCCGGGGCATCAAGACGACGATCAATCCCCCGGTGGGCCGCAAGCTCGAAGAATCGGACTGCGTCTTCTGCGGTCAGTGCGTTCAGGCCTGTCCCGTCGGCGCACTCACCGAAAAGAAGGCCGTCGGACAGGGGCGGCCCTGGCAGAGCCGGACGGTCCGCACCACCTGCGCCTACTGCGGCGTAGGCTGCCAACTCGACCTCCACGTGAAGGGCGACAAGATCGTCCGCGTGACGGGCACCGAAGACGGCATGCCCAACAAGGGCAGGCTCTGCGTCAAGGGACGTTTCGGCTACGACTTCATCTACTCCGACGACCGCATCACCAGGCCTCTCATCCGTGTCCGCAAAGGCGAGCACAAGAGCCCTGATGACGAGTTCCGCGAAGCCTCGTGGGACGAGGCTCTCGATCTCGTCTCATCCCGATTCCGGGAGGTGATCGAAAAGCACGGCCCGGACGCGGTGGGAGGAGTCAGCTGCGCGAGAAGCATCAACGAAGACTCGTACAGCATGCAGAAGCTCTTCCGCATGGTCTTCAAATCGAACAACATCGACCACTGTGCACGGGTCTGACATGCTCCTACAGTAGCGGGGCTACTGACCAGTTTTGGAGCAGGCGGAATGACCAACACTGTCGGAGAGTTCGCCAAGGCGAAACTCCTCTTCTGCATCGGGACCAACATGACCGAGGCTCACCCCGTGGCGGCGACCTACCTGAAAAACGGCGTCAACACGGGCACGAAACTCATCGTCGTCGATCCGCGCCGGCAGGAGCTGGCCGATTACGCCGATATCTTTGCGCAGTTGCGGGTGGGGTCGGATATCGCCTTCCTGAACGGCATCATGAACGTGCTGATCCGGGAGGATCTCTACGACAAACGCTTTGTGGAGGAGCATTGCGAGAACTTCGACGCTCTGGCGGCGAAGGTCGCCGAATATCCTCCCGAGCGGGCGGCGGAAATCAGCGGCGTGCCGGAGCAGACCATCATCGACATCGCCAGAATGCTCGGAACGATCAAGCCGGCCATGGTCATCTACACCCTCGGCATCACCGAGCACAACACGGGAAAACGGAACGTCATGTCCCTGGCCAACCTCCAGATGCTTCTCGGCAACATGGGCGTCGAGGGCGGCGGAGTGAACCCCATGCGGGGGCAGAACAACGTCCAGGGAGCCTGCGACATGGGGGCCATGCCCAACATGTACTGCGGCTACCAGAAGGTGGACAACCCCGAACTCAACGGGAAGTTCGCCAAGTTCTGGGGCGTCGACAGCCTGCCCGACAAGCCGGGGCTGAAGATCGCCGAGATCGTCAACGGATTGCCGAGCGGAAAGGTCAAGGCCTTCTGGATCTTCGGCGAAAACCTCGTGGCCACCGAACCGGACATCAAACACGTCTCCCACTGCCTCAATTCGGCGGAGTTCCTGGTGGTGCAGGACATCTTCCAGAACGAGACCACTCCCTTCGCCGACGTCATCCTCCCCTCGGCGGCATGGTGCGAGGATGAAGGCACCTTCACCAACACCGAGCGCCGGGTGAGCCGGGTCCGGAAGATCAAGGAGGCCCCCGGCGAGGCGAAGCCGAACTGGTGGATCTTCAAGGAGACGGCGAAGCGCTTCGGCCACGACTGGCCCTCCGACAGCGGGCAGGAACTCTGGGACAACGAGATCTCCGTCCTCTGCCCCGCCTTCGCCGGGATCAAGTTCGCGAGAATGGACGCCATCGGCGGCATCCAGTGGCCCTGCCCCTCGGAGGACCACCCCGGAACGCCCATCCTTCACAAGGACGGCAAATTCTCCCGCGGCAAGGGGAACTTCCAGGCCATCGACTGGATTCCCGACGCCGAGCAGCCCGACGAGGAGTACCCGCTTGTCCTCAGCACGGGGCGCCGCCTGGTTCACTATCACTCGCGGACCCAGACGGGGCGGGCGATCGGCTTCAACGAGCGGATGCCCGAGGAGTGCGCCGACATCTCCGTCGAAGACGCCCAGGCCCTGGGAATCGCCGACGGCGAGACCATCCGGGTGAAATCCCGGCGCGGCGAAGTCGCCATCAAGGCGAACGTCTCCAAGCGGATGCCCAAGGGCATGGTCTGGATGTCCTTCCATTTCAGGGACACCAACGCCAACCACCTGCTGAGCGGCGATGTGAAGACCTTTGACCCGGACACGCTCACGCCGTCCTACAAGGCCTGCGCCGTAAAGATCGAAAAGATCGAGAAGCAGGTCGTATGAACTTCGGGCGCTTTTCCTCCTACGAGGGATTTTTGAACGAGCTCGAAGCGTTCCATGGCAAAAAGGCCCCCGGAGGCGTCCTGGGACTTCAGATGGTCAACCTGGCCTGGGACCTTCTTCCGAAAGGCATTCTCATGGACGTCATCTGCGAGACGAGGAAATGCCTGGCAGATGCGATTCAGCTTCTGACACCCTGTACGGTGGGGAACCACTGGCTGAAAATCGTCGACACGGGGCGCTTCGCGGCCGTGTTCTATGACAAACAGACCGGTGAAGGGGTCAGGATTTCTCTCAACATGGAAGAGATGAAACGTCATGCCGCCGTCAACGAATGGTTCCTGAAGCTCGTCCCGAAAAAGGAGCAGAACCTTCAGGCCATTCTCGACGGGATCAACGAAGGAGGGGCTTCCCTCTTCAACCACTGCCCCGTGACGGTGGATCCGGAAGTGCTGAAGGCCCGGCCCAAGGTCCCTCCGGTGATCTGTCCCGGCTGCAAAGAGGCCTATCCGCCCTTCCACGGCGCTCTCTGCCGGGGATGCCAGGGCGTCACGGAAGCCTACTTTCACCGGCGTCCGCAGTAAAAAACGCGAACGCAAGGGAAGCGAGAGGGGAGCGGCTGACGCCGCTCCCCTCTCGCCTGTGTCAGCCCGATGCCGTGGCCGACATGGGAGATCCTCTGCTCCCGCCACGGACCGGCGCCCGGGGCCTTCTTCATCGACCTCGACAACGCCTTCGCCATCCAGGGCTTCATCGCCTTCCCGGGCTGACTTTTGGCCTTTCCTAGTCTATAGTGATAAAAGTTCCCCTATCCGATACGATGCAGAAAGGAGACCTCATGGCCCATCTCTTCCGCTGCCCACCACCTACGGAAAGCCGCTGAAGCAGAGGTGTTCACTTTCCGGAAATACAGCCCTGCGCCGACGGCGCAAAGCCGCCGGGAGGTTGTTCGTGGACAGCAGAAGGAGTGAAACGTCATGGGAGTCAGAACGTCGTCATGGGCGCTCTCTGCGGCCGCCTTCATTCAGATGGCGGGAGTGGGGCTGATCGTCGCCTTCCTGCCGGGGCGGATGATGGAGCTTTCCGGCTCGATCCGCTGCGTCGGCTATCTCGCCTCGGTCTTCGCCGTACCTTTCGTGCTCTTTCAGCTTCCGCTGGGCCATCTGGCCGACCACCACGGATGTAAGGCCTTCATCGTCGTCGGCTACCTTCTCGCGGGCCTCACGGGGCTTCTCTTTTTCAGGTCCGCCACGGCCGGGAGTCTTCTGGCCGGGCGCCTCCTCCAAGGCGTCGGCGAGATACCGACCTGGGCCCTCGCCCCGGCTCTCCTTTCGCTGCTTTTCCCCCGCTCCAAGGGAGAGGCCATCGGGATCTACAACGCCTCGATACACCTGGGCCTGACGGTGGGGAGCCTTCTCAGCATCTCCCTCGCTCTCTCCGGAGACGGCAGGGGCGCCTTTCTGCTCTACGCGGCCATGAGTCTGGCGGCGGCCCTGATCGTGGCCCTTCTCGTGAAGGACCCCTTCTCCGCCCGGAGAGAATCGGCAGAAAAGAGGGGCTGGCGAGAACTCTTTCAGGCCCTGAAGACCCTCCGCCGCCCCGCCCTCCAGGCCGGCATCATCCTCTACGGCGGAGGGTACGGCACCTTCGTGACGGTCATCCCCGCCACCCTCCTCCGGCAGAGCGCCTCCGCCCAGGGGAGAGTCTCCCTTTTCTTCGCCCTCTTCTACATCGCCATCAGCCTCTCCCAGATCGTCGCCGGGAAGATCTCCGACAGAAGAGGACGGGACGTCATCCTCCACGCCGGGCTGGCCCTCGTGGCGGCCGGACTGGCCCTCCTTCCCGCCGTCGACGGAACCGGGACTCTGGCCTTCCTCGCCCTGGCCGCCTTCGGTCTGGGCATGTTCTGCGTCTCCTCCCTGGCACTCCTCCAGGAGGCCCTTCCCCTTTCCCTCCGAGGCTCGGCCTCGGGCCTCTTCTACCTGCTCTGGGGCGTGGGCTATTTTCTCATGCCGCCCCTTCTGGGCTGGTTCGGAGCAACCTTCGGCCAGGGGATGATCTTCCCTCTGATGGCTCTCCTCTTCGCCGCCGAAACGGTTGTCCTGCGCCTCTCACCGGCAGACCGAACGGCGGATCAGAAGTAGCGGTCATCACCACGGTCTGCGCCGGACTTTCCCCGGCGCAGACCGTGGTGATGGGGAATCCCTCCAGGCTCACCGATCTGCTTGCCGCGACGAACGGCGCGTCATGTTGCAAAAATCCAGACAGCCCGTCCGATGAAGCTTCGAGATGCTCAACCCCGCCAGAACGCCCTGGCGGGTCCCTTCGATGTCGGCCACGACACTTCCCGCCAGGACATCGACGCCGTAATCCTTGAGGAGCACCTCCGAAAGGGGCGTCGTCGCCCCAAGGATCACCCGGTAGGCCCGGGACGACAGCTTCAGGTAGTGGGCCATCGACCGCGAAAGCAGGGCCGTCCCGGTCATCCCCACCACATCGCAGGCACTCAGGGCCTCGTCCCATTTCTCCGGCGCCAGGCGATCGGGCGTGTCCTTCAGCTCGAGCAGATAAAGCCGGCGGGCGTGCTCGCGGAGCCGTTCGGTAAAGGGGAAATCTCCGACCACCACCACGTCCCGCCCCGTGCCGTGCTGAAGGAGCAACTCCAGCGCGTTGGGGCTCTCCTCATCCGCCACGGGGGCCAGGGCGGCATTGAGGGCGGCGGCCCCCAGGCTCCGGTTCAACAGGAGATCGTCATAAAGGAGAGAGGCCGCCTCCTTCAGCGTCGCCCCCTGCATCTGTTCACCCCGGAAGCGCTCCCGCTGCGACGAGCTTCCCAGCGTCGTCGCCAGGGCGCCCCGATCTCCCGAGCGGATGAAAATCTGCTTCGGCCCCAGAAGGATCTCGTCGACCCGATCATCGGGGAAAGCCATCGAAACGATCAGACGATCGACGAGAAGCCTCTCGTCACCGGTCATGGCCCTCTCGGGCGCCTCGGCGAAAGGCCTCGTGCAGTGACACTTGTGCTCTTCCACTTGAAAGACTCCTTTCCTGACCTTGTCGTTGCCCTCCTTACGGGCTCCACCGCCTGTCGTTGCGTTTCTTTCGCTTCCATTCTAAGGGAATCAACGAGGATTAACAGCGCTCCAGCCGGGGAGATTGCGAAGACCGGAAAACAACCTGATTTTTCTGAATTTTACTTGCTTTGCCATTCAATCACTGCGGCTTCACCTTGACAGATTCCGTCGACGATGGGTATGATGCAGGAACAAGGGGCCCTCTGAAGGCTCCCCATATGTCGCAGATGTTCGGGAATCCGGTTTGAATCCGGAACGGCCCCGCCACTGTAACCGTGACGAAACCGCATGGCCACCGATCCACCTCGGGAAGGCGCGGAAGTAGGAAGAACGGGAGTCAGGAGACCGGTCTGCGGCAGAAGACAGGCCAGGTCTGCGCGGGCGGACGTTGCCGGGGAAAAGGGAGAAAGAGGCCCTTTTTTCGTTTTTCCGTTGCGACGACGAGACTGCCCGGTTTGAGGGGCAGTCTTTTTTTTGCGCCCGAAATTCCGCAAAGGAAAGGAAGGCAATCATGGCGAGCGACATTCAGGAAGAGCTTCGAGAAAAACCTGCCGTCTTCTTCGACGAGTTTCCTCCCCCCACCTACGAGGCGTGGAAAGCAGCCGCCGAGACGACCCTCAAGGGGGCTCCCTTCGAAAAACGCCTCTTGACGGCCACTCACGAGGGGATCACGCTGGAGCCGATCTACACGGCCGACCACGTCAGGGATCTCCCTCTGGAGGGGGCGCTTCCGGGCCGGGCTCCTTTCCTCCGGGGGGCCACGGCCTCGGGCTACCTGGCCCGCCCCTGGGGCGTCGCCCAGGGGTGCGACGAGATCCTGCCGGAAGAGGCAGGAGCCGTCATGAAGGAGGAGCTCGAAAAGGGGGCCACGATCATCCACTTCGTCCTCGACGAGGCCACCCGCAGAGGGCTCGACGCCGATCCGGCCGGCGCCGGCGGCAGAGGGCTATCCCTCTCCACACTGGACGACCTCGACGGACTCTTCCGCGACCTCGACCCGACGGGCCATCCCCTTCACATCGGCGCCGGCTTCTCGGCGGCGCCGCTTCTGGGCCTTTTCGCCGCCCTGGCCCGGGCCCGGGGGCGTGAGGCCGAACTCAAGACGTGCCGCGGCTGCGTCGGAGCCGATCCGCTGGGGGCCCTGGCCTCCTCGGGAAGCCTCCCCTGCCCTCTCGACGAGCTCTACGACGAAATGGCCGTGACGGCCCGCTGGGCCGCCGAAAAAATGCCCGCCATGAAGACGATCCTGATCCACGGCGACGTCTACCACGACGGAGGGGCCTCGGCGACGGAGGAAATCGCCTGCGCCGCCGCCACGGCCATCGCCTACATCCGGGCCCTCCAGATCCGGGGCTTCGATATCGGCGAAATCGCCGCGGGAATGCGCTTTTCCCTCTCCCTCGGGGCCAACTTCTTCATGGAAATCGCCAAGATCCGGGCCATGCGCCGGATCGGCTCCGCCATCATCGAGGCCTTCGGAGGCGATGCCGACTCCCACCCCATCGATATCTTCGCCAGGACCTCCCGCTTCACCCAGACCGTCTACGATCCCTACGTCAATATCCTTCGCGCCACCTCCCAGGCCTTCTCCGGCGTCGTCGGAGGAGTCGCCGCCATGGAGGTGACCCGCTTCGACGAGGCGATCCGCTCGGGAGGCGAACAGTCACGCCGCATCGCCCGGAACATCCAGATCATGCTCCAGAGCGAATTCGACCTGACTCAGCCCGTCGACCCCGGGGGCGGCTCCTGGTACATCGAGAGCCTGACCGATCAGGTCGCCCGAAAGGCCTGGAAGGAGATGCAGGAGATCGAGACCGCGGGAGGCCTCTTCCGAGCCCTTTCGGAAGGCTCCGTCCAGAAAACGGTCGACGCCACGCTGGAACGGCGCCGGAAAAAGCTCGCCACCCGCTCCGACCGGGCCGTGGGGACCAACATGTACGCCAACGTCCTCGAAAGGCCGCTTCAGGAGGAGCGGGACCTGTCGGCGCTCCGGGCAAAACGCCGCACCGACGTCGAGGCCTTCCGCGCCGACATCGACGAAAGACACTGCCTCGAAAGGCTGGAGGCCATCCCTCCCGCCCCCGGCGGTGACCCGACGGCCTTCATGGAGAGCCTGGCCGAGGCCTTCTTCGCCGGAGCCACCCTCCAAGAGGTGAGAGACCGTCTCAACGACGGCTTCGAGGGAACCGTGTCCGTCGCGCCCCTGACCCCCAGGCGGTGGACGGAGCCCTTCGAGGACCTCAGGAGACGGACGGAAAAATCCGCCGAGGCAGGCCGGGCGATCCGCGTCTTCCTGGCCAACATGGGCCCCATCCCCCAGCACAAGGCTCGGGCCGACTTCAGCGCCGGCTTCATGGAAGTCGCCCACTTCGAGGTCCTGCGCAACGACGGCTTCGACGACGTCGCGAAAGCGGCTCAGGCCGCCGTCGAAGCCGAGGCCGACGTGACGGTCATCTGCTCCACCGACGAGACCTACCCCGACCTCGTCCCTCCCCTGGCTCAGGCGATCAGGAAGGCCCGCCCCGACATGATCGTCCTCCTCGCCGGGGCGCCGGCTCCGGAGCACAAGGAGACCTACCTGGCGGCCGGCGTCGACGACTTCATCCACGTCCGCGCCGACTGCCTCAAGATCCTCACCGACATCCAGAAAGCGAGGGGGCTCTGCTGATGTATGCCAAACCCGATTTCAGCCACATCGCCTTTCCCGCGACCCGAAAAGGAGCGGACTCCCCGGAAGCATGGCGTGACCGGGTCGAAAGAGAGACGGGCAAGCCCTTCGACGCCCTCTTCCGCCGGACCATGGAACAGATCGACGTGGCCCCTCTCTACACCGAGGCCGACTACGAGGGGATGAGCCACCTTCCCTACATGGCCGGTCTTCCCCCCTTCCTGCGCGGCCCCTACCCCACCATGTACGTGACCCGCCCCTGGACGGTCCGCCAGTACGCCGGGTTCTCCACCGCCGAGGAGAGCAACGCCTTCTACCGGCGCAACCTCGCGGCGGGACAGAAAGGGCTCTCCATCGCCTTCGACCTGGCCACCCACAGGGGCTACGACTCGGACCATCCCCGGGTGGTGGGCGACGTGGGCAAGGCCGGCGTCGCCGTCGACTCCATCCTCGATATGGAGATCCTCTTTTCGGGCATCCCCCTGGGGCAGATGTCGGTCTCGATGACGATGAACGGCGCCGTCCTCCCCGTCATGGCCTTCTACATCGTCGCCGCCGAAGAGCAGGGCGTCGACAAGTCGGTCCTTTCGGGGACGATCCAGAACGACATCCTCAAGGAGTTCATGGTCCGCAACACCTACATCTACCCGCCGGCGACATCGATGCGGATCATCGGCGACATCTTCGCCTACACCTCCAGGAACATGCCCAAGTTCAACAGCATCAGCATCTCCGGCTACCACATGCAGGAGGCGGGGGCCACGGCCGACATCGAGCTGGGCTACACCCTCGCCGACGGCCTGGAGTACATCCGCACCGGCCAGGCGGCGGGGCTGGCCATCGACGACTTCGCCCCGCGGCTTTCCTTCTTCTGGGCCATCGGAAAGAACTACTTCATGGAAGTCGCCAAAATGCGGGCCGCCCGCATGCTCTGGGCCAAGATCGTCAAGCAGTTCAACCCTCAGAAGCCCAAGTCCATGGCCCTGCGGACCCACTCCCAGACGTCGGGATGGAGCCTCACCGCCCAGGACCC
>Ga0228536_1002438_pt1 | contig 10818 bp, 12 predicted proteins | sample SJ1Smetagenome_FD_168611 | JGI IMG/M metagenome (GOLD analysis project Ga0228536, IMG submission 168611) | Enriched culture of PCE-dechlorinating microbial communities from Ithaca, New York, USA - SJ1.S | ecosystem: Engineered > Modeled > Simulated communities (microbial... > Unclassified... | reverse complement strand
TTCCGCGGCTCGGACCGGCGCTTCATCGAGCGCTTCCTCGCGGACTATCCCGGCGCCGCCATCTATCGCCTGGTCCGGAGCTTTCGCTGCGCACCGGGTATCATCGGCGCCGCAGGTCGCCTCGTGGGGGCCGAACTCGGCGGGTCCGGCACCGTCGTCGCGCTCTCGCGCTGTGAATTTCCGACCGATGCGTCCGAGGCCGAGGGAATCGCACGCGAGATAGACCGGCTCATCGGCGGCACGCGCTTTTTCGCCATCGACTCCGGGGTTGCAGGCTCCGTCGGCGCCGGTTCGGGGGCCGGTTTAGCCACCCAGGCACACACCGCTTCCCGTGAAGGGCCGGCTCTGTCGAGTCTCGGTGAATGCGCGATCCTCGTCCGCGCAGCGGCGCTCGCCCAACCAATCGAGAAGGCGCTCCTCGACCACGGTATACCGTACCGTTTTATCGGGGATAAACCCTGGTGGGAGGGAGAACCTATCCGGTCGGTGCTTTCTCTCGTGCGTGCCGCGGCCCGGATTGATGTTCGCCCCGATGCAGGGATCAAGGGGGCCGTCGAGGCTACAGCCAGCGCTATCATCGGCCAACACAACACCAGGCAGGGGCAAGCCTCTCCAGAAAAGGTGCTCCGCGCGCGGCTTCCCTGCCTCTCTCCCTCCGAAGCGGTGAGCGCCGCGATCGAGCTCCTCGATGGGGAGGCGGCCGCTGGCGCCTCCAAGGCCGTGGCCGCAGGAGTCCCGCGAGTGGCCTTCGGTACCAGGCCGGGGGAATCTCTGGAACGTCTCATCTCCCAGGCCTCGCTGTATCCGGACCTTGCGTCGTTCCTGGACGATTTGGCGCTGGGAAGTCCTCAGGACGGCTACGAAGTGCACGCAGAGTGCGTCTCGCTCATGACCATTCACGCCGCCAAAGGCCTCGAATTCGACTACGTCTTCGTGGCGGGCCTGGAAGAGGGGCTGTTGCCCTTCACGCTCTTCGAGGGGCATGGCGGCGCCAGGGCCGGCGACCGAAAAAGAGGGGAAAGCGAAGAAAATAGCGGAGAAGCCGGTAGGGAAGACAGCGCCCGCCGCCGGGAGCGGATCGAAGAGGAGCGCAGGCTTCTCTATGTAGCGATGACCCGTGCCCGGGTCGGCCTGTACCTCTCCTGGGCCCGCTCGCGGCACTTCCTGGGCCGCAAGCTCACTCTCGCGCCAAGCCGTTTTCTCGCCCAGATAGAAGACCTTGTGCCCATGGTGGAGCGCGTCGCACCAAAAAAACCAAAAGACTCACAGCTCACGCTTTTCTGAAAGCTTTATTCAGTCTGCAATTTTTGGGAGCACGGATTGCCATGCATCCATGAAGCGCAGGAATGCATTCACGCGCGACCGGAGCTGGGCAACAGGCGGCGTTTCGGCGGCAATGGCATTGTTCAAGAATTCCGTAAATTCATTGCGGTCGGTATCTATAAAATGAAGAGCGGCCTGGATACTCGACGAAATTGCTTTGTATTCCAAGTCGTCCTGAGTGAAGTAGCCGAGAAAGCCCCCCAGAGATTCTGGCTCAAAACCGAAAATCCGAACCTTCTCCCTCATATATCTAAAATGGAGGATGTCCTGGCGTTGGCGCGTCCAGTAGTTGCAGATGCGTTCCGGCGGCAGGTGCAGAAGCAGGAGCTCCTGATCGAAAAAAATAGGCAGGCCGCAGTATCGGGCATTGAGTATGTAGTCATCGTCCTCCCCGCGGGTTCCGTACGGATCGAAGGGAACCTGCAGAAAAAGTCCCGAGTTCAGTACCATGTTCCCTCCGAAGGCTATTTTGGATTCCGAAAGTTGGTTTTTCTCTTCGAGCGTTTCCTTGACCTCCCTGTTGAAGAGCTCATCCTTGGGCCAACCTCGCAGGGCATCCGATTTTTGTCCGTCGTAGAATTTGTTGCCTTTCGAGTCGACGACACAGCCGGTCTTGCCCAGGACCGGCTTCGCTCCCCACAAATCGCCTATCAACCTGAGCGCCGATTCTCGGTAGTGCGGATCGATGCACTCGTCGTCGTCGATCATGATCACGTTTTCGAAGCCGTGGAGGGCTGCGTACAGCAGGCCCATGTTGCGTACGCCGCCATAACTGTCCATACTTATCTCCCGAAGGAGGGGAGCCGGGAAGCCCACTTCCCGAAGCCTTTGCCGTATCGAAATAAGGTCGGAATCGGAAAAGACATGGATATCCAGCGCGCGGTTTTGCGAAATTCCCTTCACTTTCGCTTCGATGAGGCGATCGGTAGGAGCGGGGAAGACAATAACGGGGTCAGTTCAATCCTCCACTCCTTTCCTTGAGTGTCAGATCAGATTATAGCACATACACCTTATTTCTTTTTGTGAAATATTATTTGCTATAGTGATATCTAAACGATATAAATATGACCTGATTCTCTTCTACTTTATACACAATCCTGTGTTCATGATCGATTCTTCGTGACCAAAATCCTTGTAAGTTTTGTTTTAAGGCTTCCGGCTTGCCTGTCCCTTCAAACGGCGTTCCATCTATTTCTTTTATCAAATCATTGATCTTTTTGAGTTGTTTCTTATCAGTCTCATGCCAATAGATATAATCTTTCCAAGCTTCATCGGTGAAGAGCTTATTCATCGTTCAATAGCTCCCTCTTACTGACGTTGCCTGCTTTATATTGAGCGATAGATTTCTTCAAATGTTCGGCATTCGCGTCATTGCTCAAGAGGTAGGTTGTCTCCATGAGACTGTTGTATTCATCAATAGAGAGAAGAACAAGGTTTTCGTTGTTTTTACGAGTAATGATTAGTGGATCATGATCTTTGTAGACCTTATCCATGTAGGATTTAAGGTTCTGGCGAAGATCAGAATAAGAAACGGCATCCATAGCATACTCCTCTTACGTACAATATATTGTACTTGATTGAAAAAGGCAAGACCATAGAAGAGTGAAGCAATAATAAGGAAAAACTATGGCTACTGGAGCCTTGCTTATACATGGTGCGTATAATTTAATTGTATGATTTAATAGAGTCTCCTGAAAAACCTCTAAAATATTGTCTAATAATAGAATAAATGCTATACTAAGCCTCAAAAGTGCACAGAAAATAAGGCAACGCTTCAAAAACCCGTGCACTTGAAAGGCGAGCCATGTATCGAAAGAAGGAAAAGGTAGCAGAATTCGAGAAGTTTGACATGGTGTTCGGCGGGAACTTACGGCGAGCCAACCGCTGGGCGCGGTTGACTGATCTTATCCCATGGGACGAGGTCGAAGCCCGCTATGCATCGCTCTTTGTCGAGCAGAACAGCAGACCGGCGATATCGGTACGGGTTGCCTTGGGCTCGTTGATTCTGTAGGAGAATCTGCAGTACTGCAAAGCGCGGGGGATACGGCTGTCAGGCCCGAAGCTCGGCAGGCCCTTGTCGGATATCGCAAAGAATCAAAAGCAGCTGCGCGAGGAGCAGCGCATTGCGCGTCAGGATGAACGGATGCGGAATGCGGTCGAGGGCAAACGGCGCTATAGCCTCGACAGGATCATGACTAGGCTGCAAGCGACGAGTGAAAGCACGATCATGATGGTGTTCCTCGTCATGAATCTGGGCAGGCTCTTGCGAAAGACGGCGAGCGCCTTTTTTGCGCTGCTTGTTTCCCTTATCTCCAGGTTGCTGAGAGCGCAGAATATTGTGCCAAACCATGCAGCTCAAGCCGCGACCAATTCGCCGACTAAAATATTTCATTTTCATGCAAGTACTTTCCGATAATAATACTATGAAGTTTCTGCGAGGGGGAGCCCGCGGCCGGAGCATTGGAGCGGTTAAGAGCATTTCGGTTGCGCACATTATTGCCGCGCGTTTCATCGCTGCGCGCATTGTCGCTATTGCGGCGCTCTGGTCTGCGCTGGCCGTTCTTCCCGCGTATAGTGCCGTGACCGCCCCGCCTCTGCTTGGAAGAGCCTCCGCTGATTCCCGCCAGGCTGTGATCAAAGCTGCGGAATCCTTCTTGGGGGCGCCGTATCGCCTGGGCGGCGAAACAAAAAGCGGCATCGATTGCTCGGGCCTTGTCTATGCCGCATTTTTGAAAGCGACGGGCATCAAAGTACCGCGCACAGTACGCGATCTTTCAAAGTGGGTCCTTGTCATTCCGCGGCAGGACCTTGTGCCTGGCGATCTTGTGTTCTTCGATTTGGAGGCGAGCGTGACCGCAACCTCTGTCCCCAGTCAAACCTCTGTCCCTCAAAATGCCGCCTTTCTCTCCAAAGCCGATCATGTCGGCATCTATATCGGCGAAGGCATCTTCATCCACGCAGCGAGTTCGGGCAGCCCAAAAGGGGTTATCAAGAGTTCGCTGAGTGAAGCAGGATGGAAGCATCGGTTTCTCTTTGCCGGCCGTGCTCTGCCCGCTTCCGCTCTTTCAGGTATCGCTGCAGAATGGGGAGGAGGGGTTGGTCTTGGCCATCTTGATTCGCTCTTGAGCTCGCCTTTTGTGTCGTTGCGCTCTTTCAATGGCTGGGGAGAATTCTCTTTGCCAATAGCGAATAATTTTGCTGCAGGTATTCGCCTTGGTATCGCCTGGGACAGGTACCTTGGCGTGGTGAGAGTTCCCGCTGAGCTCGACATTGGGCAGATTTCAGGTTTTTCGCTTTTTGCAGGGCCAGCGCTGACATTTGGAAGCCCTGTGCACGTTATTGCGACAGGCGGCATTCGCTGGTCTCCGTTGCTCTTCTCTTCGGGCGCCCAGCACTTCGGTATCTACGCTGAGCTTCGCTATAACCATTATGTACCTCTTGCAGGGCAGCCGGACAATGCAGTTGCTGACATGAATGCCTGTGTCAGTTTTTCTATAGGATTCAGACTGAGGTCGGTGAAATATTGAAAAACAAAAAGAGCTGCCCTCTTTCAGACAGCCCCTTTGCATAACGAATCCATTTGGCGCCACATCAATTCGCAAATGCGGCGCCCTACTCTTTTCTACTTAATCAAAGCGTTCAGCAGGTTTGAATCCGAGCCCGCCGCGAGGCCATTTTTTTTAGCCAGCCAGCCTCAAGCCTGCGCCTGCTCCATCAGCGGCACGAGCTTTTTTGTGCCAAAGACATCGATCTCGAGCATTTTGTAGCACTTGGTCGGGCACTTTTCGACACAGATGCCGCAGGATGTGCACTTGGCATAATCGGTAACAGGAATGCCATTCACCATGGTAATGGCGCCTTCCGGGCAGGATTTGACGCAGAGTTCGCATTTGATGCAGCCGACCTTGCAGGTTTTAATAACGCTCGCTTTAACCGTGCTCCTGTTCGAACACAGTACAATCGAGCCCACGCGATCGCGCGGCACAAGCGTAAGGATCTTCTGCGGGCATTCCTCAACGCACAGCCCACAACCAGTGCAATTGTCATAGTTGACATGCGGCAGGCCATCCTCTCCCATCGCAAGCGCATCGAATTTGCATACATTCACGCAGTCGCCAAATCCCTGGCAGCTCCATGAGCAGGTTTTTATGCTGCCTGTGGAAAGCTTGGCCGCACGGCATGTCTGAATGCCATTGTATTCGCCCTTGCTTACTGTTTTATCGATTGCGCCCTGGCAGAGAAGAACGGCGACTTTGTCTTCTGCCGCACCTCCTTCAACGCCCATTATTTTCGCAAGCGCCTCTGCTGTGGCTGAGCCACCCACCGAGCATTTTGTAGTCGGCGCCCTTCCAGTTGCCACTGCCTCTGAATAACCATCGCATCCAGGGTAGCCGCAAGCTCCGCAGTTCGCGCCAGGCAACGCTTCTCGCACTTCATCGATTTTTGGATCCCGCTCTACTTTGAATTTCTCGCGGAAAAAGCCCAGAGCAACACCAAGCACTAGTGCAAGGACAGCAGAAAATCCGAAGGTTATAAGAATTGTTCCAACCATATCATGGTCCTTTTATTTTATCAGGCCCGAGAAGCCCATGAACGCAATGCCGATCAATGCGGTCGCCATGAAAAGAATGGGCGTTCCCTGCAGAAATTTCGGAACCGGGCTCGTTTTCATCCTGTCGCGGATGCCTGCCAGCAAGACCATTGCGAGAAGATAGCCGAGCGATACGCCGACCGAATACGCAATTGACTCAATGAAATTGTACTTGAAAGAAATGTTCTCGAAGGTCACCGCCAGAATTGCGCAATTCGTCGTAATGAGTGGAAGATAAATACCCATCGCCGAATACAGGCCTGGCACATTCTTCTTGAGGTAGAACTCGACGAGCTGAACCAGACTCGCAATCACCAGGATGAAGATGAGAATCTGCAAGAAGGTCAGATTGAGCGGCACAAGTATGTAGTTATAAATGGGCCATGTTGCTGCTGTAGCAAGTACTGTCACGAAGGTTACCGCAAAGCCCATGCCAACGGATTGGCCGACATCGCTCGTCATGCCGATATAGGAACAAAGCGCAAGAAATCGCATGACAACGATATTGTTTACCAGCAATGCCAGCAGAAATATTTTCATGAGGTCCATTATGCAGCCTCCTTCTTGGCAGCAAGTTCTTTTGTCCGCTGCGATGCTTCCATTTTTTTCTTCAGCCAGATATTGAAGGCTATAAACAAGCTGAACACAAAGAACCCACCCGGCGGCAGAATGAAGAAGAGAATTGGCTGGTACGAGGATGGCATAATCTGAATGCCTGCCAGAGTTCCGTTACCAAGGAGCTCCCTCACCGCAGCAAGGCCAATCAAAACCCATGTATATCCAAGCCCCATCCCCAACGAATCCGCAATGACTGAAACCAGATTTTGTTTCGAAGCAAAGGCTTCGACGCGCCCCATTATGATGCAGTTGACGACGATAAGCGGAATAAAAACGCCCATGCTCTTCGAAAGGTCAGGGAAGTACGCTTTCATCACAAGATCGACCATTGTCGTAAACGCTGCAATAACAATGATGAATACCGGAATCCGGATCGCCGAAGGTATGAGCTTGCGGAACAGCGAAATAATGACCTCGGAGAAAAGAAGCACGAAAGTCATGGCGAGGCCCATGCCGATGCCATTCGAAACGCTTGTAGTGACCGCAATGGCAGAGCACAGGCCGATCATGAGCATGAGCAGAGGATTTTCGAATATAAGACCCTGCCGAAAAACCTTATAAAGCTTTTTCATTGTCATTTGCCTCCCGCCTTGGGCTGTATACCCTGCGGCTGCGAATTCTGTTGTTGCGAAGCATTGGAGTCGGCCGGCGGGGCAGCCATTTTCTGATCCATATAGGCAATCGCTGCGTCACTTGCGGCTTTTATGATTTTTGTCAGCGATCTGGAAGTAATGGTTGCGGCAGTGATGGCGACAACATCTTTCTTTACCTCGAACGGATCGGTGAGGAATTTTCCCGCAAACTGGCCGACAAATGTTGTCTTTTTTGCTTTATCGACATAATAGCTTGGATTTGAAGCATTCATTCCAAGACCCGGCGTGTCTTTAAGTTCCATAACCTCAACACCGGCGATACTGCGATGCAAATCCACTGCAACAAGCAATGTTGCAGTACCGCCATAACTGGGGCCGGCCGCCTTTATCGCAAGGCCGAGCGGTATCGTACCATTCTTTACTTCATATGCTGTTTCGAATTTTATGTTTGGATCACTCGAAGCGAGGTCTTGGATCTTATCGAAAGCATTCGCTTGAGGGAAAAGCTCCTGCATCGATGCATTGAACTGTTTTTCAGCCTGCATTTCGATATTCTCTTTTGTAAAGGCGTACACTACTGCAAGGCATGCACAGGCGACAGAAGCGAACAGAGCAAGTGTAATGCCAAGCTTTACCATATCTTTTTTCATTTTGTCGCCTCCTTTGAAGGCTTGGCAGGCTTGGGAGGAGGCACGAAGCCGTATTTTTTCACTCGCAGCTTATTGAGGAAAGGTGTTAGAATATTCATTATCAGAATTGCATAGGTCACACCTTCCGGGTAGCCGCCGAATTTGCGGATAAGCACGGTAATGAGCCCTATGCCGATGCCGAAAATTGCTTGCCCGTATGGTGTAAGCGGCCTCGTCGCATAGTCTGTCGCCATAAAGAATGCGCCAAATACGATTCCGCCGGTCAGAAGGCCCAGAACTGGATCCATTCCGAGCAGCCAAGAGAACACGAAGGTCGACGCGAGCACCGAAACCGGCACGATCCACTGAATCACCCCGATTCCCAGCAGGAAAAGCCCGCCCAGCAATACAAGCAGAATCGAGCTTTCGCCGATTGAGCCTGATCGATAGCCCATGAACAACTGGCGGTAGAACGCGCCTGTATCGCTCGCTCCAAAATATTTCGCCACATCAGCAAGCGCATTGCCTTGTTTCAGCAAGTTCAGCGGGGTTGCTGCACTGAGCGCATCAGCCGGGAGCCCCAAACCTTTCGGCATGCTCCAACTTGTAATTGCCGCCGGAAAGCTCATAAGCAAAAATGCGCGCCCAATGAGCGCTGGGTTGAATGGATTCGCTCCAAGTCCTCCAAAGAATTCCTTTGCGATTACAATCGCGAAAATCGCGCCCAGCGCCACCATCCACAGCGGCGTCGATGGCGGAAGAATGAGCGCCAGCAAAAGCCCGCTGACCACGGCGGAAAAGTCGCCAACCGTCATGCTGGCTTTAATCAGCTTCCGGAACAAAAATTCTGAGACAACCGCAGCCGCAATCGACGTTACCACAACGCCCAAAGCTGGCAGACCGTACAGATAAATGCCGTATGCTGTCGCCGGCATGAGCGCAATAACCACCGACAGCATGATGCGCGGCGTATCGACCGGCGAAAATACGTGGGGGCTCGACGAAAGGAGCAGTTTTCTATCGGACATTCTGGGCCTCCTTCTGTTTCAGCGCGCGCAGAACCTGCTTGCCAACTCTGAATCTCTGGACAAGGTGTCGGTGCGCCGGGCACACAAATGAGCAGCTGCCACATTCGATGCAGTCCAGAAGGCCGATTTTTTCCGCTTCTGCATAGTTTCCGCTTTCGATTGCAATTGCGAGCAGAGCAGGGGACACCGCAGTCGGACATGCCCGAATACAGCGCCCGCAGCGGATGCAGGTCTCCTCTTCGTACTGCATCGCTTCTTCCTTGCTCATGAGTAACACGCCGGAAGTATTTTTCTGCACAGGAATTTCATAGCTCGGCACAGCGACGCCCATCATGGGTCCGCCGAAAATCACTTTTGCGAGCGATTCTTCGTCTGTCTCGACAACATTGGCTTTGACCAAGTCGGAAATGAGGGTGCCAATCGGCGCCACGAGGTTTTTCGGTGTTTTGCATGCGCCGCCAGTCACGGTGAATCCCCGCTCGATGAGCGGCTTGCCTTCGCGGAAGGCATCAACGATTGCACAGAGCGTTCCAACATTCGATACCACGCAGCCGACATCCATAGGAAGTCCGCCAGATGGTACCTGTTTGCCGGTGATTGCCGTGATGAGCATTTTTTCACCGCCCTGCGGATACTTTGTCTTGAGCTCCTGGATGCGGATCTTCATGCCCGCTTTCACCTGCGGACTCTGGTCTATTGCTTTCTGCACATACGGAATCGCGTGCTTCTTGTTCTCTTCTATAGCAATGACGCCTTCAGGGGCATTGACGGTTTTCATGACGATTGCGACGCCGTCGACGATTTTTTCCGGTGTTTCGATGAGCGTGCGCTCGTCTATGGTGAGGTATGGCTCACATTCCGCAGCATTCGCAATGACATATGAAATTGGCTTTGTCGGAGCAAGCTTTACGTGCGCAGGGAATCCTGCGCCGCCCATTCCCACTATGCCTGCGGCACGAATTCGGGCGAGGGCCTCTTCTTTGGTGCATGCAAATGGATCCAGAGGCGGCATGAAATCCTGCGCGGATTCCCCTTCGGGAGGATCTTTTGGCTCGATTACAATGCACAGGCCTTCGGTGTTGTTCGATTGCATGCGCGGCTCGATCTTTTTGACTACGCCCGCTACCGATGCATGCAACGGCACGGTCATGCGGCCTTCTGCATCCGCAATCTTTTGCCCTGCTTTCACAAACTCACCGACCTTGACGAGAGGCTGGATCGGGGCGCCAAAATGCTGGTTGACGGGTATCACTACTTGTGGTACCGAAGTCAGCCGTTCGATCGGCTTTCCCCCTGAGCGGTCCTTTCTCTCGGGCGGATGTGCGCCGCCTTTGAATGTCCTGATTGACATAGTGGAAAGGTCTCCTTTGAAGATTAGCGCTGATTCAGCGGAGAAGACCAGCTTCTTCGCATTCGATGCAATATGCTGGAAAATTATAACAAAACCGCCCCATATTACCATCAGTTTTTGCGTATGGTCAAGGCGAAAAGTGCATAAGTATTTGTCGCACAATAATAAGATAAATTTTTATTGAATCGAAGGGCGCGCGGCGATAATTTGCAGGCAAATGCAACGAATGGCGCTTGCAAAACAAAAAAGCGCCACCGGCCTATGGTCAGCAGCGCCTTTAAAAGGCCCGAGAATCAGCTTATCCAAGCGCTTATTTGCGCCCCTTCAGCATTACGCGAACCTGCTTCATAAGGCCTTCGCCCTCGCTCTTTGTCTCGATATCGATGATATCGTTGAGCGTTGTGTGAATGATGCGCCGCTCGAACGGATTCATGGGCTCAAGCAAAACGGATCTCCCGCTGCGTCGCACTTCTTCTGCTGTTTCGTAGGCGATTCTGACAAGCGCTTCTTCTCTTCGCAGGCGGTAATTCTCCGAATCGAGCACGATTTTCATGTCGTTATGCCCGAGCGTGCCGGCATAGACATTAGCGAGCAGCTGCAAAGCATCGATATTCCGGCCCTTTTTGCCGATTAGGATCGATGCGGACTCCGTATCGATGCGCAGTCCCAGCTTTTTAGGCTCCCT
>Ga0228536_1002437_pt1 | contig 10826 bp, 10 predicted proteins | sample SJ1Smetagenome_FD_168611 | JGI IMG/M metagenome (GOLD analysis project Ga0228536, IMG submission 168611) | Enriched culture of PCE-dechlorinating microbial communities from Ithaca, New York, USA - SJ1.S | ecosystem: Engineered > Modeled > Simulated communities (microbial... > Unclassified... | reverse complement strand
GCTTGAAATGAGGTATGTTGTTCTTGACATCGAAACGACGGGGCTCGATCTTCGGAAAGGGCATCGGATAATTGAACTTGGCGCCGTTGCCGTCGAAGAAAAAACGATTATCGATCATTTCGCCAGCCTCATCAATCCAAACAAGAAAATTCCCCGGAACGCACAAAAAATCCATCACATCACCGATGAGATGTTGACGGGTCAACCATGCCCCGAGGAAGTTTTTCCAAAATTTCAGGATTTCATAAAATACAGTACTCTTGTGGCACATAATGCTCCCTTTGACGTGGCATTTCTGCGTCACGAGTTCCACCGATTGCATCTTGATTTGAACCATCCATATATCTGCACGCTCGATTTGAGCCGCAGATGTTTCCCCGATTTGTCGAATCACAAACTATCAACGGTTTACCGTCATCTTTTTAGAGACCGACCAAACATTTTTCAGGCGCACCGTGCCCTTGACGACGCAAGAATGGTTGCCGCCATCTGGCTGGCGATGGAGGGGAAATGATGGACAAAGGACCAACGTACTACAAATATTGGGGAAAAGCAGAAAAGGACGGGAGCAGATACCATTTATTGCCTTACCATTGTTTGGATGTGGCAGCGGTAGTTGCTGCATGGTGGTCATTGAGTCCTGCTATCCGTCGTTCTTTTTGTATTGCTGCAAATATCGAAGAAGAAAAGATAAAACCCTGGGTACTTTTTTTCGCCGCCCTGCATGATTATGGCAAGCTTGATATCCGATTTCAACTTCGCTCAAAACCTATATGGCGTTCGCTTTATCCGACAGCAGAAAACTTCAGCAGTTTTCCTTCAGAGCGTGAATGCCGACATTACTATCATGGAGAATCGGGACTTTTCTGGCTCATGCAGGATCATGCTGATACGCTTGGCCTTCAGTTAAATAGTTCCTCCTCATGTTTAAGTTTCCTTGATGATCTGTATGAATCCACCTCTGAACAGTGGTTGTCATGGAAAGTCTGGCTTGAAGCCGTCACGGGACATCATGGGCATATCAAGATTGCTGAATACATTCCCGACATGGCATTGCCACTTTCTTGCGATCAGAAGCTGGCAGAAGTGGACCGCCAAGCCAGAAAAGAATGGTTTGGTGCACTGGAACGGCTATTTTTACATCCTGCCGGGCTTTCGCACAAGGACACCCCACCTCCATGTTCTTCTCTGATGGCAGGCTTTTGTTCCGTCGCTGATTGGTTAGGTTCCCGATGTGACGATCATAATTTCTCATATCTGCAAGAACCAACAAATCTTGAAGTTTATTTCATGGACAAACAAAACAATGATGCCCGACGGATTCTCGAATTCGCCGGTGTTGTTTCCAAGCCCCATACCTATTCCGGTATTGGGGCGTTGCTTAAGTTGAGCGACATCCAGCACTCTATTCAAACGCAAGTTGATAATCTGCCGTTGAACGCAGGATTAACAATCGTGGAAGCGCCAACCGGCAGCGGTAAGACGGAGGCAGCACTTGCTTATGCATGGCGGCTAGTTGAGGCCGAATTGGCGGATTCTATTGTTTTTGCCCTGCCGACGCAGGCGACGGCAAACGCCATGCTGGGACGAATCGAACTCCTGGCGAAAAAGCTTTTCGACGACCACCCGAATGTTCTCCTGGCACATGGTTCGGCTCGCTTCAACAAGGCTTTTTCAGCGTTGAAGCATAAGGCGCTTGATGGCTATGAAAAAGAAGACGGGTGGGTGCAGTGTTCTGAATGGTTGGCCGAAAGTCGTAAGCGAGTGTTCCTTGGACAAATAGGTGTCTGTACGGTTGACCAGACGCTAATTTCCGTTCTGCCGGTCAGGCATCGTTTTGTGCGCGGATTTGGGCTGGGTCGTAGTGTTTTGATTGTGGATGAGGTTCATGCCTATGATACGTACATGTATGGCCTGCTGGAAGAAGTCTTGAGACAGCAGAAAATTTCCGGTGGTTCGGCCATTCTGCTTTCCGCAACCCTTCCTGAACGGCAACGTCGACAACTTTGCGCAGCGTGGTCTGCGTCCCTGGATCAAATGGGCGAGAGTACACCGTACCCTCTTATCACTTGGACATCTGGCGACAACCCAATTCCTTTTACGCTAGAACTAGACCAATACCCAAAGGATTTTGACGTAGCAGTGGAACCCATTCGGGTGCCTGAGATGAAACCGGACGAGACACTTTTACAACGTATCGTCGTCGCTGCTGAAGCCGGGGCACAAGTGGCGCTTGTCTGCAACTTAGTGAATGCCGCGCAGGGTCTGGCGAAAACTCTGCGAAACATGACCACAGTACCGGTTGACCTGTTTCATGCCCGTTACTGTTATCATCACAGACAGGAAAAGGAACTGGCTGTTATCAATTGTTTTGGTCCGGAGGGCGACCGCGCCACTGGAAGAATCCTTGTGGCGACGCAGGTTGTCGAGCAATCCCTCGATATTGATTTTGATTGGCTCATTACCCAGCTTTGCCCGGTAGATCTGTTGTTTCAGCGGATAGGGCGGCTGCATCGTCATATCCGTGAACATCGACCGCCAGGGTTTGAATCGCCGACATGTACAATCCTGTTGCCCGAAGGTGATGATTACGGACTGCATGGTAATATCTATGCGAATACCCGCATTCTCTGGCGAACAGCAAAAAAGCTACTATCTGCGCCAGAAGGACGGATAACATTTCCTGACGCCTACCGATCATGGATCGAATCAGTCTATATGGAAGATGCATGGGGAAACGAACCAGAAGCAGTCGAAAAAGGATATGAGAAATTCAAATATGAAATTGAGGAAATAAAGAAATACAAGGCACGCTATATGGTCGATACGGCAATGAATCCTTTTGCTGATACGGATGAAAATGTGACAGCAGTTACAAGAGATGGCGACATGAACCTGACTGTTGTACCCTTCTACCGGACACCGCAGGGGAAAAAACTGATGGACGGAACAATTTTTGAACAACAGGACGACTATGGGCGTCTTGAATGCTTGGCACTCAATAGCGTTGGTGTGCCTAAATCTTGGGGGTGGTATTTCGAAGCGCCTGACGAAGGGCTGTACTGGCTGGAGATGGAGCAGAACGGAGAAGGGTACCGAGGATCTTCAAAGGGTATGGGTTTTCACTATCACAAAGATATGGGACTGGAGAAAGAAAAATGAACCTATTGACCGATCAGTGGATTCCGGTCCGCCCGCTTGAAGGCGGCGGCGCGGAAAAGATTTCTCTGCAAGAACTTCTCTGCGGAGGAAAAAAATGGGAATTGTGCCTGCCAAGAGATGACATGGAGCTTGCAGCATTGCAGCTTGCAATCTGTATTACCCAAGCAATTCTCACACCCAGAGATGCCGCAGAACTGCGGACACATATAGCCAAACCATTGACAACAGACAAATATGCCGAAGCCATAAAGCCATTTATCGACTGGTTTCAACTGGACCACCCCAAATTTCCTTTCATGCAGGTTAGAGGCGTTGCCGCGAAAGACCCAACACCAATGGACAAGCTCATGGCCGGACTGACGGGAGCAACAAATTGTTGCTTTGTAAATGAACGGGGAATGTCTGATAACCTTTGCGGGGGATGTGCAAGTATTGCATTATTCAATTTGGGGTCTTGCTCCCCAAGTTTTGGCGGTGGATTTAAACCCGGATTACGAGGCCCAGCATCTCCGATCACCACACTCATTCAGGGACGTCAGCTACGGGAAACCATATGGCTTAATGTTATTAATGAAGAAGAATTAGAGCACATCATGCCGTGGCACAAAAAAACTCAACAGCAAAAAATAACGTCACTTGAACCAATTCAAGCAAGTGAAAAAATTGCAGCACAGGAGATAGGGCTAGTACGAGGTCTTTTATGGCAACCAGCGCAAGTTGAACTTATGCCAAGTAGCGCCGAAGGGACCTGTGATTGTTGTGGATTTAAAAGTAAACCTGTTTATTCGACTTTTCGTAAAGCTAAATTTAATTACACAATCGAAGGAGTATGGCCCCACCCGCATTCCCCAAAAGTAACTATTAAAAAGCGAGATGAGATGAAAGAAATGTTCGCATCTTTTGGAACATCGACAGCACCATCTTGGACACAGCTTGCACGGCTCGTTGTTAAACAGCAAATTGATAATGACAATACAGAGGGTCATCAGCCAGCTGCTGTAATTCAACAGGTACATAAGCTTTACGGTCAGCAAGCACAAAAACTTCACTTAATTGTTGGTGGTTATTTGAATAGGGCCGGTCAAGCTTCAATAACAGGCAGACGTCATGAGGTTTTCACTCTAAACCACGGTTGGGATCAAAACACACATGCCGTCAAGGAACTTGTATCATTGGGGATCGGCTACAGGGGGGCCATAACAAGCGCATTATTCTTTTTCTGTAAAGGCCTGAAAGACAAGAAAACAAACACCGCCAAGCTCAAGGGGTTAGGTGATAAATTTGATTTGCCAAAAGTTGCGGAAATACAATTTTATCGTAGATCGGAAGCAACGGTAGAAAACACCCTTGCAAATATTGATTTTGCTAATCCAGGCCTTGAATTGACGAAGATGAGAAAAGCACTCAGGCGTATCTCCACTGGCATCTTTGAAGAATCGGTTCGTCCATATCTAAATGACCCGGAACTGATCAAAACATTAGCCGTTGCCCGAAGAACACTTTACAAACATTTGAATAATCTTGAACCACAACAGGTGAAAGGAGGAAATAATGGAAACACAAAAACTCCCTGACTTTATGGCGCTCTACAAAGCATGGGAACAGTTGACGCCCGGACCGAAAGCTGAACTCAGGAGAATTGGCAAACCGGCAAACTTGATCGAAACACCTGCATTCTACCGCCTGTTCAGCGGAAAGGCAGTGCGTGAATGGGAAAAGCAGGCATACCAGCGTCTTATTTTCTGCTTGCCCTGCGTGAAGCATACGAATGAAGAAGTGGGCCTCGGCAAGGCCTTGGCCAAGGGGAAAGGCATCAGCGAAAAGCGGCTGTTTCAAGTAATCCGTTCGGAATCGCCAAACGACATGATCCAGTTACGCCGGATATTGCAGATGGTTGAGCCGATTGCAAACTGGCCCAAGGCGGCAACATTGATTTGGTACTGGAATGAACGCAGCAAGCGCGATTTGTTGGAAGATTATTTTATGAATCAATCAAAGTAAATAAATCACTCATCAAGAAAGGAAAACGCCATGGACAAGAACTTTATAAATTTCCACATCCTCATTTCCCACAGCCCTTCATGCCTTAACCGGGATGATATGAACATGCAGAAATCAGCCATATTCGGTGGAAAACGGCGCGTGCGCATCTCCAGCCAGAGCCTCAAACGCACTATTCGCAAGAGTCCTTATTACGCTCAGCATTTGGGTGAAGCTACTATTCGCACAAAACATCTATCTCTTTTACAAGGGGAATTTATTAAAAATCTGTCAGGAAGATTTGATCCTGATATTATTAATAAGACTTTGGCACTTCTCATAAGCAAGGATAAAGATTGGAAAGCGGAGGTTCCCGCCGAAGGAGACGCCGTTGCGCCATGGGCCATCGAAGAAATGGCCTGGTTCTGTGGACAGGTCAAAAAGGGTCTAGAGCAAGGTCTCGATGAAAAAGGCATTGCGAAACAAATGAAGGAACATGCAGACGTCATGCGACAAGCATTGGATAAAGGCCTCGATATCGCATTAGCAGGGCGTATGGCAACTTCAGGCTTAATGAGTGAGCTTGGTAAGGTGGACGGGGCTCTTTCTGTTTCCCATGTTATTACAACCCATGCTGTAGATGCGGACATTGATTGGTTCACCGCCGTCGATGATCTTCAGGAATTGGGCTCCGGCCATCTCGATACACAGGAATTTTCCAGTGGTGTCTTCTATCGATACGCAAGTCTCAATATAGGTCAACTCCAGGAAAACTTGGGTAATGCACCCCGTGAAAAAGTTCTTGAAATTGCAGCCCATGTACTTCACCTTATGGCAACAGTAGTGCCTTCTGCCAAACAGCAGAGCTTTGCCGCCCATAACTTGGCCGATCTGGCAATGGTATCATTCTCCGATATTCCTGTATCTCTTGCAAATGCCTTTGAAGAACCGGTGAAAGCATCATCTGGCGGCGGTTTTCTAAAACCTTCTGTCACTGTTTTCCACGAATATTGGCAGAAAATCCATGCCGGGTACGGTTTGGACGAGAGGACCGCTGAGTTTTCGATAGGCTATGAGCCACCGAACAATATGAAAGCCAAGAAGACCTTGGCGGAGTTAAAAACATGGGTGCAAACCAATGGCAAGGAGTAAACCATGCGAGACTTTCTTATTCTCAAATTGCACGGCCCCATGCAGGCTTGGGGAGAGCATACATTTGAGGGCTTGAGACCGTCGGCCAATTTCCCTACGAGAAGCGGCATGCTGGGGCTGCTCGGTGCGTGTCTCGGCATCACGCGCAATGATCGTGAACAGCTTCAACAACTGGCAGATAGTGTTGGAATGGCTGTCAGGATCGATGAAAGATCCATCACCCGAAAAGACGGCACATCGTGGACATCGCGAATAGTAAAAATAACCGATTACCATACTGTTAAAAATGCCAGGGAGGATTACACAGGTTTGAAGAAACACGACACCATTCAGACCTGGCGGGAGTATCTGTATGACGCTGAATTTACAGTTGCCATCTGGAAGCTAACCAACGGACACATCAATCTTGACGCTCTGGAAAAGGCAATAAAGCGACCGTACTTCACGCCATACCTGGGAAGGCGCAGCTGTCCGCTTGCACGTCCCCTGTTTGAAGCACGGCTTGAAGCTTCAGATATCCTGGAGGCATTAAAGGAAGTACCACCTCGTGGCGGAACGATTTACAGTGATGAAAAGATAGGTGACCGGATGAAACGAGTCCGTGATGTACCGTTAATCCATCAGCCGCGTCAGTTCGCGGGACGTAACCTCTATATCCACGGAGGTGATCATGTATCTGAATAAAATACTGATAAAAGGGAATGCCTGCCGAAATCCCTATGAAATTCATCGTGCATTGTGGAAACTCTTTCCTGAAGATACGGGAGCCCATCGTGAATTTCTTTTTCGCGTTACCCACGGGGATTGGAATCGTGCAGAGATTCTGATGCAATCGTTCGAGATACCAGAGAGATCGTCTAATACAGCACAGATAATAGCTCGTAAGGAATATAACCCTATATTGAGTTCGGGGCAACGACTACGTTTCCTGCTCATTGCCAATCCGATCAAAACAATTAATGATGAAACCGGAAGAAAAAACTCGAACGGTGAAGTCAAAAAGTGCCGTGTGCCGCTTATTCGAGAGAAAGATCAACAATCATGGATAGAACGTAAGCTTCAGAATGCAGCATCATTTGAAAAACTCGTTATTGATCCTGTATTTCCCTTGAGGTTCCGAAAGAACAAGGAAAACCGGGCCGGAAAGATTCAACCTATCAGCTTTCAAGGTATTCTCAAAGTTTCTGAACCGGAATCCATGATGGCATTGGTTCAAGCCGGCATTGGTCCTGCAAAGGCATTCGGTTGTGGCTTACTGTCATTGGCGAAAGGGTAATATTAATGCTTGAACCTATTCTTCCGCCGTTAAAACCGATTCCTATCAAGGATCGTATTTCTGTTCTTTATGTGAGCAAAGGAAATTTAGATGTTCTCGATGGTGCATTTGTCATCATTGACAAGAATGGTGTTCGCCAGCATCTTCCTGTAGGGGGTGTTGCATGTCTCATGCTGGAACCTGGCACAAGAGTTTCTCATGCCGCGGTTACACTTGCATCACGGGTCGGTTGTCTTTTGGTTTGGGTAGGCGATGGTGGTGTGCGACTCTATGCATCGGGACAACCCGGTGGTGCAAGGGCGGATCGGCTTTTGTATCAGGCGAAGCTTGCTTTGGATGATACGGCACGTTTGAAAGTTGTCCGGAAGATGTACGCCATGCGATTCAAGGAAGAACCGCCCGAGCGTCGCAGTATTGAACAATTGCGCGGTATCGAGGGAGTCCGGGTGCGGAAGATGTATGAACTTCTTGCCCGGCAATACGGGGTAACGTGGAAGAGCCGCAATTATGATTACAGCGAGTGGGAAAGCGGCGATATTCCAAACCGCTGCCTGAGTTCGGCAACGGCTTGTCTCTATGGAATTTGCGAAGCGGCCATCCTTGCCGCAGGTTATGCCCCTGCGGTCGGTTTTATCCATACCGGGAAGCCCCAGTCTTTCGTTTATGATATTGCGGACATCTTTAAGTTTGAAACCGTTGTTCCTGTGGCTTTCCGAATTGCCGCCAGAAAACCGTCATCTCCGGAGCGGGATGTTAGAATTGCCTGCCGCGATTCCTTCCGGCAATCCAGGATCCTGCACCGGATCATCCCGACGATCGAAGAAGTTTTGCACGCAGGGGGGCTGGAAAAACCAAAACCACCTAAAGAAGCGGTAGAAATTGCCATACCGAATAAGGAGGTCATCGGCGATGCTGGTCACCGTGGTTGAAAATGCGCCGCCGCGTTTGAGAGGGCGACTGGCTATTTGGCTTTTGGAAGTTCGTGCCGGGGTTTATATCGGCAAGGTATCCCGGCGCGTGCGGGAGATGATTTGGGAACAGATCGAAAAAGGGATTGAAGACGGCAATGCTGTCATGGCATGGAGCACCAACACGGAATCGGGATTTGATTTTATGACTCTGGGTGCCAACCGGCGTATCCCGGTAGAAATGGATGGTATCAAATTGGTTTCGTTCTTGCCGGAAAACGATCATCAAAATGGATTGAATCAGTGATTTTAGAAACCATTTTTTTGGTAAAAGTTAGCTCTTTGAAAATTGAATAGAAAATCAAAGAGATACGAGAAGTATGTTCCCCACACACGTGGGGATGAACCGGGATCATCATGGATTACACAGAGTTTTTACAGATGTTCCCCACACACGTGGGGATGAACCGTGTACGGGACCGACGCCGGCTACGGGCGGATTATGTTCCCCACACACGTGGGGATGAACCGGCAACAGCGCCGTCTATGCGGAAGCGGGTTATGTTCCCCACACACGTGGGGATGAACCGTCGGGAGCGCCGTTGTCCACAGAGCCATGATTATGTTCCCCACACACGTGGGGATGAACCGAAATATTTAGCATGGTTTTGGATCCACGTGAAATGTTCCCCACACACGTGGGGATGAACCGATCGCAGCGCTCGAAAGGGAGAGGGGTGAACTATGTTCCCCACACACGTGGGGATGAACCGAAATCAATCCTGGAATTTGGCTATGTGGATCCATGTTCCCCACACACGTGGGGATGAACCGAGGGGTCTGTGTCTGTTGCTTTGCCGCGACTGATGTTCCCCACACACGTGGGGATGAACCGAGATCCCTATGCGTTTCCCACACGCCGCAGCGATGTTCCCCACACACGTGGGGATGAACCGATCGAATAGTCCGGCGAGGTCATCGATCGAGTATGTTCCCCACACACGTGGGGATGAACCGTCATCTTGGTTCAATGGCAATGATGAATTACTATGTTCCCCACACACGTGGGGATGAACCGCTCCTGAGCAGGGACAAGGAGCCGGAGAAAGTATGTTCCCCACACACGTGGGGATGAACCGCGGGTAGCCGCTACCCTACATCCGGATATTTAATGTTCCCCACACACGTGGGGATGAACCGGGCCTTATCGATATTGGCGTGATAGGACGTGAATGTTCCCCACACACGTGGGGATGAACCGCGCCACAAATCATTAACGAGCTTATGCGTTCCATGTTCCCCACACACGTGGGGATGAACCGATCTCCCTGCTGGGGAGATGAGAGGAGGAGACATGTTCCCCACACACGTGGGGATGAACCGCAGCTCCAGCACGAGCAGCTCCGTAAGGCGCAATGTTCCCCACACACGTGGGGATGAACCGTAAACACAACAACGCAACCACCCGTCGCACACATGTTCCCCACACACGTGGGGATGAACCGGTTTATTCCTCCCGCCGCCCAGCTTCCATCCCATGTTCCCCACACACGTGGGGATGAACCGGTAAAAAAATAGGAAGGAGCTTTCCCGGTGAAATGTTCCCCACACACGTGGGGATGAACCGCTCCTCATGCTCGGCCCGGTCCTGGAGCGGCTATGTTCCCCACACACGTGGGGATGAACCAGTATCGCTGCCAGGATCCTGAATGCCGCCGACATGTTCCCCACACACGTGGGGATGAACCGCCATCCTCACAATCGAGGCCCTGCGATCCGTAATGTTCCCCACACACGTGGGGATGAACCGTCACAAAAGAGCAGATCGAGAAGAGGATTCAGATGTTCCCCACACACGTGGGGATGAACCGGCGATCATTGAGGTGGAGGAAATGAAATGACAATGTTCCCCACACACGTGGGGATGAACCGTCCCGCCCGGACCTGTTCCCGTGGGTGGAGGAATGTTCCCCACACACGTGGGGATGAACCGGCAGTTGGATCAGCATTATCGATTGCGGAAAAATGTTCCCCACACACGTGGGGATGAACCGCGGTGGTGCACTTTGTGCGGTCGCTGCAGGATATGTTCCCCACACACGTGGGGATGAACCGCTCCGGGCGGAGGGACGGCCATGACCCTGATGATGTTCCCCACACACGTGGGGATGAACCGCGTCCCTTTTTACGATGGCCGATGATAGATAAATGTTCCCCACACACGTGGGGATGAACCGTCCTGGGGGAAATACAAAGGACCAAATCCGGGATGTTCCCCACACACGTGGGGATGAACCGGGATGAAACCCGAACATGTCCCCATATTCAAAATGTTCCCCACACACGTG
>Ga0228536_1002432_pt1 | contig 10834 bp, 9 predicted proteins | sample SJ1Smetagenome_FD_168611 | JGI IMG/M metagenome (GOLD analysis project Ga0228536, IMG submission 168611) | Enriched culture of PCE-dechlorinating microbial communities from Ithaca, New York, USA - SJ1.S | ecosystem: Engineered > Modeled > Simulated communities (microbial... > Unclassified... | reverse complement strand
CTAACAGGTTATATTCTTCAAGTGTCATAGCTTTCTATTTTAAAACAAAAATAAAAAGCTTAAACACTACCTACAATATGTGTTTTATCGGATGCTTACTTTCGGTTAATCGTTTCATAATAAAATGGGATCGGTTCTATTTTCATAATGCTTATATATCTGAAATTTTATATGAATGCCTTGCGCTCAACGGCTACGTATATGAAACGTTTGGCATTTCGAAGCACTTTCCTGTCAAGTTATAACTACTTTTGATACGGGCTGAAATGCTCGATAACCCACTGACTGCCAAATGTTTTATATACGATGTTATGCGTTTGCCATTTTTATTTTCTGTCATCTTGTTCGTCAAATTTGTTCATTATTTCAATGTATTCACTCGGGAGTTTGTCAACTACAAAGTCAATTATTTCTGTTGGAATTTGTTTGTAAAATGCCGAAGCAATTCCACCTGTTATGCAAGCAATAGTGTCGCTGTCACCACCGATTGAAATTGCAAGTCTAATAGCATTTTCAAAGTCGGAACTTTCAAGGAAGGCTACAATTGCTTGTGGAACTGAACCCTGACAAGTTACGTCAAATTTGTAAGTAGGACGTATTTCGTTAAGTGTGAAGTCAAGATTATAGTCGAAAGTCTGAGTTATGTAGTCTTTAATTTCTTGTTTTGATTTCCCTTGCCTTGCAAGAAATATTGCGGTCGCTGTTGCTTGTGCTCCTTTAATTCCTTCGGGGTGGTTATGTGTAACTTCTGCTGACTGTTTAGCCACTTCCATAACGGTTTCAATGTCATTAAAGGCAAAACCGACCGCACTTGCTCTCATTGCCGAACCATTACCAAAACTTCCATAAGGTTTTAAATTATCTTCTTGTAACCAATTTCTGAAACTACTACCGTAACCACGACCACGATATTTTCTACCATATTCCCAAATTGTCGTGGCAAAATCTTTCTTGTTCAATATGCAGTCAGCAACGGCAATTGTTAAAACTGTATCGTCAGTAAAATTACACTTTGGGTTGAATAAATGAAAGTCGGTCGTTTTAATGTTGTTCCATTCAAACACAGAACCAATTACATCCCCGATAACTGCACCAATTATTGTGTTTGAATTTGAAGTCATAGTTTTTTTGAAGCATTTGAGGTCAAAAATTGATTTTATGTAGTTTGGCGTTTTAGTCATCACCGCCCAATGTAAAAGACTTCCTAAATCATAATCTGTCAGGTCTTTTGTTTTAAGTTTTAAGCAACCACCATAATCACCTAAGAAATAATAATGTTGGTGGTGCGAAACAATTCTGCTGCCTAAACACGAATAATGATTACCAATTCTTGGTGTTTCAGGGAAGAATGCAGGTTGTGAAGTTTTGTTGTCCTTTGCTGTGCTTTTAGGTTCATTGTCAGGATTAAAATTTCTGAAAACTGCACATTCTTTTTCTAAGTTTTCCCAAACCGTATTATCAACTTTCTCAATAGGCAATTTGTCCCAAAAGTGCATTGGGTTATAATAAAAAATCAAATCTTTTCCGTCATTTAATGCAAAAAAGTAATGGGACACATAAATCGTATTTGCATCTTTTGTCCTACGCAAGTCATTTATGAGTAGTCCGTTTACTTTTGAGTCATAACCTGAATATTCTTTCATAAGTTTAATACTCGTTAAGGAATGTAATTACCAAATTTTGTTTGAATTTCAGTAGGTACCAATTGAATAGGTGAAGCCATACTGATGTGACCATTTGGATTTTCTTCATAAAATTTTTGCCTACTAATTGATATGCTTTTTCTTAAACCTTCCACAATCTCGTTAAAATGCCCATCTTCTATGTTATACAAAATTTTACACCAATATTTCAAACAATCCAATTTGTTGTCTTCCGTAAATTGTAAATGATAATAACCAACTCCCCAATCTCTCAAACCTTTAGTGTCCCAAAGTATTTCAAAAGATTTCAAATCGCTAACTTCATAGTCAATTAGATATTTGTTATTATATTCTATTCTTTGCTTTTTATTTGTTGTAAAAAATCTATCAATTAAGCCAAATACAAAAACAAATGGCAGTGCAATAATATAAATGAGATAAAATATTATAGAGTAAATAATTGCTTTAAAAGGAGTCATCATTTTTTTTGTTACGTAGTAATCCTGCCAAAAGTGTTTTACAAATCCTTTAGGGCTAATTAATATTGGGGTCTTGTTCTTATAAAGTTCTTTTAGTTGATGTTCTAAAAGATTCTTTCTAATGTTTAAAGAAAAATCGTAAGCATCCGATAAAACACATATTGTAGGTAGTGTTTAAGCTTTTTATTTTTGTTTTAAAATAGAAAGCTATGACACTTGAAGAATATAACCTGTTAGAGGAGGAACTGATTAATTCGGGGCTAGACAACAAAAGTTTTCTGACGTCAAGAGGGATAAAACTTCACAAATATTACTACTGGAAGCGCAAGTCAAGAGATCTTAAAGAGAATTCTTTGCAGGCAGAGGGTCAGTTCCTCCCTATCGATGTCCATTCCGGAGGATTAATCAAACCCTCAAAACGTGGCAAAGGCTTAAAACCGCCTTTCATAACTCGTGGAGAGATAGAAATAGAGCTACGCACACTTTCCGGAGCAGAACTTCGCATCCGGGGCATCATGGACTCATTAATGGTAAGCACCATCATCGCTTCTACCGGAGGCCGTCGCAATGTTTAGTCTCAATGACAGCATGCGCTATCTGCTCTACAGCGAGCCCACCGACATGCGCAAGAGTTATCATACCCTGAGCGGCCTGGTGACAAATAATATGGGTCTCAATGTACGCGATGGTGACGTATTCATTTTCATCAACAAGGCCCACAACCGTATCAAGCTTTTGCACATGGAACCCGGAGGACTTGTCATCTACTCCAAACTGCTTGAAGAAGGTCGTTTCCGCCCTCCTCAGGTTAATTCCTCCGGAACAAAGATCCAGATGGAGTGGCTGGATCTGGTAATGATGGTCGAAGGTGTTATGGATGATCCGTCAACAAGATTAAAGAGGTTAAAAAGAGTAAATTTTTAGCATAAAATGTTGGTAATTATTTGGTTATCTAAAACATTGTTACTATCTTTGTATCAGATAATTACAGTGTTTTATGGCTTCCGGATACACCCAGCAGGATATAGCAAAGATGGCAGCAGAGATAGAGTCTCTTCGCAGTCAGCTTGCTGCAAAAGAAGAGGTTGTATCCACTCTTGAATCAGAGGTTGTAGAGCTTGAATCCAATATCACCAATCTAGAGTCCAATATCACCAATCTAGAGTCCAATATCACCAATCTAGAGTCCAATATCACTAGTTTGGAATCCAATATTACCACACTGGAGACAGATGTTACTACACTGGAGACAGATGTCACCAAGCTGGAATCACATATCTCCAAATTAGAGTACGAACTCACCTGGTTGAGGAAGAAGCTATTTGGCAAGATGAGCGAACGCTTTATTAACTCAGATCCTGATTCCCGCCAGCTTGATATCTTTGGAGAGCAGCTTAGCGACAATGAGAGAGAGGAGCTTGAGAGGGCTGCAATACAGGAGCAGGAGCTAATAACCAGAACAATAACAGCAAATAAGCCTCGCACACCTAGAAAGGATATATCCTTTGAAGGCCTGCGTGTTGAAGAGACAACAATAGAGCCTGAAGGGATAAATTTTGAGGAGTATGTTTGTATTGGAACAGAAGAGACAAACAGGCTGGCCTATAAACCGGCAGAGTTCTTTGTTAAGAGAACTATCCGTAAAAAATATGCTCTTAAAAATCAGTTAACCGAGCCAGAGGATGAACAAGAGAGGAAGCCTTCAGTAGTGATAGCGCCACTTCCCGATAGTCCCATCCACAAATGCATGGCAGATACTAGTCTTTTGACAGAGATAATCATCCAAAAATATCTTTATCACCTCCCTTTTCACCGGCAGATAGCCCGGTTTGGGGATCTTGGGGTTAGAATAAGCTCTTCCACTGTGGGAGACTGGTTCTCCCACAGCTGCGAGTTGCTCAGACCACTCTATGACCATCTGCGACGACGGGTCTTGTCCACCGATTATATCCAGGTTGACGAGAGTACCCTCCCGGTGATAGATAATGAGAAGCGACGGGCTGTGAAGGGTTATCTGTGGGTAGTACGCAATCCGGACAACGGAGAGGTCTTCTTTCATTATGACAGAGGTTCCCGTTCTGAGAAAACAGCTTTGACTCTTCTTCACGGCTTCAATGGCGCAATACAGAGTGATGGCTATCAGGTTTACAAGCGTTTTGAGGCGCTTGATGGTAAGCTGATGCTCGGTTGCTGGGCTCACGCCAGACGCAAGTTCGACGAAGCCCTGGCAGAGAACAAAAAATTGGCTACCGAAGCTCTCCTGCAGATACAGTCCCTTTATGCAATAGAGAGGGAGGCAGATGAGATGGGAGCTACACCTGAACAGAGAAGGGAGTTGAGAAGAACCAAGGCATATCCTATATTGGTGACCTTTGAAAAGTGGCTTTATGACAACTACAATGCCCTACTGCCTCAGAGCAGGACGGCAAAAGCTATATCTTACACATACAGTATCTTCCCTAAACTATCAAGATACCACCTTAACGGCAGGTACAGAATAGACAACAACCTTGTTGAGAATGCCATCCGCCCCCTGGCAATAGGGAGAAAAAATTACCTCTTCTGCGGTAACCCAGATGCTGCAATAAGAGCAGCCATGGTCTATTCCCTGCTTGGATCCTGCAAGGCAGCAGGGGTTAACCCTACAGAGTGGCTAGAGGATGTTCTTTCAAAGATGTACTCCTACACTAAAGGTAAAGGCAATCTGGAGATACTACTCCCACACTTGTGGAGAAAGGAGTAAACTTGTGACGAATAGAAGAACTTCTTGTAAATTGTGTCGAGTTTTACCCATTTTGGTTCAAATCGCATAAACTTTACCCAACTTTGTCAAAATCGCACAAACTTGCATCGAGTTGATACAAACTCACCCAATTTTAATCAAATTTTAATTAAAGTGGCCCAGTATCCGCCAGAATGGCTAATTTAGATGTGATTTATCGGATGCTTACATTAAGTCTTGTACTTTCATATAAATTTCTTTTTCGTATTGCTTGACGACACAAAGGTATGTATTTCTTAACTCCCTTGCAATCAATTGGTTGGAACATAATTAAAATGAAAAAAAACCAATTTATTCCAGTTTCGGAACAAATTGGTTTAGAAAAAAAATATTTTTATTCCAGTAGAAAATACTGGGGATTCGAAGTTTAATTTACAACTCTCCCCTGTTATACTTTTCTGTTAATTCATCTAACTCTTTCAATAATTTTTCATCATCATCTATGCAAACTACATCTTTAGAAGTAAATTGTTCTAAGCCATACTTAACTCTCCAAACCTTATTTATTTTATTAATAATATCTGTGTATTCATCTCTGTTTTTATCAATTTCACGGGTTATTAATGCTCTAATATACTTCGTCCTTCTTTCTTTATCATCTGCTTCATATTTGACATTTTTTCTAAATATCCCGTCGAATAATGACAATAAATCATAAATAAGTAAACAAGTCTTATTACTTATCTTATATTTCCAAATATCGTTAATTTCATTCTGACTAAGGAAGTTGTCGAATCTAACTAAAAATGAGAGTCTTAATAGAAACCTTGATAAAGCAGAATTGATAACTTTTGCACCCTTTTTCTTAGTAAATGGTGCTTTATTAATTATAAACTCTTCATATACATCAGAAATGAGTTCATATGTTACTTCTCTCGGAAGTATGTGACATGTTGCATAATATTCTACATCGTCATCTGTCAAGGTTTCAGGCAAAAAATATATTGATTTACCATCGTCTATAAAACAATCAGAATAGAGTCCTTCATCATCACAAAAAAAGAAGTCTATATCATCTCCGTTTTTTATTGCCACCCTCGCTTCGTCAATTGTCATTTCCGTTTCATTTAATTTCAGACGAATAAATTCATCCGAAAGCGCTTGTTCAATTGCAATTGACAAATTTGGATTGGAAGCTTTAATTTTATTATCTCTAATATCAGTAATAGAAATATCAAGGGTCTTATTCTCTTCAAGATTTGCTTTCATAGTAGTGTACAACATTTGAATTATTGTACGCTTATAATCTTTCTCCGCCTGAGATTCCTCAACTTCAATTATTGATTTCTGATGAGCAGCTTCTTCAATCTTCAAATCCACAATACCACTAATAATCAAATCCTTATACCTCTCTAATCTCCCACTGAAAAGTATACGTAGAAACTCTTGTTCAGAATAATTTTGTTTAGCTATGAAGTTTTCAAACTCATCTTCATAATTAATACCAATTATATTCTCATATATATTTTCATCCACAGGGTCCATGCAGAGACAATAAATTATATCTGCCGGGAGATTATTTACATCATAATCTGATAATTTTGCTCTATAACACCTATCCATATTTTACTCAATTAATCTTACCATTTCTCTTTTCATGTCATCGTCTACCTCCACATACCTATTAAAAGCTCTACTATTTGGAGAGTGACCTGTCAAACTAGCTACCATAGTTTTATCTTTTACTCGTTTATAGGTATTGGCCATAAAAGTTCTCCTAGCCATATGTGAACTAACTATATCAGATAAACGAACCTTCTCCTCCTGCCTTGAAGTTTGGTTTATTACGGTAACAATTCTATCTATACCGGCCATCCTCAAGGCTCTTTTAATCTCTCTATTGTATTCCTGCTGTGAAGGGAATGGGAAAATAGTATCACAACCATAATCTATATATTTGTTGTAGATCTTAATTCCTACTTCATTTACAGGCACTCTAACCGTTTTAGGATTTCCCTCCTTCGTTTTACCTTGTATGTATTCAATGAACCCGTCAGTAATACATCCACTTTTCATTTTGTACAGGTCACTTACTCTGCAACCAATGACACATTGAAAAACAAAAATATCTCTTATTATCTCCAATTTGGGATAACAACTTAGGTCAAATTTAAATAATTTATTTCTCTCTTCCAGTGTCAGATATATGGGAGTACCATATATTTCCGTACCGATTTTATAATTTATAAATGGATCTCTTACTGAAGTATCAAACTTTGCAACCCATTTGATAAAAGTTCGGATCTTTGTTAGTATGTCCACTATTGTATTACCTCCCCTTGGAACCGGTTTCCTTAACTTACGATGATCATTTGGCGTAGGATATAAAAATGGATATTTTAAGTAATATTCATGTTCGTTTCTAATAAATTCTTCAATCTGAAAAATATCTTCATTTGAAATTGAATGTAAGTTTAATTCGTATTTTTTATTTTTGAGCCTTTGGAATTTCTCAAACTGTTCCAAATGTCTTTTAACTACTAGCAGGTTCTTAGTTCGTACCGGAGAGTATTTATTCATCTTCAGAAATTCATCATACCACTCAAAAAAGTTCTTGGGTTTAGTAATCTCTACTATCTCTTTTGGCCTTTTAAGTTCAATCTCTACTCTCTCTTTTAACCATTCGTTAGTAATAACATCATTCTTCTGTTTGTTACCATAAACATTAAGTATTGCTAGTTTTACTTCCTCAATCTTATTGATAAAGGAGACCCTATCCATTTTATTAACTATTCTTACTTGAGAGTTGATAGTCCCTTTTTTCTTATCCCAAATGTTGATATCAACTTGTAGATTGGACTTATAGTATACATTAACTCCTGTCGCCCTTAGACGAAAGAGGATATTGACAATAGAATTTTTCGAAGATGTAGATCTCGCTATAGTGTTGACTGTAGCCATAGTATAGAGTTTTTATGGCTAAAGTATGTTAATTAATGTGATTTTGCGCCATACTTAAGTGGAACAAAATTCAACTGAAAAATTATTTATTTATTCCAGTTAATTTGATTTAAAAACAAATAGATTTGTAAATATGACCACTAATGAACTTAATGATTAATGAATCTTCGTCGTTACAAAGAATTTGCGCCATTTTTGCGCCATTTGACAAAAAGATTTCTGACACATTTAAATATTTTGAATTACTCTTGGATTCATTTTTACCTTTAATTTGCTTACTCACACACTAATAGCTCTAGTTGCCAGATGATTGCACATATGATGAATTTCAGCTGTTTGGCACGGCTCCGGGTACATAAAAAGCAGGTCATATTGGCCTGCTTTTTTTGTACCGTCGCTTGCAGGAGGCAGGCAAGCTCCTTTGGTTTGTCCCACCCCCCAACCCCCTCCGGGGAGGGGGAGAGTCGCTTCGCTCCGAAAAATTTGAATATGCGCTATTTTTTTCAATGTAATTATTATATCAGGGCATATTGAACGTTAAATCTTCTCAAATATTTCTTTTTTTGGTTGTCAAATGGTTATTAGCTATTCCGGTGATATGGGACCACTGTTCCGGAGCATAGGGTACCAGTTACAGTTTTTACACTCTTATGGCAAATTTGCATAAATTTTTTTTTGATTTAATTTCTATTCTGAAAGAGCCATTAACCAATCTGTCCAGTATAGCATCGGCTATGGTACTCTCTCCAATGATGTCAAACCATACTTTTACCGGAAGCTGAGAACTGACAATAGTAGATTTAATCCCATATCTGTCTTCCATTATTTCTAACAGAGCCAGCCTGTCGGCATCATCAAGTACATGTAGCCCAAAGTCATCAATAATAAGAAGATCTTGCTTGGTAATCTTGCTTATAAGACTATAATATGTGCCATCTGCTTTTGCATTTTTAAGTTTGGCAAATAATTTCTGAGCGTTGAAGTAAGCTACTTTGTAACCATTATAACAAGCCTGATATCCTATTGCAGAGGCGATGTAACTCTTACCTGTACCGGTCAGTCCTGTTATAAGTATGTTTTTCGCCTGCTTTATAAAAGAACAATCAGAAAGTCTCATTATTAATGATTTGTCCAACCCCCTGTCATCTTCATACTTTATGTTTTCTATTGCAGCATTGTATCGGAACTTTGCCAGTTTTGTTGACCTTTCAATACGCCTGTTTTCCCTATTATCCCATTCGGCGTTGATGAGAAGTGTCAGCAGCTCTTCATTTGTCAGGGAGCTGTGATGGCTGGATTCCGCCATGTTTTTATATAGATTGTACATGCCCTCAAGTCTTAGGGACTCCATTTTTTGTAATATATTATTGCTGTCCATAAAAATCAGTTTAATAGTAATACTTAGAACCCCTTATATTCTCATGCCTTGGAAGCATTACCTCACTGGCAGTATTGCTTTTTTCAAGAAGGTCTATTTTATTTGAAAGGATATTTTTGAGTGTTGTATAATCTGACGCATTGCAACCCAAAGCTCTATCACAGGCATTGATCAACCTTTGATTACCATACCTTTTATAGAGGTCCTTTACTCCTTCGAACATCCGCCTGGCCATATGGGGATAACTGCAGTGCGAGATCATATTTTGTAAGTATTTTTCTACAATGGGGTCTACATCTGCTCCCCATTGGTAAGCATGAGAGGGTTCCCATTGCTGAACATATTTATGCGAAGGATGCATATGCTCTAAATGAGTAGTAGTCCCATTAACCTCTTTGCTGCGAATGTGGGAAGCTATCTGGATCCCGTTGTAATAAATGGAGATCATCGTGGGTGTTGTAACCGCTTTTACCCTTTTGTGAGCGTACTTATATGGTACACTGTAACTATGCTTGTCCTTATTGAAATATACATGGTAAAACTTGTCCACCCTGAGTTTATACGACTGGGTAATCTCATACCGGTCCATAGTAATTGGCTTGAGGGTCTCCTTTTCGTAATCTTCAAATAAATCTAAACGACTATAATCTCTGTTTTGGAAGTTTCTTTTGTTTGCATTAGGCAATAACCTCCTTATCTCTTCATTAAGACCATCAATCCCATATGGAAGCTGATTTCTCAAAGGGGCAAATATCTCACTATAGACCAAATTAATGATGCTCTCTACCAAGGCTTTATCCTGAGGATGAGTGGGTCGGGCCGGACAAACGGTTGTTTTGTAATGGTTGGCCATTGAGAGGAAGCTCTCATTTAGTGCGGGTTGAAAATTACTGGCTGTCGTTACTGCAGATTTAAGATTATCCGGGATTAAAACTTTTGGGACTCCTCCAAAATAATGAATAGAGTTACTGATACCTCCAACAAAATCTTCAATCCGTTGACTTTTTGTAGCCTCTACATAATTAAACTGACTACCACCAAGGATAGATACCAACACCTCCGCTTCTGCTACTGAATTGAGATGTGGACAAAAATAACGGAGCTTGCTGCCGGTAAAATCAATAAACATCTCCTCACCATAATCATGAGCCATTCGCATAGATATCTTTTGACTTATTAGCCATTGCTGATAATGGTAACACATCTGAGAATAACCATAACCCCCTGGACGACCAGACCTGTATTCTCCCCAGAGAACATATCTGGTAACTCCTGTCTCTTTAAGTTCTTTCTTAAAGTATGGGAACAATGATTCGAGATATTGATACTCTTCATTTGTTTCCGGGAGAACCGGCTTCTGTGAAAAAAGTCGTTCTAACTCAATATCCGGCATAGTTAAAAGGTCCTCTTTGCTGAATTTGAGCTCTTCCGTTTTGGCTAGATAATGTACTATTGTCTTCCTGTTGACATTAAGACGCCTGGAAATTTCTCTTTGAGAAACACCTTGTTCCGATAATTGTAAAATTTGTTTTACTTTGCCCATTGTTATTAGTTTTCCAGCCATAGGTGGTTATTTTTCGTGTTGCAAGTACAAAAATAACCTATTGCGAAAAACTGTAACTGGAGGAGGGTTCGCTCTCCTCCTTTTTTA
>Ga0228536_1002431_pt1 | contig 10839 bp, 11 predicted proteins | sample SJ1Smetagenome_FD_168611 | JGI IMG/M metagenome (GOLD analysis project Ga0228536, IMG submission 168611) | Enriched culture of PCE-dechlorinating microbial communities from Ithaca, New York, USA - SJ1.S | ecosystem: Engineered > Modeled > Simulated communities (microbial... > Unclassified... | reverse complement strand
CATCTGACAGCCGTCAGCGCCGTTGCAAGAAAAATGTGCAATATCATTTTCACTATCCTTAAAGAAAACAGGCCCTACGAGGTAAATCCTCCAAAAGGGTTAAAACACTGAGTTTTGTCCCATATTCACTTTTCAAGGTTCTCTTTTTTTGCTTCTTGTTTTGCTATTGACTTTTTATAGCTGGTCTTTCTTGTATAATGCGGGTAACGGGTATTTCGATCGCGCCATACGGGCGCACACAAAAGAGCATTGAGATGAGCTGCGTCTTCGACCGGAATCCTTTGGCGTGACGTTCTGCGCCCCATTTGGCGACCAAATTGTCAAAGTTCACTGCTGTGAAAATCTCAGAAAGTAATTGACTGAACAGGCTCGCAGGCTTTAGCATTAGTGCGCCCCCCTTAGGTTTCTTTGAGGTGTTGTTGTGTTGGCGCACTAATAATATCTCAAGGGCCTCTCAGGGGGCATTTAATTTTTCTCAAAAACCTATTTTGGACAAGAATGATTTTGCTAAAAAACATGCAACCCAATGCCCTTTTGAATGTTCAACCAAAAGAGGTTCTTCTTTCCTACATCGTTCAGTTGCATACACACACCTAGTATGAAATCGACAACCTGTTGGGAGGTTAATCGGACTAGGAACACCACCTACTAAAAGATTTTTTTTCCTTTCTCCATTTTTTATTTGAAGTGTCGGCACTGCAGATAACAATGCCTGAGAATATGGATGAAGCGTTGATTCAAAAAGCTCTTCTGCTGGTGCCATTTCAACTATTTTCCCTAAATACATAACTGCTATGCGGTTACTAATATATTTAACAACTGAAAGGTCGTGAGAAATGAAGAGATAGGTAAGCCTTAGTTCCTTTTGTAGGTTCTGGAGAAGATTAATTATTTGAGCCTGAATAGAAACATCAAGGGCTGAAACTGGTTCATCACAAACAATAAATTGGGGATTGAGAGCCAATGCCCTTGCTATTCCAACTCTTTGTCGCGTTCCACCATCCAATTCATGAGGGTATTTGTTAAAAAGTCGAGGGTGTAAACCCACAAGTTCCATCATTTCATCGACTTTTTCTTGCCTCGCTTTTTTAATCCCTTTACGGAAATTGATTAAGGGCTTTTCGATTGAACAGCCAATACTCTTGCGAGGATCTAAAGAAGAAAAGGGATCCTGAAAAATTAACTGGATTTTTTCTCTTAAATCAGAGAAGTTTTTTTTATTTAGCTTTAATATATCTTGATCTTTAAAATATATTTCGCCTGCTGTTGCATCCGTGAGTCTTGTGATTAATCTTCCAACCGTTGATTTTCCACATCCTGATTCTCCGACAAGACCTAATGTTTCGCCGGTTGAAATGTCAAAGGAAATACCATCTACGGCGTGAACTGTACCAGAAGAAATATAAAAATGCTTTTTTAAATTATTTACTGATAGAAGAGAATCTTTCATTTTTTAAATCTCCCTAAATAGTGACATTGTGGCAACGAAGTGTTCTTCCCTTAACAGATTGTATTGGGGGCATCTTCTGGACACAAATTTCAGTACATTTTGGACACCTGGGATGAAAAGAACAACCGGATGGATACTTTAAAGAACTGGGAGGCAAACCGAAAATAGGAAGAATTTTATGCCCCTTATCGTTAATTTTCGGAATGCAGTTAAAAAGACCTTGAGTATAAGGATGCAATGGATTTTCAAAAACTTCCTTTACTGTTCCTTCTTCAACAATGATCCCACAATACATTGTCGCCACTCTGTCGCAAATATCTGCCACAATTCCTAAATCGTGAGTTATAAGAATTAAGGATGTGTCAAATTCTTCACGAAGATCTTTCATTAAGTCTAAAATTTGAGCTTGAATGGTAACATCGAGAGCGGAAGTTGGTTCATCAGCTACTAATAAAGAAGGATTACACGAAAGCGACATCGCTATTCCGACTCTTTGCCTCATACCTCCGCTAAATTCATGAGGGTATTCTTTGTATCTTTCTGCGGGGATTTGCACTTTCTCCAACAATTCTTGAGCTCTATACTTTGCTTTTTCGAAACGTAGATTCTGGTGGACGGCGATAGTTTCAGCAATTTGCAACCCTATCGGAAGGACTGGATTTAAAGAGGTCATAGGGTCCTGAAATATCATCGAAATACGATTACCTCTAATTTGTCTCATTTTTTGTTCCGCTATTTTATTAAGATCAATATTTTGAAATTTTATTTCACCTGAAGAAATTTTACCCGGAGGTGATGGAACGAGTTGCATGATTGACAACGCTGTCGTAGTTTTACCAGCACCACTTTCCCCAACAAGCCCAAGCGATTCACCCTGCTTTATTTTTAAAGAAATCCCTCTTACAGCCTCTACACGACCTTCAAACGTATCATAAACAACATGAAGATTTGAAACATCTAAAAGAACATTATTCATTTTATCTCTCCTCAACGTAGCTTAGGGTCAAGGGCATCCCGGAGTCCATCCCCGAGTAAGTTAAGGCCTAATACAACTGTTGCTATTGCTAACCCAGGAAATATTGCTAGATGAGGAGTAATTCGAAGATACTGTCTACCTGCACTCAACATTGCCCCCCATTCAGCCGTTGGAGGCTGGATACCCAAACCAAGAAAACTCATAGAAGCAACAGCAAGAATAGCTTGTGCAACGCCAAGTGTACTTTGGACAATTATTGGAGCAAGACAATTTGGCAATATGTTTTCAATAATAATCTGAAAGTCATGCGCTCCTACGAGTCTTGCTGCATCGACAAACTCTTGGCCACGAACTGCAAATGTAGATGAACGTACAATACGGGCATATCGTGGCATGTGACTTATACCAACCGCAATCATTAAATTCCCTAAACTTGTTCCCAACACACCAACAATTGCAATAGCCAAAATGATCGCAGGAAAAGCTAGAAGGATATCCATTGTTCGCATTATTACGTTATCTAATTTTCCCCCGTAAAACCCTGCAAATACACCTAAAATAGTACCTCCTATACCTCCAATGCCAACAGCAATGAACCCGATATATAGAGATATTCTACTTCCAAAAATAATTCTACTTAATATATCTCTGCCCATGTTGTCTGTCCCTAAAAGGTAAGTAGAAGAAGGAAGTTGTAGTTTATCCTTGAAAAAAGCTTTATTCGGATCCATCGGTGCAAGCAAAGGAGCGAAAAATGCTACTAGAAACAAAAAAATCACAATTGCTAAGCCAACGAGCGCAGTTTTATTTCTGCGAAACCTGCGCCAAATCTCTTGGAGCTGACTTTGCTTTTTGTCTCTTACAATAAGCTTTTCCTGTTCCATATAAGAGCACTCCTTTGATTATCGGTACATCGACTTAATTCTGGGGTCCACAATAGCGTAAATAAAGTCAACGCTTAAGTTTACAAGCCCAACAAAAAGAGCAAAAAACATAACTCCTCCTTGAACAACCGGGTAGTCATTGGCTCTTATTGCATCCACAAGCAAGCGCCCAGTTCCAGGAATTGAAAAAACTGTTTCTGTAATTACAAGTCCTCCAAGTGAATTGCCAAAATTGAGCCCTATCACTGTGATTACAGGAATAAGAGCATTACTAAATATATGACGAAATAGAATGATTCTACTAGGCATTCCCTTGGCATGAGCAGTGCGAATATAATCCTGACGTATAATCTCAAGCATGCTTGAACGGGTCATACGTGCAATAATTGCCATATTTTGAATGCCTATGACGATAACCGGAAGAATTAGATGTTTCCAAGTTCCCATGCCTGAAGACGGAAGCACAGGAAAATATATAGAAAACATGAGCATCAACATAAGTGCGAGCCAAAAATTTGGAAATGAAAAACCAGCCAAAGCGAAAAAGCTACATAAATTATCAATCCAAGTATTTTGATATAGGGCTGCTAAGGTTCCAAGAGGAATACCGATTAGTATAGAAAATAGTGTTCCCCAAATCGCTAATCGTAAAGTTATAGGGGTTCTTTGCTTGAGTTCGGATAAAACTGGTTCTCCAGAAAGAAGAGATTTTCCTAAATTCCCTTTTAGAATATTTTTTAAGAATAAGCCATATTGGAGGACAAGAGGTTTATCTAGTCCAAGTTGAGTACGAAGCTCTACTAATTCCTCTTGGGTTGCGTTTGGCCCAAGGAGGGTTAATGCAGGGTCTCCTGGGGCAAGATGTACTATAACAAATACAAGTAAAGATACCCCTAACAAAACTGGGATCAACAAAAATAATCTTTTTCTAAAGTACCTTAGCATTTTTACCCTCCAATTCTATTAAATGGGCGAAAAGTGAAAAGTCTCTTTTCGCCCATTTATCAAATGCTAAAAATTATGATTTATTCATCTATTGATATATTAACGAAAGGTCTACACGTATTTGGAGAAAGTTTAAATCCTTTTACATTAGCCCTGCTTGCACCGAGATAACGAGGAACTACGAGGAATATTTGCGGAGCTTCTTCCACTATTTTGCGCTGTAAAATGTCGTATATCTCTTGATTTTTTTCAGGATCCATCGTGGACCTCCCTTTAGTGAGAAGGTCGTCAATCTCATGGTTTGACCAATGGTGTCGGTTTGAAGATCCTATATTGGAGGAATGATAGCAGGGGTGTAAGGCTCCGTCTGCGTCACCTGTACCAAATATAGAAAGGAGGTATAGACCCTCAACTCCTTTTGAGGTCGTAGCTAAAAAAGTGCTCCATTCCATGGTTTCCACTTTTGCTTCAACACCAACATCAATTAGGCAAGCCTGAACGAATTCACAAACTTCCTTTCTATCTGTACGAGGATCAGTGAAGAGAGTTATCTTCAAACCAGATTCGTAACCGGCTTCCTTTAGCAGTGCTCTTGCTTTTTCCGGATGATAGGGATAGGCCTCTGGAAGAGTTTTGTCGAATCCAACTATACTTCTTGACATTGGTCCGCGAGCAACTTCGGCTTTGCCAAAGAAAAGAGTGTCCACCATGGCATGTTTGTCAACCGCATAATTTAAAGCCTGTCGCACTCTTTTGTCCGGGAACACGGATACGTTGAAACCAAGCATATGACTACTAGGACCAGGCCCCTCGTAAAGAGTGATGTCCTTGTTTGTTTTTAAACGGTCAAAATCTTGAGGAGGTAACTGGTCAAAAAGAAGATCAATGCCACCTGATTCAAGTTCAACCGTTCGTGTGGCTGATTCCGGAATTACCCGAAACGTCACTCTATCGATTTTCGGGGAGCCTCCAAAATAATCAGAATGTTTTTCAAGTGTGATATGGTCTCCGCGAACCCATTCCACAAATTTGAAAGGTCCCGTTCCGACTGGATTCTTTCCATATTCACTCCCTGCGGCCAAAGTTGCTTTTTCATTGAGCATTCCGAGTTCATGTCGAGTAAGACCAAATAGCAAAGGTTGAAACGGTATACGAGTTTTTAACTGAACAGTATAGGTGTCTATGACTTCAACGCTCTCTATTTCTTTTCCACGAAGGATCGTTCCAATATAGCCGGTAGAAGGATCCTGCATTCTTTCAATAGTAAATTTAACATCTCTTGCAGTGAATTCTTCACCATTGTGGAATTTAACACCCTTTTTCAAGTGAAAAATCCATGTATAGTCATCAGTCATTTCCCAACTTTCTGCCAAGTCCCCTTTCACTTTACCATCATCACCTAAAGTTACTAAAAAGTTATAGACTTGATTAAGAACGGCTGCAGAGGTTGCAGAATTTGCTTTGTGAGGATCGAAACTCTGTAATCCACCAACCAAGGCTACCTTTAATTCTGATGCAAAAGCCAAGGTTCCCCAAGAGCAAACTAAAAGCAAAGAAAACACAACGGACATATATCTCAGTCTCTTCATTTCACAACTCCTCCTTTTTTGACTGTTTTAATAACCTGGATTGATTTCTGCCGGATCAAGAAACAATGCCAAAAAACAAATCTATAAAGAACGGTTTTTATTGAACTCTTTTCTCACTTCTGTGCGGAAATCGTTGTCTGTCAAGAGGTCTAAACCGACTAATGCCATGCTCTTTGCCATTAGAATTATAGCTTCGTCTGCTCTCGGCTTGATCACATCCTCTTCAAAACGATGATCATGGCAACGGAACTCAGACATCCTAATGTACTCATGAATTGTAGGAATAATTTTAGATACATTAGCAATATCCGATGCTCCTGTTCGCTCGTCAGGATCCCCATAATGAACGGGTTCACCTAAAGATTCAAGGTGTTTTTTTAGCCTTTCTTCCATTGTCACGTTAAATACACCATCAGAGTAAATCGGTCCCAAACTAAAATCAAAGCTTGCTCCGGTTGAAATAGCAGAAGCATTAATTAACCGCTTCATATCCTCTACCATTTTCAATAACTGGCTTTGTTTTTTTGCACGTAGGTCAAAACATCCCTTAGCATATCCTGGTACAACGTTCGCGGCTTTTCCTCCGTGACAAATGATGCCTGTAAATGTATGACCTTCCGGCCACTGGGGGCGTTGTGCATCTGACAAATTAAACAAGGTTATTAGAGATGTTAGCGCGTTTATGCTTTCATCGTAGTGAGAGGGATGTGCTTCCTTGCCGAAAAACTCGACATACATTTTAGTAGCTGCCATTAATGGAGGACGGCGAACCATTGTTTCAAACCGAGGATGCATCATTAATGCAAAATCAATACCATCAAAACCTCCGTTTTCGACTAGAATGACCTTTCCTCCACCTTCCTCCTCTCCAGGGCAACCAACTACCACCACTGCTCCACCCAATTCTTCAATAAATCGAGAAAGGGCAATGGCACTACAGTTAGATGCGGCAGCAATCATATTATGCCCACATACATGTCGACCCATTAAAGCATCGTATTCAGCCAGAAAAGCAACAGTAGGTCCGTTTTCGTTACTTTTATAAACAGCTTTAAAAGCTGTCTCCAAGCTGCAAAAAGGTTGAGTTACTTTAAAACCATAAGAAGTCAATAATTCATTCTGCCACTCAGCAGCTTTTACTTCTTGAAATGGGAGCTCCGGATTCGCGTGGAGTCTGTGGCTTAGATCTATTACAGAGGGGCGCAAATCATCTATTGTTTTTAGGATATTTTTTTTTATATCTTCATAATCCATATTTAACACACCTAAAAAGAAACTTTTTTCCACATTTCAATTATTTGACTTGTTCGGTCTACTACATTCTCAAAAAGAGTCTTTCCACGATCGCAAGAAGCAAAGCGGGGAGTTCCCATGACAATACCTTCTGGAGAAACATCGTTAGCATTTAGATAAACATTAAAATCAATGTCCGCCATGGCTACTTTATCGAAGCTTTTAATATCAAAACCCAAAAATTTAGAAGAAGTCATCTCTGAATCAAAAAGATCCATGCGCATCTCTTCTGGGAATAAATAACTACTAACCGATGTCAAAGGTTCCGCTCCATGACCTGACGGGTTTTCTCCTTCGAATACTTCAAGTTTTTTTGCAAGCGGGATTTGTTGCCAAAGGTTTATTGAGGGTATTATATAGCCGTGTTTTCTACGGATATCTCTTGAAACTTTGTCTAAAACAGGGGCATTTCCTCCATGACCATTAAAGAAAAATAATTTTGTTACCCCATGGTCAAAAAAACATTGGCAAATATCATTCAAAACCGCTATCATCGTTTCGTGTCGAAAAGAGATTGTTCCTGGAAAATTTCTAAAATACTCGGAGCATCCAAATTGGATTGTGCTTGTACAATAAGTTTCAGTTCTTTTACATACTTCAGAAACAACCTGTTCTGTTAGACGATAATCTCCGGTAGGGGTATGAGGGCCTTGCTGTTCAGTGGACCCCATTGGAATTAGGACAACAGGTTTTTCCTTAAATACCTCCTCAATTTCTTTCCAAGTCATTCGAAATAATTCCCACTTCTTATTCAAAAAGCTCACCTCCAACAAAATAATGAAAATCATTCCACTAGGTCTACAAACACTTGCCCCCAAAGTAGTATTACGAATGTAAATATTAATGATTTTTTAAGGGGAAAAGTTTTTTACATCAACGATATCATTCCTTAACGCTTGCCATAATATCAAGCAATGGCTTTTATTTGAAACTCAATATTCTCAGCACCTTGAAAACCGTAAATCATTGTCATGACATGGAAAAAGCAGCAAAACCCCCATTTTATTCCTCAGGAAGCCGGGCGTTTTCCGTACGACCTGGATTCCCGCCCATACATAACGAGAGTTTAGCTAAAACATAGTAGAATCAAGGGCTTCCGTGCTATATTACTTTTTCGAATCATCGTTATGAAGAAAATACATAACGAGCTTTTTTTCTAGAACTTATGCGGATTTAAGCCATTCTCGTTACGTGTTTCCGGGAATCCAGGGTACGAATTCTGAAAAAAATCCGCTCCAGGATGGCTTCCGTCATGGCTATTCCGGCCCGGACGGCGGACTTCAGCATCTCCAGAAGAAGGGCGAGGGACGCGATGAACGAGATGTCCTCAAGCTCTTCATAGCACCTGCAGAAGAGTTCCCCATACGCACGGTCGTCCTCGGACCGCCTTAACTCGAAGGAGAGCGTCATGTACCTCAGGAAGACAATGCTCGTGTGGGCCACCATGGAGTCGTAGTTCCTGATCTGAAACTCCTTCGAGAGCCGCAGAACGCTCTTGCAGGCCTTGAAGAAGACTTCTATGGACCAGCGCTTGCCGTAGATCCGGACAACTTCTTCGTCGGGAACGGAAGTATCCGTGCAGAGTATGGCCGGCCACTCACGCTTCGCGCCGCTCTTCCTGTTCCTCACGAACACCACCTTGACCGGCAGGGGAGGTTCCGGAGAATCCTTCCCGTTGTCCACCTCCACAAGAGCGGAACCGAGGATGTCATTTTTCCCGAAGACGGAGTTGACCTTCCCGTACAGCCCCGAGAGCTTCATCCTCTTCTTCGTTCCGTCCTCCCGTCTTACCAGGAACTGCATGGAATTGAAGTCCTTGACCATGGCGATGGAATGGATGCCTTTCCTGTGCACGGAGTGCAGAAACTGGTTGGTGGCAAACCAGGAATCGAAAAGAAGAAAGTCGGCCTTTATGCCTCCGGAGAGTGCGGACCCCAGAAGGGTGAGAGCCGCTTCCGGCGTCGTCATCACCGCTTCTTTCCGTCTCCGTGCCCCTGAGGTCCTTCCGTCGGTGTCCGAGGCTCCGAAAAGCCGATTCTCCTCCTTTGCCGAGCCGAAAAGGGAGAAGGCCAGAGGCAGAAAGGATCTTCCGTCGGACCAGCCGAGGGAAAGCATCCGAAATCCCCTGAAGTGGCGATGGTCGCAGTGGTCGTAGCACTTCGACAGGAGTGCCACCTTTTTCTTCTGTTCCTCGAGTAGGCGGAATCGTCCAGGACCAGTACCCGGTCTCTTCTCTCCATGGTGAGAGGAAGAAAGAAGGTGTGGAGAAGCCTCTTTGCGAGAACCAGCAGGAAACGCCTCCAGTTGATCCGGGATTCGGAAAGGAAGCGGTAGAACGTGTCCTTGCCCCACGGCAGGCTGTTCTCGCGCATCATCTCCCCTCCCTACGGTCGAGGACGCGTCGAAGAAGGTCTTCCTGAGGAAGACGAGGGCAAAGAGAAACTGCAGGATCCTGACCGGTGGAATTCCCTTTCCCTTCCCGGCCGAGCGGTTGAAGAGCTCCGCGATGCCGAAGGTGCGAAAAAACTCCGCGGCTGAAGAAAGGGTCTCGTCGTAAGACGGAGCTTATTGTAGAATGGGTTTCACGGGAAGGTCTCCTGTTTTGTTTTTTTGTTTCTCGCAATAACAATTTTACAAAACAAGGGCCTTCCTATCATTTTTATCCAGTCATTTCAACGGTTTTTCGGCTGTCAAGGTTCAACTGTTGGACGCTGGTTCAGTTCTTGTTCAGAGGTTCCTTAACTATATGCTTCTTTTTTGCTTGATGGTATTTTTATATTGCCAAATATCTGTGCGAATAAATTGATAATCCATTGTCAATGGCCTCTTTTCCAGGTCATATGAGTACCGTGTTAATTTAAGAATTGGGGTTCCTTCACTCACTTTTAAATGATCAGAAATAATTCCCTCAGCAGCTATAGCCACTAAATTTTCTTCAACCTCCGAAAATTCTTTATGAAAATGACAAAAGAATAATTCTTTTAAAGAAAGAAAATCACCAGCTCTGCTAAACACATCAATATTGTAAAAAATAGAGAAGTGATTTTGCATAAATACAACTGGAATCTCTTTTACCAATCGAATTCGCTCGCAAAAAACAATATCCTGTTTTTGTGGTATTCCAAGGAAAGTACTGATTTCTTGCTCACTCTTTTTCAACCCTATATTTAAGGTTTTACATGTAATATTGTCCCACTCTTTTTCAAAATGATGAGTAAAACCACATTCTGTAAACCAAGGATTTTCTCTTTTTCTATCAGCGACATAAGTCCTTTTTCCCGCACCTCTAATAATAAGTCCTTCAATCTCTAGTGCTTTTAAGGCTTGGCGAACTGGCGCTCGACTAACACCATAATGATCCTGGAGTTCTGCATCTGTTGGTAAAACACTATTGGATGGCAATTCTCCGGATCCAATTTTAAATTGCAATTCTCGGTAAATTTTATAGTAGAGAGGTAAGCTCATAATATTAAAACTCCTATGTTTTAAATATTAGGTTTTTATAATATTATCCTATTCTAATGTTATGTCAAGCCCTATCGAAAAAGCTAAAATCCGCAGGTTCGTTACTTCAAGGTAGAGTAGAGAGAAGGCGCACATCGTTTAGGTCAGGCGCTTCCGGCGTGTCCGCCTTTCGGCTTTGTGGCAAAGAACGCCCGGACCGTGCGACGCTCCCCTTCTCCCCCTCGTCCAACCGTACGT
>Ga0228536_1002426_pt1 | contig 10892 bp, 10 predicted proteins | sample SJ1Smetagenome_FD_168611 | JGI IMG/M metagenome (GOLD analysis project Ga0228536, IMG submission 168611) | Enriched culture of PCE-dechlorinating microbial communities from Ithaca, New York, USA - SJ1.S | ecosystem: Engineered > Modeled > Simulated communities (microbial... > Unclassified... | reverse complement strand
CCCCGGTTGGAACAAGGTACAGGATCTCCTGTATCAGGAGCTGTCCGTCGGCAAAGATGGCTTCGTACGCTGGGATTACGGCTTCTACGGTGTAAAGGTGGAACATGCATTTCGTCAAGTAAAAATGAGCCGCGTCGGCGCCGAATTCTGAGCCACCCCGGCATAGTTAGCTAACTAGAGCCCCTTCTGTCTCTGCAGGCTCTCACGAAACCGGTAGGACTGGCCGGTGAACTCCACCGTGTGGACCCGGTGGGTGAAGCGATCAAGCAACGCCACGGTCATCTGCGCATCTCCGAGCACCTCCGTCCAACGTGCATACGGCAAGTTGGTTGTCACCAGCAGGCTGCGGCCGTGCTCATAGCGGTCGGCCACGAGTTGAAACAGGCATTGCGCTCCTTCGCGCGACAAGGGGATATAGCCCAGGTCATCACAGATCACCAGGTCGAACCGGCGCCACGCGCGCACCGCCCGGGGGAGCTGGTTCTCTCCCGCGGCGGTCAGCAGTTCGCTCACCAGGTTCACCGCAGGAACGAATCGGACGCGGTATCCCTCGCCGATTGCCGCGATGCCGAGGGCGATCCCAAGGTGGGTCTTGCCGGTGCCCGTATCGCCAGCGAGGCAGACGTTCATGCCTTCACGGATATAGGCGCCCTTGGCGAGAGCCAGCACCAAGTTCTTGTTCACTGACGGCTGCGTCGTGAAGTCGAAGGTGTCCAGTGTCTTCTGAGCCGGAAACCGGGAGTCTCGCAGCCGTCCGCGGTAGGCATTCTCCCGGCGGTTGCTGAGTTCGAGCTCCAGCAGCTCCGCCAGGAGCCTGTCCGTGGCCGCGCCGGTTGCCTCGGCGTCGCGCAGTAACTCCTGCCAGGCCCGAGCCATCCCCGGCATCTTGAGTTGCCGGCATGCGGCGTCAATACGCAGGGCTGTAGTACTCATCCGGCAGCCACCTGCCTCATGAGGGCATCGTAGCGGCTGGGATCAGGCGACCAGGCAGCTACAGTTGGGGTCTTCCCGTCGGCAAGTGGCGGCGGGAGAGCCTGCCCGGGCAGCTGGCGAAGGCACAACTGGCTTACGGCGTCCGCTAGAATCACGTTAGCCTTGAGAGCCTGCTCCAGAGCACGTTCCACCACGGGCTGAGCGAATAGGCCATGCAGCTTGAGCACAGCGAGGAACTCCTTGGGCCGAGGTGTAGGGCCGTCAAGACAACGATCCCGGAACTCCAGGTATATCTGAGGCAGGTGCTTGAAGACGCGGGCGTTAGCCACCGCGCTGGGTCTGCGCTCGAGCAGCGGCAAGTAGTGCTCCACGTACAGAGATTCTCCACCGCCGTAGAGGCGTCGGTGTTCGGCTAGTACCTTCTCCCGGAACGTGGCCACGATCCGGTCCCAGTAGACCTTGAGCATCACCGTGTCGCCGACGTGGGATACCGGCACGGAGTAGCGAGCCTTCTCGAACTGCACCAGACCCAGGGTATTCACCCTGGCGAAGACCGTCCGGCAGCAGTCCATCGGGTAACGGGGCAAGGGCAGCATATCCTTCTTTTCGCGGTCCCACAGCTCTCCCACGGACTCTTCCCGGCGGCCCACAGACCGCTCACGCTCAGCCAGGCATTTCTGTCGGAGGGTAGCGTTCAGTTCGTCCAGCGAAGAGATCCGCGGCATAGGCACGAGGAAGTTGCGCCGGGCATAGCCGACCAGGCTCTCCACCAGTCCCTTCTCGTGGGCGCCGTCAATGCCTGGATTGCAGAACCTGGCCTCAAACAGGTAATGGGCCTTGAGCGCCACAAACGCCGGCTGCTCGATCCGTCCCTTGCCGCCGGTAATCTTGGCGACGGCCACCTTGGTGTTGTCGTACCAGATGGCTCTGGACACGCCGCCAAAGAACTCGAAGGCCTGGCGGTGGCCTTCCTGGAAGGCTTCGGTCCGCTGGTTGGGAAAGGCCATCGCGAAGGCAGCTCCACTGGCGCACAACCGCATACAGAAGAGCTGCACCGTGACTTGCTGGCCGTCAACGACCACGTCGACGTCGCCCCAATCGCACTGGGCATCCATCCCCGGCTCATAGGCCAGGGGGATGAACGCCTTGCGCTCTGGGCCGCGGACCTGGCGCACGTAGCGCTCCACAGCACTCTCGCTGCCCTGATAGCCGTATTCATCTCGCAGACGGTGGAAGATCCTCCGTGCGGTGTGGCGCTGCTTGCGAGGGGCGGCATCGTCCTGGGCCAGCCACTGATCGATGATCGCCCGGACCGGATCGATCGCCGGCCGCGGCCGCTCCTGCGTGAGCTTGTACCGGGGAACAACGTCAACTGCTTGAAGATACTTCGCAACGGTATTCCGCGACAACCGTAGCCGCCGGGCGATTTCCCGTTGCGATAGGCCATTCACGTGACGCATTTTGCGGATATACTCAACATCGACCACCCTGAGCACCTCAACCGCCCTTTCGCCTGAGACTTCCGACATCTCAAGCGTCGGGCATGGGCTCGGGGTGGCTCACTTTTCGGCGCTGATTCTGCCACCTACTGGCCCAGTTTTATATGACGACACGCAGCTTTGCCCGATCGTGCGCAGGGCCGACTGGAGCTGGTCTGGATCCACATCGCCGAGGCGCAGCCAGTAGGCGCTATGGGCTCCTATCCCACCCCGCCCGAGCGGAAGGTCATCGCCACGCAGTTGCGCGACCAGTTTCTCGAAACCAAACAGATGCTCGGCGCTGGCCTGGCCCGCCGCGGCCGCCTCGTCGATCGATACCGCTTCGGGAACGTGCCCGACGGGCTTAGGGCCACAGGCTTGGGACTCGTCAACGATGGCCAGGTAGACGTCCCGCTCGAGGCCACTGTATACCTTGATCTAATCCACACCTGCCTCCGCATGGCGGCGCACTTGCTCGCGCGCCAGCTCGGAGTGCCGCATGCAACGGAGATCAGGGGGATAAGCGGTGGGTCACCGTCCAGAATCGAAGCGGTGGTCAAGATATCTGCGACGACACGCAGTTGCCTGAGCGCCTTGGTGGCGGTTTGTGGCTGGGGCATAAGAAAAGGGCTTCTGCCGATTGGCAAAAGCCCTGCTATCTCTGGAGCTAGCCGTTACTCCATTTTCATCTCAGGGCCATCGTACCACTCCGGTGTCTTGTAGTTCTTCGCCATTTCACCGCGATACTTAGCCATTTGCTCGCTTAAGAATCCCAGGGGAGGAGCAACTTCTTTACCTTCCGGAACAAAGAACTTTCCGTTCTTGGGGTCAAACTCGTATCTTCCTGCCCTGTCAAACAGATACGGCAGGTAAGACTCGAACTGGGCGTTCCCGTTCTCGTCCAGTATCAAAGCCTTGCCATCATTCTTGTAGTTATAGAAATGCTCTTCCTGCATCGTTCGAAACTCTTTTCTGATTTCCGCTACTTTATCAGGGTTAGTCAGTAACGCTATAGCACTTACCGCCATTACTTGAGCGCCCGCTACTATCCCTTTATGAGCAATGGAGGAACCGGTTACCGCAGTAGTCGTCCAGTGATGGCCGATGGCTCCGGGGACACTGGCCGGGAAACGAAGAGATGCAAGAGGCGCAACCAAAGAAACCTCGCCTATGTCGGAAGATCCTCCGCCTACAAATACGGGAGATGGGCCTTCTGGCTTAGCCTCAATCGCCGAATCATCGGGAAGGCCATTTTCTTCTGCGCCTACCGCTCTTTGCAGTGCCTTTGTGAACGCTTGCTCTTCCTCAGTCCACTCAGGCATTCCCACCATTTTAATGTTTTCCTGAAGCAAGTTGGCTAGGGCTTCATTTCTGTAGCATTGGTGGATTGCAGTGTAGGGGGTGATTTCCATTCGGGTATCTGTGGCAAGGGCTGCAGCTTTTGCGCAGTTCAGCACTCTTTCGAAGTCAGACTTGATCAGTTTGTCGGAATTCCTTACATAGTACCATGTGGTTGCTCTATCAGGTACAACGTTAGGAGCCTCGCCGCCCTCTGTTATTACATAATGCAGTCTGGATGTGTAGTGGAAATGCTCGCGCAGGTACTCGGTGCTAACGTTCATTATTTGAACTGCATCTAAGGCCGATCTTCCAACCCACGGGGCGCCGGCAGAGTGGGCAGTCTTCCCGAAGAAGGTGACGGAGAAGGACCACTCGCAGTTGCTTGCTACGCCATAAGATGTGCCAAAGCCAGCTCCACCGTGGTTATCGATTACCACATCTACGCCATCAAACAGTCCGGCATTGACCATGAAAGGACGACTAATTACTGTTTCCTCAGCAGGGCTGCCGAACATTTTGATCGTTCCTGTAAATCCGCCCTCTTCCATCGCTCTCTTAACTGCCACTACCGTACCTGCAGCCGCAGTACCCATTGCGTTGTGGGTACAAGCATGGCCCGGCGCGATAGCGCCTTTTACTTTTGTAACGGGTGCGTGATCAGGGTTTCCCTCCTCTTGAGAAAGCATTGGCAGTGCGTCCAGCTCGCCCAGTACGCCAATGGTTGGTCCGGGGCCGTTAGAAAAGGAAGCAACGAAGGCCGTCGGCATTCCGGCTACGCCCTTTTCAACTGTGAATCCTTCTTTTTCCAGATAATTCACGAGCAGGTTTGCGGTATTGTATTCCTCTAATCCCAATTCTGCATAAGACCATATTGCCTCATTGATTTCTGCTAACTTTTGTCTTGTCTCGGGGCGCGCTAAGAAATCAACCGCGATCTGCTGATTCTTGTCGAATGCATCTGTCTTCGACATTTCGTTTCCTCCTTTGTTCTGTGTAAATGAGTACAGATGTGCTGCATGGAGTGGTCACCGGTGCTGGAGGTGCAGCGCCCTGAATGCTCCGGTCCAATGCACTCTGGATGGCCATCGCCTCACCTTGCTGTCACCCACTTGCATGCCCAGGACCAAGACTTCGCCCGCCTCGCCTTACCCAGCTCTGATTTCATTCGATTCGTCCTTATGGGTTTCCTCGCCGCCCACATATGTTCGTTCGCCTCCAGTAATAGCCAGAGAGCAAAGCAAGCCACCACCAAGATCGTTGTCGCGTCTCGCTCTACACTGAAGCTGAGACAGGAACCACTGGGACAACAAGCCATCCACTTGAAGGAGCCGCGCAACCCGACATACCTCTGGTGGACGGTGCATTCGCTGTAGTGCGGCAGGAAGCCAACACGGTTCCGGCTCCAGGGGAATAGTAGGGCTTCTGCCATATGGCAGTGGCCCTTTTTGATGTCCCCGAAATCAGCCACAGACGATTTTGGAGACAGCAGCCAACAACATGCTCCCGAAACGGAGGCGGATGGCTTTGGTACGCTCGAAAGTGGGCGAGCGACTGGCGGAGGCACCGGCGGCGGAGGTCGTCGAGCATCTCTACGGACCGCGCATCTTGGAGGAGCTCAGAGTGAGCTTCGACTACCTCACAGCGGTCAACCAGGCTCACGTTGTGATGCTGGCGCGGCAGGGAGTCCTCGAAGGGCCGACTGCCGCCGGACTACTGGCGGCGATCGGGGATATTGCTCAACTGGGGCGAGAGGCGCTACCGGTGGATCCTGAACGCGAGGATCTCTACTACAACTATGAGCAGGCCGTTATCGCCCGCGTCGGACCGGGTGTCGGAGGCCAGATGCACACTGGCCGCAGCCGGAATGACCTAGGCGCGACGATGGTCCGGATGCGATGCCGCGACGTGCTGGTGGGGTTGATCGGGGCCACCTGCCAGTGCCGGCAATCGCTCACAGAGCGGGCCGCGGAGCACGCTGCCACCGTTATGCCAGGCTACACGCACCTCCAGCCAGCTCAGCCAATCACCTTCGGGCATTACATGCTGGCTATTGAGGGGGCTCTGGCGCGTGACACCGGACGGCTGTTTGGGGCACTCGAGCGGACCAACATGTCGCCTCTTGGGGCCGGGGCCCTGGCGGGAACGGGCTTTAACATCGCCCGGGAGATGGCGGCGGACCTTCTGGGGTTTGGCTCTCTGGTCGCCAACACCCTTGACTCCGTAGCGAGTCGCGACTTCTTCCTCGAGGCGCTCGCTGCGGGATCGATTCTGGGCGTCACGCTCAGTCGCATGGCGCAGGATCTGTATATCTGGTACACGTATGAGTTCAGGCTGATCGATCTCCCGGATCGGGTCGCCGGCACCAGCAGCATTATGCCGCAGAAGAAGAACCCGATTGTCCTTGAGCACATCAAAGGCCGTACGGCCCACGTTGCCGGAGCGCTTTCCGCCGCCCTCGGTGCCGTGAGGAACGCGACGTTCTCCAACGTGATCGACGCCAACCGCGAGGGACTCCATCAGGGCTGGGCGGCCCTTGAACAGCTCGAGGTCGCAATCAAGCTCAGCCGGGTTGCAGCCGAGACGGCGATTCCCCGAGCGGATGTCATGCTGCAGCGCTGTCGCGCGAACTTCTCGACGGTTACCGAACTTGCCGACGAGTTGGTGCGCCGCTGGAGCATATCGTTCCGGGAGGCGCACGAGGTTGTTGGGGCAGTTGTGCGGGAGTCCATCTCAAATGGCCTTGACGCGGCAGGCATCACGGGGGCTATGGTTGAGCGGGCAGCCCAAGAAGTGCTCGGACGATCGATCACGATCAGCGGCGAGGTGGTGGAGAAGGCGCTCGATCCTCTACACAATGTGGCTGCACGCTCGCATACTGGCGGCCCTGCTCCATCAGCAGTCGATGTAGCGCGGGTTCAGGCGGAGCGAGCCCTAGCTAGTGACCTCGCACGACTACAGGCTTATACGGTCGCGCAGGCCGATGCCGCGGAGCGCCTGCGGGACGCGGTAGCAGGTGTGATTAGGGGCGCAAGGGACCGATCTGAGTGACCATCGACGATGCAGTGTCGCAACCGCTCATGAGCGGCGAGGAATGCCCCTGCCCATCGCGTGACCCTGACTACCAGTACACACGCAGGGTTGCGGCACTGTCTGTCTCTTCGCTCTGGCTGGAGAATGACCAGCGGTTTACGGGTTACACCGCCATGCAGCCGCGCTGACGGAGTTGGGCGTTGTTGAAGCGCGTACGGTGTCTTAATTCCGCCGGACCGGCCCAAGCCAGGGACCTTCTATGAGGAGGAAGGTAACAGCATTGAAAATAGAGATGGGCGAGTCGCTGTTCTACTCGTGGCTACGGCACGTCAAGGGATGCCAGGTGGTTCAGACTAGTTGGAAGCCTTCACCCGCCTGGCGCTTACGCAACACCGAAGCTCTCGCACGCTTCATGCAAGTGTCGCGTGACCACTTCTCCGGCAACTACGGGCTTGATGTATACAAGAAGAACTCGTTGACACAGCTGATTCAGCAAGCAGAAGCCGATGCAGTTGGTATCACCTTTTCGGACAGTGGCACACACATCTATGCTGTTGACGTGGCTTACCATGAAGACGGACTGAACTACGGTAGCAGGAGAGGCACTGTCGAAAACGTCCTGAAGAAGCTTCTTCGCACGGCGATGTGCATCCACGGGTACTTCGATACGACCCATGGAGAGCTTGTCTTCGGCTCGCCAAAGATCCACAAAGCTATCTTGACCGACTTGAGCCCATGCATCGTAGACCTCAATAACTTGCTTCGTGAGAACGGCCTGGACTTTTCTGCGCGGGTTATTGCCAATTAGGACTTCAACAACGACGTGCTCAAACCCATTCTCACGGCAAGCGGCGGAGTAGCGGACACGTCGGAGCTGTTCATGCGTTCCTATCAACTCGTAAAGATGTTTGATACCAACGCCTGAAGGTCAGTAGCACATTACTCCAAGACATAGAAGGGGCTCTGAAACTGAGCGGCAGGGCCCTCTCTAACATGGCACGCTCAGCTCACATGCCCCCATGCCCAAAAAAGCCGCACCGAGACCCCTGGCCAACCTGACCAAAGCAGGTAGCGCCAAGCTCGCCCCGAACTCAAGCCAACATCTGGACGTGCCGCGACATGGTTGTCACTCATTCCTTCAGTTGACAAAACCGGTAGGCCCGGAGGATCGCTTGGCAGCGTCGGAGCGGCGCCGTGAAGAGCGTTGCCCCGTTGTATGCAGAAGGGAGAGGTACGCATTGTTGAGCAGGCGTAGAGCAGGTACGGCGCTGGCTTCCGTGTTGGCGGTCTGCCTACTGCTGGGTGTGCTGGCGGGGTGCGGACCGGGCAAGGCGACGATCAAGGTCACGGTCAAGGACGGGGCGGGAGGCGCCTTGGCCAACATAGCGGTCAGCGCGGGTGGCGTTTCAGCAACAACGGACGCGAGCGGGGTTGCGACTCTCAAGGACGTCGCGCCGGGGCAGGTTACGGTCAAGCTCAGCGGCGGCGGCATTAGTGAAGAGAAGATCGAGACGGTAAAGGCGGGAGACAACACTCTTGCGTACACCGTGTCGCCGGGCATCGGCGCCATGCGGAGCACGGATGAGCTGCAGAGCATGCGGCTGAGAATGCGCTATGAGAGCGTTTCGGCAGATACTGCTGTGTTGGAGGGCGAAGTCGTCAAGGGGCAGGGCGCTAAGTGGCGGATCGATGACGTTGAGATCATTGCCATCGGTAGCGCCGTCTATATCAGACCTTCGGGGCACAAGTGGGAGAAGTTTGACGGCGAGGTGGGGCAGCTGATGGCTGACGCCTACATCAGCCTTGCCGAAGTCTATGTGACGGAGTTTAACACCTTCGACACCCGGTTTGCCTCAGCGATGGCAGGAGTGACGGCGAAGTGGCTGGCGCGGGAGGAAGCCAACGGCTACAACTGCAACGTGTTTGAGGTCAAGTGGGTCATTGGCCCAGATACGTTCACGTACAAGTTGCATGTGATCGCTTCGGGCGAGTTCGCCAACTACATGACAAGGTACACCTGGAACCGTGGTGACAGCGAGAAGTTCCAGATGGATGTGGACAACCTTAACAAGCCTGTTGAGCTTAAGGCACCGATCTAGGGAGGCAAGCAGGGCGCAAAGAGCGGGGGGTGAGCATGGCCCCCCGCTCTTCGTTGCGCCGGTCCTGATCCGCCGCAACCCTCTTTACGGTTGAGATGGACTCTGAGACGACCCAATCTGCCTAGGCGCCTTGTGGCAGTTCATCCCGTTGTGCGATGCAGGCTCTGCATACCTGTTGTCCATCCTTCCGGCCCCTCTTAGAGTGACGATGCCGCCCGTCTTTGCGGCAAGCAGCCGGCAGCCACCTCCCCATACATTGGCAAACCTCCACTTAGCAGGGCTGCGTCCCTGCGGCAAGTACTTTCATGGTAGAGAGACTATGTCTGGAGTGGACTCAGTGAAGACACGCCGCCGTCTGATACTACTCGTGCTTCTCGCTGTTGCTCTCGCTCTCCCGGCCTGCAACCGCGGCTTCCAGCAGGCAGAGGTTGCACCTGGGGACATTCCAGCGGAGCTGCGCGAGGCAGCGGCGAGGTTTCTACCCGATCCGGTAATCTGGCGAGCCTTCTATGAGCAGGAGGGCTACGATATCGCCGTGGCCTATCATACCGGGAGCATGGGCCGCTTCCGGCAATGGTTGTGGCGCGTGTTCCATGAGGGGCAGCTGATCCACATAGACCACAACATTCAGGCAGGCCTCCTCCTGACTGAGAGGTACGCCTGGCGCGCGTCGGAAGAGGTAGACCATGGCTCGACCGGCGCGGGCCCAAACAGCATCGCCGCCTATGGATGGGCATGGGACCATGCCGCCCATAGGGTGGTTGGCACCACCGCGCAGGGTCGGACATTTGAGGGCCGGGTCGTCAACGGGTACTGGCTGCTGCTGGACTGCGATGTCCGAGGGATCGATAGGTTCGAGACCGTTGTCGTGGAGGACGCGGAGGGCAAGGTCCTCCATAGCTATGATCGCACGGTTATGATGCCGTAGCCGGCTCGGCGCGCAGGACCGGGCTGCGTTACCTCAGTCACAGGTCCTCCGCGCTCACTACTCCTCCGGCCGCACCAGCAACCCGAGCTGCAGCAACTCGCGTTGGCGAACGGTCACATACTTGATGATCTCATCTCTGATACGCTCGGTGAGCCGGGTGAACTGAAGCGCAATCTGGGCCTTGCCGCTGACCTCTTTGAGCCGCGCAACCTTGCCCTGGATCGGCAACGGGCTCAGCAAGTTGGGCAACTCCATCCGAAACTCGATTAGCGCTCCTTCTTTCACGGTGCCTGCCGGTACCAAGGCCAGGATACCGCTACCGCTCAGGTTCACGACACGTCCGCTCACATCGCCCGTCGCGAACGGTAGGTCCACATCGACTCGGAAGAACCGGCGGCGGGAGACCTTCCTCACCATTTGCGGGCGCGTCGTGATCAGCAGGGGCGGCTCACCGGGCCTAGTCTCGAGGATCTGAACCATGGCCGCGTAAGTTTCCTGAGTCGCCTCTTGCATGATGTTGATCTCCAGCCCCGCTGGCAAGCGGATAGCGACGTGCCCGTCAAGCGGAGCCATCAGCATGAGCTGGTCATCGCTCTCGTCATACACCATGGTGCGGTAACCATGGACCACGCCGCGCTCGTCGACAATCTCCAAATCCACGTTTGCGCCAGCCGCGAAGGGCTCGTGCATCGCTCATCCCCCCGTACCAAGGATGCGGCCAGCGGCGATGTGGCCTCGCCTAGGAGTATACGTGTTAATCGGGCCTTTGCCCAACGGCCTTAACTGGCCCCGGCCATCGTCGACCTGTAGCGGGCAATTAGTTCGTCTGAGGCATAGAGACATCCTCGTAGGAAGACCCGATCGATCCGGCAGGCATTGCGCCCTGAAGGTGACTGGCAACCGGGGGCTTCACCGGGTTTCCCCGCGTCACAGGGCGTACCCTTGCGCGGCAGGTCCGTTACCCTGGACATGTGGTTCGAGCTGAGGAGAGTCCCATTGTGGCGCCACTGGAAGCATAGGCAGTATTGTAGTCGCAAGGCACTAGTCACTCGCGAACAGCCAGGAGTTGTCAGGTGATGGCCG
>Ga0228536_1002424_pt1 | contig 10905 bp, 11 predicted proteins | sample SJ1Smetagenome_FD_168611 | JGI IMG/M metagenome (GOLD analysis project Ga0228536, IMG submission 168611) | Enriched culture of PCE-dechlorinating microbial communities from Ithaca, New York, USA - SJ1.S | ecosystem: Engineered > Modeled > Simulated communities (microbial... > Unclassified... | reverse complement strand
GTCGAGGAGCTATGCGAGGTGTGCGGCTCGCCCCAGGTGCGGATCATCCAGTTCAAGAAGCGCCCGCGCGTGATGTGCCTGAGCCCCGACTGCCCCACCAAGAAGGGGCCCGAGGTCATGATCGCCAAGGGCGGGTGTCCAGTCGAGGGGTGTGGCGGCGATCTGCGGGTCGTCTACTCGGCGGTGGGCAGCCGGTACGTGCGGTGCACCAACTACGAGACGTGCAAGACCGCGTATCCGCTCCCGCAGCAGGGCGAGATCGAGCCCACCGAGGAGCTGTGCGAGTGCGGCGTCCCGAAGGTCATCGTGCATACCAAGAAGGGTCCGTGGAAGATCTGCATCGACCCCGACTGCCCGCACAAGCCGGAGCGCAACAACGGCCGTCGCGGTGCTGGCGGGCGTACGGGCGGCGCGAGGAAGTCGACGGGGGCGAAGAAGCCAGCGGCAAAGAAGACGGCCGCCGTAAAGAAGGCGGTTCCCGCCAAGGAGCTGGAGGCGCCGAAGAAGCCGTCAGACTCGTGACCTTCGACCCTTCAGAGGGCATGAACCTTGTGGATGACGGGGCCGGAAGGAGCCATCGGTGAGGATCGCAGTCGTGCAGCACGTCGTACGCCCTGCACCCGCGCAGGACCTCGAGGCGCTCGTTGCCGCAACCATCCGCGCCGCGGCGGGCGGCGCATCGTGGGTGGTGCTTCCGGTGGTGCCAGCCCTCGATGAGGGCCCGCTCCACGAGGAGCTGTGGTGCCGTCTTGAGAGCGACGCACCCGGTGTTGGCGTGCTCGTCGCTTCAGCCGATGGGGATGCGAGCGTCGGCGAGGGCGACGAGACGGCCCCCGGACTCACGGTGACTCTGGCGGGGGACGACTGCTACTCGCCGGCGTCGCTTGCGGCCGCGCACGCGCACTGTCCCGGAGTTCTGGTGCTCGCGCCCGGCGCCGAGTCCGAGTTACAGGCGGAGGCCACGCTCGAGCTCGCGCTCGCGCTCAGTACCTCGGTCGCATCGGTAGTCATCATCGTGGAGACCGACGGCGCCGAGCCAGGCGAGCCGGGGCATGGCGGGTCCGCGATCATCCATCTCGGCGAGGTGCTCGCTGAAGCGCTGCCGGGCGACGAGATCATGCATGCCGATGTCGAGGCGCCCGTGGGTCCGCCTGAAGCGCCGGGACCGCTGCCGGAGATCCCGCCGCTTCTGGCGCAGCGTGTGGCCGCGCATCAGGGCCGCAAGCTCGAGGTGGACTATCCTGCCGACCTCGGCTGAGCGTAGTCTCGATCCCGCCGATGGTAGAATCACCGTGGCCCTATCCGGCCGCGCGTCACCCAGCCATTCACTTCGACCGTGTGCAGAAGAAGGAGATCGATGACTCAGGTGTCCGACCCGATCGAGTTCCACAGGCGTTCGCGGGGCAAGATCACGATCAACTCGAAGACGCCGCTCGATGCGGAGAACCTCAGCATCGTCTACACGCCCGGCGTGGGCGCCGTCTCTACCCGTATCGCCGAGCAGCCCGATGAGGTCCGCGAGCTCACCGGCAAGCAGAACACCGTGGCCATCGTGACCGACGGCACCGCTGTCCTCGGTCTGGGCGACATCGGCCCCGAGGCCGCCCTGCCCGTGATGGAGGGGAAGGCCGCGATCTTCTCGGAGTTCGCCGGCGTCAACGCCGTGCCGATCTGCCTCGCCACCACCGACACCGACGCTATCGTACAGACGGTGCGGTATCTGGCCCCCGGCTTTGGCGGCGTGAACCTTGAGGACATCTCAGCTCCGCGCTGCTTCGAGATCGAGCGCAGGCTCACCGCGGACCTCGACATCCCGGTGTTCCACGACGACCAGCACGGCACCGCCATCGTCGTCCTTGCGGGTCTTATCAACGCGATGAAGGTCACCGGCAAGGGCAGCGACGTGCGGATCGCCATCTCCGGTGCCGGTGCGGCGGGCCTGGCGATCGCACATCTGCTTGTGGCGTACGGCATGACGGCCATCCGGATCAGCGACAGCAAGGGCGTGCTGACCCTCGATCGGGCGAACATCAATGACGACCAGCGCGAGGTGCTCGCGCTTAGCACGGCGGACGAAAGCTGGCCGGTCGGCGGGTCGCTCATCGACGGCGCCGATGTGCTCATCGGCGTGTCGAAGGCGGGGCTGTTCACGGCCGATGACATCCGCCGGATGGCGCCCGATCCGATCGTGTTCGCGCTTGCCAACCCCGTGCCCGAGATCATGCCCGACGAGGCGCGCGCGGGCGGTGCCGTCGTGGTGGCCACCGGCCGCTCGGACTTCGCCAATCAGATCAACAACGCGCTCGTCTTCCCCGGCCTGTTCCGCGGACTGCTCGACCACCGGGCCCCGTGCGTGACGACCGACATCAAGATCGCCGTTGCCGAGGCGCTCGCAGGTCTTGTCGACGAGCCCGACGCGGAGCACATCGTGCCCTCGATCTTCGACCAGCGCATCGTGCCGGGCATCGCCGACGCGATCGGCGCGTGCCAAGGGCAGCGGTGCTGACGCTCCACGATATAGCCGAAGCCGTGCGCGCCGCGATCGCGGAAGCGGCAACGACGCTGCGTCCGGATGTGGCGCGGGCGATGGCCGATGCGGCAACGAGCGAGCCTTCGGGCGCGGGCCGTGAGGTGCTGTCCCGCATCGTGGAGAACGCGTCCATCGCCGCGCGCGACGGAGTCCCCGTCTGCCAGGACACCGGTACCGTGTGGGTGTGGGTGGAGCTCGGCGCCGACGAGTGTCTTGGTGGTGGTCTTGGGACCGCCATCGACGCTGCCGTGCGCGACGCGTACCGTACCGGCGCGTTGCGGATGAGCGTCATGCGCGACGCTTTGTTCGAGCGCGTGAACACCGGCGACAACACACCGGCGTTCGTTGACGTGACCGTGCGGCCGGGCACCGGTGCGACCGTGCATGTGATGCTGAAAGGCGGCGGCTCTGACAACGCGAGCAGGCTTGCCATGCTCGAACCCGCCGTGGGAGTGGAGGGCGTGGTCGGCTTCGTTGTCGATGCCGTTTCGGCGAAGGGGTCCTCCGCGTGTCCGCCGCTCATCGTGGGAGTGGGCGTTGGCGGCACGTTCGACTCGGTGGGCAAGCTCGCGAAGAAGGCGCTGCTCCGTCCGGTGGGCTCGCCCGCTGTCAGCCCGGCAGCCGCCGAGCTCGAGGCCCGGCTGCTCACCGCCGTGAACGGACTCGGAATCGGGCCGGGCGGCCTGGGCGGACGCACCACAGCGCTTGCGGTGCACGTGCTCTCGGCGCCCTGCCATATCGCCTCGCTCCCGGTCGCGGTGAACATGGGCTGCTCGGCGTTGCGCTCCGTCAACGTGGAGCTCACGTAGCATGGCAGGCGCTCCCACACCGCTCGTGGGCGGTTCTCCTTATCGCGCGGTGCTCAGCAACAAACGATTCCGCGCACTGTGGCTCTCGCAGTTCGTGAGCGGTCTGGGCGACTGGCTGGTGGTCGGTCTGCTCATCCCGCTCGTGACAACGCTCTCGGGCGGGTCGTCGTTCGCGGTCGCCGGCATCATGATCGCCAAGATCATCCCATCGCTGCTGTTCTCGTCGGTGGTGGGTTCGCTGGTGGACCGCTTCGACCGGCGCAAGCTGATGATCGGGTGCGACCTCATACGCGCGCTGCTGACCCTGCCGCTGCTGTTCACGAGCAACCTGGCGCTCATCTACCTCGTGGTGCTGCTCATGGAGGTCGCGTCGCTGTTCTTCGCGCCGGCGCGCAACGCGCTGATCCCCCGGATCGTCGCCGAGGAGGAAGTGGCGGTCGCCAACGGCCTCGCATACACCACGCAACAGGCAAGCATGCTCATCGGCCTCACGATGTCCGGCGGTATCCTCGCCGGCTTCGAAGCGATCGTGCGCTGGGTGCTCTCGAGCGGCTTCCCGTTCGTCGATGTGCTCGTGGGGCCGTTCGCGCCGGCGCTCCTCGGCCCGCGTGCCGGTGTGGTGCTCAACAGCCTCACGTTCCTGGTCTCGGCGGCGCTTCTCTGGTCGATCCGCGTGAGCGTTCGGCCGGAGCGGGACGGCACCGGTTTCCGGCTCTCGCTGATCGGCAAGGACGTGCTCGAGTCGTTCACCTTCTTGCGGGAGCAGCAACAGCTGCGGGGGCTGTTGATCACGATCTCCGTGGCGCTCCTCGGAGGTGGCTCGATCATCACCGTCGGCCTCGCGTATGTGCAGGAGATCCTCGCGCACGGCGTACCGATCCTCGATCAGTTCGAGGTGACCCGCACGCTCGTGGCCGCGCCGCAGACCTTCGTGCTGGTGCTGCTCGCGCTCGGCATGGTCGCGGGTGCGATCCTTGCGCCACGTCTTTCTGATCGCATCCCGCTGCAGATGCTGTTCCTCGGCGCGGTCACCACGTTTGGTGCCAGCATGTTCGTGTTCGCGAGCGTCGGGGTGTACTGGGTGTCGTTGCTGTTCGGTGTCACGGCGGGCTTCTGCATCGCGTGTCTCACCGTCGCCGGTAACACCTATGTGGCGCGCACGGTCACCGATGACATCCGCGGCCGTGTATTCACCGCCATGGAGTCGGTCGTGCGCGTGTCCCTTCTCATGTCGATGGTTGTGGTGGCGCCGCTCGCCGATGTGCTGGCCGGGATCATCCGCTCGCTGTCCGCCGGCATGACCGACCCGTCATGGTTCACCGGTCCGAGGGTGACGCTGCAGATCGCGTCGCTCATCGTGCTTGGTGCGGCATACTACGCGTATCGAACGCTCGACTGGAGGATGGCTCCGGCAGCTGGAACCGATGACCACGTCGATGCGCGCGAACTGGAGGAGGGCCACGATGAGTGATCCGGTCAGAATCTGCCTTCCTGCCGAGGTGTCCGTTCTGCGCACGCTCCCGGTGGGGACGCCGGTCCTGCTCTCGGGCCCCGTGTACACGGCGCGAGACGCCACGCATGTGCGCCTGGTCGCCGACCTCGATGCGGGCGCCGCTCCGCTCGACCTGCGTGATCAGGTGCTGTTCTACGCCGGGCCGACCCCCGCCGCCGCTGGCAGGCCGGCGGGAGCGGTGGGGCCCACAACCGCCGGGCGTATGGACGCCTGGACGCCGCGGTTGCTTGCCTCCGGCGTAGCGGCCACGATCGGCAAGGGCGTGCGCTCGGCCGCGGTCCACGCGGCCTGCGTCGAGCACGGCGCCGTCTACCTCGCCACCGTTGGCGGGATCGCGGCGTTGCTCGCCACGTGTGTGCGCTCGGCTGAGACCGTCGCGTACGCGGAGCTTGGCGCCGAAGCGCTCGTGCGCATGGAGCTTGACGACTTCCCGGTGTGGGTCGCCATCGATGCGCACGGAAACGACCTGTACGAGATGGCGCGGGCGGAGTGGGCGGCCCCCACGGACCCCGTCGCCGGAGGAGGATGCGCGTGAGCGGTTTGATGATCACGTTCGAGGGCGGCGACGGTTCGGGCAAGTCGACCCAGATCGCCCTGCTTGCCACGCGGCTGCGCTCCCTCGGCCATGATGTGCGCACGTTCCGTGAACCTGGCGGTGTAGCGCCCGGCGACCCCGGTGAGCGCATCCGCGAGATACTGCTCGACCCGGTGCACACCGAGCTCGGGGTGCGGGCCGAGCTGCTGCTGTACGAGGCCGCCCGCGCCCAGCTCGTTGCCGCGCACTACCTGCCCGGCCTTGCCGAGGGCGCGATCGTGCTGTGCGACCGGTATGCGGACTCCAGCGTGGCGTACCAAGGATACGGCCGCGCGGTGCTGCCGGTGGAGGAGGTCCACGAGCTCAACCGCATCGCCACCGGCGGCCTGACGCCCGATCTCACGCTGCTGCTCGATGTGGATCCCGCGCATGGCCTCGCCCAGGCCACCGCCGAAGGCGCCGACCGGCTCGAGCAGGCCGGGGCGGCGTTCCACGAGCGGGTGAGGGCGGGGTACCTGCTGATGGCCGAGGCTGAGCCGGAGCGCGTCAAGGTCGTGCCCCGCGGTCCGGTCGATGCGGTCGCCGCCGCGGTGTGGAGCCACGTCGAGCCGCTCCTTGGCCGTATGGAGCGCGAGTGACCATGGCGCCGTGCATGTGGGACGACCTCGTGGGTCAGGAGCGGGCAACGACACATCTACGCCGAGCGGTCGAGGCGGGCTCGGTCGCGCACGCGTACCTGTTCGTGGGACCCACCGGCGCTGGCAAGAAGAGCGCCGCCCGGGCGCTCGCCTGCTCGCTGTTCTGCAACGACGGCGCGTGCGGCTCGTGCCGTGAGTGCACGCGCGTGCGGAACAACGCGCACCCCGACCTTCACATCTTCAACCCGGAAGGCGTGACCTACGTGGTCTCGCAGATCAGGGACATCGTGCGCGATGTCCACCTCAAGCCGGCCGAGGCGGACCGGAAGATCTACATCATCGAGAGCGCCGACCGCTTCAACGAGGCGAGTGCGAGCGCGTTTCTCAAGACGCTGGAGGAACCTCCCTCCGATGTCGTGATGATCCTGCTCGCGCGCGAGTTCGACGACGTGCTGCCCACGATCGCGTCGCGCTGCCAGGTCGTGCGGTTCGCGCCCATATCGGCGCCGGTGGCGCGCGGTCTGGTGATGGAACGCACCGGGGCGGGCGAGGACGAGGCCCGGGCCGCGCTTGCGGCCGCCGACGGCGTGATCCCGCGGGCGATCGAGTTCCTGCGCTCGCCGGGGCGGCGCAACGCCCGGCAGACGATACTCGGCATCCTCAAGCGGCTGCCGTCGATGGACGGCCACGATGTGCTCGTGGCGGCCCGGGAGTTGCTTGGTGCGGTGCGGGCGCCGGTGGAGGAGATGAAGAGCGCACAGACCGACGAAGTGGAGCAGGTGCGCGAGTTCCTCTCAGGCGGTGTGCTGCGTGGCATCGAAACGCGGCATAAGCGCGCGCTCACCGCGCGCGAGCGCGAGGGTGTCACCGAGATCATGAGCGTCACCGAGAGCTGGCTCCGCGACTGCCTCGTGATGGCCCGTGGCGCGGGCGAGCTGGTGGAGAACGCGGATGCGGCCGATGCCACCGCCGAGGTCGCGCGGGTGCTTACCACGGCGGCGGCACTGCGTGCGCTCGATGCCGTGAAACGCGCCCGGCAGCGCATGTCCTATAATGTGAGCCCCCAGCTGGCCGTGGAGGCCATGCTGTTCGACATACAGGAGGTCCTACGATGCCCACGGTAGTGGGAGTTCGCCTGCGGTATGCAGGTAAGGTGCTGTACTTCGACCCGGCGGGTACCGAACCCGTCGAGGGCGATGAGGTCATTGTCACCACCGAGCGCGGACAGGAGTACGGCGAGATCGCGCTCGCACCGCGCGAGGTCGCCGAGGAGGAGATCCCCTCGGCGCTCAAGCCGGTCGTGCGCATCGCCACGCCCGAGGACAAGGCGCGGGCGGCGGCCCAGCGCGAGCGTGAGACCGGCGAGTTCGCACGGTTCCGCGAGCTCGTGCGCACGCACAAGCTCGACATGAAGCCGATTGGCGTTGAGCATCTTTTCGACGACTCCAAGGTGGTCTTCTACTTCGCCGCCGAGGAACGTGTCGACTTCCGCGAGCTCGTGCGGGAGCTTGCCGCTGAGATCCACAACCGTGTTGACATGCGGCAGGTGGGCGTGCGCGATGAGGCGCGGATGCTCGGTGGCCTCGGCCACTGCGGCGAGCAGCTGTGCTGCGTGCGCTTTGGCGGTGAGTTCCAGCCGGTCTCGATCCGTATGGCCAAGGAGCAGGATCTGCCGCTCAACCCGTTGAAAATCAGTGGACTCTGTGGCAGACTCATGTGCTGTTTGCGGTACGAGTACGAAGCGTACAAAGACTTCAAGCAGCGAGCGCCAAAGTGCGGCACCCAGGTCGACTTCTCGGATGGTACGTTCGGCAAGATCACGTCGATGAACGTGCCGAGAGAGCTGCTGACGATCCGCCAGCAGGGCGGTCCTGAGGTCACGGTCCCGCTTGCGGATCTTGACTGCAGCGCGGGACGCGGTTGTCCGTGCAAGTTGAACGTTGAGATGGCCGAGCAGCGGCAGACGGCCGTGGCCGTCGCACGAGGGACCACGCCAACGCTGCGCGAGGCGGAGCGGGTCGCCGAGCCCGCGCCTGCCGAGCGGACCGGTTCGTCGCGGCGCAGGCGCCGCAGCTCGAAGAGCGGCGGGGCCTCGGCTGGAGCACAGCAGACCGAAGCGCCGAAGAACGGCGGGCAGCCCCGCAAGAGCGACGGCCAGAAGAAGCCGGCCGATGCGAAGAAGGGCGGGCAGCCCTCGGGGCAGCGCCAAGGCCAGGACAGGGCGAAGCAGTCCAAGCCGCAGGGCGCGGCACCGCAGGGCGAGGGTGCCGGGAGCACGAGCGGTACGCGCCGTCGCAGGCGGCGGCGTCCACGCCCCGAGGGTGGGGCGCAGACAACAGAATAGGCTTCATGCCGACGTAGCTCAGCTGGTAGAGCAGCGCACTCGTAATGCGCAGGTCAGCGGTTCGAATCCGCTCGTCGGCTCCACGATCGCAGAGCGGGACCTCCGGGTCCCGCTTTCTTTGTGTCCGGAGGGACTTGGGGAGCCGCGTGCGTGGCGGCGGAGCGGACGGATATTCATACCCCTACGGGTACCGCTTGCATGACAATGTAACTCGTGTTACTTTGTCGCGACGCGCCCCTTACCCGTGTAGGCTTGACCCGGTGGGGCGTGTTCGTATCCCGGGCGTGGCCGCGTAGCGGCAGGGCGCCGATCGCGAGAGCGGGAAGGGGGCGAGCAGCGCGTGGAGACCGTAGCGATGGACCATCTTGCCATCGGTGCGTTCGTGCTGTTCGGCATCGCCTTCGTGGTGCTCGTGGTCTGGGTCTCCAACCTGCTGTCGCCTAAGGGCGTGGACACGCCCGATCGCCTCGAGCCCTACGAGTGCGGCTCGGAGCCGGTCGGCCCGCCGTGGGTCCAGTTCCGCGTGGGCTACTACGTTTACGCGCTCCTCTTCGTCGTCTTCGACATCGAGACCGTCTTCCTCTACCCGTGGGCCGTGGTGTACGGCCAGATGGGTGTCTTCATCCTGGTGGAGATGGTCATCTTCATCACCATCCTCGCGGCGGGCCTCGGCTACGCCTGGAAGGAAGGAGCGCTCAGGTGGCGCTAGACCGGCTCACCGGCGAGAACTCGCTGCTGTTCATCAAGAGCGAGCAGCTCTTCGATCTCGCCCGCACCAACAGCCTCTGGTACATCTCCTTCGGCATCGCGTGCTGCGCGATCGAGGGCCTCATGAGCGCCTCCGGTCCGCGCTTCGACTTCGACCGCTCGGGCGTCTTCTTCCGCAACTCTCCGCGCCAGGCCGACGTGATGATCGTCGCCGGCACCGTGAACGTGAAGATGGCCGACACCGTGCGCCGCCTCTACGAGCAGATGCCCGAGCCCAAGTGGGTCGTGGCGATGGGCGCCTGCGCGTCCACCGGCGGCCCGTTCCGCGAGTACCCCAACGTGGTGATGGGCGTGGACAAGGTCATACCCGTGGACGTGTACGTCCCCGGATGCCCGCCGCGGCCCGAATCGGTCCAGTACGCGTTCATCGAGCTCCGCAAGAAGATCAAGGCCAAGACGGAGGAACGCCTTGCTGCCCGACGCTAACGAGATCAGGACGCTGCTGGCCGGAAGCGGCGTGGCTGCCGAGGTGGACACCGTCGCCCTCGGCACGGTCGCGCGTGTCAGCGCCTCGGATGCCATCGATGCGCTCGCTGCCTTCAACGCCGAGGGCTACGAGTCGCTCGTGGACTTCGACGGCATGGACACCGGCGAGGCGATCGAGCTCACCTGGCGTCTCCGCTCCTATTCGATGGACTGCGAGGCGTACCTCAAGACCACCGTGGCCTACGACGCCGAGATCCACTCGGCATGGAACATCTACGCATCGGCGCTGATGCCCGAGCGCGAGACCGCCGAGCTTCTCGGACTGCGTCTGGCCGGGCACCCCAATCCCAAGCGCCTCTTCACCACCGATGGGATCCCTCCGCTGCTGCGCAAGGACGTTCCCATCCGCAGCGTGGAGGAGGTGAAGAACCGGTGAGCGACGCCCGCGACGACATCATCACGGTAGGACTGCTGTCCGAGGGCACGCACGACCCGGGTACGCCGCCCGCTGGCATCCGCCGGGCGCCGACCGGCGTGGACGGCCTCGCTACCGAGCACCTCATCGTGAACATGGGGCCCCAGCACCCATCTACACACGGCGTGCTGCGCATGCTCGTGGAGCTCGACGGTGAGGAGATCCTCAACGCCGAGGTCACCCTCGGCTATCTGCATCGCGGCATCGAGAAGCTTGCCGAGCACCGCAGGTTCGACGCGCTCGGCACGCTCATGGACCGCGGCGACTACGTCTCGGGCATCATGGGCGAGACCGCGGTGGCGCTTGCCGTGGAACGGCTCATGGAGATCGAGGTCCCGCGTCGCGCGCGGTGGATCCGCGTGATGATGGCCGAGATCAACCGCATCGCCACGCACCTGCTCTGGTACGGCACGATGGGGCTCGATACCGGAGCCATGGGTCCGTTCCTGTACGCGATGCGCGACCGTGAGTCGCTGCTCGATATCCTCGAGGCCGTGAGCGGCGCGCGCATGATGTTCAACTACGTGCGGCCCGGTGGCGTTGTGGCCGACCTGCCCGCCGGCATCGACACGAAGATCCGCGAGTTCTGCGACGCCTTCGATACCTACGTGGAAGAGCACGACGCGATCCTCTCGGGCAACGAGATCTTCCAGGCGCGCCTCAAGGGCATCGGCGTGATCGACGCCGAGAAGGCGCTGGCGTTCGGCCTCACGGGCCCCAACCTGCGCGCATCGGGCGTGGACTTCGACCTGCGCAAGAAGCGTCCGTACGACGCGTACGACGAGATGGAGTTCGACGTGCCGCTGGGCTCCACCGGCGACGCGATGGACCGCTTCTCGGTGCGCATGGAGGAGATGCGGCAGTCCA
>Ga0228536_1002418_pt1 | contig 10934 bp, 12 predicted proteins | sample SJ1Smetagenome_FD_168611 | JGI IMG/M metagenome (GOLD analysis project Ga0228536, IMG submission 168611) | Enriched culture of PCE-dechlorinating microbial communities from Ithaca, New York, USA - SJ1.S | ecosystem: Engineered > Modeled > Simulated communities (microbial... > Unclassified... | reverse complement strand
CCGTACACCGTTTTCCTTGAAGGCCTCTTCCCTTTTAAGGAATCCGACGCGGACGAGGATATGGAAGCAGCCTAATCGCTACCCCGCCGGGGACGGCGGTGTCAGGTGAATACTATCACTGTACACTCCTTTTTTGTTGATATCTGCCCTGAAATTCTTATTTATTGGAGTTTGGTATGGAGAGCAGAACATTGAGTTCTCCAGTCAATCTTTTCTTTGAAATTCAACACTACCACCTTGTCTATCTCCCCAGACGTAAACCACGGCGCCCCTAGCGCACTCTCCTTACTCCAGAGCACGGCGTATCGCTGCGGTCTCGACAACTTCCACAGCCTTTGAGACGCACGATTTGTTGCAAAACGGGACTCATGTTGCTCCCCCTGGCCGTCCACAGTGACCGGGCCGTCTTGCCGTCCTTGGCCTACACGGCGGAGACCTGCCGCTGTTTCACCTCTTCGTGCATGGCGTCGGGGGCCACGTCCGCACCGTTGGGCCAGCAGGCCGTGCCTGTCTCGGCATCGACGCACACCTGCGCGAAATAGGCGGGGTCCGACCACGGGGCGAACACTCCCTTGTGCGGCACATCCGAAAGGTCGACAACACCGCGCAGCCCATCCGCAAACGTCACCTCCAGGCGGTAGCCTGGCAACGGCTTGGCGGTCTTCACTTCCCAGGGAATCATGATCGTTACTCCAATGGGGTGATGGGGTTGGGTTTGGAATATTCCTGGCATAACCGCCAGTTCTGCATCAATTCCTCCCGGTGCTCGAAGGCCCATTCCAGGACCATGAGCCGGGCTCGACGGGGTAAATTGCCGGTCAGGATATCCAGTGTTTCGATATCAAAAGTTGCGCCATGCTCGCCATACTTGGCGTGAAAATGCGGGCGGCCATGCTCCCGCCAGTACATGGTGATGATGATCCCAAAAAAGGCGCTCACGATGGGCATCGGCTAATCTCCTCCCCCGATCCGGACCACTTTCCTCCCCCTGCCGGACGTTGCATCACGTCCCGCATGGCTGACCAGCAATTCCGCCGCCTTATCGCTGGCCCGCTTTTTGGCGTCCGGGAGGAATTGCCCGTATCGCCGGGTCATGGCCGTTGATTTGTGTGTAAGAAGTTCGCCGATCATGTCCAGGGTGAATTCTCCGGAATTGGCCAGGGTCACGGCGAAATGGTGCCGCAGACCGTGGAAAATCCTGAAGCGGGAGGGAATCCCGGCGGCCTTCTTGATGCGCCCGGCGGCCCCGCAGGCCACCCGTTGTCCGCCGCCCTTCCCGGGAAACACGAATGGACTTTCAAAAGAACTTTTTGCCTTCCAATCAAGCTGCTCTAACAGGATGCCCCGGGCAATAGGGTTCATGGGGATGCTCACCGTCTTGCCGCCCTTTGGAGAACGGATGGTGATGATCCCGGACGGAAAATCCAGGTCCGCATCCCGCAGCTTGAAGACCTCGCCCCGCCGCATGCCCGTGAACATGGCCAGCTCCAGCATCCTGGCGGCATCCCGGGACGGCCACGCATCTAGCGCCTCCTTGAGGCGGACGGCCTCCTCGGGCTCCAGGTATTCCACCACCTCGTTATCCTTCCTGGGCATCTCGATGACGAAGGACAAGGCCGGACACAGCTTGGCCCTGGCCCCGAAATTCACGATGCGCCGCACCAGCTCCAAGGCGTTCCAGACCGTGGCCGGAGCGCGGCCGGCCATGGCCTTGCGCAGCCGGGCCATGTCCAGGGGCGAGAGCTTGCTTGCCCGAAAGCCGCCCAGTACGGGACGGAGATGCTTGTCATAGCGGTTGCGGTCCGTCACCGCTCCTTTCAATGAATCCCCCTTGGCCGCGAAATAGGCCTTCGCCAACTCGTCAACGGTCTTGTCCCGCTTGTCGCGTTCGCGGGCAATCTCCTTGGCGGTCTTCACGTCCTGGCCGTGCCGGGCGGCCTTCACCCGTTCGGCCCGGACCTCTGCCGCCACCTGGGGGGTATAGCCCTCGGACCTCCACCCCACCTTCTCCCAGCGTTTTTTATCCTCGACCTTATAGGCAATCACATAACAAACGTCCGCCTTATCTTCAAAGCGGCGCTCCGTGCTTTCGTAGCAGTAAACGCCTGACCATTTCGCCGGGTGCGCCCGCGTGTATTTGGTGGCCATCGTCCCCCCTCTTTCCTACCCTATTCCTACCCCAACACCCCTTGAGACCAGTCAGGACCGAGCTTTCTTTCCTACCCTATTCCTACCCAGGAGGGTAAAAAAGGGCATATTTCATTAAACATCATTCGGGTAAATGACCCAATGACGACATACCTGTCAAGCCTGTAATTTAAGGATAAACTTGCCGCATTAGGCGTAGTTAAACTGGGTAGGAAAGGGGGTAGGAAGACCCGGTTCACGGGCTCATAACCCGAAGATCGCAGGTTCAAATCCTGCCCCCGCAACCAGCAAAATCAAGGGCTTACGGAAGATGATCCGTAGGCCCTTTTTTCATACCCCACACTATACCCCACACGCAGACCGCTTCTGATTCCATCGGCATCCCTTGTGCCCCGCTCCCCTGGCCACAGGTGCCCTTAATTCCCGCGGCGACATCCCCCAACCCCCTCCTCCGCTTTCTCCACCTTTATTAAAGCAAAAAGCCCGTCTTTGGACGGGCTTTTTGCTTTAAAAAAGAGGGGCGTACCAGACGCCCCTGACGCCGCCCGCAGGCAGCGCCATACGGAGCCGAGCTCCTTGTTGTGACTTGTAATTTGTGTATATATGAAAAGCGTGACTTGTGTCAAGTGGCCTATTTTTAAAAAATGGAGGCGACACCATGGATAGCATCCATTCTCGTAACCTGCTGGTTGGATTAGATCTTGGCCCCGCATCGGTGGGATGGGCCATCTTTGAAGCCGACGCGGCAGGGAAAGCGGCAAGCATCCTTCATTGCGGTGTTCGTATTTTTGATGCCGGAACCGTGGGCGACATTTCTTCCGGACGGGATGCGAGCAGAAACACGGCTCGCCAGGAAGCGAAGTCCCGCCGCAAGCTCCTGGAACGAAAAGCCATGCGTAAGACCCATCTTATGCGGGTTCTCGAACGAATAGGCCTCTTCCCCGAACTACCGAACCACTCACCGACTGAACGACACAAGGGCCTGTGCAATTTGGACGAGAGCCTTCGTGATGAATTCTATCGTCTCCATCCGGAGTATCTCAATGAAAATAACGGTGGTCGGCGCCTCTTTCCATATCATCTGCGGTCAATCGGCCTGCATGAACGCCTTACACCATTCGAGCTTGGGAGGGCGATCTATCATCTGGCCCAACGGCGCGGATTTTGGTCAAACAGTCGGAAAACTCCGACTGACGCGGACGAGGGGGAGGTAAAAGCGGCCATACGCGCCCTACGTGTGAAGATGGGCGACATGCACCTTGGGGAATATTTGGCCCGTACCGGGGGCAACATCCCGAAAGGGCCTGAATCGCGCATCCGTGGGCAAAAACTTCACCGCGACATGCTGCAAGACGAATTTACCGCCCTTTGGCATTGTCAGGCGCAGTTTCATCCTGCCCTCCTGACCAAGGATTGTTATGAAGGCGTATGGAAGGCCATCTTTTGGCAAAGGCCCCTGAAAAGCGCCAAGCATCTGGTCGGGTTCTGCACTCTGGAAAATGGCTCCCGACGCACACCGCTTTGCACACTTGAAGCACAACGTTTTCGCCTGCTCTCCAAGCTCAACAATCTCGAAGCGATTTCCAATCAAGGCGAAGTGGCAACCCCTGATGTCACCCAGCGCGCATGTCTTCTTGAACATCTCGAAAAGGAAGGAGATCTGACGTTCGTCAAGGCCCGTAAACTCATGGGCCTCAACAAAGACTGGCAGTTCAATCTGGAGCGTGGCGGCGAGAAGAAAATGGAAGGCGACCGTACGAGCGCGAAACTACGCGCCTTGCTTGGCGATGCCTGGGATGCGCTCCCCGTGGAAAAACGATCCCGTCTCGTCTTGCTTGTCTATGCGACAAACAAGGAGGCTGTCCTGGCCCGGGTGGCCGCCCGCGACTATGGCCTTGTTCCTGAGACTGCGGCCGCGCTGGCGACAATCCGCCTTGAGGATGGATACCTTTCTCATTCCCGACGCGCGGTTTTGAAACTTATGCCGCACCTGGAAAAAGGCGTCCCATATGCTACGGCGCGCAAGATTGAATATGGCGCGGACGCGCCCCCGCCGCTTCATGATCGTCTCCCGCCTGTAGCCATCGCACTTCCGGGCATTAGAAATCCCATGGTGACGCGAACGTTAACCGAAATGCGGCGCGTGGTGAACGCCATCTGCGACCGCTATGGCAAGCCCGCGAGCATCCGCGTGGAGTTGGCCAGGGATCTCAAGAGATCGCGCAAGGACCGCATGTCCGTCACCAAAAATATGCGCGCCAGAGAGAAAGAACGTAACCAAGCCTATGCTGACATACTCGAAATGTTTCCTGGCCTAGGACTTCAGCAGCGGACAGCGGTCTTGAAAAAACTCCTGGCCGAGGAGTGCGGCTGGCAATGCCCATATTGCGGCGAAATGTTCAGTCCCGCAGACGTCTTCGGACCACATGCATCAGTAGACATCGAGCATATCCTGCCGAACTCACGCAGTCTGGACAACTCCTTCCTCAACAAAACCCTGGCTCATAACGCCTGCAACATCAAAAAAGGCAACCGCACCCCGTTTGAGGCCTTCGGGGCCGACACGGAGGCCTTCGAGGCCATGCTCGAACGTGTCCGCCGCTTCCACTGCGATATCGGCGCAAAAAAGGCAAAGCTGCACCGCTTCGAAGTTACGGACATGGCTGCGGAGTTTGCGGACTTCACCAACCGGCAACTCTCGGACACCCGCTACGCCTCCAAGCTCGCCCTGGAATATCTGGGCCAGCTTTACGGCGGTGACGCGGCCAAGCGAGTGCGCGCCTCGTCAGGAGGGGTGACCGCCCTGGTCAGGGACATGCTGGGCCTGAACTCCATTCTGGGCCGTGGGGACAAATCGCGCGCCGACCACCGGCATCACGCCGTGGACGCCATAGCCATAGCCATGACCGACCAGGGGATGATCCAACGCATCGCCAGGGCTGCTGAATGGGCTGCGTCGCATCGCGAGCGGCTATCGAAAGCCCCTTTTCACGGTGCATGGGAAGGATTCATCGACACGGCCAAGGACATGATCATGAATATCGCCGTGTCCCTGCGACACCGGCGCAAAGTGAGCGGACAACTCCATGACCAGACGTTTTACTCCCGCCGTGGCGAACGCCTCAGCATCCGAAAAAAACTGGAGAAATTGAGCCCCCAAGAGGTTGATCGCATCATTGATCCCTATATCCGCGAGTTGGTGAAGTCGCGCCTCGACGCCTTGGGGTTGAAAGACCCGGCCAAGGCCTTTGCGGCCGACGCCAATGCCATCTTTCTCAAGCGCCTCGGAGGGACACAGGTCAAAAAGGTACGCGTGTTTGTTTCCGGCAAGGCAGAGACCATCGGGAAAGGGGTGCGCGCCAGGACGGTCATGACTGACGGCAACCATCACATGGCTGTTTACGAATCACTCGATAAAAAGGGGCAGCCGGTCTGGAAGGGAGATGTGGTGACTCTGATGGAGGCCAAGCGCCGCACCGCGAAGGGACTGCCTCCTATCATCCACGACGCTCCGGAGCTAGGCCGGTTTCTCTTTTCCCTCACCAGCGGCGATATCATTGCCCTCACGGAAGGGGAGGGGGAACGACTCTGGAGGGTCAGGTCGGTTTGGCTTGCTGGTTCGTCGGCTCGTCTGCGTTTAAGTCCCTTACATGATGCCCGTCCTGAAAAAGAGATACGCAAAGATGGATTAAATCCAGAGCCGATGATTAATAAGCTACGAGAGAAGGCATGCCGCAAGGTCACAGTGACGCCTATGGGTGAAATCAGGCGGGACAACACATGAACCGCATCCTGGACATCGGCGAGCAACCAGCACGGCTCAACGTTGAAAACGGCCTTCTCCGGGTCCGCATTGGGAACGGCGCGGACATCTCCATTCCCCTGCCTGAGATCGCGGCGATTGTCGTCTCCCACCATCAGGTGTCGTTCTCACATGCGGTTCTTGCGGGGCTGGCGACGAATGGCGGCGCATATGTGGCCTGCGACGAGAGGCATATGCCCGTGGGGATGATGCTGCCCCTCTCTGGGAACACAGTGCAAACGGAACGCATCGCCGCCCAGGCCCGGGCTTCGCTGCCGACGAAAAAGCAGACCTGGAAGCATGTCGTCCGCATGAAGCTGCGTAACCAGGCCTGGGCGTTGTCCCTGACAACCGGCCATAACCACGGACTTGAGGCCATGTCTGGCGAGGTCCGCTCCGGTGATCCGGATAATATCGAGGGTAAGGCCGCCCGAAAATACTGGCGGGCGCTGTTCGCATCAGGTGGGTTCACACGCGACCCCCAGGCCAAAGGGGTGAACGGCTGGCTCAACTACGGCTATGCCGTGGTCAGGGCGATCATGGGCCGGGCCGTTTGCGCCGCAGGACTGCATCCGTCTTTGGGGCTACACCATCATAATCGGTATGACGCCTTTTGCCTGGTGAGCGATTTGATGGAGCCCTACCGGCCGTTGGTCGACATCGGAGTCGCCGGTCTTGTCGTCGAGCACGGCATGGACCGTGATCTGGACAAAGAATTGAAACGCGCCTTGCTGACGCACCTGAATCAGGATGTTCTCGTGGATGGGCAGCGCAGAGAGCTTTTCAGTCTCGCGGCCCGAACGGCCCAGACTTTGGCGGACGTATTTCTCGGCAAGCGCACACGTGCGTTTCTTCCCCGGTTCGAAGGCATGGCGGGCTAGCTGTGAACGGGAGATTCAAGGCCATGTGGGTTTTCGCGTTCTTCGATCTTCCCGTCACCGGGGCTAAGGAGAGAAAAGACTATGCCCGCTTTCGCAAGGATCTGAAGCGGATGGGATTCAGCATGCTGCAATACTCGGTATATGCCCGGTATTGCCACAGTCGCGAGTCACACGATACGTTTTTAACTCGGGTCCAGAAACTGGTTCCTGAAAAAGGCGAAGTGCGGCTTCTGGCGATCACGGATGCGCAATTCGTTAAGATGCGCGTGTTCGTGGGAAAAAAACGAAAAGAGGCGGAAAAAGGGCCGGAGCAACTCATGTTTTTCTGAGTCCGCTCCGGCAATTTTCCTTAATAATTACAAAGCATTGCCCACATAAAGAGTGTAGCCGAGAAGAAAAAGAGGTCAAGTCACAACTCCAGATGATCCCCTCCCACCGTCAAAGCAAGTGTAGCCGAGAAGAAAAAGAGGTCAAGTCACAACCTTGAGGCCGATGTATCCGCCGTTGACCAGAGTGTAGCCGAGAAGAAAAAGAGGTCAAGTCACAACTTCAAGCTGCTCCGTGATCCACTTCACGGCAGTGTAGCCGAGAAGAAAAAGAGGTCAAGTCACAACCCAGGTCGCGAAGACCTGGCAGGCCATGGAAGTGTAGCCGAGAAGAAAAAGAGGTCAAGTCACAACCCGCGCGCGAATTTCGTGACCGCCGCGTCGAGTGTAGCCGAGAAGAAAAAGAGGTCAAGTCACAACCGACGACCTGTTACAACGAGGCCCCTTTCGAGTGTAGCCGAGAAGAAAAAGAGGTCAAGTCACAACGAAACAGCCTCCCAATCAACACCTTCATTGAGTGTAGCCGAGAAGAAAAAGAGGTCAAGTCACAACGGAACATCCGGACACGATTTCACATCACATAGTGTAGCCGAGAAGAAAAAGAGGTCAAGTCACAACGCATTTCCGGGTTTCCAAGCCTGTCGGCGGAGTGTAGCCGAGAAGAAAAAGAGGTCAAGTCACAACTCCACTGCGGTTCTCGTGGCCGATTTCCAAAGTGTAGCCGAGAAGAAAAAGAGGTCAAGTCACAACTCCTGGCCGGATGCAACGAGGGCATTTTGAGTGTAGCCGAGAAGAAAAAGAGGTCAAGTCACAACTGGTTCGCCCCCCATGCGCAGACGATCTTTAGTGTAGCCGAGAAGAAAAAGAGGTCAAGTCACAACTGGTTCGCCCCCCATGCGCAGACGATCTTTAGTGTAGCCGAGAAGAAAAAGAGGTCAAGTCACAACTTGCTTCACGGGGCATCGGAACCAAGATATAGTGTAGCCGAGAAGAAAAAGAGGTCAAGTCACAACCCAACGGCGGCTATTTCGCGGCCGTGTCCGAGTGTAGCCGAGAAGAAAAAGAGGTCAAGTCACAACACGCTCACGGACATGAACAAGGGCACGGAGACTTTGCAGAACGAACCCGAAGGCCTTGGTCTATATGGCTTGATCGCTCATGACATCAAGGCGAAAAGACGGCGAAAAAATGGATGCGATGCTTCCACACACCTCCTTGACGGACATATTCCCGCAGAGGCACAGGTCTTCCCCGCACGCGCTGGGGCAGCCTACTCCCAGGGATTGAACACACGCACCCCTGTGGGTTTGAAGTGCCGCTCATTGCGCGTCACCACCACCATGTCGTGTTCCAAGGCCGTGGCGGCAATGAGGATGTCCGCATCAGCCCGGCCCAGGTCCGCGCTGCATTGGCCCCAGCGACGGGCCACCTCCGTGGTGATGGGCAGGATGCGGTCCCCGTAGGCCAACACCAGTTGCGCCAGCCAGTCGGTGAGGCGTTGGGCGAAGGCGGCATCGCTGCCTTGCTGACGGCGGATGCCGCGCTCTATTTCGCCGACGGTGACCACGCTGACGAAAAGCTTCCCATCGTCCGTAGCGCTGATCCAGCGCACCACGCCGGGGTTTCGGTCTTTCTTGCGCAGTTCCGAGAGGACCACCGTGTCAAGCAGAAACATCAAAAATCCACCTCCCTCAAGGCGATGTCCTCGCGCGAGGTGTCCGCCTCCGCACCACCGCCGGGCATGGAGAGCAAAAATTCCGTGAAACGCGGGGTAGGGCTCTTGCCTTGGGCGACAAACCTTTCATAGTCGGTCATGGAAACCACCACCACCGAAGGCTTGCCGCGTTTGGTCACCACCTGCGGCGCACCGGCGCACGCGGCATTGACCACTTCACTGAACTTGTTTTTGGCGTCTTGCAGCGTCCATGTGCTCGGCATAGGCACCTCCTGTCTAGATATTACATCTAGCCATTATCCAGACAAATGGCAAGCAGGCCGTGGACAAACCGTGCGCTGTCCCGACGGGCTATGCTTTTATGCTCGACAAGCGCGGCCCCTGTTCCGTCGACCTGCATGACTCCCTGGCCACGCTTTTCCCAGTCGCCTGCGGCGCATCACGGCCAGCCCGCCTGCGGCCCGCGCATTCGGTCGACGGCCTCGGGGGCAAGGCGCTTCTGGAAAAGAAGTCTGGACAACTTGCCCCGCCGCAAGCCGCCGTTCAGACCGTGCCCAGCGGTTCGGGAATAAGGGCGTTTCCGATTTGGAGAAACTGGCCACGGCACGTTGGCTTCGTGAAGAGACTCCTGGAGCAGACGATGCTGATCTCGCGCAGGAGATGCATCGCATCAAGCCGCACATCAGCCCGGTTGATGTTCATCAAGCCCTCCAGGGTGAAGCGGCTTTGTCCGCGTAGCGCTCGATCCGCTCCCTGGCATTGCAAAAGTAACTCTGGTCACAGTGACCTTTCCCCCAAAAGGTATCCCAGTTATGAGTTCGTGACTTCGGTCAAGGCGGTCGCGGTCATGAGGAAGAGCCGATTCAGCGAGGCACAGATCATCGGGATTCTCAAGCAGGCGGAAGCGGGGATGACGGTAGCCGCTTTGTGCCGTGAGCATGGGATGTCCGATGCGACGTTTTACAAATGGCGCAGCAAGTACGGCGGGCTGGACGTGTCCGAGGCGGTACGCCTGCGGGGCCTTGAAGAGGAAAACCAGCGCCTGAAACGGCTTGTCGCCGAGTTGGCTCTGGACAACCAAGTGCTCAAGGAAGTTCTGGGAAAAAACTGCTAGAGCCCGCCGAATGCCACTTGGCCGTGCGTCACGCCATCGAGGCGCATGGTTATTCCGAGCGGCGGGCCTGCCAGTTGATGGACATGAACCGTCGGACATACCGGCGGCCAGTCAAGCCGGATCGGGACGCCGAACTGCGCCGTCGATTGCGGGAACTGGCCGAAGAACGTCGGCGTTTCGGCAGCCCTCGGCTGCACATCCTGTTGCGCCGTGAAGGCCTTGTCGTGAACCATAAACGGGTCGAGCGGTGTACCGGGAGGAAGGGCTGTCGTTACGGCTCAGGCGACGTCGCAAACGCCCGAGCCATTTGCGCGTGGTGGCGCCTGGCCCGACGGAGTCGAATCAGCATTGGGCCATGGATTTCGTGAGCGACAGCCTGGACAACGGCCGCCGCATCCGGGTGCTGACGGTGGTGGACCTCTGGGACCGGCGAAGTCCTTGCCTGGAGCCGGATCGATCCATAACGGGGGAACGTGTAGCCAGGATGCTGGAAGCGTTGAGGCTCAAGGGGGAATGCCCCCAGACCATTCGCATGGACAACGGTCCTGAATTTACCAGCAAAGCTTTGGATGGCTGGGCTCATGCGCACGGTGTCAAGCTGGAGTTCATCCGGCCAGGGAAGCCGACGGATAACTGTTTCATCGAAAGCTTCAATGGGAAGTTCCGCGAAGAATGCCTGGATGCGCACCTGTTCACGAGCCTTGCGGAAGCCCGAAAGATCATTGAGGAGTGGCGACGGGATTACAACGTCCTGCGTCCCCATAGCGCACTTGCAGGTATGAGGCCCGGAGGAATACCGAAGAGCCGCGAAAGGGGAACAACCTGAAACAAGGAGTCCGAACTTATCCTTGGTATACTCGATGGGGTAAGGTCAAAGAGCATCGCCCTCTGGACGGCGGCACGAGCCGCGTCACCTTCCCCGGGTTCGGCCCCACGGTGATCCTTGCTGACTATCTGGAAATGGAATACGCCGCGCCCGGCGCGGACT
>Ga0228536_1002417_pt1 | contig 10939 bp, 11 predicted proteins | sample SJ1Smetagenome_FD_168611 | JGI IMG/M metagenome (GOLD analysis project Ga0228536, IMG submission 168611) | Enriched culture of PCE-dechlorinating microbial communities from Ithaca, New York, USA - SJ1.S | ecosystem: Engineered > Modeled > Simulated communities (microbial... > Unclassified... | reverse complement strand
TCCGCTCCAGACCTACCGGGGGACGGCCTTTGCCTGCCTTGGGGTAGAAGGGGTCGATGAGGGCATAAAGCTCCTTCCAGGGAACGACCCGCTCCATTTCCGCGAGGAACTTTTCCCGCTTTGTGGGCTTCTTGTATTTTTCGAAGGTGGAGGCGTTCGCAAGCGTTTTCTGGCGGTTCATCGGTCCTCATCTCCCCGTATGTACTAGAATTTTAAACAACAGCTACAGTACTATTTTATAAGATCGAAAGGCGATTTGCCGGAGACTTTTTCAGAGTTTCCATAAAAGATATGCAATTCTGGGACTATCCTAGATTTTGTGTAAAGTCCTAACAGGAGCAAAAGAGGCGTTTGAGATATGGGTCTGTTGATGCTTTCAGCTCCGGGCCTTTTTAATTATATCCATGGAAAACACGGCGAAACTGAGCCACCCGGCGCGCCGGAAAAGAGCCGGCTACTTCGAACTCCTTTAAGATCGAATTACTGCCACAGGGCAGAATTCATCTCAGGAGGGATTAAGTTGTCAGATTTTCTCACCATTGTCCGGGCCGTTTACAGCGGCCTGAGCCAGCGCAAGGTCGCCGCCACCCACGGGGTGTCCAGAAACACGGTGTCGCTGTATCTGCGAAAGGCACGGGATCAAGGCTGGCTCACCCTGAAAGACCTGGACGCATTGGACGACACCGCCGTTACGCAAGGCTTGCTGCAAATCACTGCACCGTCTCGCGACGAGACCTTCAAGATGCCCGACTTCGACTATGTGCATGCGGAACTGGCGAAGCCGCATGTCACCCTGAAACTGCTCTGGGAAGAGTACGTTGAACAATGCCGCCAAAGCAGCGAGCGCTTTTACATGGAGACGCAATTCCGGCGGTACTACCATCTGCATGCCAAGGTACACAAGGCGACCATCCGGCTGGAGCACAAACCCGCGTTCTCGCTCGAAGTGGACTGGGCCGGCGCCAGGATCGCCTTCTTCGACGCGGAGAGCGGGAAGCCGGAAGAGGCCTCTCTGTTCGTTGCCGCCCTGCCGTGTACCCGGATCATCTACGCCGAGCCGTTCCGCGACGAGAAGCTGCCCTCCTGGATCTCCCGGCCATGTCCACGCCTTTCAGTACCTGGGCGGGGTCCCTAAAACCCTTGTGCCGGACAGCCTGAAGTGCGGCGTGAAGCGAGCGAACTTCTATGAGCCGTTCCTTTTCGGAGGAGTGGCTCTCAAACAACGCTCAGGGTGGCTCTGGAACAGCGCGCGAGTGGCTCTCATAGAAGCGCGCAGGTGGCTCTAGAAAAACGCGTTATGCAGGTATTGATAAAGATCATACTAGGAGTACCTCTTTCATTTTAAAGTCAGGTCGGTGTCTACCATACTTAATCCTAATGGTTCTCGAATATTTCGAAGATCCGGAGTTTGCTCCTTCCTGGAGTAAAAATTTATATAAATAGCATCTTTCAGAACTATATAAGTGTCAGTAATCCTGAATAGAAACTTTGTTCCACTCACCATGACTGATAGTATACATTTCAAGCAAATCATTTGATTCATTGAAAATCTTGACCTGGATGTTGTTTGCAATTGGGGACCATTCTTCAGCTTTAATCCTATCAATAGAAAAGTCCCTGTTATTCGAAATGCGTTCCCAGCAAGCACCATCTTTTGTTTGAGGTTTATAGGTATAACCACTTTTTTTCAGCAAATCTTTTATTCTTACTGTCGGATTTGGGCCTTCATCTCTTCCGTTTAAAACTCTAATAATATGGTGGTTTCGATTTTTCTTTAATGCAATCGGTGGAAATGAATCCCAATTCAGCGTTTGTATTGGGCTGATTTCATTCAAAAAAGGACTCTTGTTCTGTAAACTTGTTACAATTATGAGGATATCTACAGCTCGCGTTAGGCCTACATAGAATAAGCGTTTTTCTTCTTCGATAACCTTTTCAAGTGTATCGCCAAACAGGCGGCTCAAAGACCAATCTGGGTGAATGAGCGGGTAGTGCTTATTAAAGGCATCCGCAATGATAATGGTGCCGCTTTCCGCTCCTTTATAGCTATGGACGCTGGAAATGGAAAGACGTTTTTGATATTGAGGTGAAAGATGTTTTCGTAGACCTTCAAGAAAAGTATCTAAGGTAGCGCCCGTTATACTTTCGTTTTTTCTTGAAAGGATAGTAATATTGCCTTCGCCTCCGGATAAGTATTTATAAATTATTCGTAAAAGTGCAGATTGGTAAATGTCGTTACCTTCTGATGGCTCTAGAGAAAACTCATCGATATTAGCAAGAAATAAGTTCCCTTCCCTTTCTTGACTAGGTTTCGCAGGAACTCCCAGACCATCCATCAGTCTGTTACTTGTATTGACAATAGTTCTGGCCGATCGATAATTTGTTGAGAGGTTGAGCTGAACATAATCATGAGCCATCACATTGAAATGCAGACAAAAAGCCTGAAAATACTTTAAATCGGATCCGGCAAAACCATTAATTGCCTGCCAGTCATCCCCGACACAAAAGATATTTACCTCACTATTCGCTTGTTTTACACTTTGGAGCAATCGATAGAATAAATCTGAGAAATCCTGAAATTCATCAATCGAGATGTATTGAATTGACAGTAAATCACCAGAAGACTCTTTTCGGTCAAAGAAGGTCTCCCCGTTTCGTATTTTTTCAACTGCTTTCTGAAGCAGACCATTAAAATCATCACTTCCTGATTCATGGAGTTTTTCAAGATAAGTCTTGTAAAGTCTGCTCGCAACAGAAAGGAATAATTTCTCTGCCTCGCTGATCGGGGTATGGGACTTAATTCTCTCAGCGAGTTCTTTAGGAGAAAGAGACAGAGTCCTGCTTCTTTGAATAAAGCTGGTGCAAGCTTTTGTGAATCTCCCGATAGCTCTGTCCCTGATTTTTTGCCACAGCTCTTCATCAGAGAGTTTTTCGCATTTTTGGCCATTTGACTCCAAGTTTTTTTTCAAAAGCTCCCGAAATCCTTGTAAGCCATGTTTTTCCAGATCAAAGGATGAAAACTCTAATAGTTTAATGGAATTATTTTGAAGAAAGGGCTCGCTTTTTCCATTGAAGCCTAAACCTTCTTCAAAATCTTTGTATATTATGCGTATCTCAGAACTTTCGGATTCTGCAATCTTGAAATAGGTTGAGCTCTGCCTTTTCGCAAAACCATAATTTCCTTTATACTCGTAAGGAACGTTATGTTCAAACAAAAAATCAGCTATGAATTTTTCCCCAGCGTACTTAACCGTCTCTCCTCTTATGCTTAACCTGGGAAGACTACGGCGATATTCGATACATTCTGTTTTTTCTTTGTCATACCCTCCTTCAATGATTTCGTTCCAGTCTTCTCGAAAATGTGTTAGCATTAGTCCTCTGAGTTCTGCATCGTGTGACCGAACATAATCGTCTATTATTTTTTGAATGAAATAGCTGAGTTGCTGTGTGTTTTCATTTGAAACAACATCTTCTGTGATTTTTCCTTCTGAAAGGATGTTTTCGGGAGAAGAATCGTACAGCGGGCTTGAGTCGGGATGGACAAGACCATAAGCAAGCGCGTGAAATGTCATCACATGGGGAAGAGAGATCTGCAGTTGTCTTGCAACAAGATCCACGCATTTTGAACGGAAACGAATGCCGTCTCTATTCCCTTTCATTTGTGCTGCACATTCTTTTTCTGTGAGCTTTAATAATTCAGTTGCTTTGGGGTGGAGAAGTTTTAAAATCCTTTCACGCATTTCAAAAGCAGCTTTTTTGTTGAAGGCGAGCAACAGCATCTTTCCTGCCGGAATTCCACAATGTTTCAAGAGAAATAACGCTCTGTTTACTATGGTCCTTGTTTTACCGCTCCCTGCTCTAGCGATGACCTGGATGTTTTTATCAAGAGATGCAACTGCAGCCGCTTGTTCTTTATCCAACCTGCAGCCGGTTTTTTTATGAATCCACTCTTGGACAAATTTCGCTTTCTCCTCCTTGAAACCCTCTTTCAGAGTTTCCCGCATACTCGGGGTAATATTCGAGGCTTTGTTTAAGAAGTTTTCAAAGAGTTTATTAACACTCAAAAAGCGATACTCCAAATGTGATTCAAGGTCAAAGGCATGAAAAAAATCGTTGCATAATTTTTTTTTGTAACTCAAAACCTTTTCATTTATAGAAGAAAAACAGTAAATTTTTGTGAATGTCCCGTCTTGAAAGCTGTACGGGATTCTGTACCATCGAGGGTCTGAATCTCGTTTTAACTCGCTTCTAGTAGATGTATTTTCATAGTCGACTGATATTAGGTTAGGGCATTGGGAAACCTCAACTATTAAACCAAATCCTAAATCTTTGTGGTAAATTTTCCCCCCTTTTAGCTCTTCCCAGATTTCTGGACATTCTTTCGTAAGTTGAAGGAATTCTGATGGAAGCATTTCCATTAGATAAGTTAACCTCCCTTAAAAAAGCATTTTGAAAACTTTATAGGAAGTCCAACATAAAAAGCTTTACAAAAATCATAGTTTGAACTTTAGTTGCCCGCCATTATTATTAGTCTGCTTGATAGACGGACCGGTAAGCAGACTGATAAAGTGTTTTCTATCCCGTAAGGCCTCTTCGATTTCCCCGCACATATCCAAGGCCACAAAAAGAGCGGCAGCACGGGCCTGGCAGTTGAGTGATTTTTGGGGATTGAAGGCAATGTCGGAAAAAACTTCAAATTTTAGAAGCTCTTTGGATATCTTCGGATTTTGGGACAATGCATTCATGTAGAGCCAGTCGTAAAAAGCCGTTACGGGTGTGATCGGAAAGGTCTCGCCAAGAAAATTGAATGCCACAAGATCACCGGAATTTCGTATTCGTGGATCCTTCTTTGCCTCAATGCTCGAGACCTTGTATAAGTCATGGTATGGACCGCCGTATTGAAAAACCTTGCTTCCCTGGAACGCGCATTCTACGCTCATCCCAGGGCCGTTTTTCGGTGTTACTTTGAGGTTGAAAGCGCTGAGAGAGATCCCCAGAGGATCTGTCGACCGTGATGATATTTCCAGGATTGAAGAAATGCCCAGTTCTTTTGCAGCAGAGTGTAAGGCCTGCAAGGATTTCTGAGCCTGGGATTTTGCAAACCCGGGATACCACGTAAATTCAACCGGTATTTCCTCAACGAACGGAAAAGCGGATAATGGCTTGAAAACAGGTCTGGTGGCCATGTTAGTCACCTAAAAAGGTATTTCATCATCAGTATTGTTTCCCCCGTCATAGTTGGAAAAATCTCCGCCGAACAAAATATCGTCCAGAAAATCACTTATTCCCCCGATATTTTTATTTTGCCACTTCGAGTGATCTATCCTAGGTTGAAAAAACTCAGTTTCACATTTGAAAAGATGTTCATTCTGTTGCTTTCCTCCGTGGAGACTACTCCATGAATTTAAAGTTTCACTGTTTTCAAAATGGATCTCGGTGAAATATTCTGCAGGAATTGGATTGAGTACAAGCACTTCCGCCTGGGGACTTGTTGTGTAGGATTCCGGAATTTCCAGACTATGTCTCATGTTTTTCAGATGATCTTTGAACATCGAGTAAAGATAGTGCACCTTTTTTCTTTCAGACAAGGGTATTTGACTGACCAGACTTCCGGCGGCATTATCATTACAAAACGCGCAGTCCAGTTGCCATAGAATGTCCGGTTTCAAAAGGATCACTGCCCATTTTGCGGAATTTTTCTGTCTGTAGTGGTAAAACATTTTGTAGTTTGGGAAGGTGATTGAAAGGCAAATTGATTACGGGCATTGATCTATACGCTTCTCGTCATTGAAAACAGGAGATTTATCGGAGTCCCATTTTTCCAGTTCTTTCCTTGATAGGAGTCCTTTGTTTATGATACTTTCCAGATTTTCAAGTCTTGTGAAATGAATAAGGCTTTTAATTCCTCTCTCGAAGCAAAAATGCTTGATCTGTTCGCTACGTAGCTTGTTTGCGACTCGAAGTCTTTCTTTTTCATCCCTATTTTTTAGAAATGAAGAGAGTAGTAAAAGAGAATCCGGTTTTTCAACGTATATTCTGAAAGAATCTCCTGAAAAATCTTCAGGGATCCTGTATCTTTTTTTTGTCACTCCTAGTGCCTGGGGAGTTTTGGAGAATCTTGTTCCCAAGTATTCATGATTTTTATCCATTTCTAAAATGGTACCACAACCAAGTTCAGAATCGTACAGCGTTTCTCCAATGAGGTAATCCCATACTTCTTCAAAAACAGAAGCGAATTCAAGAAATTCTGAAGGATACATTTGCATATATCTGCTCACCCTCCATTCTGAATTTTTGTTCTTAAAAAGTATTTGGGTTCTGATACGAGCGGACTGGCCGTGGTGCTCGATGAGAAAAGCTTTATAGAGCAGGGGAGGAGAAACTCTCCTCCCCTGTGGTCCACTGTTTTTATTCGGTACAGATCCTTTCTTGCTATTGGCTGTTTTTACGCCGCCTGGCCCTGCATGAACCCTTCTTCCATCTCCTGTATTTCCGCCAGTTTTTCCAGCATACCCGCTGCCTTCAGAAGATAGCATCTTTTGACCGCGTTTTTGTGCTGTACGATCACTAGGGCTCCGTCCTTGGATGCAAACCCGTGGAAGTACTCCGGGAAGATCCTGACATATTTTGATATCGTCCGATGGCGAAAGACGAAATGGGAACCCCTGTTCGATGTTCTGAGAAAGCCGTTCCTTTGAAGCACCAGTTCCACCTTGGCGTACCGTTCTTCCGTGACCTGTTTCCAGCGCTCGATGTCTTTTTTCGTTGATGCCAAAGAAAAAACACCTGCCCTTTCCTGGAGAGTATCTTTCGGATACTTCGAGGTCTTCAGGGAATTATTCCCTGCGCGGAGTCGGGATGACTTATTTCTGTCTGCCGGATGAAGAGGGGGCAGTGAGACCCCCTCCCATTTTGTGTCGGGTCAGTTCATCATCTCCGAAGCCATGACTTCCAGGCAGGTGAGGTGGTCCACCGGAACGCCGTGTTTCCTGAGGTGTTTCAGCGCTGCTTCCAGGGTCCGGCCGAGGTCTTTGATCCACTCGGCGAGTTGAGGGTCGTCTTTCGCGATGCTGTCGAGGTCTTCGGGGTTTCCCGTGTAGAGGATGTAGTTGCTCATCATCAGCGGGTTGCTGACAAGTTCCAGAAGCAGCGCCAGGGATGTGCTGTCGCTCATTCCGTACCTCCTTGTTTTTTTGTCAAGGTGCTTTCCGGCCGTTTTTTCACGTTCTTTGCAGGGAATAGGGGACGATGAAAGGAAAAAGACGTCGAGGATGATCTGAACCCTTGGTTATGTCCTGGGCTCTTTCACGAGACTGCCTCCTGTCTTTTGTTTGTTCCTGTAGGTGTTTCTCCGATAATGGATTCCAGCGCTCTGCTTCTGCTTCATCCCCGGGAAAGAGGATGCCCGAAAAGCCGCATGGTATGAAAGGTGTTATGGATCATTGGAGCTTTTTGAAACGATTAAAAATTATAGCCATATTTAATAGACATGTCAAGCAAAAATTCGACTAGAATTTATAGATCTACACATTTCACCGGCAACAAATCCGCTTTTAAAGACTGGATCTGTCCGCATGTTTAAGGAAGGTCTTCTCATAGTCATGTGACACAGCGGCATGGCGTCGTGTGAAGGGATAGCGATTACGCCATCCCAAAGTGGTACAGGGAAAATGTGATCCCTTGATATGCATTCCATTGATATTTCTCTTATTAGACAAACTGTCTTATCTGAAAATCATCGGAGAATGAACTTGAAAAACTTTTTTCGGATATGTCATGATTAGCCCCATTGCAGCGTTTAGCTTTATAGAAGGATCGCAAAAAAAGGAGATCAGGTTGTGAACGATGACGAACTGATGGAACTCATAAAAAATGACGACGAGGCAGCATTCAGGATCCTTTATGCCCGCTGGGGCAGGCGCATCATGTCATATGCGTCCCGGGCGCTTCAGGACAGGGTGGAGGCCGAAGACGTAGTGCAGGAGACATTTATGGCTCTTTATAGGTTCAGAAAACGCTATGAAGAGAAGGGCCGTCTCCCCTCCTTTCTGTTCAGGATCGCCGGTAATGCAGTCAGAAGCCGGTTCCGTTCCAGAAATCCAATACCGGTGGAAGATCTGGACGATTTTCAACCCGATCCAATTTATGAAAATACTGCAGATGTGAAAATTGATATTGAAAAGGCCCTCGGTCAATTGCCTTTCCAGCAGAGAGAGGCCCTTCTTCTGGCGGTCATGGGCGATATGACCTACAAGGAGATCGGGGCTCTGACCGGCAGTTCAGAATCTGCCGTAGCCCAGAGAATATGCCGTGCACGGCGAAAACTTTACGAAATAATGGTTCCCAAACGGGAAGGTGAATGACAAATGACTGAAAAATGCGAAAGAATGGAATTGCTGATATCAAAAATGCTCGACGGAGAAGTTTCTTCCGGCGAAAAGGAAGAAATTTCCCGGCATCAGGCGGAATGCCGGCACTGCAGGGATTTTTACGAAAGACATCTTCAATGCAGCGAATTTTTGGCGGGTTCCCAGGAAGGTCTTGACCTTCCTGCGTGTCCGGTCATTTCAAAAGATCCCGTACGGTCATCCATGCCTTTTTATCTGAAACCGGCAGCTGCGGTGATGCTTCTTGCCCTGTTCTTTTGCGGAGGTTTTTTGACGGGGGGCAGAAGGGCTCTGAACAATATACCTTCCTACGCCAGAGTCGGAGTGCCCGCTGTATGGACCAAATCTTCTGCCTCTCTGGTGACGGACACAAGCCAATTATCTCCCCTTCAGGACCTTATAAGTGAATACCAGCTTCTGATAGGGGAAGAACTGGGCAAAGAGGAAGTGGACTGGCAGAAGGTACGGGTCATGGTTGAAACCCTCGGTTCCCTGAGAACGGATCTTGAGATCCTTGCTCTTCATAAGGGCTCCCTGGATCAAATGGACGATAAAAAAGGCTCGCCTCGGGAGACCTGGCACCAGATGATGGGGATCAAAACACAGGAAAAGTCACTTTAGAGCTTTTCGGAAGGAGGAGCAGCATGATACGCAAAAAGGCAGCTGTTTGCATGGTTGGATTGCTGGCAGCAATTACAGTATTTGGAAGCGTTCCTGCCAGTGCGGAGGAAGCGCAGCCCATTGCAGCGAGGGTCATGGTCCGGGCAATGATGAATGAAGGCATACAAGAGGGTACAGCGAAGAGGATCGCCGAGAACAACAGGTTTATGGTGCATATGTGTGTCGATGTGCTTGAGCGGGAACAGAAGCAGACGAAACTTCAGGAGAAGACCCACGACCGGCTGCAGATGAGGGAACACATGGAAGAAAGGGTGGGTGCCGCTTTCGGGAGAGCCATGGCTGCCAGCTGCAAAAATCAGGGAGAAGAGAAAGCCTTTCAGGCTGGAATGGCCATGTTTTCAGCTGTCAGAAGAGGGTTATCCCCTGAAGGCGCAGCTTCTTCCGTCGAAATTCTTTCAGAAAACGGGTATGAAATTGAGAAGATGTACAGGGTTATGATGAGGCTTACGGAAGAGAAGAAAAATTCAGTGGACTGTGATGAAGAGTGTCTTATGAACCGCCTTCGGACCATGGCCCGGAGCAGGTTTTCCGTGACCGAAATGGAGAAGGGGTTGGCCCGGCAGCCAAGATCAGGCGAGGGCACAGAACAGGCGGGTTTCCAGAATGCCGGAAAGCAGTCCGGACAAGGGAAGGGACAAAATGATCAGGAAGGGAGCGGCGGCGGTGGCTCTTCGGGAGGCGGAGGGAACGGTAAGGGCAAATAGGTTTCTTTCTGCCTCCTTCTCGTATAAAAATGGGATCTCCCGCAACAGGGAGGTCCCATTTTTAGAGCGGGGTGAAAATATCTTTATTTATGATCTCCGCTTTTTTTCGAGACCCCGGAATGGCACCGTTGACACTTTTCGTTCCTGAGTGTATTTTATGCATAGAATTCAGGTCACCTGTCCCATTTTTGAGGAGCTGGTTATCTTGAATAGCGCAGAAAAAATCATGGCCATAGTTGAAACGTTGATGTCCTCTGAGCAGAACATGGGCATCAGGGAGATCGCCGACCTTTCCGGTGTTCCCAAAAGCAGTGTGCAGCGGCTTCTGGCGGCACTGGAGGAGAACGGCTGGGTCGCGCAGGACCCGGATACCCAAAACTACCGGATCGGTCTCCGGATGCTCATTTTTGCCAATACCTGGCGGCTGCGGCTGGAACTTGTTCGTCAGTCCCGGGAAGTACTGAAAGAACTGTGCATCGAGTCGGGCCAGACCGTGCTTCTTCTCGTCCGTGACGGGCTGTCCGGGATCTGCCTGAACAAAGTCGAACCGGGACGGGCACTGAAGCTCGTGGCCGACGTGGGGAAGACGTTTCCTCTGTATGCCGCCGCATGCGGCAAGATACTGCTCTCATATTCGTCCCCTTCTCTCCAGGAGAGGGTGCTTTCCTCTCCGATCCAGGCATTCACGCCATCAACCATAACCGATCCGGAAGCTCTTAGGAATGAAATCAGGAATATACGGGAAAAAGGATATGCGCTCAGCTACGGTGAGATGACCCCCGGTGCCGCGGAGATCGCCATTCCGCTGCTGGACACTGACGGGAACGTTCTGGCCGCTCTCAGCATCGCCGGCCCCTGTTTCCAGATGGAGGGGCGTCTTGAGGAACACCGGCACCTGCTGCGGAAGGCTGTCGCAAAAATATTGGGATATCCGGCATTCAACGGGGAGGAAGCGTCAGGATGAGCATGTTGCGTTCAGAAGGAGTATCCATGCATTTCGGAGGGCTGAAGGCAGTTGAGAATGTAGACCTGAGCGTTAACGAGGGTGAGATCCTGTCGCTCATCGGGCCGAACGGCGCGGGGAAGACCACGTTCTTCAACCTTGCGAGCGGTTTTCTGAAGCCCACGAAGGGACGGATCTCCTTCCTCGAAAGAGATATTACGGGA
>Ga0228536_1002412_pt1 | contig 10972 bp, 5 predicted proteins | sample SJ1Smetagenome_FD_168611 | JGI IMG/M metagenome (GOLD analysis project Ga0228536, IMG submission 168611) | Enriched culture of PCE-dechlorinating microbial communities from Ithaca, New York, USA - SJ1.S | ecosystem: Engineered > Modeled > Simulated communities (microbial... > Unclassified... | reverse complement strand
AGAAGGCGAAGACGCTCTTCGATGAGCTCGCGATCGCATCGATCGATGACCTCGAAGAGGCGATCGCCGAGGGGCGGCTCACGGGGCTCGCCGGATTCGGACCAAAGACCGTGGAGAACATCGCAGCAGGGATCGAGCGGTACCGGGCGTTTTCCGGGCGCATCCTGCTGGCCGACGCGCTACCGCTCGCCGAGAAGCTCGCCGGGGAGTTGCGCGCGCTTCCGGGGGTGGTCGACGCCGCCTACGCGGGCAGCATCCGCCGCATGAAGGAGACCGTCGGCGATGTCGACGTCCTTGTCGCGGCCGAGGACGCGTCGGCGGTGATGACCGCCGTGCGTGAGCTGCCCATAGTGACCGGCATCATCGGCAGCGGTGACACCAAGACGAGCGTGATGACCACGTCGGGACGTCAGGCCGACGTGCGTGTCGTGGAGCCTGCGTGCTGGGGAGCGGCGTTGCAGTACTTCACCGGTTCTGCCGAGCACAACGTGCACCTGCGCCGGATCGCCAAGTCGCGTGGACTCAAAGTGAGCGAGTACGGGGTGTTCCGCGCGGATACGGGTGAGCGGCTGGTGTGTGCGACCGAAGCTGATGTGTATGCCGCACTCGGCATGGCGCTCATGCCACCGGAGGTGCGGGAGGACACCGGCGAGATCGCGCTCGCGCTCGAGGGTCGCGTGCCCGATCTGGTGACGCAGCCCGATATCCGGGGCGACCTGCACTCGCACACGGTCGCCACCGACGGGCGATCCACGCTCGAGCAGAACCGTGCGAGGGCAGCCGAGCTCGGCTACGAGTACCTCGGGTGCAGCGACCACGCGTATGAGCTCCGCATGGTGGGGGGACTGAGCCAGTCTGAGATCGAGGCGCAGTGGGAGCGCATCGACGAGCTGAACGCGCTCGACGACGGTGGCCCGGTCCTGCTGAAGTCCATCGAGCTCAACATCGATGACGAGGGAGGCGTGGACTATCCCGACGAGTTCCTGGCCCGGTTCGACTACTGCATCGCATCTCTTCACCATGGTTTCAACCAGTCACGGGAGCAGGCGACGCGCCGCGTGCTGCTAGCTATGGAGAACCCGTACGTGGACATCATCGGGCACCTGACCGGTCGCTTGCTCGGAAAACGCGATCCGTTCGACCTGGACATCGAGGCGATCATCGAGAAGGCGGCAGAGACCGGCACGGCACTCGAGCTCAACGCGCATCCCGAGCGGCTCGATCTGAACGACGTGCACCTGCGTATGGCCCGCAAGGCCGGTGTGCGGATCGCCATCGACACGGATGCCCACGAGGCGATGCAGTTCGGGCACATGCGGTGGGGGATCGCCACGGCCCGGCGCGGCTGGATCGCTTCGTCCCAGGTGCTGAACGCCCAGCCGCTTGACACGCTGCGCTCGTGGCTGAAGCGGGAACGGGCGTGAGAGCGTTCAAGCCCGATCCGGCTCTTGCGCTGGCGCCGTCGTTCTTCGAGCGCCCGGCTGCGGTGGTGGCGCGCGAGCTTCTGGGCTGTGTCCTCGCCAGCCGCATCGGCGGCACGCTGGCCGCGGGGGTGATCGTCGAGACCGAGGCCTATCTCGGGTCCAGCGATGCGGGCTCTCACGCGGCCACCAAGGGGATCACGCCGCGCAACCGGGTGATGTATGGCCCGCCGGCCCACGCGTACATCTACTTCACGTACGGGAACCACTACATGCTGAACCTCGTTGCGGAGCCTGAAGGAGTCGCCGGTGGTGTTCTGATCCGTGCCATCGAGCCGATAGCGGGCATTGCGACGATGTCTGAGCGCCGCAATGGCCGCTCGGGCATCGAGCTGACGAACGGACCCGGTAAGGTCGCCGCCGCGCTTGGAGTGGACCTGACGCACAACGGCACTCCGCTGGGCGAGCATCTTGCCGTCTACGCGGGGCATCCGATCCCGGACATGCTCGTGGAGACGAGCGGCCGAATCGGCCTGAGCGCGGGCCATGAGCTTCCGCTACGATTCTATGTCAGGGGCAACGAGTATGTTTCGAGGGCACGTCCGGGGCCACGGCCGCCAAAAGAGAGTCGCTCGCAGTCGTGAAGGGAAGACCGCATGAAGCTTGGAGACATCTACACAACAGCGATCGCGGCGGGTATCGAAGCCGACGCTCGCACGCGCCCTGAGATCGATCATGTTCTCGCATCGGCGAAGAACGAGTACGACGAGCTTGCCGAGGATGAGAAGGAGTTCTTCGATACCGAGCGGCTGACCAACCCGTATGACGACACCCGGATCTGTGTTGGCGATCCCGACCTCGAGGTGCGCGGCCTGATCACCGGTATCGACATGGAGGTCGGGGAGGTCGTGTTGGCCGACCGTCTCCGTGAGCGTGGTGCCCCGATCGACCTGGTGTTCGCGCACCATCCCGAGGGTCCCGGGTACGCCAACCTCCATCGTGTGATGTACATGCAGGCGGACCTGTGGGCCGCGCGGGGTGTCGGCATCGGGCTGGCAGACGCGATGATCGCCCCGCGTGCCGAGGAGGTCCGGCGCAAGATCATGCCGGTGAACCACTACCGCGCTATCGACGCCGCACGTCTGCTCGGTCTGGCGTCGATGTCATGTCACACGCCTGCCGACAACAACGTCAACCGCTTCGTGCAGGACCTCATCGATGGAGAGGCGCCGCGCACGCTTGATGATCTCGTGAGGCTCCTTCACTCGGTGCCCGAGTATGGCGACGCGGCCAAGAAGGGCTACGGTCCCATCCTCGTACAGGGGAGTGGCTCGGCCCGATGCGGAACGTGTGTGGTCGACATGACCGGTGGCACCGAGGGCCCGACCGAGGCGCTGGACAAGCTCGTGGCGGTGGGAGTCGATACGCTCGTGGGCATGCACTACTCCGAAGAACATCGGAAGCATGCCGAGAAGCTGCACCTCAACCTGGTGATCGCCGGGCACGTGAGCTCGGATGCTCTTGGCATGAACCTCGTGCTCGACCGCATCGAGGGCCAGGGAGTCGAGGTGTTCTGCACGTCGGGCATGGTGCGGGTGCGCCGCTCCTGACCCGGCTCGAGTCAGGAAGGGCCTCGGCTGATCAGCCGAGGCCCTTCCTCGCACACCATCGATGCGACGCGCCTACGGTGAGGGTGGTGGCGTCGACGTTGGCTCCGGCTCCGGCTCCGGCTCCGGGTCCGGAGGAGGCGGTGGAGGCGGTGGAGTGACCGGCTTGTTCGGGTCCGGACCCTTGGACACCACGATCGTGACAACCGTCGACTCGGGTTCCGACTTCGCCCCGGCTGCCGGGGTCTGTGAGATGACCCGCCCGGCCGGTACGGTGTCGCTGAAGGCGCTTGTCACCATGTACTCGTATTCTTCCTTCTCGAGAGCCTCGATGGCCGCTGCCTCGGTCAGGCCCACAACCGAGGGAACCTTGAAGTCTGGCACGTCCCACTCTTTCTTCCATGTGTACGGTGGGGCGGGCGCGGGGTTGAAGTCCATGACCGGCTCACCCTCGAGCGCTTTTGACATGAACGCGGCCCAGATCGGCGCCGCGAACGTGCCGCCGAACACTCTGCGGCCGTGGACGTTGCGCATCGGGCGTTCAGGCGTGTAGCCCATCCAGACCGAGCAGCTCAGCTGCGGCGTGTATCCCACGAACCACGCGTCGCGATAGTCCTGTGTCGTGCCCGTCTTGCCGGCCGCAGGGCGTCCTATCCGCGCCCGCGTCGCGGTGCCGCCGGAGATGACGCCCTTGAGGACCTGGGTCGCAGCGTAGGCGATCGAGTGTGTGATGGCCTGCTCGGCTTCGGGCTTGGCCTCGTAAAGCGTCTCGCCCTGAGGGCCTACGATCTTCGTGATCGGTGTGTTCTCGTAGTGCTTGCCGTCGGCGGCCAGCGTCCCGAACGCCGAGGCCATCTCAAGCGGCGTGACCTCCTGGCTGCCGAGCGTGATCGACAGGACGGGGTCGAGGTCGCTCCTGATGCCCATCCGGTGTGCCGTGTCGACGACCTTCTCGGCACCCATCTCCGCGGTCAGCCGCGCGAACGCCGTGTTGACCGAACCGACCGTTGCCTGGCGGAGCGTGATGAACCCGCGACCGCCGCCGCCCTCGGCGTTGCCGACCTTCCAGGGTGTGCCGCCGGTGGGGATCACCGCGGGGGATGACGAGTCGATGCGTCGCTTGTCAGGGTTCATGCCCTCCTCGAGGGCGGTGACGAGTGTGAACACTTTGAACGAGGAACCCGGCTGACGCCGCGCCTGCGTGGCGAAGTTGAACTTGTTGGTGGTCCAGTCGCGGCCACCGACCATAGCCTTGATGTAGCCGGTGCGAGGGTCGACAGCCACGAGTGCGCAATCCGGATCTTCCGGCCGGTCGAGGATGCCGCGCACCGCGTCTTCGGCGTACGTCTGCAGCCTGGTGTCCAGCGTGGTATACACGCTCAGGCCACCCTTGAACACAAGGTCGGTGCCGTACTGGTCCTGGAGGACCTTCTTCACATGCGCGACGAAGTATGGAGCAGCATACACGCCGCCCTCATCAAGCGTCGCCGAGCGTCCCAGGTTGAGGCCCTCGGCCTTAGCGGCTTCGTACTCCTCGGTGGTGATATAGCCTTGTTCCCACATCTTGGACAGCACCCACTGCCTGCGAGCCACGGCGCCGTCCGGATTATCGTATGGGGAGAGCCTGACAGGGGATTGCGGAAGACCGGCGATCAGCGCGGCCTCGGCGATGGTGAGCTCGCTCGCGTGCTTGTTGAAGAACGTCAACGCGGCTGATTCGGCGCCGTACGCCCCTTCACCGTAGTAAACGGTGTTGATGTACATCGACAGGATCTCGTTCTTGTCGTGCCGGCGTTCGAGCTCGAGTGCGAGCCACGCCTCACGCGCCTTCCGGCGATAACTGATGTCGTACCGCTCCTCGGAGAGGATGGTGTTGCGGATGTACTGCTGGGTGATCGTGGAGGCGCCTTCGCGCCGGTCGGAGGTGAGGTTGGTGACGAAGGCGCGGATGATGCCGGGGTAGTCGACTCCGTCGTGCTCGTAAAACCGCTCGTCCTCGACCGCCACGACCGCGTTCAGCAGATGCGGCGAGATCTGGTCCAACTCGACCACCTGGCGGTTCTCGAGGTACAGGTTGGCGAGCAACACGCCGTCCGCCGAGTAGATCTTGGTCGCCTGTGCCACCTGGAACGCGTTACTGTCATCGATGCTTGGCAGATCGGCGAGCCAGCTCTCGGCAAGTCCGACGCCCACGGCGGCGGCAACACCGGTGGCGAGCACGGTCCCGAGCATGGCGAACGCGAGGACGCCCGCTATGAACGGTACGATGCGGGTGCGCTTCTGACGCCGTATCCTTGAACGCCTCGACACGGGACTCCCTCCGAGCGTACGGTCTATCATGGCTCTGTGCACGAGCGTCGCGCACTCGGTCCGATGAACGGAAACAACAGTATACCGTGTGCATAGACGTGTGTTTTGTGCGCAGTGTTCCCTGAAAGGGAAGCGTTGCCTGATACGAAACGACATGTGGAGCTGCTTGCGCCTGCGGGAAGTCCGGATGCGCTTGTCGCGGCTGTGATGAACGGCGCTGATGCCGTTTACCTCGGCCTGGGCGCGTTCAACGCGCGTCGGGGGGCCGCCAACTTCCGGATCGAGACGCTGCACGAGTGGATCCGCTTCGCCCATCTACGCGGGGTGAAGGTCTATCTCACCGCCAATATCGTGGTGCTGCCATCGGAGGTGGCCGCGGCTCTCGACCTTGTCGACGCGGCGTGGGCCGCCGGCATCGACGCCGTCATCGTGCAGGACCTGGGCATGCTGAGGCTGCTGCGGGAGCTGCTGCCCGATGTCCGCGTCCACGGGTCGACGCAGATCGGCACCATGAACCCGGAGGCGGTGCGCATGCTGGCGTCGCTCGGCGTGAGCCGGGTCACGCTCGCCAGGGAGCTTTCGCTGGAGGCGATCGCGGCATGTGCCGCGGCGGGGATCGAGGTGGAGTCGTTCGTGCACGGAGCGCTCTGCTACTCCTACTCCGGCCAGTGTCTGATGTCATCGCTCATCGGTCAGCGTTCGGCCAACCGCGGGCTCTGCGCGCAGCCGTGTCGCCTGCAGTACGACCTGCTCGACGCCACGGGATCGGCGGTCGGGACCCCCGGACGGCATGTCCTCTCCACGAAAGACCTGGCGGGTGTCTCCCAGCTCCCCGCGCTTGTGGCGTCTGGTGTTGCCGCTCTCAAGATCGAAGGCCGCATGAAGTCGCCGGAATACGTGGCCATGGTCACCTCGGTCTACCGCGGTGCGCTCGACCGCGCGCTGGCCGACCCTGACGGGTTCGAGGTGTCCCCGTCTGAATGGGAGCGTCTGGAGGAGGCGTTCAGCAGAGGCTTCACCGACGCGTACCTTACCGGCGAGCGCGGCGCGCCGCTGATGAGCTACACACGGCCGAACAACAGGGGCGTTCTCGTAGGTCGTGTCACCGGGATGTCCGGGGGCCACGTGCACGTCCAGCTCGACCGGGCGCTCGACCCCGCTGACACGCTGCAGTTCTGGACGCGCTCCGGCCACTTCACCCAGCCGGCCGGCGAGCTTCGCATCGGTACCGACCGGGTGTCGGTGGCTCCCGCCGGCTCCGCGGTCTCGCTCGTGGCCGAGCGGCCGGTGTCACCGGGCGACCGCGTCTTCAGGGTCGCCAACGCGGCGCTGCTCGACGCGGCGCGGCGCACCTTCAGTGGCGATGCGATGGCCGAGCGGCTCCGGGTGCCGGCGGACGTATCGGTCAGGCTGCGCATCGGCGAGCCGCTCGAGGTCTCGGTGAGCGCCGAAGGAGCTACCGGGACCGCCCGCGGCGCTGTCGTCGAGCCCGCCCGCACGAAGCCTGTCGGGGTGGATGAGGTCATCGAGCACGTGGGTCGCCTCGGCGGCACCGGCTACGTGCCCGATTCGTGGCAGGTGGACCTCGACGCGGGCGCCGGTATCGGCTACTCGCAGCTGCATGCCGTGCGGAGGGCCGCTCTCGAACAGCTCGATGAGCGACGCCTCGCGCCCTGGGCGGACCGCCGCCGGCGCAACCCGCGGCCGCCTCATCCCACCGGAGCGCGGCACCGCTCGGGTGGGGTGCCCCGGCTCGTCGCCACCGCGTGGGACCTGCCGACCGCCGAGGCATGCCGGGAGGCGGGGGCTGATGCGGTCTGGCTGCGTGTCCAGCCCGGTGACGATCACGGTCCGCTGCCCGAGGGGATCCGCCCCTTGCTGCCTCGGGTCATCTGGCCGGACGAGTTCGCGGACGTGGCGTCCTGGGCCGACGGAGGGCCGGTGCTTGCCGGTGAGCTTGGATCGTTCGCGTACGCTGCGGGCCGCGGTGGAGCCGAGGCCGACTGGCCGCTGAACCTGCTGAACCGCCACGCCGTCGAGGCGCTTGCCGGTGCGGGCGCATCGCTTGCGTGGCTGTCACCCGAGCTGAGCGGGCGCCAGATCGCCGAGGTCGCGGGCGCGTCGCCGATACCGGTGGGCTGTCTCGTGTGGGGACGTGTCGAGGTGATGGTCACCGAGCAGTGCGTCCTGATGGCCGCGGGCGCGTGCGGGCGAAGGTGCGCCACGTGTGCCCGCAGGCGGGGGTGGTGGCGCCTGCGCGACCAGAAGGGCTACGAGTTCCCGGTCACCACTGACACCGCCGGGCGCTCCCACGTGCTGAACTCCGTGACCCTGGATCTGTCCCGCGCGCTTGATGAGATCGTGGGAAGCGGGGTCGCGTCGGTGCGCCTCGACTTTGCCGATGAGGGTCCCGTGCGCGCCGCGGAGGTCGTTCGGGCTTTCGGGTCGGCGCTCCTGTCAGTTGCCGCCGGCGGCCCCGCGCCCGCCGATCCGCTGGTGTCACCCGCCACCAGCGGGCACTTCTATCGCGGTCTGCGATAAGGCGCGCCGGGTCGCGTTGGACGGCCCGGCGCGCCTGTGAACTCCTCTGTCGCCCCGTCAGGGCTGTCTGACCACGATCTCGCGGGAGCGGCTTGCTACGAGCCCGGCGTCATCGGTCACCCAGAGCGTGACCGTGTACGTGCCTGCGCTCTGGAACGTGTACGTGGTCTTCTTGCCGAGGGCGGTCGCGCCCGTCCCGGTGCCGAACTCCCAGTACCACTTCACGATCGTGCCATCAGGATCGCTCGAGGTCGTACCATCGAACGCGATCGGCACGCCGGCGACTGCCGAGGTCGCCCCAACGGAGAAGTCGGCCACGGGCGGCTCTGACTTCGGTGGGCCGGAGGAGACGATCAGTCCGATCGTGGATCCGGGTGGTACCTGCTTGCCGAACTTGGGTGACTGATCCGCGACCATTCCTGCCGGGACACCCGCCACCGGTCGCTCCTCGATGGTCGAGGTCAGACCCAGCTCGGCGAGCTTTGCGAGTGCGTCGGCCTTCTGGAGGCCGATGAGGTTCGGGACATCGATCGCGGTCGGCTGCGCGTGGATCTCGCACGGCTCGGGCACCTTGCCGGACAGGAAGATCGCTGACGCGGTGGTGGTGCAGTTCTCAGAGGCGACAAGGCCCGTCTCCAGGCAGATGGTGGCCGAGGTGATGCCCTTCGGCTTCACGAAGTCGGTCGCCTTCACATCGGCAAGTGCGGCCTTCATGTACGCTCCCCAGATCTGTGCCGGGAACGAACCGCCGGTGACCTTCCTGCCGTGGACGCTCGTCATTTCCACCTGGCCCTCGACATGCCCCATCCACACCGCGGTCGCCATCTCGGGCGTGTAGCCCACGAACCATGCGTCACGGTACTCCTGGGTCGTGCCGGTCTTGCCCGCCGCCGGACGGCCGATCTTGGCAGCCGTACCGGTGCCGCGGCTGATCACGCCCTTGAGGATGTCGGTCGTAAGGTACGCCACAGCGGGGGAGATGACCTCGGTGCCGCTCGTGTCAGCCTGCAGCAGCACCTCGCCATCCATGGCCACGACCTTCGTTATGCCGTGTGCAGGGACATGCGTCCCATTGTTGGCGAGCGTCCCGTACGCGGAGGCCATCTCAAGCGGCGTGACCTCTTGCGAGCCCAGGGCGATCGCGGGCACGGCCCTGATCGGCGTGGTGATACCCATCTTCTTGGCGGTCTCGGCGACGGTGTCGGCACCTACCTCGAGGATGAGCTGTGCGTATATGGAGTTGATGGACTTCTCGGTAGCCACGCGCAGCCGCATCGGTCCGCCGGCGGACGAGCCGGTCACCTTCCATGTCTGTCCGCCGGGGATGGGGAAGGAGCCCGCGGCGCTCTCGTACGGCTGCTCCGGGGATATCCCGGACTCAAGGGCCGCCACCAGCACGAAGGTCTTGAACGACGACCCGGGCTGCCGGGGACCTTGCACCGCTACGTTGAACTGCTGCGTGTTGAAGTCCTTGCCGCCCACCAGCGCGAGCACCTCACCGGTGCGCGGGTCGAGGGAGACCAGGGCGGCCGATGGGTCGTCGGGCTGGTCCAGCACCGATGCGATCGCGTTCTCCGCGGCCGCCTGCGCCTTGGGCGAGATGGTCGTGTACACCTGCAGTCCGCCCTTATAGACAGCGTCGGGGCCGAACTGATCGATGATCGTCTGCTTCACCCACTCCACGAAGTATGGAGCCACTGTCGACTCGGCCGTGGGTGTCGCCAGCGTGAACGGCTCAGCAACAGCGGCGTCGTGCGCCGTCTGGTCGATATAGCCGAGGGACAGCATCTGGCCGAGGACGGTGTCTCGACGGTTCTTGGCGGCCTCCGGGTCGTTGCGCGGGGAGTAGTTGCCCGGCGACTTGATCACGCCTGCGATCATGGCGCACTCGGCGGTGGTGAGGGCGCCCACGTCCTTGCCGAAGTACGTGACCGAGGCGGCCTGGACGCCGTAGGCGCCGTGTCCGAAGTAGATGGTGTTGAGGTACTTCTCGAGGATCTCGTCCTTGCTGAACTGCGACTCGAGCTGGTAGGCGAGTATCGCCTCCTTGACCTTGCGCGTCAGCGTGTCCTCCCGCTCGATGAACGCGTTCACCACGTACTGCTGGGTGATGGTCGAGCCGCCGTGGTGCTTGCCCTGCGTGACGTTCACCCACAGCGCGCGTGCGATGCCGAACGGATCCACACCCTTGTGCTCGTAGAAGTTCTGGTCCTCGGTCGAGATGACCGCTTGTCGCAGCTGCTGGGGGATGCTGGCGAGCGGCACGTACGTGCGGTTCTGTTCGGCGTGCAGCTCGGTCAGGACGTTGCCGTCGCGATCGTAGATGACGCTCGTCTCCGCAAGGGGTGCGGCCGCTTGCGAGAGGTCGGGGAGGTCCTCGGTGATGCGCTCGTAGGCGATGCATCCCGCGATGCCACCAGCGAGCAGGAGCAGGACCATGGCCACGAGCGATGTGCGCCACACCCTGCGCCAGATACGCCGACCCTTGGACACGGGGGTGCGTACGCCGCGCGAGGCGCCGGCGGTGCGCGGCCGTGCCGGTCGCTGACCACGGGGCGGACGGTTGGTACCGCGCGTCCGCGCGTCGCGTGCCGGTTCCGCACCGGCCGTGCGTGCGCGCCCGTTCGCGCGCCCTGCCTGGGAGGAGTGCGTCGAAGCGCTCGTCTTGGTTGCGCGCGCGCCGCTTCGCGGCGCCTGTGAGCGGGCCTGGGACCGGGGAGCTTCCGAGCGCTGCCGGGCCGTGCTGTCCGAGCGCTGGCGGGATGCGCCTTCGGCCCCGCGCTTGCGGGCCTGCGGGCGGGGCCGGGGCTTCGGCTTCTGGTCGTCGTATCGACTCATGAGGCGATGGTGTCCTTGTGTCCATGGCAGGGTGATCCCACCCCGCGCGTGCGGCCGGCAGGGTGCCGTGCACTGCGTCTGTGTCCTTCGGATACTCTACCGTACACGCCAAAGCGACGCAGTCGGTCGTGCTAGTATGACCTGCAATCGTCGTGCCCGGCCACGACAAGGCTATGCCGGTTCGGTAACAGGGCGGTCACCGAGAGGATGTGTGATCAGGGGTTGTGCGTGGTGTCGAGGATCAGATGAAGACCA
>Ga0228536_1002411_pt1 | contig 10973 bp, 7 predicted proteins | sample SJ1Smetagenome_FD_168611 | JGI IMG/M metagenome (GOLD analysis project Ga0228536, IMG submission 168611) | Enriched culture of PCE-dechlorinating microbial communities from Ithaca, New York, USA - SJ1.S | ecosystem: Engineered > Modeled > Simulated communities (microbial... > Unclassified... | reverse complement strand
ACGAAACACAGGCCGATACCTCCAGGAGAGATGATGGCATCCGTGCCTATCTTACAGGGGTCCCCCCTGATAATGCAAGTCCAATTTTAACGTTGCTTCGTCGACGGGGCCGTTTCACTTAAATTCAATTCAAGCCCCCTTGCGGCGGTCTCAGATCGCCTTCCACCGCTTGAAGCCCCGGCCGACGACTTCCGAGGCGTCGGAGAGGATGACGAAGGCCCTGGGGTCGGTCTGGGCCAGGTGGCGCTTCAGCTCCACGACCTGACGGGGGGTGAGGACGGCCAGAAGGACGTCCTTGGGCTGTCCCGTGAAGGCGCCCTCGCCCTTGAGGACCGTCGCCCCGCGATGGAGTTCCGTCATGAGATAGCTTTTGATCTCCTCGGGGTCGGAGGCGATGACGATGACCTGCTTGCGCATGTCGAAGGCCTTGAGGCCGTTATCGATGAACCAGCCGTTGATGTAGAGCAGCACCAGCCCGTAGAGCATGTTCTCCAGGCCGACGACGGGGAGGGAGACGGCGATGATGACGGCGTTGATGTAGAAGGTGAACTTGCCGATCTCGATCCCCTTTTTCCGCCTCAGGGCCGAGGCGATGATGTCCGTCCCGGCCAGGGAGGCGCCGGCATTGAAGACCATGGCCCCTCCCGTCCCCTTGAGGGCCGCCGCCGCGACGACGAGGAGGAAGCGGTCGGCGATGGGCGGCGCCGGCAGGCGGCTGAAGAGGTCGAGGAGAAGGGTGAAGACGACGACGGCGTAGAAGGTCCAGCCCAGGAAGCGCCGGGGCAGAACCTTCCATCCATAGGCGAAGAGGAGGGCGTTGAGCCCCCAGACGCCGATGGCGGCGGGAATGTTCCAGATGTACTTGAGGAGAATGGCGAGCCCCGTCACGCCCGAGTCGGGCAGGCGGGCGGGGATCACGAAGAGGGCGATGGCGGCGGCGACAAGGGCGCTCCCCACCGTCATGGCAACCGCGGGAAACCAGTTGTGGCTGATGAAAACCATTGCCTTGAACAAGGCGGTCCGGAGCTGTCTCATGATGTTCGTCTCCTTCGCAGCGATGCGGCCGTCGAATATCAAAGGCCCCCCCTTTTCAAGGGGGGCCTTTGTCCGAGCTAGAGGCTGTATTTGCTGTGCTGTTCCCGGATGGCCTTGACGGCCTCCCCCAGGGCGTCGACATCGAGGACCATTTCCATCATGCCGAGCTGCTCTTCCCAGACTTGAGGATCGATCTCTTCCTTGATCTCCGTTTCGAAGACGTGATAGACAGGGAGTCCCAACGAGACTCCGGCCAAAGGACCTGCAAAGGTGGGATCTCCGGCGCTGACCGTTTCGGCGTAGATTTCGGCGCCTTCGGCGTCGGAGCTGCCGAGGATGACGATGACCTTGTCGGTGCCGTACTTCTCGGCTCCATCCTTTACCCGTTGCTGGTTTTGCAGATCCATGGCCCCTGCGGCCGTTCAGACGAAACACTCCGTCACGGAGAAGATGATTTCGACATCGGAAAGGTTTTTGAAGACTTCCTCCATGGCGGGCCCGGGAACTCCGTCTCTTTCACCCAGCAGAAGCAGTTTCTTGCCCGCGAACTTGCTCATCGGCGACACCTCCTTCCTTGATGAAATGACTGTCGGCTCTTTTTGCATCATAGGGTCAGGCTGGGGAAAAGGCAAGGGGAGCCCCTCTCAGCGTGGCTGTTTTTTTGGGCCCAGGGCCTCCTTGATGCGATCGCCGGTGATCATGAAGTAGGCCCTTTCGGCGATGTTGGAGGCGTGATCGGCGATGCGCTCCAGGGAACGGGCGACGAGCATCAGGTCGGCCGCCTTGCCGATATCGTCGAGGGAGCCCCGCTGGGCCATGATCTCCAGCAGGTCGTCGTGGACCTGCCGGTTCAGCTGGTCGACCTCGTCGTCCCGAAGAAAGACCTCGCAGGCGAGGTCGCTTTTCTCCTCGCTGAAGGCCCTGAGGGCGTCACGAAGCATGGTCAGGGCGACTTCCTTCATCTGCGGGATGTCGATGAGCGGCTTGAGCAGGGGGGCGCGGTTCAGGTCCAGGGCCCTTTTCGCGATGTTGGCGGCCTGATCGGCGGTCCTCTCCATGTCGGTGATGATCTTGAGGACGGAGAAGACGAAGCGCAGGTCCTCCCGTACGGGCTGACGCAGGGCCAGGGAGCGGAGGCAGATCTGCTCGATCTCCACCTCCATGGCGTCGACGATGTCGTCGCCTTCGATGACCGACCGGGCCAGCCCGTCGTTCCGGTCGATCAGGGAGACGACGGACTGTTCCACGGCCGAAGCCGTCGCCCTTCCCATCTCGTCGAGGCGCTGGAGGATCTCCCGGCGGTCCTTGTCGAAGAGGAGGTTCTCCTCTTTCCTGACGGCCCTGGTCCTTCGCAGAAAATCGAACGTCATCGTTTCGAAACCCCCCTGTCGTCGGGATATCCCCTCTGTCGTGTCTCGCCCCGGACGAGCTCCATGGCGGCCTGGGCGAGGGCTCCGGCGGCGGCGAGAAAGCTCCAGGCCTCGATCTCGCCGGGGCTGCCGGGATGAATGCCTTTCCGGACCAACTCCCTCCGCAGAGCCTCCTCCCGTTCCCCGTAGCTCCGGAAGAGGGACGCGGCCCGGAGGGCTCCCTTCCGGTCTCCCAGGGCGAGGACGCCCAGGGCTTCGCCGATCAGTTCGTTCAGCGTCGTCACGAAGGTGGCCCATTGGGCCCCTTCCCCTCTCAGCACCTCCATTCCCCCTCCCGTGGAGCAGGCGAGGGGAGCCAGGCGCCGCGAGACGATATCGACGATCTCTCTCAATGTCGCCATGGAGTAGGTGAGGACCGCATACTCCCCCTGGGCCGCTTCGTCGTTTCGCGGAGGCGTCATGGCGACGATGAAGTCCATGCAGTTGCGGGCCAGTTCCCGCGTCCCCCGGCTGAGGCGGTCGATGTGCTCCCTGTCGCCCCGGCAGTGGAGGGAGAGAAAGGTCAGCTCCTCGACGTGGTTGGCCAGGCCGATCATCTCCCGGGCCAGAAGGGGGAGTGCCAGATGGGGGAACTCGGCCAGCTGGGGATCGAGAAAGCGTGGCTCTCCGATGTCGCCGTCGCGTCGGGTGGCCCGGCTCTGGGCGAAAGCGCCGAGAAAATCGGAGAAGGGAAGAAGCAGGGCCACGTTGAACCAGGCCACGAGAAACTGGAGCCAGGCGATCTGCCCTCCCGGGGCGGCGGCAAGGTGGCCGGCGACGGCCATGAAGGGGCCGCTCAGGGGGACGGCGGCGGCGACGCCGACGAGACGGAAGAGAAGCGTGCTCAGGGCCAGGGCTCGGGCGTTGCGGCGGGCGCCGTGTCCTGCCAGGAGGACCGTCGCGGCGTTGCCGACGCGGGAGCCGAGAATGACGGGAAGGAAGGCCTGAGCCGTCAGAAAGCCGCCTGTCGCCAGGGCGATGGCCAGCGCGAGGACGGGGACGCTGCTCTGGAAGAGGGCCGTGGCGGCCAGGGAGAGCGCGCCCAGAAGGAGAGGGTTCCCGGAGGCCCGGAGGAGAAGGGCCTTGAGGACGTTCGTTCCCGTCAGGGGTTCGACGCCCTGTCCGATGAGAAGCATGCCCATCAAAAGCAGGGCCACTCCCGACAGAAGGCGCGCCGCAGGCGCGAAGCGCCGGGGACCGATCCGCTCGGCCAAAAGAGCCAGGGCCAGCAGGAGGGGCGACCAGCGGATCAGGTCGAGGCTGAGGAGAAAGACGACCAGCGTCGTTCCCACGCTGGCTCCCATCATCACCAAAAGAGAGCTGGAAAAGGAGAGGGCTCCCACGTCGACGAGGCCGACGGCAAAGGAGGTGGCCGCCGTGGTGCTCTGGGAGAGGAGGGCCATGACGCTGCCGAAGAGGAAGGAAAGAAGCGGGCTTTTCCCCATCGTCGTCATGAGCTTCCGGGCCTGGCCGCCCAGCCCGCGGCGAAAGGCCTCGGCGCTGAATTCCAGGCCGTGGAGAAAAAGGGCGAGCCCTCCGACGACAAGGGCCAGGCTGAAGAATTCCGCTCCCATTTCCCTTCGCCTCCCCTCGGGGTTTTTCGGCTCTGCCAGGATAAGGAACTTTAATTGTAGCCACTCCCCCGGCGAGGGACAAGAGAAAAGGAGGGGGTCAGGTCCGAAGGGCGGGGTCAGACCTACACATTTGACAAAATGACTTCATTTTGTCAAATGTGTAGGTCTGACCCCGCCCTTCGGACCTGACCCTACAGGAGCGCCCTTTTCAGCGGCGGGTCGGCAAAAGCCCGGCCTTGCCGCCGTCGATGCGGAACTGGTTGAGCAGCTCCCGGATCCGCTGGGCCCCTTCGGCCATGGCCTGAGCCTCGTGGGCGACGCCCTCTCCGGCCTGGGCCAGCTCCTCCGTGTTTCGGCGGATGGCCTGGGAGCTCTCGGCCATTTCGACGGTGCTTTTCGAGACCTGGTCGACGGCGCTGGCCATCTCCTCGCTTGAGGCGGCCTGTTCCTGGGCGGCAGCGGCGATGTTCTGCATCAGGTCGTTGATGCGCTCCACGTCGGCCAGGGCCGCGTTCAGCCTCCGCTGGGCCTCCAGGGCCTTCTGCTCCGTCGCCGCCAATTTCTCCCCGGCCTGGCGGGCTCCGGCCGAAGAGACGTCGGCGCTGCGCTTGAGGGATTCGATGAGTCCGTCGACCTGGCGGGCCGCCTGGTTCGACTCCTCGGCCAACTTGCGGACCTCTTCGGCGACGACGGCGAACCCGCGCCCCTGCTCTCCGGCCCGGGCGGCCTCGATGGCGGCGTTGAGGGCCAGCAGGTTCGTCTGGTCGGCGATGGCGGAGATGGTCGTCACGAAGCCCGCGATAGCCGTAACGGCCTGGGTCAGCTCTTCCATGCTCTTCTGGGAGGCACTGCTGAGCTGTCCCACGTCGGCGACGTCGGCGATGACGGAATCGAAAACAAAGACGGCCTCCTCCGTGGCCTTGCGGGTCTCCTGGGAGGCCTCGGCCCCTGCCGTCGACGACTGAGCGGAGCTCGTGGCCGACGAAGCCACCTCTTCGATGGAGGCGTTCGTCTCCTCAAGGGCTGCGGCGTTCGATTCGGCCAGATTGGCCACCTGATCGACGACGTGCTTGATCTCCACCGTCGAGGCATTGGACTCTTCCGCCAGGGCCGCCAGCGATTCGGCGAGCCTGCCGTTTTTCTCGGCCTCGCCGAGGATGACGGAAAGAGTCTCCCGCTGGGTGGCGACCATCTGGGCCAGGGCGTCGGCCATCTGTCCCAGCTCGTCGCGGGCGGTGATGGAGAAATCGTCACGGCTTATGGTGAGGTCGCCGCCGCGGGCCCTCTCGGCCAGGGCGACGACGGTCTGAAGGGGCCTGACGATGGCCCGGGTCAGAAGGAAGACGACGAAGGAGAGAAGAATCATGGCGGCGACGCCGGCGGCGGCGCCGGCGATGTTGATCGCCCGGACGCCGGCCAGGGCCTGCTCCATGGGGATGGCCACCAGGAGTGACCAGCCCCGATCCGTCTTGCCCGGAGCGAAGGGGACGATCTGGGTGAGCACGTCGGTCTTCAGGGCCGGGGAGAAGGCGCTGAAGGTCATGGCCTTGCCCGCCGTGACGTGCTCGATGATCTCTTTCTCTACGGCCTTGTCCTCATGAAAGTAGGTTTTGCCGAGCCGCGAGGCGTCGGGATAGGCCACGTAGGCGGCGTTGGCCGAGAGAAGGGCGAGAAAGCCGCTCTCGAAGGGCCTGACGGCTCCGATGCTCTCCTGGAAGGAGTCGAGGCTCAGGTCGATGCCGACGACGCCCAGAAACCGCCCCTTCGAGATGACGGGGACGATGTATTCGGCGATCGTCACCGACTTGCCTCCGACCTCCCAGGTCGCCGGATCCAGGAGGCGGGCCTTTCCGGTCTTTTTCGTCCCCAGGTAGAAGTCCCCCTTTTGGGGATCGTCATAGCCGGTGCAGGCCTCGACCGCGATGGCCCCTCCGCTCCGGTTGAACCAGGGGACGTAGCGGCCGGTCCCATCGTGGCCGGGTGCGTTGCGGTAGAGGGCGTCCTTGCCATCGAGGGCGTCGGGCTCCCAGACGGTGAAGGCGCCGAAGAACCGGGGGTTCTCTTCGAGGACACGCCGGAGCAGGCTGTCGAAGACGGCCCGGTCGGCGCCGCCTTCCTCGTGCAGCGCGGCGAAGGCGGCGGCCAGATGGTGGGCGGCGTCGGCGGCGACGTCGATCTCCGCTCGGGCCGAGGCGGCGTGGTGAAGGGCGATCTCCCGGGACTCGCGGTGGATCGCCTCGGTGAGGAGATGCCGCGCCTTGAAGGAGAGGTAGCCCAGGGCCGAGGCGAAGGTGATGGCCGCCACGGTGAGGATGGAAAGAAGCATTTTCGTGCGCAGTTTCAGGTTGCCTGACATGATGAACCCTCCGTTTTCGACGATCTCTCGAAGATGGCTCTCCGCGGCGCCCGCCTCGGCTGAAGGAGGTCTCGCGACAGTTTCCGGCGGACTTTTGAAGAGGGTTTCATCATACGTTCCCGGCGGAGGAGAATTCCATGGTAAATTGAAAGAATTTGAATTGACCTATCATTAAAATTCATCGATTCTTATTTTGCGATGCCAGCATTTCGATTCTCTTCTCTTTCGCGGATGGGGGCAGCCCTTCTTGGGGAAGAAGGTCCGATCGGTTAAGATGACGTTGATCGCTTCGACAGGCGCCGATGACACAGACAACCTGAAGAGATCGACTCGGCGCCTGGGGCGAGGCGGAGGGAGGTCGTCATGGCTTTTAGAATGCTCGCCCTGGGAGACATTCATCTGGGACGAAGGCCCTCTCCCCTGCCGTCGGGCCTCGATCCGTCACGTCTCGGGCCGGCGGCGGCTTGGGAGCGGACCGTCGAGGCGGCCGTCGAGGCCGACGTCGACGCCCTTGCCCTGGCCGGCGACGTCGTCGAGAGGGAGGACGATTTTTTCGAGGCCTACCGCCATCTCTCGCGGGGCGTCGCACGCCTTGCCGGTGCGGGAGTCGCCGTCGTCGCCGTCGCCGGGAATCACGACGGACGGGTCCTTCCCCGGCTGGCCTCGGAGATCGGTGCCTTTCGCCTCCTCGGCGCCGGCGGGCGATGGGAGCCGATTCTCCTGGAAGGCGGGGGCGAGAGGGTGAGGCTCTGGGGCTGGTCGATGCCCTCGGGGGGCTTTCGACGGAGCCCTCTGGCGGGGGCGGTCTTCCCCGTCGATGAGGTCCCGGCCCTGGGGCTGCTCCACGCCGATGTCGACGGAGGCGGAGGCGGAGGCGACAGCCCCTACGCCCCGACGGCGCCGGCGGAGCTGGAAAGAAGCGGCCTCGACGGCTGGCTTCTGGGACATGTCCACCGCCCTGACGCCCTCAGGGTTCCCCGCCCTCTGGGCTACCTGGGCTCTCTCTGTGGCCTCGACGCCGGTGAGCCGGGTCCTCGCGGCCCCTGGCTGATCACCATCGACGGAGGACGGATCGCCGCGGTCGAACAGTGGCTTCTGGCCCCGATGCGCTGGGAGCGTCTCGACGTCGACCTCTCGGAGATCGCCGACGCGGTGGAGGCTCAGGGCCGCCTTCTGGCGGAGCTTCGCCGGCTTGACGGGCTCATCGCCCGATCGCTTCGCGTTCCCGAGGCGGTGGGGCTCCGCCTTGCCCTGACGGGAAGGACCTCCCTCGGCTCGGCGGCAGGCCGGTTTCTGGGAGAAGAGGGGGCGGTCCTTTTCGAAGGCGAGGGGAAGACGGCCTATTTCGTCGAATCCCTCCGGGTGATGACACGTCCGGTGAAGGCGCTGACGCGCCTCGCCGAGGGGGTTGACCCGCCGGGCCTGCTGGCCCGGAAGCTTCTGGCTCTCGACGATGACGGAAGCAGGGTCGGGCGCCGCCTTCTCGATGAGGCCCGGCGGCGTCTGGAGGCCCTATGCGACCGCCATCCCTGGGCGGAGCTTCCCCGCCCCTCCCTCGACGATGAAGCCCTGGCCGAAGAGCTGCGCCGCGTCGGGCTGCGCCTTCTGGAGGAGCTCGAAGGCCAGAGGGGAGAGCGGTCGTGAAGCTGGTCCGCCTGGAAATCACCCGGCTTCCGGGCATCGAAGGCCCCCTCGTTCTCGACGACGTCGCCGAGGGGTGCAACCTTGTGACGGGCCCCAACGCCTCGGGCAAGAGCAGCCTCATCCGGGCTCTGAGCCGGCTTCTCGACGACCTTCCCGGCGAGGCGGCCGTCGATCTGGAGCTGCGGGCGCTCTTCCGTCGGGGCGAGGCTCTCTGGGAGGTCGTCCGCAGGGGCCGGGAGGTTTCGTGGACCGTCGACGGCAGAAGGGCGGAGCGTCCCTCCCTTCCTGACGGCGATGAGCTGCGCCGCTACCGCCTCGACATGGAGTCGCTGATGGCGGCGGACGACGAGGAGCGCCTTTTCGGAGAGCTTCGGCGCAGCCTTCGGGGAGGCTACGATCTCGACGGACTGCGGGGGGCGGAGCCCTTCCGCGTCGGCCCCAGGTTCGGCGCCGCCGAGGCTCGCGACCTTATCGAGGCCCGGCGGAGCCTTCGGGAGGTTCAGCGGGATTTTTCCGAACTGGAACGGGCCGAGTCGCGTCTTCCCGAGCTGAGGGCGCACCTCGATAGGGCCCGTCGCGCCGGGGAGGAGGCCGAGGCCCTTGCCCGCGCCCGGGAGCTCCTCCGCTTCGCCGGGGAACGGCGTCAGGCGGAGGCCTTTCTGGAGAGCTTCCCTTCCGGCATGGAACGCCTCGTCGGCGACGAGGGCCGCCGCCTTGAGGCGCTCGAAAAGGCTCGTGAGGCGGCGCTCCGGGCGATCGAACTGAACGAGGCCCGCCTCGGGGAGGCGGAACGCCGTATCGAGACGACGGGGCTGGCCGAAGCCGTTCCCGGCGACGCCGCTCTTGCCGGGGCCGCGAAAGGACTCGATGCGGTCCGTCGGCTCGATGATGAGCTGCGGCGCCGGAAAAGGGAGAGGGAGGCTTCGGCGGCGGCGGAGGCCGAGACTCTGGCCGCCCTGGGCGGAAATCCGGCGGGGGCGGATTTGCGCCCCGAGGTCGTCAGCGAGGCCGAAAAGATCGCCGCGGAGCTTCATGGCCTCCAGGAGAAGAGAAGGTGCCGGGAAGTCCGCCTGGCCGAGCTCCCTTCCCCTCCCGACGAGGAGCGTCTGGACGCCCTTTTCGAAGCCGTCGACGCCCTCCGGGAGTGGCTCGCCGCCGACAAGGCCCGCTCGCCCCGCCTCCGGCCCGCCCTGGCCTCGGTGCTTCTGGGACTGCTCGCCGTCGTCGCCTCCGTCTACGGCAGTCATGACGGCCTTCCCCTCATCGCCGCCGCCGTTGCCCTGGCCGGCCTCTGCTGGGCCCTTTTCGAGTCTTCCGGTGACGGACGCCGTGCGGCCCGTGAGCGTTTCGAGGCCTTCGCCGTCGAGTGCCCCGAGGCGTGGCGCCGGGAGGAGGTCCGGCGGCGGCTGAAGGCCCTTGAGGCCGAACGGGCCCGGCAGATGGAGCTGAGGGAGCGGGCTCTCCAGGGCCTGGAGATGGGCCGGGATCTGGAGCGGATCGAAGGGGAGCTGGAAGAGGCGGAAAGGCGCAAAAGGCTTCTGGCGGAAGAAATCGGATTCGATCCTTCCCTGACGGGCCAGGGCTTTCACCTCTTCGTCCGTCTGAGCTCCGATTACGGCCGTTTCCGGCGGGAACGCCTCGCCGCCGAGGCCGACTGCCTCCGCCTTCAGGCCGAGAGAGAATCGGCCCTCGAAGGGGTCCGCTCGTTCCTCGAATCCTGGTGCCGCCTCGACGGCGACTTCGCCCTTCCGACCGCCGAAGCGGCCCTGGAGGATCTGTCGCGGAGAGGCCGGGAGGCTCGGGAAGCCCTGTCGGCGAAGGAGGCCCTCCTTGAAGAGGCGCGCCGTCTGACCCATCGGCTCGATGAAGAGGGGACTGCCGAAAAGGCGCTCTACGAGGGGGCCGGACTCGCCGGAGGGGAACGGGGAGAGCTTCTGGCGCGGCTGGAGCGACGGGAGTCCTGGAGGGAGGGCCGCTCTCGGCTTCTTGAGGCCCAAAGCCGGGAGCGGCTCTTCCGGGAGCTCCTTGAGAGCCGCCCCGATCTGCTGAGCCGCGTCGAAAGCGGCGACGGCGACGGCATCGAAAGGGATCTGGAGGAGGCGAAAAGGCTGGCCCGCAGCGCGGAGCCCCTTGGAGAGGAAATCGCCCGGATCGACGAAAGAACCGAGGCGGCGCTCCGAGGGAAGCGGCTCGAAGAGGCTTCGGCCGCCGTCGACGAGGCCCTGGCCTCGCTCAGGACAAGGCGGGACCAGGCCTTTTCCGCCGACCTGGCGGCCCTGCTTCTGGACGAGATCGAGGGGGATTTCCGGACCGAGAACGAGCCGGAGCTCCTCCGGGAGGCCCGGGAGCTTTTGGGCCGTTTCACCGGTCATGCTTTCGAGCTGAGAGTCGACCTCTCCCAGGGTTTCCTCGTCCGTGACTGCTCTTGCGGCATCGATCGAAGTCTCCCGGAACTCTCGACGGCGACGCGGATGCAGCTTCTTCTGGCCATGCGTCTGGCCTGGATCGCACAGGTCGAAAAGGGGAAGCTCTCGCTTCCCCTTTTCCTCGACGAGGCCCTCACCAACAGCGATGCCATCCGCTTCGGCCAGGTGGCCTGCTGTCTCGACGATCTGGCCCGTGGAGGACGGCAGATCTTTTACCTCAGCGCCAGATCCTATGAGGCCGCTCTCTGGAAAGAGGCGACGGGACGAGCTCCCCACCGGATCGATCTGGAGGCCCTGCGGGGAAGGGAAGAGGAGCGCCTCCCCGAGGCCTACCTTCTTCCCGCGACCGACCCGGTCCCAGAGCCGGGGGAGAGGAGCGCCGAGAGCTACGGCGCCGTGCTTTCGGCGGCCCCCGTCGATCCGCGCTCTTTCGGGGCGCTCCATCTTTTTTACATCCTCAGGGACGATCTGGAGCTGCTCCATCGCCTGATGGAAGACTGCCGTCTTTCTTCCCTGGGAGCCCTGGAGC
>Ga0228536_1002407_pt1 | contig 11024 bp, 9 predicted proteins | sample SJ1Smetagenome_FD_168611 | JGI IMG/M metagenome (GOLD analysis project Ga0228536, IMG submission 168611) | Enriched culture of PCE-dechlorinating microbial communities from Ithaca, New York, USA - SJ1.S | ecosystem: Engineered > Modeled > Simulated communities (microbial... > Unclassified... | reverse complement strand
GGCCTTGCCAACAGGCCAGCACATCATCTCGACACATGAAAATCCATGGTCGGCGGCAAAGTCGATGACTTCTTCATAGGTTTTTTCGGCCAGGATGGCGCTGACAAATCCAAATTGCATGTTAATCTCCTGAAGGTTCCCCCGCGGGCTTATAGGTTATGTGATATCCGGATGATCCCGAACCGTTGCGTCAGCTGCGAGTATTGGCCCACTGGCTGGTAGCAGCTGATTGGAGGATGGCATCACAGATCTGCGAGATACGGTAACCGTCTTCAAAATCAGGCTCGCATCTCTTGTTGTTGACGACGGCGTCGAAGAAATCGTAACACTCGATGATTTTGGTTTCGCTGTATCCGATGCCGAGAGCCGGAATCGGCCAAAGGGCAGCGCCATTTGGATGGGCAGGTCCCGTGTAGATGGTTCTAAACCCTTTGCGGTCTGCCGGGTCGTTCGAGAAGCAAACCTGGAGCTCATCGCGACGCTCGTAATTGAAGTAGATCGAACCGGTTTCGCCGTGGATTTCCAAAGTAATGAAATTATTGCGGCCCCAAGCATTGCGGGTCGCTTCAAGTGATCCAATGGCGCCATTGTCAAATTTCAGCAAAGTTGTGATCTCGTCATCCACATCGACGATACCCTTCTCGACCGCACCACCGATCTTGACGGTGCCGAGCGCATCCAAGCCGGAGGACTGAACCGGACGTTCACCGATGTATGTCTTGACCAGAGAGGAGACTTCCGCAATATCGGAAACCAGGTAGCGGGCAATATCGATCACATGGGTACCGATATCACCCAGTGCACCACTTCCAGCGACATTTTTCTGGAAACGCCATGAGAGTGGGGCATTCGGGTCGGCTGACCAGTCCTGCAGATAGGTGGCCCTGAAATTCCGGACCTGGCCGATCTCCCCTTCCTGGATCAGCTTCTTGGCATAGGCGATGGCCGGGGTTTTCCGGTAATTGAACGCGAGCATATTGGTAACGCCAGCCTTCCGGACGGCTTGCAGCATCCGCAGGGCTTCTTCAGTCGTCCGGGCGATCGGCTTTTCGCACAGGATGTGCTTGCCAGCCTGGGCTGCCGCAATGGCGATCTCGGCATGGCTGTCATTCGGAGTGGCGATATCGACAATATCGATCGATGGGTCTGCGATGATGGTCCGCCAGTCACCAGTTGAACGTTCATAGCCGAATCGGGCAGCCGCTTCGGCGGCTGTCTTTTCATTGACATCGGCCAGGATGGCACGAACCGGGATGGCTGGTGCGGGCCAGAAAAACATCGGCATCGCCGCATAAGCCATGGAATGGGCTTTGGACATGAAGCCAGCACCAATGATTCCAACGTTCAACTTTTTCATATCAGCCTCCGGATTTTGTTTTATTTAAATTTACGTAACTTAGTGCTTTCATCATACATCCGCATGCGTAAAGAGTCAATAGGTTTGAACTTTTTCAGTGATATATTTCCGAATTTGGTAAATATGTAAAAATTTTGATCCGGAAATCTGGTTCGCCACTTCCTCTCACAGCCGTGAGGGCAAGTTGTGTTTCGCCAACAAAGCTTGGTATACCAGCCTTTATCCGATTTTCAAACGACGGCCAAAGGATCAAATGATTATTTTTATATATTTTACAAAAAGATTGACGACCTATTCCGGAAGCGATAGACTTGAAACAAATACAGAAAAATTTGAGATTGAGGTAGCTAGCATGTCAACCATCAGCGATGTCGCTCGGCTTGCGGGCGTTTCTGTGGCCACTGTATCGCATGTCGTGAATAAAACCCGATACGTCAGCCCAGAACTCGTCAAACGCGTTGAGGATGCGATCAATTCACTGGAATATCCACCGAATTTCGTCGTGAAAAAATCCAAAACTCTCCAGATTCCGACTGATCTTCGCTACATTGTCATGCTCACATCCGATATCCAGAACCCGTTCCAGCGCCAGATCATCCGGTTTTGCGAATCGCTGGTCGAAGCGGCCGGTTTCGTCTTTATCTCAGCCGAATACCACGATGCCAAAGAGCATTTTGATTTGCTCAGCCACCTGCTCTTTTCCGGCAACAATACCGCCGGGCTGATCTTCCTGCCCGGACCGGACCAGATCGAACCAGCCGTCTCCCGAATGCTCAAAAATCTGAAGATCCCAGTCGTCTGCATCGGAGCACATCCCAGCGGTCTGGAATGCGACATCATTTTGTCTGATAATCGGGGTGGGGCGTACAAGGCCACGACCCACCTGATCCGCAGTGGTCACGAAAAAATTGCCATGATTTGCGGCAATAAACATTCTGAATCGAATCTTGACCGGATCGCAGGCTACCATAAGGCGTTGAAAGAAAATGGCATCGAGCTATCAGAAGATTATGTCCTCACCGAACGGGTATCCGAAGAACAAGTCTTCGCAGCCATGCGCCAGCTGATGACGGCTCCGAAACCGCCAACAGCGGTGTTCGCCGCCAACTACCTCACCATCCTTTCCGTGATCAAATACATCAATGCCAATAACATCAGTTGCCCTCAGGAGCTATCTGTCGTCGGATTTAATGACTTTGACTGGGCCCCCTTTTTGAATCCGCCGATCACCACAGTCGCCCAGGACATTTCCAGGATTGGCGAACTGGCGGTCCAATGTCTGCTCGAGCAAATCAAGCTCGAAGACGCAGAACCCAGCGAACCGGGCAAAAGAAAGTCCATCCACCGGACAGAAATCGTGCCAACCGAGCTGCGTGTGCGCAATTCCACTTACGGCATCGGCCGTGGTCCTTTTGGGGAAAAGGCCGCCTCACCGGATGTCCTGTTGCTTTCCGACGCCGATAAAAAGGTGATCCAGTCCGGCCACTACAAGGCTGCGATTGCGTTCCACTACACGGGCAAGGCCTGGATGCGCCTGCATGAGCAGGGAATCAAGGATATCTTCAGTTCATTGGGCATCTCGATCCTGGCCGTAACCGACGCCCATTTCGATCCCGAAATGCAGAGCAAGCAGCTGGAAAGTCTTCTGTCCTTTGAGCCGGATGTGATCATCACGCTGCCAACCGATAACATCAAGACAGCACCCGTGTTCAAAAAGATTGCCCAGAGCAAGACCAAGCTGGTTCTGATCACCAATGTTCCGAGCGGGCTGACTACTGACGACTACGTGACTTGTGTCTCAGTCAATGAGCGGTCTTATGGCCGCAGCATCGGCCGAGGACTGGGCGATTATATGAGTCACCACGGCAAGCGCAAGATCGCCCTCCTCAAACACGGAGCTGATTTCTACGCCACCAACCAGCGGGATAAAGCGGCTGAACAGATCCTGGTCGAGGAGTACCCCGAACTCCAGATTGTCGCCTCGTATTATTTCACCAGTGAAGAAAACGCCTACGATCGCACCTTGGAATTGTTTGGCAAATACCCCGAAATCGAAGGCCTGTATATTTCCTGGGAGGGCCCGGCCATGATGGCCATGTCCGCATTGACCGAATTGGGACATACCGATATTGCCATCGCCACAGCCGATCTTGAATATCCGGTCGCCCTGAACATGGCCAGAGGCGGCATGGTCAAAGTTTTGAGCGCCCAGACACCGTACGAACAGGGTCAGGCCATGGCTTTGGCCGCTGCAAACGCCCTGATCAACAAGCCGGTCCCCTCCTTCATCGGTGTCGAGCCCATCGTCATCACGCCTGAGAATCTGCTCAAATCGTGGCAGAAGGTCTTCCACGAACGCTCACCAGCCCAGTTAAGCGAAGCCATCAGCGAAAACCCGCAATTGCCCACGATGTAAAACAGCCGCTTCGATCCGCAAAGGAATCGGAGCGGCTGTTCTTAGTGAGAACGGCGAGCGATCTGGATCACCTGATCAGGCAATCGGATCGATCAGACCTTTTCCCATTTCCCGCTGGCAGCGGACCGGGCCACAGCATCACAGACTTTCGCGACTTTGAAACCTTCCGCAAAGGTGGTTGATTGTTGTACGCCGGTTGCGACAGACTTGATGAATTCATACGTTTCAATCGTCTTGAGCTCACCGTAACCAATATTCATGCCCGGGATATTCCAGGTCACTTCGCCATAGAAGTGGGCAGGACCAGTGTAGATGGTCTTGAAACCACGGCGGTCGTCTGGATCCTTGGCAAAACAAACTTGCAGTTCATTGAGACGTTCATAATTGAACAGGATCGAACCTTCTGTACCATGCAGCTCAACCGTGATGAAATTGTTGCGACCCCAGGCATTGCGGGTCGCCTCGATGCTGCCATTGGCGCCGCTGGCAAGGCGAATCAGAAAAGACGCTTCATCATCAACGTCAACCGCTTCTTTTTTGGCATCGGCACTGAGCTTGACCGTGCCAAGCAGGTCAACCCCGCCTTCCTGGACTGGGCGCTCCTTGATGTAGGTATCCATGAAGGAGACAACCTCCTGGATATCGCCGGCCAGATACTGCGTGATGTCAATCACGTGGGTGGCGATGTCGCCGAGGGTGCCAGCGCCAGCCACCTTTTTCTGGAAACGCCAGGACAACGGCGAGGACGGATCGGCCGACCAGCTCTGCAGATAGGTCGCGCGAATGTTCAGGATCTTGCCAATTGAGCCCTCGTCGATCAGCTTCTTGGCCATGACCAGGGCCGGAACGCGGCGATACTGGTAGGCGCACATATTGATCAGCGTCTGGTCCTTCTGGGCATCGGCTGCAGCTTCTGCCATCGCCTGGGCATTTTCAAGCGTATTGGCAATCGGTTTTTCGCAGATGACATGCTTGCCAGCCTTGAGCGCAGCGATTGCAATTTCAGCATGACTGTCGTTGGGTGTACAAACACTGACGATGTCGATCGTCGGATCGTTAACGACATCGCGCCAGTCGGTGCAGGACTTTTCAAATCCAAAGCGATCCTTGGCGTCAGCCGCAATCGTTGGAACGATGTCGCAAACGGTGTCGAGCACCGGCACAGCCGGGGCTGGCCAGAAGAATTTCGGCATGTTGGAATAACCAACCACGTGGGCCTTGCCCATGAATCCAGCGCCGATGAGTCCAACTTTTAACTTTTTCATACAAACCTCCTGGTTTTTGAGATCATTGATCTAAGCGTTGCCACTTTGGGCAACACATGGACTTTAAATGGATGTTTAGTTGTTGTTCATGATACAAGCCGGTTGGCCGAACGACCATTAACCCGTTATACTCGTAACGGCTGTTGAATCAATGATTATTTCTGTTTGCCTTGGGTCAGGTTGCTGAGCGCAACTGCCAGGACAATGATGGCGCCTTTGATGATGGTCTGCTGAGCGATCGACAATCCAGCCAGGATGAGTGCGTTATTGATGACCCCCATCAGAATCGAGCCAAAGAGGGATCCGATGACCGAACCAGCACCGCCAGCCATCGAGGTGCCACCGAGGACGACTGCTGCAATGACCGAGAGTTCGTCCCCATCGCCGAATGAAAATCGTCCAGCCTGCATGCGACCAGCGTAGAGGATGCCGGCAAAACCGGCAAAGGCGCCGGAAAGGATGAAAATGATGACCTTGATCCGGTTGGTTTTGATACCGGAGTAGATTGCTGACATTTCATTGCCACCTGTTGCCAGTGTGTGCCGGCCGAAAATGCTCTTATTGAACAGGATGTAGCCAACGATGTAGAAACCGATGGTCCAGAAAACAAGAACAGAAATGCCGCCAATCATACCGATGCCAAAGACTTGGTTGAAAGTTGCATTCTTGATCGGAACAGCAGCAGTCTGAGTGACCCACATGGCAGCGCCCCGGATGACTGACATCATGCCCATGGTGGCCAGGAAGGACGGCAAACGAAGCTTAGTCACCAGTAAGCCGACGAAGGCCCCAGAGACTATGCCAAATCCGACACCACCCAGGATCGCCAGCGGGATGTTGTTGAGATCACGCAGGACCAGCGAAGCAATCATGGCAGACATGGCAGAGACTGCACCGATAGTCAGGTCGATCTGGCCCGCTGCAATGACAAAGGTTCCAGCGACTGCCATGATCGAAATCATCGATGTCTGGCGCAGGACATTCGCCAGGTTGTTCGGATTGAGGAACCCTTTGCTGCCCAAGAGGATCGAGAACAAAACGAATACGAGAACAAAAACAATATAGACCATGTAGCGGTTCCACTGGATCGACCCCAGCGATAAACGCTTTTTAACTTCTTTGGATGGCATGTTGCAGCTCCTCCTCTACCCCTATGTCTTTTCTGGACAGTTCACCGGTGATCCGGCCGTCAAAAATGGTGATGATCCGGTCGCAGATGGCCAGCATTTCTGCCAGTTCAGACGAAACAAATATAACCGAATTGCCCTGGTCCGCGAAATTGCGGATGATCTGGATGATTTCCGATTTGGCACCAATATCGACACCAGCAGTCGGTTCATCGAGCATCAGGATGCGCGGGTTGGTGTTCAGCCATTTGGCAATGACAACCTTTTGCTGATTGCCACCGGACAGCAGACGGATGGTCTTATTAATGCTGCTTGTGACGATGTTGAGCTGTTGCACACTTTCTTCAGTGACGCCGTCAGCCTGCTTTTCCTTGATCAGGAATCGCAACTTGTTCCCACTCAGCTTTTTGAGAATCGGTAAGATCAGGTTCTCTCGGACGGAATGGTTCAGGACCAGGCCCAGCTTTCGTCTATCTTCTGGCACGAGAGCAAAACCCGCGTGAATGGCCTCTTGGGGGCTGCTGTAATCCATCTTCTGGCCATCGAGAAAAATGGCACCGCCCAATTTCGGGCGCAAGCCGAACAGGGTTTCCAGAATCTCGGTCCGGCCGCTACCCATCAGACCAGCCAGGCCAAGAATTTCACCTGGCTTGAGTCCAAAAGTGATGTTATTGATTTTGTCGTTGACTTTGACAGATTCCAGCCGGAGCAGGTCCGGGGCGTTTACGTCATAGTGGCGAGGCACCCAGTCAAATTTATGTTTGGAGGATTCACCACCGATCAGATTCGAGATAATCTGCTCCATCGTCAGGTTGGCAACCGAGTCCCGCAGGATGAATTGGCCATCGCGCAGAACCGTGATCGAATCGGCGACCATCTGGATCTCTTTCATGCGGTGGGAAATGTAGACCATCGAAACGCCTTTTGCTTTGAGCGTCTGGATGATTTCGAAAAGTCTTGACGTCTCGGTCTCGGACAACGAGGCTGTCGGTTCATCAAAGACCAGAATTTTCGCATCTTTGGACAGAGCCTTGGCGATTTCAACCATCTGGCTGAGACCAACACTCAATCGATAGACCGGGGTCGTAGGATCGATATCGAGATCGAGCTCGGCCAGGAGCTTAGCAGCCCGATCATTCATACTGCGGATGTCACGGAGACCATTGTGAGCGATTTCCTCGCCCAGGAAGATGTTTTCTGCAACTGTCATGCTCTGAACCAAGGATAATTCCTGGAAGATCATGGCAATCCCCTGAGCTTTGGCATCACGTGTGTCTCTAATATGAGCCAGTTTGCCATTGACATGGACTTCGCCAGAATCCAGGGTGTAAACGCCAGTCATAATTTTCATCAAGGTTGATTTACCGGCACCGTTGCCACCAACCAGAGCATGGACTTCGCCTTGTTTGAGTTTGAATTCAACATTCTTGAGAACAGGTACGGAGCCGAAGGATTTGTGGATCCCTTTCATTTCCAATACGTATTGTTCCATGACCACCACTCGTTTCTTTTTGTTGGCCGGCGACCCGGCCGAAACCGGGCCGCCGGCGAGGAGGAAAATGTTCTGGTAGGACGACAGGCTATTTATTTGCTTTTGGCTGCTTCAACCAGCCAGTCGGGAGCTTCAACCTGATAGACTTGCTTATAAGCGTCCAGGATATTGTTCTGGTCTACCCGGAGAGCCGGCACAGCAACATAAGCAGGGGCACCTTTGCCCAGCAGCGCATAGGCTCCCAACGTAGCTTCTGCAACACCCTGGTCATAAGGCAACTGGGCTCCAAGACCGAGAATGTTTCCTTCGGCAATCTCCTTGGCGACATTGTTGCCGAGGTCGATGGTGCTGAGCTTGACATCGGTGCGGCCGGCGGCACGCAGTGAGGAGAGAACACCTTCAGCCGGGACATCCCAATGGGCGAAAATCGCCTGGATATCCGGATTTTGCGTCAGCATGGCATCTGCAACTTCACTGGTGGCATTGGGATCTTTGAAACCCATTTTGGAAACGACCTGGATATTGGGATACTTCTCACTCATGGTCTTTTCAAAAGCTTCCAGGCGCTGATTGGTGACGAAGAAATCAACATCGAAGTGGACGATACCGACTTTGCCCTGGCCGCCGAGCGCTTCACCGATCAGATCAGCAGCAACGATACCATTGCCATAGTTGTCAGCGGAAACGCAGGAGACATAATTCTGACCCGCAGTGAACCCTTGCGGCACGTTATCCATGAATACAAGCTTGATGCCTTTGTCGGCAGCGCGCTGGTAAGCATCGGCTGTGGCGACCGGATCAGTTGGAATGCTGACAATGATGTCAGGGTTGAGAGCCATGACGGTTTCAATGTCGGAAACCTGCTGTTCAGCCGAGAAATTGGCATCCGTGGTTGCAACGATCTTGATACCAAGGTTGTTGAAGGTGTCTGTGAGGCCCTGGAGCTGGGAGGTGGACCAGTCATTGCCGCCGTAATGGAAGACAATGGCGGCGGTGTAGTTGCCTGCTTTGATTTTGGCGATCTCGTCCGGAGTCAGGCCAAGTGTCGTGGCAGAGACTGCGTCTTCACCATTGGGGCCTTTGGAAAGGATGACCGGAGCACCATCTGTTGCAGTCGTGGTTTCCACTGTCGCAGTGGTAGCTGCGGTGGTTGTTTCCTGAGCGGCGGCGGTTGTTTCAGCGGACGGCGTACTGCTGTTACCGCAAGCCGCAAGCGCGACAACCATGACCAGGGTCAAGAGAATGGCTAGCGTCTTTTTCATAGTGGTTCTCTCCTTCTTTTTCATTATAACAGCGGACATCCCGCGGTTAATCAAATCAATTTGTCCTGGAGGTATTCATAGGATATCTGGCAAGCTTCGGTCGGATCTCCTGAGTAACCATCGATTTCTACGAGGTAGTCACCCGCATAGCCCTGCGCCTTCAGATAATCGATGATGGCTGCGAGGTCAATCTTGCCTTTGCCGAGCGGGACGAATCCGTCATCGGACAAATCCTTGAGATGGACATACTGGATACGCGAATAGTACTTTTTGACGAGTTCCAGAGCATCTCCGCCACCGGCAACGAGATGCGCAATGTCCGGGCAGAAGCTGATCGGTGTCAGGGCGAAGATTTTGTCGATCTCTTCCGGGTGCTGGACCATGGAACCCAAGTGAGGATGGTAGCTGGCAATCAGGCCGTGACGATGTGCGATGGACTGGACTTGGTTGAGTGCTTTGGCGAGGAGCTGATAGTGCGGCTCGCGGATACCACTGGAGCTGATCGAGCCACCGCCAACCACAAGGTGCTTGGCTCCCAGGCCAGCAGCCAGGATGGCAACTTGTTCGATGCGGAACAGTTCGTCCGGCAATGCATCTGGGTAGATAAATTGACCACCCACATAAACGCCGAGCAGATCAACCTGGTATTTTTCGAGCAAGGCTTTGAACGTTTCCGGTTCAGACGCAAAGCGCATCAGGTTTCCGTCGAAGATTTCAATGTTCTTGAATCCACACGAGGCGATCTTCTGGATCGCAGTTTCATCGTCAACGAGTGTCACGTAGGCGATGTCCTTCATGTTTGTCACTCCGCCACCCGAACCGACGAGCAGTCCAAAGGCATTTGTCATGTAGCCGATGTTCATTTTCTTAACCTCCCTGTTTTTCGTTCTTTTTCTGTATTTTTCTGTATTTACTCTCTGGGGAAAATTTTATCCGGGTCAGCAACCTGCTTCGCCGGATAAAGAGTTCGATTCGGACTTGAAAGTAAATTTGCGTAACTCTTTCTTGTTTTTAATGATATCACGTGCCAAAACAGGGGTCAATAGAATTGTCAGGTAGTTTTCACTAGCACATAACCGTTTTTTTGGTCGCTATTTTGTGCAGATGGCTTAAGCAGCCGGAAATATTTTACTGTATTTACTTTCAGCTGATTTTTATAGATTTTTCCTAGTTTGAGAAATCAGGATATTCTAGCTCAACTCAGTTTGCGATAAAGTCTGACCTCAGGTGATTGGGAACATAGTTCGCCAAGTCTTGGGGCAATCTCGATGTAATGGGGCATAGCATTATGCAATTGGATTGCTTCTTCACCATCCCATTCTTCGATTAGAGTCAGAACCTGTTTGTCATTGGTATCCTCGTAAAGGTCGTAGCGCAAGCATAAAACCTCTTTACGACTGGCCTGCATTAGTTTGTCGATTAGGATGTGGAATTGCTTGAGGTTTTCCAGTTTGATGGTGAATGTAGCGATGATTGTAATCATATGTGGATCTCCTTTTCTGACTTTTTTAAATAATCGCGAATAACTGAGATGATGTAGTCATGATCTTCTTCCTGCCGCATACCGGAAATGGTTATGGCTCCGACAACACCCAAGCCTTTGACCGTTATTGGAAAAGACCCCCCGGCCAGTACATAGGTGTCATCAGATAGCCCGAACCGAGGATTAAGTATTTTGTTCTCATCTGCGAATTCCAGTGTTTTCCGATAAGAGCTCGCAAAAAAGTGATAAACGATGTTCTCTTTCCGAACTATCCAGCGATCATGGTCTGGAGCACAGCCATCCATCGAAAAATGGAAAAGCTGGCGGTGGTTTAAAGAGATGCGGAAAGCATAAGCGACCTGACTTCCCCGGCCTTTATCGATCAGTTTCAATCCAATTTTGAGTGCGTCATCAGAATTAAATCGTTCAAAGACTAGTTCTGTCTCCTGTTTGCGAAGTTCATCAATCAGATGTCTGTTATTTCCCATTTTGACCAACTTTCAATAGATGAATTGATGGAGGTAATTGCGACTGGTCAGCAAGGCTCGCTCGCAATCAGCCGTGCTGGCTTCATAAGCCTTGTCCTCGACTTCGATGCAAGCCGGCCCCTGGTAGCGGACAT
>Ga0228536_1002406_pt1 | contig 11028 bp, 13 predicted proteins | sample SJ1Smetagenome_FD_168611 | JGI IMG/M metagenome (GOLD analysis project Ga0228536, IMG submission 168611) | Enriched culture of PCE-dechlorinating microbial communities from Ithaca, New York, USA - SJ1.S | ecosystem: Engineered > Modeled > Simulated communities (microbial... > Unclassified... | reverse complement strand
TCATGCTGGTGGGTCTCCAGGGCTCCGGCAAGACCACAGCCTCGGCCAAGCTTGCGCGCCTTCTCCAGCAGCAGGGGAGGAGCCCGCTGCTCGTCGCCTGCGACGTGTACCGTCCTGCGGCGGCCGACCAGCTCGAAGCGCTCGCCGCCCAACTCGGCGTTCCGGTGTACCGCGAGGACGGCGGGAATCCGGTCGAGATCGCCCGGGAGGGCGTGAAGCAGGCGGTCGCCACCATGCGGGACCTCGTGATCGTGGACACCGCCGGCCGGCTGCATATCGACGAAGCCATGATGGCCGAGGCGGCTGCCATCCGCGACGCCGTACGCCCCGACCAGGTCCTCATGGTCGTCGATGCCATGACCGGCCAGGACGCCGTGAATGCGGCGAAGTCCTTCGCCGAGCGCGTCGACTTCGATGGCGTCATCGTCACCAAGCTCGACGGCGACGCCCGCGGAGGCGCGGCGCTCTCGGTGCGCTCGGTGACCGGTCGGCCCATCAAGTTCGTGGGCGTGGGGGAGAAGCTCGACGCGCTCGAACCCTTCCATCCCGAGCGCATGGCAAAGCGCATCCTCGGCATGGGCGACGTCGTATCGCTCATCGAGAAGGCGCAGAGCACGATCGACGCCGACACGGCCGAGCAGCTCGAGGCACGCCTGCGCGAGGGACGGTTCACCCTCGACGACTTCCTCGCGCAGCTGCAGCAGGTCCGCAAGATGGGGTCGCTCGCCGACCTCATGAAGATGATCCCGGGCGCCAACAAGCTGCCCGCCGACGCACAGGTCGACGAAGGGGCGCTCGCACGAACCGAGGCGATCATCCGCTCGATGACCCCGCGTGAGCGCGACAAGCCCTCGCTCATCAACGGTTCGCGCAGGGAGCGCATCGCACTCGGCGCCGGCGTCTCGGTCTACGAGGTCAATCAGATGCTCAAGCAGTTCGCCCAGGCACAGAAGATGATCAAGCAGATGCAGGTCGCCGAACGCCAGGGCAAGAAGGGGCGCCGGAGAGGCGGATTCTTCCCCGGGATGCCGGGGGGTTTCTGACCGCACGGCTCCTCCAAACGTCCTTTTGACCGACGCAGGCACATCTCGTATCATTAGTCGCTGCTTTTGCTCACGAGTGGCCCGACAAAGGCCACCTACACGGAGGTGAAGGTTTTGGCAGTCAAGATCCGCCTTGCACGCGCAGGCGCGAAGAAGGCACCGTTCTACCGCGTGGTTGCCGCGGACTCGCGCGCACCGCGTGATGGCCGCTTCATCGAGATCCTCGGCAGGTACAACCCCCGCACCGATCCGTCGACCATCGAGCTCGACGTCGAGAAGATCGATGCCTGGATCGCAAAGGGAGCGACTCCCAGCGAGACCGTTGCCAAGCTGATCGCCATCGCAAAGAACCCTGAGGCCCAGGCTCCGGCCAAGACGGAGACGCTCTCCAAGAAGGCCCAGGCCAAGGCCGCTGCTGAGGCGAAGGCCGCCGAAGAGGCTGCCGCCAAGGCCGCCGAAGAGGCTGCCGCCAAGGCCGCCGAAGAGGCTGCCGCCAAGGCCCCCGAAGAGGCTGCAGAGGCCGACGCGTCTGAGGCAGCAGAGTAGCCATGACCCCCACTGCGGACGTCAACGCTCTGGTGACGTACGTCGTCACTTCCGTCGTGGAGAATCCTGACGACGTCCGGATCGACAGCCACGAGGAGAACGGCGTCACGACCTACGAGGTCACCGTGCACCCTGACGACATCGGCAAGGTCATCGGTCGGCAAGGACGGGTGATCAAGGCCCTCCGGGTCCTCGCCCGTGCGGCCGCTTCGCTCAACGGCGCCGACGCGACGGTCGAAGTCATCGGCTGATCCATGGCGACCCCGTACCGTAGGGTCGGACGGATCCAGAAGCCCCATGGAACCAAAGGGGAGGTCGTCGTCGTTCCAGACGGCGGTCTCTCGTTCGTTGACATCCGTGGCCTTCAGGTATGGGTCGTCCCGCCGCCTCTGCACGCGACGCCCTACCGTGTGACGGACGCCCGGTCGGGCCCAAAGGGCGTAGTGCTCACGCTGGAGGGCATCGACGAGGCTGCCGCGGCGCATGAGCTCGTCGGGCGGTGGCTGCTCGCTGCGTCAGACGACCTGCCGGCTGCGCCGGAAGAGGCGCCCGATGTGCTCGGCTATGATGTCGTGGACGCGGCCCGCGGTCATCTCGGCGTGATCACCGATGTGATCGTCACTGGCGCCAACGATGTGTTCGTTGTCGACGAGGGCCCTTTCGGCCAGGTCCTGTTGCCCGTGATCGCCGATGTCGTCCGTGAGATCGACCACGATGCCCGCGCAGTGTCCGTGACGCTGCTCGACGGACTGCTCGACGAGGAGTAGGTCTGTGAGGATCGACATCATATCCGTGCTGCCGGAGATGCTGACAGCGACGCTCGACGCATCGATCCTCGGGCGCGCTCAGGCGCGCGGCATCATCGACGTCGCCGTGCATGACCTCCGGGACTGGACGACCGACCGTCATCGCACCACCGATGACTACCCGTTCGGCGGTGGTCCCGGCATGGTGATGAAGCCTGAGCCCGTGTACCGGGCCCTCGACGCCATCAGCGACCTCCACCCGGACACGCCTATGGTGGTGGTCATGTCGCCTCAGGGCCGACCGCTCGATCAGGCGCTCGTGCACGACCTGGCCGCCCAGAGCCGCCTCATCCTTCTCTGCGGCCGCTACGAGGGGTTCGATGAGCGCATCCTCGACCGCGCGGACCTCGAAGTCTCCATCGGCGACTACGTGCTGACCGGCGGAGAGCTTCCAGCGCTCGTGCTCGTGGATGCCGTCGCCCGGCTCCAGGAGGGTGCGCTCGGTTGCACCGATTCGGCAACGGATGAGTCGTTCGCCGAGGGGCTGCTGGAGTATCCTCAGTACACTCGACCGGCGGTGTTCGAGGACAAGCAGGTCCCTGAGGTGCTGCTGAGCGGGGACCACGCCAGGATCGCGGCATGGCGGCGCAGGGAGTCCGTACGACGCACCGCCGAGCGCCGGCCGGATCTGCTGGTCCATGCGCACCTGACAGACGAAGAACGCGAGTTCGCCAGACGAATCGCCGAAGGGGAGACGACGCACGGTGACTGACGTAGAACACATCGAGCCGCTGGATCGGAGCAACGTCGATCTGCCTGAGTCGGACCATGCGGCCGTGTCCTCCGGCCCACAGCACGATGAGGACAAGCCGATATCATTCGTACGCTGGTTCGCCGAGCTGCTGCTCATGGTCGCACTCGCCTTCGCGTTGGCCGCCGCGATACGGACCTGGGTAGTGCAGCCGTACGTGATACCGAGCGGCTCGATGATCCCCACCATCGAGCTGCAGGACAGGGTCATCGCCAACAAGTTCATCTACCACTTCACCGAGCCGAAGCGTGGCGACATCGTCGTGCTCGATGACCCCACGGGATCGGTCGACACGCTCATCAAGCGCGTCGTGGGGCTGGGTGGCGAGACGGTCGACATACTTGACGGCAAGGTGCTCATCGACGGCGAGGTCCTCGACGAGCCGTACACGCACGGCCTGCCCACCGAGCCGATGACGCTTGAGATGCCGTACCACATCCCCGAGGGGTCGGTCTGGCTCATGGGCGACTACCGCACCAACAGCGCGGATTCACGCGTGTTCGGTGCGGTCCCGCTCTCGGAGGTCAAGGGCAGGGCCATCTTCCGGTTCTGGCCGATCGACCGCATCGGCACGATGGAGTAGGGGATCGCACCTCAACACACAGCCGTGTGCCTGTGCTATGATGCGCCCGCCCGATGGCTCTTCCCCGGTATCGTTGCCTGAGCCCGAAGGCTTGGTTATACTGTGCACTCGTGCCTCGGGGCACCCGGTAGAACACACCACAGACTGAACAGGAACGTGTCTCATGGACAAGATCCGCGCTATCGAGCAGCAGCAGCTGCGTGACGACCTGCCTGAGTTCGGGGTCGGTGACACCGTCAAGGTCATGTACAAGGTCGTCGAGGGCACCCGCGAGCGTGTCCAGCCCTTCCAGGGTATCGTCATCCGCCGCCACGGCGCGGGCAACCGTGAGACCTTCACGGTGCGCAAGCTGTCCTTCGCGGTCGGCGTTGAGCGCACATTCCCTGTGCACTCGCCGAAGATCGTCGGCCTTGAGGTCGTATCGCGCGGCAAGGTGCGTCGCTCCAAGCTGTACTACCTCCGCGACAAGGTCGGCAAGGCGGCTCGCGTCAAGGAGCTGCGCCACTAGTCTGGCTGTGCCACGTGACTGAGGTCCCGGTATCCACCGGGACCTCTTCTTGTTTGGGGCTACACTATGTCCATGCACACGCGATCGCTCTCCGAGATCACTGCGCTGCTCGGCTCGGTCGACGAGTCCGGGTTCGCCGAGTTGCGCGATCGTCTGCGTGGCGATGCTCGCGTGGGTGTGCAGCGCGCCATAGAGCGCGCCGGCAGGAGGCTTGCGGCCGAGGCTACCGAGCGTCAGCGTCTGCGTGCCCTCGCGGCGCGGGAATGTGCGCTCCTCGACGCCGGAGCGGTCGTTGTGGCGGGAGTCGATGAGGTCGGCCGCGGTGCCCTTGCCGGGCCGGTCACCGCATGTGCATGCGTCTTCGAACGCGACGCCGGCATCCCGGGCCTGAACGACTCCAAGAAGCTGTCGCCGCTGACCAGAACACGACTTGATGTCGAGATCCGGCGCGTCGCCCGCGACGTGTCGGTCGCACATGTGGACCCCGGTTCGATCGACGCTCTGGGTATCGCCGAGGCCACTCGCCACGCGATGCTCCAGGCGCTTGCCGGTCTCGGCACACCGCCCGACCATGTGCTTGTGGACGGACTGCCGGTCCGCCTCGGATTCCCAACCACGGCAGTGGTGGCAGGAGATGCGACCGTTCGGGCGATCAGTGCTGCATCGATCGTAGCCAAGGTCGCCCGTGACCTCTTGATGGTGGAGCTGGACGAGCGGTACCCCGGATACGGGCTTGCGAGCAACAAGGGGTACGGCAGCGCCGACCACCTCGAGGCCATCCGCAGGCACGGGCCATCCCCGGTGCACCGGTTGTCGTTCTCGCCATGCGCGACTGAACCACTGTTCTAGTCGTTTCGCCGGGCGAGGTCCGTCTGCGCTGACTTCCCGGTAGGACTTCGGTGGGATCTCGTTAGGCATCGCATGGGACGCTCCGTGTGACGAAAGGAGCCACCCATGACAGCCACCGATATCGGCCACAGGGGAGAGGAAGCCGCAGCGGCGTACCTCGAACGCCAGGGGATGACGATCGTCGATCGCAACTGGCGGCACGACCGCGGCGAGATCGACATCGTCGCACTCGACGGAAACGAACTTGTCATCTGCGAGGTCAAGACGAGGGCGTCGACCAGTGCCGGTCAGCCCGAAGAGGCCGTCTCTCCGGCCAAGCAGCGCCGACTCGTCCGCCTCGCCGAGGCGTACCTGGCGGCAGCGGGGAGCCAGGACGTCCGGTTGCGGTTCGACGTCGTCTCGATCCTCGTCCTCAACGACGACCGCGCGTTGCTCCGGCACCACCGCGGCGCATTCATCGGCTCCTGATCACCATGCAGGCAGCCGTCACCACAGCAACGCTGCACGGAGTAGACGCTGTGCGCGTCGAAGTACAGGCCGACGTCTCACCCGGACTCCCGGTCTTCGGCATCGTCGGACTTCCCGATGTCGCGGTGCAGGAGGCGCGCGACCGAGTCAGAGCCGCCCTCCGCACCTCGGGGTATGAATTCCCAAACTCGCGCGTGATCGTGAACCTCGCCCCGGCGCCGCTTCGCAAGCACGGCACCGGATTCGATCTGCCGATAGCGCTCGCGGTGCTCTGTGCCACCGGACAGCTTCCCGCCCGCGCGTTCGATAACGTTGCCGCGGTCGGAGAGCTCGGACTTGATGCCACCGTGCGGGAGGTGCCGGGGATGCTCGCGCACGCGATCGGGGCGGTCACCCGGGGAGATGCGCTACTCGGGCCAGCAGACGCCCACGATGTCGTGTCGGCTGTCCCGGGGCTCAGCTTCCGCGGTCTCCAACATCTGGCGGCGCTCCGGCAAGGACTCCCGGCTGTGTCTGCCACCACCGAAGCGGAGGTCCCTCAGGCGTGTGATCCGCAGGTCAGGCTCGAGGACATCGCCGGGCACGACATCGCGAAGCGATGTCTCATCGTCGCTGCCGCGGGCGGCCACCACGTGCTGCTCACCGGGCCGCCCGGGTCCGGGAAGACGTTGCTTGCCAGAGCACTCGCTGGCCTCCTTCCTCCATTGAACGAGAGAGAACGGCTTGAGTCGGCCCTGATCCACTCGGTCGCCGGACTTGATCCCCGTCCGTGCATCGAGGGGCGACGCCCGTTCCGCGCGCCGCACCATTCGAGCACCGTCGCAGGGCTCGTAGGCGGAGGAACACCGCCGAGGCCTGGCGAGATCAGCCTGGCGCACAACGGTGTCCTGTTCCTCGACGAGCTCCCCGAGTTCCCTCCCGCCGCGCTTCAGGCCCTGCGGCAGCCCGTGGAAGAGGGGGTCGTCACGCTTGTTCGCGCACACGGCGCTGTACGCTATCCGGGGCGTGTCACCCTCGTCTCGGCTATGAATCCGTGCCCCTGTGGCTACGCGGGCGACCCGCAGCGTGTGTGCACGTGCGCGTCGGGTGCCGTGACACGCTACCAGTCGCGCATCGGCGGTCCGCTGTTCGACCGCATGGACATGACGATACGTGTCGATCGCATCGACCCTGAGCTGCTGCTGTCCGATAGCCCGCGCCAAGGCCCTACCACCGACGAGGCCCGATCGATCGTATCCGGCGCGCTCTCCTTTGCGGCAGCCGGCCGGCCACAGGGACTGCGCGGCACGCTCACGCGCACCGCACGCGTCCAACTCGAGGGGGCCGCCCGTACCGCCCGGATGTCCGGACGCGCGGTCACCAGACTGCTCAGGGTGGCACGCACGCTCGCAGACCTGGAGCGATCCACCAGCATCCAGGACGTGCACGTCGCTGAAGCGCTCGCATACCGTTCCTGGGAACCCTCATGAGCGCCCGCACGTTCGTCCTGGAGCTCGGTCAGCCGGGATATCCGCCGCAGCTCGCGGACACACCCGATCCTCCCAAGCGTCTCTACGGCATCGGCGACCCGAGCCTGCTTGCACCTGGACTCGCGATCGTCGGCGCTCGAAAGGCCACACCGTACGGCCTGCGCGCGACCAGGCTCTTCGCCTCGTGGGCTGCTGGGGTGGAGCTGGCGGTGATCTCGGGCGCCGCCATCGGATGTGACGGAGAGGCGCATCGTGCGGCGATCGATGCCGGAGGCACGACCATCGCGGTGCTGGGATGCGGCGCCGATGTGGATTACCCGCGGCGGTCCGCAGGCATCTTGGCGCACATGCGTCAGCACACGGCCGTGCTCTCCGAGCTCCCGTTCGGCACACCGCCTGCCCGGTGGGCCTTCGTACGCCGCAATCGCATCATCGCGGGTCTCTCACGCGCGTTGCTGGTGGTCGAAGCGGGGCTGCCCAGTGGCACGTTCAGCACCGCCGACGCCGCTCTCGACGCGGGACGCGATGTGTTCGTCGTCCCCGGATCGATCTTCTCACCCGAGTCCCGCGGTTCGAACCGCCTGATGTCGCAGGGCGCGGTACCGGTCACCGATGTGAGCGAACTCGCAAACGCACTCGGCATGTCGGGTACGCGGGCCATCCACTCCTCGGTCCAGATCGAGTGCGACAGCGTAGCGCGCGCGCTCGCCGCCGATCCACAGCGCCCGGATGATCTCGCGCGTGCGCTGGGCATCGACATCGTGTCGGCGGCACGCACCCTCGGCAGGCTCGAAGCCAGCGGAGCGATCGTCAGGTACCCTGACGGACGGTATGGAGTGGGGTGAGCTTGCGGGCACCGGGGTGCCGTACAATGGATCCATCCCGACCAAAGGAGCACGCCGGTGGATCCGGTCACGATCATAGGTGCCGGTCTTGCCGGAAGCGAAGCCGCCTGGCAGTTGGCGGTCCGTGGCGTACCCGTGCGCCTGGTGGAAATGCGGCCAGCACAACGCGGGCCCGCGCATCATACCGACATGTTCGCGGAGCTCGTCTGCTCCAACTCGTTCAAGAGCACCGACGCTTACTCCGCCACAGGGCTTCTCAAGGAGGAGCTCGATGCGCTCGGGTCGCTCCTGCTTGATATCGCACGGCGCTCAGCCGTGCCTGCCGGTAGCGCGCTCGCGGTTGATCGTGCTTTGTTCTCCAGCACGGTCACCCAGACGGTCAGCGCGCATCCACTGATCGATGTGGTCATCGAGGAGGCGACCACGCTCCCCGACGGCGACGTGATCGTTGCCGCCGGCCCGCTCGCAAGCGAGCCCCTCACGCGCGCCCTCACGCAACTCACCGGCTCGCAGCATCTCGCGTTCTTCGACGCGGCAGCGCCCATCGTCGACGCTGACACGATCGATCACGACGTCGTGTTTCCCGCGTCGCGATGGGAGAAGGGCCAAGGCGCCGATTACCTCAACTGCCCAATGGACCGGGAGCGATATGAATCGTTCATCGCCGAGCTGGTCGGCGCCGAGCGGGTGACGCTGCGCGATTTCGAGAGACGTGACCTGTTCCAGGCATGTCAGCCTGCCGAGGAAGTCGCCCGCACCGGTCTCGACGCGTTGCGGTACGGAGCGCTCAAGCCCGTCGGATTGACCGACCCACGCACCGGCGAGCGACCATGGGCGGTGGTGCAACTGCGTGCGGAGAACCGCGAGAGGACCGCATACAACCTGGTGGGCTTCCAGACCAACCTGACCTTTGGTGCGCAAGACCGCGTGTTCCGCATGATCCCCGGTCTTGAAGACGCGACGTTCCTCCGGTACGGGGTCATGCACCGCAACACCTTCATCGATGCTCCGCGACTCCTCGCACCCGACCTCTCCTTGCGTGACCACCCCCGGATCAGGATCGCAGGGCAGCTGTCCGGTACCGAGGGCTACCTTGAGGCGATCGCCACGGGGCTGCTGGCGGCCCTGGGCGTCCATGCTGCCCGCGAGGGGCTCGCGCCACTCCAGCTACCGCCGACCACGGCTCTCGGCTCGCTCGTCGCGTATGCCACCGATCCGGGCACGACCGGCTACCAGCCCATGCATGTGAACTTCGGGCTCGTCCCACCGCTGGCTGAACGCGTCCGCGGCAAGCGAGCGCGCTATGAAGCGTACTCGCAGCGCGCGCGTGCAGACATGGCCACGTACCTGTGCACGCGATCCGATCTGTTCACGGCGGGGGCACGCAGTCGGCTGCGTCCGCCAGCAACGCCGCCGGCAGGGGAGAAGCGCTATGGCCGATCGACCGGGTAACGAAGCGCTGGCCGACGCATACCTGCAGCACCTCCGCGTGGAGCGCAATCTTTCACCGCGGACGGTGACCGCCTATGCGTCAGACCTCGCTGGTCTCTGCGACTGGGCCGCCCGCGAACAGGTCCACCTGCTCGATGCCGACCACCGCATCTTGCGGCGATACTTGGCCGAGCTCGACCGCGCGCGGTACTCCAAGCGCACGATCGCCCGTCGACTTGCCGCGGTCCGGGGGCTGTACCGGTACCTGGTACGCCGAGGCATGCTGTCGGCAAGTCCCGCAGCTATCCTGTCAACACCAAAGGTGCCCAAGCGCTTGCCTGCTGTGGCCGCCGAATCGCTCATCGATAGCCTGCTGGCTCTGCCCGATCGGAGCTCAGCGTCGGGTCTGCGGGACGCGGCGATCCTCGAGCTCTTGTATGCGAGCGGGATCCGCGTGTCTGAGCTCACCGGGCTCAGCCTCGGTGACATCGATCTCGCTTCCGCCACGGTGCGGGTGATGGGCAAGGGGGCCCGGGAGCGTATCGTGCCGATACACGCGCTCGCGGTCGACCGGGTGCGCGAGTACCTCAGGTCGGGACGACCGGCGCTCGACAAAGGAGCAGCCGACGGCGCACTGTTCCTCAATCGTCTCGGAACGCGGCTTTCGTCCGGGGGAGTGCGTCGCATGCTGGACCGGTATCTCGGGGAGCTCGAGCACGCCGTACAGATGACGCCTCACGACCTCAGGCACTCCTTCGCCACGCACCTGCTGGAGGGTGGCGCCGACCTGCGAACCGTCCAGGAGCTTCTCGGTCACGTTGCGCTGTCCACCACCCAGATTTATACTCACGTCAGCACGAGGCACCTCCGTGAGGTGCACAAAGGGGCACATCCTCGGGCCTGACGGAGGTCCACACCGTATGAGAGCCGATCCCAAGGCGGAGCTTGCCGGCGCGTGGGTCTCATTCAAAGACGAGCACGATATCCGGGCGCGTGACCGCCTGATCGTCGCCTATTCCCCCCTTGTGAAGTACGTTGCCGGCAGACTCTCATCGGGTCTCCCTCAGACGGTCGACACGGCCGACCTGGTCTCTTACGGCATCTTCGGGCTGATCGACGCGATCGACAAGTTCGACCCCGACCGCGGCATCAAGTTCGAGACCTACGCGATCGCCCGTATCAAGGGCGCGATCATCGATGAACTGCGGGCCATGGACTGGGTCCCACGTTCCGTCCGTGCTCGTGCCCGTGAGTTCGAGGCCGCATACATCGAACTTGAGAACCGCCTCAAGCGTGTCCCCACGGATGCCGAGATCGCCGAGGAGATGGGCATCACGCTTCGCGAGCTGCAGGCGATCCTCACCCGGCTGTCGTACACGACGGTCATCTCGTTCGAGGAGATCTGGTCGCCTGGCGCCGATCACGAGGAGCGCACGGACCCCCTCGGCTCTATCGCCGACGACCGCGCGGAGGACCCGGTCCGTCTCTTCGAGACCTCGGAGATCAAAGAGATCCTGGCAGCTGCGATCGAACGGCTTCCGGAACGCGAGAAGAGCGTGATCGCGCTCTACTACTACGAGGGGCTCACGCTGAAGGAGATCGGCGCCGTGTTGGGCGTCACAGAATCCCGCGTGAGCCAGATGCATACTAAGGCCGTACTCAGACTCAGGGCACGACTGCATGCGGCACAGGGGTTTCTCCCCGTAGCCTGACGTGCGGCCGGCAAGGG
>Ga0228536_1002405_pt1 | contig 11036 bp, 8 predicted proteins | sample SJ1Smetagenome_FD_168611 | JGI IMG/M metagenome (GOLD analysis project Ga0228536, IMG submission 168611) | Enriched culture of PCE-dechlorinating microbial communities from Ithaca, New York, USA - SJ1.S | ecosystem: Engineered > Modeled > Simulated communities (microbial... > Unclassified... | reverse complement strand
CATCAAATACATAGGCTAATCCATGCATGCGCGGTACGGAGTACATACCCGAAGCAGGAAGGAAGCCTTTCGTCCACACTGAGAATACCAAGATTAGAATTAGACCCGTCCAGAATGTGGGCATGCAGTAAAGACTCAGGGTTATAGAACTTAATGCAGAGTCTAAAGCGGAGGGATGGGATTTGGCAGAGAAGGCTCCAAGCGCCGTTCCGACTATTGCCGCGAGCAGTTCTCCAGCGAGCAGAAGAAGAATACTGGCTGGTATTCTATCTGCAATAAGTTTCGCCACAGGAAGATGGTAGGTCAATGAATATCCCAGGTCTCCTGATGCCACTGTTTTTATATATAGCCACAATTGTTCTGGTAGCGGACGATCAAAGCCATATCTTTGTCGTACTTGCTCCACATATTCTGGTGAGGCGTTATCCCCCGCCAAAACCCATGCCGGATCTCCTGGCGACAGCTGGATCAAGAGGAATGCTAGTACTATCACTACCAAGAGAGCAGGAATAGCTTGGAAGAGTCTTCTTATGGCATATCGATTGAGCGATGCCAAATCTGCCTCCTTGCTTTTCTAGTGACAAAAAGCCATATCTCCGTTGGATAATGGCCCCACGGAGATATGGCAGAAATTTTTTTACTTGCCCCAGACCTCCCTGAAGACGCGCATGAAGTTTCCTCCTGCTATTTTCAGGACATCTTCATCGCTGTAACCTCGCTTGAGAAGAGCTTCAAAGACATCTCCAAAATATGAAATTGAATCGAATCCTTTAGCGTATATCGTCTCCCAAGTATAGTTGCCTGTCATATCAGGGTATCTTCTCGGGGTACCTCCCGCCCAGCGAACAGCCCAATGCTCCGCGATATCAGTTCCTATACCTACATGATCGACCCCCACCAGATTGATCGCGTATTCCATATGCCGGAGATAGTCATCAAGCGTAGGGCGCTGCCCCTTCGCCGGTTCGCAGAAAGGCGCATATGGAGTAATACCTATGACGCCACCCTTGGCTGCGATAGCACGGATTTGTTCATCTGTCTTATTTCGCCTACAATCGCAAAGGGTTCTGCAATCTGCATGCGAAAAGATACATGGATGCTTTGATAGCTCAATGGCATCAGATGAGGTCTTTATTCCGACATGAGAAAGATCTATCACTATGCCCAAGCGGTTGAGTTCTCTCACAATCTGTATACCAGTCAACGTAAGCCCGGTATCTATCGGCTCAAAGCATCCGTGCCCTAACCGGTTCGTTTCGTTGTAGGTGAGCTGGACAATTCTCAATCCATTCCGATAAAAAAATGGCAGGCGATTCACCCAGTCAGCTTCAACCGGAACTGCATTTTGGAAAGCAAAGATCAAAGCGAGTTTGCCTTCGGTTTTCGCTTTTTTGATATCTTCAGTCGTCAGCGCAATCATCGTTTCATTGGGGAAGATGCCAGCCATGTTGTAGTAGACATTCATCTCTTCCATGGCTTCAAAAAAACCGCCAGCCTGGCCAGCCAGAGAAACGCAGACAGCCGTGACTCCCGCCGATCTAATTTTTTCCATGAAAGGTGTTGACGCTATTCGTGGAGTACAAGCATCCACAACAACCATTTCATTCTTTGTTTTTTGATTCATAACAAAACTACCTCCTCATGTTTGAACCTTAAATATTGATTGGAATCGCAGAGATATTTATCTTTTGATAGTAACAAGTCTATAAGAATCAACAGGTATTTTGGCTTTTACGTCTGGGTCCCAACAAAACCCGCTGTACGTTGCCCGATATGGATGCAGATATGACCACTCTATCAAAGCTAGGCGTGGCAGATCGGCGGCTATTATTTCCTGTATCCTGTAATAAGCTGCCTTTTGAACTTCCGTTTTGGGTGAGAGCCTTGCCTGCCGGAAAAGATTATCAACTTCCACATTGCTATAACCCATTGCGTTTCTGTTGCCATTAGTGCCCACAAAATCGGAGAAGGTTTGGGGATCGGGGCCGTGTGGTCCGCCCGACCAGCTTATGTCGAAGTCCCTTTTGGCGAGTATCTTTTCTGAGAAGACCGCATAGTCAAGATATTCCAGTTTAAGGTCGATGCCAACTTTCGCCAGCTGCGATTTTAAGACATCTCCTATCTCTTTTGCTCCCCAGACTGCAGCCTTGAATCCGGTATAAGTACAGGTAAAACGAATTCCGCCGTTTTTTCTCGGATAACCTGCTTCGTCAAGAAGGGCTTCGGCTTTTTTTCTGTCAAACGGAGGCTGTTTTGCATTGGGATTACAGGCCCAAGCTATGGAAGATATGTAAACAGTGTCCGCTGGCTTAAGTAATCCTTGATAGACAAGTTTGTTGATCTCATCCCGGTTGATTGCATAGCCTAATGCTTGCCTGACCTTTACATCATTAAAAGGCTTTCGGGAGAGATTAAAAGCGAGCCATACTGGAATCTCTGTTGGCCTAATACCCACCTTAAAGGCAGGGTCCCCCTGAAGCCTTGTCGCATCTGTGAACGGAGGTGAAGAAGCCATGGCATCAATATCTCCGGCCTCCAGAGCAGCACTGGCAGATGACATATCTGGATAGAACTTAAAGACAAGTTTGTCTATTGCCGGAACACCCTTGAAGTAATCCTTATTGGCCTCCATTTCGACATAGCTTCCTGGGACCAGACTTACGAATTTAAATGGCCCTGTGCCTATGGGCGCCCAGTTACATGGATTTTTACGAGGGTCTTCTCCATCATCGTATTTATGCTTAGGCAGGATAGTAAATCCATATCGCCGGGCGATATCTGCCAAAAACGAACTGTTGGGCTCCTTTAAGGTAAATTCGACAGTATTCTTGTCCAGGGCCCTTACTGAGGAGACGCTCTTGACGGCAGCTTCTCCATATCCATGATTTTTCTGCAGTGATTCGATGGTCCAAACAACGTCATCCGCGGAGAAAGGCTTCCCGTCATGCCATTTGACATTTTTGACAAGATGGAAAACATATTTCAAGCCATCATCAGATATCTCCCAACTTTCGGCAAGATCTGGAATAATCTGCAGGTCTGCTGAAAAATCAACTAACTTGCTCATAATATTGGGAATGATAAAATAATTTGCACCATCATAGTCATAATTCATACAAAGAAATTTTGGAGCATAGCTAAGGGCAACAACTAGTGAATTTGACTCTTTGCCGAATACATTGCCGAGACTCAGAATGGTCAAAGCCAAGAATAGGCAAACTTTAGTCCACTTTCGCATACAACCCGCCTCCTTGAACGAATTGTTCTCCTTCACATTACAATTGCACTGTCAACACTATGCAGATGAACCTTGATGACTGTATTCCCTCGATATCCTCCTGTTTTAAAATTTGAATAAAGAAGTCAAAGAGTCTCTTCTTTGTTCGTTGGGCTCGCCTTCAATAAGGCATCTCTAACTCCATCAAGATGAGCATTGAGGGCCATTTTAGCCGCTGGTAGGTCTCTGGCGTGGATGGCTTTCATGATCTCATCGTGTTGGTTGTGCAATGGAAGCCAGGCCTCAAATCCGATCACGTATCGTTGTCTTAGTCCTCTTAGGGAAGAGATAAGGGATGAAACAAGAGTTTCAAGAAGAGCATTCCCTGAAGCTCTGGCAAGGCAGACATCAAAGTCATTTTTTAGATCAACATAGTTTTCCCAGAGCTCTTTTTCCTCGCCTCTGACTTTAGTTTGCCTTTCCAGCCAATTTAAAGTTTCGTCATTTGCTCTAGAGATGACCAGCTCAAGCGCAGTGATCTCTAAACTACGACGAACTTCGATGATGTCGAGCAAGGCGGAGCGGCTCAGAATTTGAGCCATTTGCTCACGGTCGGAAAATTCAGGTCTTGCCTCTCGAAGGAATCGTCCCTGTCCTCTCTTGCTTATAATAATATTTCTGGACTCTAAAACCCGAAAAGTTTCACGGAGTACTGCAGTACTTACTCCTAACTTTTCTTTAAGCTCCCGTTCGGAAGGGATTTTGGAGTTTGGCTTCCAGTCTCCGCTATTTATCAATTCTTCAATCTGGGAGAGGACCATTTCGTATAATTTGGGTTTGTTAATAGGATGTAATGTTGGCAACTTAGTCACTAACCTCCTAACTATTGGTGATTATAGATGCATATAGGAGTGCTGTCAAGAAAAAAGTATAATTCTCGTTAAATTAAAAAATTCTAATTTTCCGGTTTGTTGATTATGAGGATGAGATTTCGCGGATTCAAGGAATAAGTGCAACGGTGTAGGCAAAGTGGATTGGTCATTATCAAGAAATGCAGAGAGCGAACCGTAGAGGAAATCAATGCGGCCTGTAGTACCGCGCTTCGGGGGCACGGTAGGAAATTCAGAACCATACCCTTTGATAACGGGACAGAATTCCATGGGAATAAGGAGTTGGAACGACGTTTTCCTGTTACCTGCTATTTTGCGCATCCCTATCATTCCTGGGAGAGGGGAACGAATGGGCTTATACGACAATACCTTCCCAAAGGACATCCCAGGCTGCATGTGATCGAATCGCGTATGTCCTGAACACACGGCCTCGGAAACGGCTTGGCTTTAAGACACCCTATTATATTGCGTCATCTAATAGTTATTATATAATGTACCCCTGCATCCTTCCAGGAAAGGGGTATCCCATGAAGCCGAAACAGTACCGGGTCACGCTGTCAGACGAAGAGCGGGCAGCGTTGCTTAAGGTTGTCAAAACCGGGAAACACAGCGCCCAGAAGCGGATCCGGGCCAATATCTTGCTGGAACTCGACGAGTCGCAAAAGACCCCGAAGAACCAAAGCGAAATAGCTGATGCGCTCAAGACGAGTACGGTCACCATCTACAAGGTCTCAAAGCAGTATTGCGAAAAGGGCATCGACGGCGTGCTTGCCCGCAAGAAGCGTACCACACCGCCGACGGCCCCGCTGCTTACCGGCGAGGACGAGGCCAGGGTCATTCAGCTCGCGTGCTCCAAGGCGCCGGAGGGAAGGTCTCGCTGGACGCTTCGCCTGCTGGAAGAGAAGATCGTCGAGCTTGAGATCTGCCCGCCGGTGAGCGACAACACGATAGGCCGCCTTTTAAAAAAACACCACTTAAGCCTCACCTGAAGAAGTGCTGGTGCATAGCGCCGAAGGCAAATGCCGCTTTCGTGGCAAACATGGAAGACGTGCTTGAGGTCTACCGCCGCCCCTACGACGCGCGCTTCCCGGTGGTCTGCATGGACGAGAAGCCCTACCAGCTTTTAGATGACGCACGCGAAGGCACGCCCATATCACCGGGCAAGGTGGCACATGAGGACAGCGAGTACGTACGGCGGGGCACCTGCTCTATATTCATCTTCACCGAACCCCTCAAAGGCTGGCGCCATGTGGACGCACAGCACCAACGGACGCGGATTGACTGGGCAGGTCAGATAAAAGGCCTCCTGGAGAACAGGTATCCCGATGCTGAGAAGGTCCTGCTTCTGATGGACAACCTCAATACCCACTCGATAGCATCGCTTTATGCGGCATTTCCACCGGCCGAGGCGCTCGCCTTGGCATCCCGGCTCGAGATCCATTTCACCCCCAAGCACGGCAGCTGGCTCAATGTCGCCGAGATTGAGCTGAGTGTCCTGGACAAACAATGCCTCGGCAGGCGCATCCCCGACTTTGAACTGCTGGCCAAAGAACTCTCTGCCTGGGAAAGTGAGCGTAACGGAAAAGAGCAGGGGGTCGACTGGCAATTCACCACCGAGGATGCCCGTATTAGGCTCAAGCATTTATATCCTAATATTTAGATGACGCAATATACTAGCTTGAAGATTTCAAACAAAAAAGCCATTCAGCCCTGAATGGCTTTTAAGATTCTTTCTCCCCCGCGGTGGTTCGAACACCGGACCCAGTGGTTAACAGCCACTTGCTCTGCCAGCTGAGCTACAGGGGAATATGACTCAAGAACGGAGAGTAAAATAGCTAAAGAAGGACTTTTTGTCAATATGGAATCGCTTTCTTTCTGCTTACACATAGGAAGTAGTATTTCAATCTTTGATACGAAAATTTCTCAATGTGCACTGGAATGTAATTATTAATGAAGGGGCCCTAAAGTGCTCATCAATCTTCTACTTGACGACCATGCATAGAGCGAGTAAGAATATTAAAAATATAGAAGATGATCTGGATGCCTAGCAGAGTAATTGGTGTTTTTATTCTTTTTCGATAAGGAGTTATTTTTAATAAGAGGGTTTAAAAAATGCAAAAAGCTAAAATTGCGATAACTGCATATGAGCCAGTATTATATACAGAATTTTATCCGATTTTTGAAGAAGCTCCCTTTTTAATCATCGTAGATGAATATAATCGTATCCAGAAGTACTCTCCCGAGATTACTGCAAAAGGAATTACGCGAGGAAAAGCAGAGTGGATAATCGGTAGAGGTGCAAAAATTCTTGTAACAGGATCGATAGATGATGCTTCTTATCAAAAACTGAAACAGGCCGGCATCCCTGTGAAATGGGAAGCCTTTGGGGAGGTAAAAAGCTTAGTAGAAAGAGGAAGAAGATTTGTCGGTTTTTTAATAGAGATGCTAGAAAAGGAAAAACATATCGTGAGAACTAGGTTTGATAGACGTGCAAGACCTAGAAATATTGCTCCCCCTTATATACTTCCATACTTGGGGAATGATCCTGAATATTTGAAAGAATTGGAACAAAAGGCAAAAAGGGCAGGTAAAAAACGATTGCTAAGGCCCAAGGATGAAGAGGAAATCGACGAAGACGATTATGAATCGAGTGGCGACTTTTTTATGGATGAAGAAGACGATGACAAGCTAATTTAGATTCATTGTTTGTGTTTCTTCAAGGCTGCTTCTAAAAGGCCTCCTCCATGGGCAGATGCAGGAGTATTGATGTTCTTTTCTTTTTTTTCTAGGGAGGGGACAGAGGAAGGCTTTAGAGGACTAGCATCTTGAGTATTAATGGATGCTAGCCCTTTGCTTTCTTCCGCCTTTTGGTTCTGTTTTTTTGTCATCTTTTTGGAAGGTTTCACAGACTTTTCTTTTATCCTTGATTTCTTTATGGATTCTTGCTGGCTTTCTTTTAATTGTGTGTCTTGCATATCCTCCGTCCCTATATGTTCTGGCTCTTTAAGAACAACAATAGCCTTGGTGGGCAGTTCCAATTGTATTACTTCGCGATCTGTCAATTTTATGCCTTGAGCTTGTCTTTTCCGAATAGGATAATCATTAGCATGAAAAACTTCTCTAATTTTTTTGCTCCTTGGTTTTGGTTTATATTCCAATTGAAATGCATAGGTCTTATCGATAGAAAATCCTAAGATCACTGCTTTTTCCGGTACTAGACTATAGTCTTTCCCTGTAAGCCAGCTGTCAATGGTAGTTCTTTTGATATAAGCACCTTTTTCATTTGAGAACGAATATACCAGTGTAATCACGGTGGCAGACAGGATTTCTTTTGATGCAATGGTGATCCATAATGCATTTTGCCCTGCAAAGAATTTGTCTGGAAGAGATATAACTGTATAGATGCCATTTTCCCTTAGAATTAGAATTTTATCAAATTTGGAGGCCTCTAGGATTTTTTCACCTGTAACCTCTGTCCCCACATAGCCTCCACCTGAGTCATATCTCAGAGCAAAATCATGGCGTGCGACAGTTTTAGCTTCGATTTTTTTGAATGATTTAATCCGAGTTCGGCGAGGACAAATACTCTCAATCATCTTACTATATATTTTGAGGATTTCAATCGCATATTGGACAAGATGATTCAGATGCTCCTCGTTTTGTGCAAGCTGTTGCTGGATTCGTTCCACCTCTTTTTTAGCTTTTTCTATATCATATAGAGAAATTCTTCTAATAGGTATTTTAAGTAATCTCTCTACATCCTCTGTCCCTATTTTCTGACTCAATTCTTTTGTAAATGGCTTAAATCCGTCGAGAACGGCGTTAATAACAGCATCATTGGTTCTCTTGGTTTCTATCGCTTTGTAGATTCTTTCTTCGATAAAAATGCGCTCTAGAGTTCTTGCAAACATTTCCATTTGAAGTTCAGTCCGTTCCAACTCGAGCTCTTGTCGAAGCAGATTGAGCAATTTCCCAGCATGATACCGTATAATATCTGAAACAGAGCTTATGGTTGGCTTACCATCTTTTATAATTAGACAATTGCATGAGATTGACCGCTCGCATTCAGTGAATGCGTACAACGAATCCACGACCTCTTTTGCATATACACCTCTAGCCAGCTTAAGTTCTATTTCTACTTTGTCTGTAGTGAAATCTGCAATTGAAGCAATTTTTAAGTGTCCAGCGCGGACACCTTCTTCTATACTGTTGATAAGGCTTTCTGTTGTTGAACTATATGGGATTTCTTTGATCACGATCTTTTTAGGGTCAGAGCTATCGAGTGAAGCACGAACTCGGACTTTCCCATTTCCATCGGCATACTCAGAGTAATCTATGAAGCCGCCTGTTGGAAAATCGGGAACAAGATCAAAAGATTTGCCTTCAAGGCAAGCAATCTCAGCTCGGATTACTTCCACGGGATTATGGGGCAATATTTTTGTGCTCATGCCGACTGCGATGCCTTCAGCACCTAGTATTAGAACGACCGGGATTTTTGCGGGGAATACAAGAGGTTCTCTATTTCGTCCATCATAACTCTCAATATATTGTGTTATTTTGGGGTGAAAGAAAATTTCTTTGGCAAATGGAGTGCATCTGCATTCTATATAGCGCGGTGCAGACGCCTCGTCTCCTGTTATTGGATTCCCAAAATTGCCCTGTGTGGCAATGAATAATCCTTTATTTGCAAGACCGACAAGAGCTGAACCAATAGATGCATCTCCGTGAGGATGATATTTCATGCAATGTCCGACAACATTGGCAACTTTATGGAATTTTCCATCATCCATTTCAAAGAGAGTGTGCAAAATTCGACGCTGGACAGGTTTAAGTCCATCATCAAGTTCGGGGATGGCTCTGTCCATAATGACATATGAGGCATAATATAGAAAATTGTCATTTAGTAGTTTTTTGATATAGGCCACAACATCCTCCGTCGTTGATCATACATTTGTGAGCTTGCTTAATATTATGCCTCATAACTCAGTGACAAGATTATCCATAATGAATTGTCGTCTTTCTGGGGTGTTTTTGCCCATGAAAAAACAAAGCAGCTCGGGGACAGAGGACAGTGTCTGAATGTCCACCTTAACCAGCCTCATATCTTTTCCAATGAATTGCCCAAACTCTGTAGGGCTTATTTCGCCAAGCCCCTTAAAACGGGTGACCTCTGTCCCTTGTCCAAGTCGTTTTATTGCTTCATCTCGTTCGCGGATTGAATAACAATACAGCGTTTCTTTTTTTGTTCTTACTCTATAGAGAGGTGTTTCTAGAAGGTATATACGGCCTTGGACCACTAATTCCTCAAAGTATGTCAAGAAAAATGTGAGAAGGAGGTTCCGTATATGAAAGCCATCGTAATCTGCGTCAGTTGCAATGACAATGCGGGCAAATCGCAGGTTTTCAACATTGTTTTCAATACCAAGCGCCATCATCAGGTTATAGAGCTCTTCATTTTTATAAATAGCTGAACGTGGACGATCGAACATATTTTCTGGCTTGCCTCTGAGGCTGAAAATCGCCTGAGTATGGACATCGCGGGCGCTCACCATACTGCCAGCTGCCGATAAGCCTTCAGTTATAAAAATTGTCGATCGATCTCCTGAACCTCCGTCCCCCAAATGTGCTTTACAATCCCTCAAGTTCGGTATTTTAAGCTCGATTCTCCTAGCGGCTTCTTTTGCTTCTTTTCGAACTATGTTGAGCTCTGTACGAAGTTTTTCATTCGTAAGGATCTTTTCTTGCAGAACTTTCGCTGCTTGAGGATTGCGTCGGAGTATCTCATCGACACCTTTTTTAACCTCTTGAAGGATCCAAGGACGGATATCACTATTCCCAAGCTTATTTTTTGTCTGGCTCTCAAAGACCGGATTTTTGATTCTTATTGCGATTCCTGCAGCAAGCCCCTCACGTACGTCTTCTCCGCGGTAAGATGCTTGAAAAAATTCGTTGATCGCTTTTAAAAAGCCTTCTCGGAAGGCAGAAAGGTGACTACCTCCGTCTGATGTATACTGACCATTTACAAAAGAGAAATGTTCTTCTCCATATTCTTTTGTGTGGGTAAACGCAAATTCAATGCGATCTCCACGATACCAGCCAATATCATAGAGAGCACTGCCGCCGAGCTCAGTTGACAACAAATCATGGAGTCCTTTTTCAGCCTGAAAGGCTTTGCCGTTGAGCGTTAAGGTTAACCCAGGGTTTAAACAGGCATAATTCCACAATCGTTTTTCTATGAACTCGAATGCAAAGGAGTACTCACCAAAGATTTCCTCGTCAGGAGTAAATTCAACAAGGGTGCCGGTTTTTTCATGACTATTGCCTTCTCGTGAATCTGTAAGGATACCCCGAGAAAATTTAGCTTCAAAAACTCGTCCCTCTCTGTATGAGGCGACTCGAAATTCTTTGGACAAGGCGTTTACAGCCTTTGTACCAACGCCATTCAGGCCAACGGAAAACTGAAAGACATCGTCGTCATATTTTGCACCTGTGTTGATAATTGAGACGCATTCTATGACTTTCCCAAGAGGAATCCCTCGTCCATAATCGCGCACTCTGGCTTTTTTGCCATCGATGGTGATGGCTATTTGGTTGCCTGCACCCATTATGAATTCATCAACTGAATTATCGATGACTTCTTTTAAGAGAACGTAAATACCATCATCGGGGCTCGAGCCGTCACCAAGCCTCCCTATATACATCCCTGTTCTGAGTCTGATGTGTTCCAATGAGGAGAGTGTTTTTATTTTTGATTCATCGTAAATAGATTTTGTTCCCACGCTGTATATTCTAACACGACCCAAAGAATGGGGACAGAGGATCTTGCAAATAATGTAGTATCCTGGACCTCATCCGTTTTTGTGGAGGGTCAGTTAAGCAACTCTCCTGTACGCATCAACTGGCGCCATCATGGCATTAGTAGAGTGTCT